>Ga0209189_1000017_pt1 | contig 172533 bp, 160 predicted proteins | sample C_130820_EF_Meta_FD_187308 | JGI IMG/M metagenome (GOLD analysis project Ga0209189, IMG submission 187308) | Freshwater microbial communities from Lake Croche, Canada to study carbon cycling - C_130820_EF_MetaG (SPAdes) (version 3) | ecosystem: Environmental > Aquatic > Freshwater > Lake... | reverse complement strand
CGCAAAATGGGCGACCATGATGGAATCGAAATCCTCGCCTCCCAAGTGCGTATCACCGGCCGTGGCCTTGACCTCAAATACGGCATCCTCAATCGTCAAAACGGATACATCGTGCGTTCCCACGCACATTTGTTATCACCCGGGAATTTAACCCAAGTTTCTCTCACTTTCATGAGAGGTCAGACTATATCTTCATTTTGTAAAAATATACAAAATGTCTGGCGCTCGTGGAACTTTCTTCTACGTGAGAGTACTAGTTCTAGTCGTTGAACCTTCAGGTCGTCGCCGACACTGCTTGGCTGCTGATTGCCCATATATCCATATCTTTCTCAAACCTTCACGCTCATGGTCACCCATCACGTTGTGGTAGATTTGGCTTTAGGGGTTTCCAGCAATTCACCAGATTTTATGATGGACAGATTTAGCAGCACGCAACAAGCGTATTGCCAAATCCGTTCATCATAAGTGGGTTTTCACCACAGGAAGCAGAACGTTTACCTCCACAGTCAAAGATCAAAATATTGCGCTCTTTGGAGGACTTCTTGTCCAAACCATAGGCAATTGCGGCAGCCGTCGGCTCGTTAATAATACGCAGCACATTCAGTCCGGCAATGGTACCGGCGTCCTTCGTGGCCTGACGCTGGGAATCGTTGAAATAGGCCGGCACGGTAATCACCACGTCCGTGACTGGCTCGCCCAAATAGGACTCGGCCACCTCCTTCAACTTACCGATGACCATGGCCGAAATCTCCTCGGGAGCAAAGGTCTTATACTCTCCCTTGTACTCCACCTTGATCTTCGGCTTGTCATTCTCATCCACAACAGTATACGCAAAATTATCAATGTCCTTCTTGGTCTTGGGATCGCTGAACTTTTGTCCAATGAGACGCTTGGCATCGTACACCGTGTTGAACGGGTTCGTCGTGGCCGATGACTTGGCCGCCTCGCCAATCAAGCGCTCCTCGGCCGTAAACGACACGTAAGACGGCATCGTACGGTTCCCCTGATCGTTCGCAATAATTTCCACGCGGCCGTTTTGCCAAATACCAACACAACTGTTGGTCGTACCAACATCCATTCCAATCGCGACTGGCATTGTTTTGAGTATTCTCGTTGATATAGGAACGAGTATATAACCATGTTGTCAAAAAAGCTTTATATTTATTTTTTTGTGATGACGTTTGGTCGCATCCTCAAACGTCATCGCGGTCCTATTTACGTTTCGAACGCGATTTATCGTGGCGTTGCTTGCGTTGTTGCTTATGTTTGCGGGTTTTTCTTCCCCCGCCCGACATCAAATACGAATCAATACGTCCTTTCAACAATTTGAATATCTGTTTCTTCTCGTCGGCGCTCTTGTCCTGGATTTTCACGTGGATCAACTCCATGAGTTCGCTGGCCGCCAGTGCACATCTCATCCCAATCGTATCCTGGTTCACTGTTTCCTTATCATCATCGTCACTGGTCGAATTATCGTTCTCTAAATCCGCGGCAAGTTCGTTCCAATCATTTTCGGTAATCTCCGGTCTAGGCATTTTATCATGGTGTTCAAATAAAACGTCGGTGGCCGTGGGACGCGAACGCTTGAACATGTCGTATAGTATATGAACCTAAAATAACATAAACATACGGCAATTTCAAAGGTATGGCACTTAAATTATACTGCAATGCCTTTTGGCCCGGATTCCTAGAAGGAACCGACCCCGTCTCGATCCGGTTTTTTCTGGAGCTCTTGGTCCATGTCTTTCAAGGTCCCATAGAACTTACTGGAAACATCAAAGAGGGTGATATCCTCTTGGAATCCATTTTTGGATCTACGGCATTGTTCCAACGTCCCTGGAAATACAGCATCTTGTTCTCAGGAGAATCGCGCATTTTCCCCCATACGGCCGATTATACCTGCGTATTATGGGGCATACCTACTGCGGGAAATGTGGTGTGTTGTCCGCTATTTTTGCCGTATATTTATTCCACCAAGAAACAGGCGCTTCTTGGTACGATTTCGCCGCGGCTTCCCCCTAAACCGCGCATTTTGGTCATCATTTCCAATCCCCGCGGAGACGTCCGCAACCAATTCTTGGATATCTTGGAGCGTTTTTTTCCTATAGATTATGCGGGAAGGTATCGCAACAATGTGCCAGTGATCCAAGCCGGGTACGACACCGACGAATTTCGCCATTTTGTCTCACAATACCGCTGCGTGTTGGCCATGGAAAATTCGCAGGCGTCGCATTACCTCACGGAAAAAATAACGCACGGTTTCTTGGCCGGTACGGTGCCGATTTATTGGGGGGCGCCCTCCGTGGGCGAGTATTTCAACGAGGACCGGTTCATCCAGGTGAAAAGCATGGGCGAGGACGATTTGAACGAGGCCCTGAACAAAATCATGATGGTCATGCGCGACGACGACGCGTATTTGTCCATGGTTCAGGTGCCCCTATTTGCCGGACCGAATGTCTCGATGCCGTCACTCTACCAAGGCTTGGTGGAAAACATGCGGAAACTTCTTCGCGCCACATAATGCACACATTTTCCATTTAGCGCCCCGTTTGTACCAAAAAACATCGTTTTCGTGGAGATTGGAATATAACACTTGTTCGTCCATCTCGATCACCGTTTCATCGTTGGGGGAAAAAAGCGTGATGGACACTCCGCCACATGTGGCCGTATAACAAAAATATTTCGCGGTATTGGGTACATGATTGATCACAATGAACATCATGCCAATCGTAGTGTAAAGTTGCCGGTAGGGGTGAAACCGCATACGTTCATATATCAGGGGGAACCGAACATTGGGATGCATAAGGCGATTCATATACACACCATGACGGTACACCATGCGTCCATCGTATGTCAACACCAGATTGACGGCGTCTTGGGGCAAATGGTGCCATAAAATAATGTCCATACCTATTATTTTATGTTATATTTACCCCCTTTCACCGGTGTCAAATAGTGATGGTTTTGTAGGTATCTACCGTGACCGCCCCGATCGTGGATGTCTTGTTGACATGTTGTATCTTGGTGTATATGACAGATACTCTGGGATCGCACTTGTATTTGGAATGCTGTTTGCAGATCACCGCGCCCTGGACCGCGATTTTGTGCAACTGTTTCTTGGTATAGTTGGTGTCGGCGGGGATCCGGGCAATCACGTGGCAGGAGGACGCTTGACCGATATGGAACCACATGTCGTGGGGGTTCGACGCATCGAGGAGGTCGAAGTTGTCTTGGGCGTGTTGTCCTATACAAAATTCGATGTTGCTTTGGACGGCGGCGACGTATTGGGTCGTGGATTTCATCGTCCAACGTCCAAGGATATGGATATTATTATTAGACAACTGGGCCTTGGAACATTCCCGTGTTCAATTTTACACTAGACACGCTTCATCAAATGTAATATAGGGGCGGTCGTGTACGTCCTCGTTATGCCCACCTCTTGGACCTTTGCCGTACTTTGCGGGTTGGTATAGTTGGCCAATGTCCCCCAGGTGTTTGAAATGCAAATCTTTGGTTTGGATGATATCGTTGTGCACAAAAAAGGCGTTGACACCCCTTTTGTCGCAATACACCAGCGAATAATTGAACACCAGCGAATAATTGAATTTCTTGCCCAATTTATCCAACGCCAACAACGACGCCCCGAAATAGTTGGAATTGTCCCATCGTCCGTCTTTATCGTACACGACGACCTTGTCTTCTTCATCCGGCAAATGTGTGGCGTTATATTCACATATCATCATGTCGCATTGATAACTGGCCAGTATTTCTTTCAAACAGTAAAAATCGTTGAAATCAATGTCGATCGACAACACATGGATATGGGACGGAACCTGGTATTTTTGAAACAATTCGACAATGTTCTCTTTGGTTATAAATTCCCGTTTGAGATGGATACTGTCGTCATCATGATCGCCGTCCATCAGTAATCCTTACCAACGGTAATTTTCGCGTAGGATTCGGGTGTTGCATTGTTTACCATCCTCCACGCCGAATTCCACATAAAATTTGTCATCATGGTTGCCATCATAAATCAATTCGACCAATTTCGTCGTGATACCGTCTTCGCCGTTTTGCGAAAATACTCGGTTTTCAAATACGCTCAAATCCATGGTGTATAATCGATATAATATAGGTTATAGGATATAGATTACAATACTTTTTATTACATTATACCGTGGAAATCAGTTGTATCCGGGGGAGAGGGAGTTTCAATATGTGATCGTGGCAAAGACCGCCGTCAACTTTTCAATAAATGTCTTGATGTTGTACGGTTTCTTGTCAATCTTTTTCATATACAGATGGGTTTGTAAAATGATCTGGGGGTCCCGGAGGAGACGTTTGACCTGTTTAATGTTATCATAAAAGAGGGGATACTCGGCCCCCAAGACTTCCAAGGTGGCCGGATGCCGGTTCACAATGACCGGGGTATTACGGACCAAGCATTCGATCAACGTGTTGACGGCGGACCCGTCCACCAAATTCAAAAACACAATGTTCGCCGTTAACATCTCGTCGTACGCAAAATTGTCCAAGTATTCGATGATTTCCACCGTCGTCGTCAATCCCCGGACATAGTCGACTAAATGCCGCATCCAATTGTTGCTGATCTTGGTCCCTCCCGAGGAACAGTATTGATCGTCTTTCGAGACATAATTGTCCTTCTTTTCAACTGCGGCGGTATCGTCTTGACACATACCGTCAAATAATTCGTCGTGGGGGAAATAATTGTTCATGTATTTGCCTTTGAGGGCGCATTTACGTAATGCATAGGCCTTGGTATGGGGAGAGACGGGGGTGATGTCGTGAGGAACCTCGGGCGCGGGAGGAGGAATAACGTCGGTGTGAATCACCTGATTCTCCACATTTTTTCCGCAACAACCGGACCAGCCCCTGGAGACGGGTTTCTCCGGAATCGCGGCGGTCTCGTACTCGGGGGTCTCGGCACGATGGTACGTCAATAACCCACGTTTTGTCGACTTGCGCGGCTTGTCACATAGCATCACTTGGGCAGCAATTTCCAATTGATAAAACGAAAAAATATTGCGCAACCACCCCCCCACGTGCAGCAGTTTCTTGTCCGGATTGTCCAAGAATTTGGCGTAGTCAAACATGGGCACATTGATTTCCGTGGGATGTGTCAACACAAACATGGGTATTTGAATGTCCAACTGATAATCGTTTTTGAGTATGTCGAAGAACTTGGTTTCCAAGGAATTGGACAACACAATTAGACCGCGACACATGGGCAGGCTTTGGATAAATTCCGGGCATTTCAAGAGGCGGTGGTTGTTGTAATCACTAAAGGTTTCGTCAAACGTGTGGTGAATGACGCCCACCCACGGATTGTTCTTATAGGGAATGACATCAATGTATTTGTAAATATCGCGTTTCCAATGGAAGGTGCGGTCGACATACAGGTCCAAATACACGGGGCATTTGGGGTCGTTGAACTGCTTGATATTGTCGTACACATACTTCCAACCGGAACGGTGGGCCCCGGACCGGTCGTTTTGATCAATATACCCCAAATTAAACTTGAGCGGTGACTTGGCGTTGGCATCCGGGGCCAACAGGTTGGAGCTGCCGCGCGGTTTGTAGGCAATGTTTTGCAACGGCACCAAGGCGGCGGCTTCTTCATCCATTTTCTTGGAACTCCAGTTGTCCAATACCCAATTCCATTCGTCCACAAACGGATAATTATACGAAAACATTTTTTCTTGCAGACCATGGTTGTAGGGTGAATCAATATGGTTCGTCAAATAGTAACTCACGATGGAGACCGCCACCTTCTGCACGTCGGGGTCGGTAATGTCGCGGAAATCGTCGAGGCCGTGTTCTTTCGCCAATGCCTGCAATTTGGTGATAATCGTTTGAATGGCCGCGTTGTCTTGGTGGACATCGTCCAAATGAACCATATCGTCCCGCGGGCGGTCCGTGCGGGCGGCAATGTCTTCAAACGCGACCAAATTGAGGTAGGTTTCGCTCTCGTGGACCGCGTCGTCGTCGGCGCCATCGTTACCGTGTTCAAATACATCATGCATGGTGGGAATCAGTTCGCGGGTACAGGCTTTGAACGCGGCGAATTTTTGTTGCAAATTTTGCTTCGAAATGTAGTAGGTGCGGGTGTTGGTCAAGGACTGTATCGTACCCATCATCTTCTTTCGGTTGAAATTTAGCGGCAAATCCCGCGCATTCGTCTCAAAGACATAGTCGAACCCCCACTGGATGTCCAAGAGAAAATTGCGTATTTTCTTGGTGGTGTAAATGGGGACCATGGGCACCCCGGCATAAACACTGAAAAGGGTCGCGTGAAACCGCATCGGGATGGTCATATAGAACAACGAATAAAAGGCCAACGTTTGTTCCAAGGTCAATTCAAAATCGAGATTATGTATCGAGAGATAACTGCGCTGTTTCACGTGCTTCATGACGTCGCGGTGAATCAAGAGATCGTTCTCTTTGTTTTCTTCGTCGACGGACGCGTGCCCCGTCATCTTGGTATTGAACGGCAAGAGAACAATGTAGTATTTTTGCTGGACCAACTCGTCGAGCAAGTCCGCGAATTCTTTGACAATACGTCGGTAGTTTTCAATGTAGGGGTGGTCGGGGTGGTAAATATGGCGACAGAACATGACCCCGATCACACGTTTGCGTTTGGAAATGTTCAAAATCTTTTCGTAACTCGTCATGAAGGGGGTGGATCCGGGCTGTTTGCCTTGGAATTTGCGGACCCATTGCAAAATGTGGTTGTTGTTCGCCGTATTCTTGGTGGGTTGGACCACATTCAGCGGTTGAAACGACGGGCCGAAGAGGGCTTCATATACCAAACATGAGGTATCGGGCAAATAATGGAGCCGCGTCTTGTCAAAATACCTCCCGAAAATCGGGATGTCTTGCAACGTGCGCAAAAACACGTGGTCGAGTATCTCCAATTTTTCGCGCTGTTCGCGGACGGTAAAGATGTCGTTGTACGGTATCCCCACCGAAAAGGCGAGGATGGTGTGGTTCCCGCGTACTTTGGTTTCCATCGAAAATTTGGCGTTGAGTTTGTCCAAGAAATATTGGTTCAAAATGTCGCCTCCCCCCATGACAATGATAGCATGCGGGGGCACCTGGTAGGACGCCAGGCGATCGCAGTCTACAAATTGAACGTTAGCTTTGGCCCCGTGAACGTTGGTCCCGCGGTCCAGGCGATAATTCGCCGTAAATAATTCTTGGTCTTGGTCTTGGTCCGCCGGTTTATCTTGGGTGGTGCGCTCAATAAGTCCCAAGAGGTAAGGTATGGTCACTTTGTACTGTTCGTCCCCCAGATTGAAATGATTGTAATAGCCGACCACCAAGATCGGGCGCTCGTGCATTCGATTCATATTTTTACTCATATACTTTGCTATATATTAGAGGTGTAATAAAAGTGAAAACGCGATCAACTCAATGCACAATGTACAATGTACAATAATATAGATATTATTGTTATACTTATGTATTCTTTTATTGAGAATACATAAAAATTATATATTCATGACGTCGCATTATTTCCCATACCCAAAATACGAAATGGACGCTATTTTTATGCAGTATCTTAATAATTTACGTCATACTGATATGACCTACGAAGATTACCTTGTTCTATTTTTCAATATACAGTGTCATTATGATTTGTATCTCCAATCGCCGCCCGGTAAACCCCCGTTGGAACCCCATGCGGTGGGAACCGATATATGGCAAATCGTACCCCAGAACGATAAAACCCCGCATTCCCCGACGACTGCCCTGGATATCTCGGCCGGGATGGTCACAAAGGGGGCCAAGAAACATATCCATATCGACGCGGATATCCGTTCCCTCGGCGATCTCTTGGACATTACCCGTCAATATCCGTACGATGCCGAGGCCGAATACAATATTGACGTTAAATCGCTGCACAATATCAAACACGAATTGCGCGAAATCAACGACATGATCGGGCTCACCACGTTCAAAGAAACGTTGCTGGATCAAATCCTGTATTTTGCCCAAGACTTGCACATCAATCGCGAACACGATTACAAACATACGGTCATCTATGGACCACCGGGCACCGGGAAAACCCAGGTCGCTAAACTTCTGGGGACCATGTATTCCAAGATGGGGATTCTAAAAAACAATGTGTTTCGCAAAGTCACCCGGAACGATTTGGTCGCCGGTTATTTAGGACAAACGGCCATCAAGACCAAGCGGATGATTGAAGAATGTCTGGGGGGATGCCTCTTCATTGATGAGGTATATACACTGGGATGCGGTACCTACACATCTGGCAACGGGGACAGCGAAACCCACGACAGTTTTTCCAAAGAATGCATCGACACGCTGTGCGAAGCATTGAGTGACCATAAAGACGATCTCATGGTCATCATTGCCGGTTATGAGAAGGACATTAAAGAGCAATTTTTTCAGCTCAACAAGGGGCTACCTTCGCGATTTATCTGGCGATTCACCATTGACGAATACAACGTGGAAGAATTGATGAAAATATTCCAACAAAAGGTAGATATGAACGACTGGTCCATCGATATGTCACGCGAGGCCATGTTGTCCTGGTTCCAAGCCAATAAAGTGATTTTTCCGTATTTTGGCCGCGACATTGAACAGTTGTTTACCTATACCAAAATTGCCCACGGAAAACGTATTTACGGCAAAAGCCGCGAATTACGTAAAAAAATCACGACAGAAGATTTGGAACAAGGTCTCGCTTATTTCAAGAAACACGGGGAACGCAAGAAGGACGAGAACAAATTACCCGAAAGTTGTTTTGGACTGTATCTCTAAGACGTGTTCGTCTTTCGTGAGACGGTCTTCTATCCTATATTGTATATGATTCGTACCATCCATCATGGAGAAACAAATTAAGATTAATTTAGCAGATTTTCAAATTAATACTGGAAAACGTACCAGAAAGAAACGTGAGGATGACCCCCAAGCCCAACCACCTATACGTGTCAAACAGCCCTATAAGATCAAAGACCACAACAAGACCACCAAGAAATCCACCTTGTTACGTTTTTTACGTAAACAACAGGAAAACAATTACCGGAAATTGATGGAAAGTGCTGGTGCGGTGCTCCACGTCCCCGGTAGTTTGGAGGAGGAACCGTCCCAGGACATTGACCAAGCCTTGGAATATTTGATGAACATTACCGATAAAACCCAAGAACAAGAACAACAGCAAATGCAACAGCAACAGCAACAGCAACAGCAAGTGCAAGTGCAACCACCCCATACAATAACCTCGTCCCGGACCACCCCCTATGTGACCCAAGATATACCGATTGCGCCTAAACCATCTCCTCGCCCTAGCGTACCCAATCATACCCTGCGACGCCACCATGATCCCTCGATGATGGCGAGAGCCCTGGGGGGAACTGTGCCCACGGACGAAAATGTCTCGTTGACCTTTCCCACGGACAATTCACCGGCCATGAAATTGGCGCCCGCCCCCCTGTACGGATGCCTAAAGGGGGGATCTTTACCCACCTGGAAACAACATCAACGTAACCTCGGGGGCGACCATGCACCCACCGTCTATCCATCGTCACATACCATCCATTCACCCGCACCCCCCAACACGTTCCAAGAAAAATACCTGTTGAATTCGGGGGGGAACGTCGCCCCCGCAGGCCAAGCAACCGATCCGTCCAAAGTGCGCATGAAATATGTACGCCAAAAGCGGACCAACCGCCGTACGTTCAAAGTCGGTAAATCCAAGGTATATCCTAAAATTGGGGTATTGATTTCCAACCGGACCCTGCGGAAAGATATTTCGTCGAAATCGCAACTGTTGAAACAGACGCCGATTCACGAAGTACGCCAGTATCTGGTCAAACGTGGCCTGATCAAAGTGGGCACCACCGCTCCCAACGAAATCCTCCGTAAAATGTACGAATCGTCCAAGATGATGTGCGGGGAACTGTACAATCACAACACCGAAACGCTCTTGCACAACTTTATTAACGACCGCGAACACTAAACCGGTAAGCGTACGAAAATTGAATGTCCAATTTTATAAAATACATTTGTAACAGCAAATATATTTTACATACAACACCATGTTGAGCCGTCAATCAAGTTATTCGGGCCGCGTCGTTCCCCTGAACGCTTCTGCCCAGGCAGAAGTGGATATTTACCATCCGGCCATGTATTGTCCTATAGGATTTACGTTGATGGAAGATCCGGTCATTGATATCGATGGCCATTCTTATGAACGCAAAAACATTGAAAAGTGGTTTAGGACAAGTCATCATTCGCCGATGACGGGTCTTACCATGTCCAATAAAAATCTCTACCCCAACCGTGCTCTCAAACTTGTGATTGAATTCTATAAGAAACAACGTGCCCAGCATATGACGGCGGCGAAACAGACTCCGTCCATCCTGATTCCCAAGTTGTCGCTGGATCGTCTTCAATCCGCTGTATCCAGTGCGGTATCTTCGGCGCGCGTGTTGACTGCGCTGTTGTTGTCGAGTCGTCCCGGTACCGCAGTACGGCAAGTGACCCCGGACGACTCAGTCGCCACCACCGTGATCATGGATCCAGAGGATCTAGATGAGCGTCTGTTGGGAGTGGTTCCCTACACAGCAGCAGCAGCAGCAGTAACCGATGCATAAACATTTCAGGGAGGGGGGTAGTTTAGCCTTTGTACATGATGTATATATTTTTTACTGTATTCACGGAGGGCGACGACCCCGTACCCAAACACACCGCCGACGATCAGGCCCACCACCAATTGCGCAATCGTGTGGTTTTTGAATGCCCAGCGTTCGTAGACCGTCAAGGCGGCGATGACCCCACATACACTCATCCAGGGAACCCATACCTCGGTCCAGGTGCGGATGGTCAAATACAAGTATACAATGGCGTAGCCCACGTTTTGTCCGTGTCCAGACGGCATGCCATAATGATTCACATTCTGTTTGTCTTTAGCAAATCGCTCTGAATCCAAGAATTTGATGGGGTCCCGGGGCCGATGGTCGCGAAACAGGGGCTTTAGCAGGTAGTTTAATATACCGTTGCAGCTGAAGAATACCAAGAAGAAGACCCAATCCACGAGGTCCCCGTGAACGAGGAACGATACCAAGATCAGGAGTATAATCTCACTAAAAAACCCAATCGCATAGACGAAATTCAAAGGAGTCGTCATGATCTTGCGTTGTATATTGGACAGAAACGACCCATCCTCCGTGGGTTTCATGGTTTTATATATGATAAGACGAAAATACCGATTACCGACATTGCGGTCCAAGACTCACGTTACCCATTACAAATGCTATACACCGGTAACGTTATTGCGAAGCAATTGCGCGGAGCGCAATCCCTTAAACACTGATCCGGACACCCTTTGGGTGTCCGGTTTATAATGTTCAAGGGTGTAATAACAAAACGGGACAAACGTGATCAAAATGAATCCCATAGGAATAAAGAGCAACTTGGACGACACGTCGGGGTCCCAATACTTGATGGCATACAAGGTGTCCACGATAATCATGTTCACCGTCAATAAACGCACACTGCACAACCACTTTTGTACACTCGAATGGTAGTTGCCCTCTGCCCCACACGGGGGTTTCGCCCCACTCAATACATCCATGATGGTGTAATATTCACTGTAGGGGTCCATGTCCATGATCTTGCCGAATAAAATGAAAAATATGCAATTGTTCAAATAGCTGTATTGTAAAAATACAATCAACAATATCACATTGATCGCCACCAAATAAAACACATTGTACTGATTGAAAAAAAAGGCGTCGATCGTCAACCACCAGATGGATATAATCACGAGTCCTACCAACATGTGATGGCACAATTCCACGATAAATGCCCCTATTTTACGCACGATGCCGACTTTGGCATATACAATTTGGTTGAGTCGCAAGATATTGAATAAGTAGGCAATGGCCACCACATAGACAATAAATAACAACGTGGGATTTTTATCCACATCCCAAAGGAATTCGTCGCCCATTTTTCACCGTGTTGTCGTTTTCTAGTAATATATTGTTGTATTACTAGAAAAACAATGACGTTTTTTATCCGCTCTGGGGTGTCAATATATCTAATAAAAGTAATGGGTGCGTCTCCGTTCGCGTTCCTCGCGTTCTCGGCGGTCTTTGCGTTCTCTGCGGCGGGTTTTGCGCCGATCACCGCCGTGACGACGGCAAGACGTCATACGGCCCATGGGCGACTTGCGTTTTCGGTATGTGGTTCTAAAAGACATGTGTGGTAGGGGGTGTCAAAAGGGTGCTAAATGTATAAAATACATTTATATTTATCGCACTTTTTTGCTTGTAATTTCTAAATTGTGGCGTGTGTGATCACAGTTGTGGTCGCGTCGCGTTTTCCTATCCATTCGCCCCGTACAAATTCTGTGGGGGATTCACCTGCACGATCGGTATTTCTTGGTTGCGTTGTTGTTGCAAAGTATCAATCGTAACGTTCGAGGAGACCTTGTCGGGGCGGTAGGTGTCTTCCGGAGTGTCGATTTTGAACTGTTGGTCGACCGGCGTGTAATTGTAGAGCGGACGCCGGGCGCTCGTACTCCTCGCCGACAGATCGTCGTTGGTCATGGAAAAACTCGTAAAGGACTCCGAAAAAATGTTGCTGAAATTCGAACGGTTGGACCAATCGTAATTGGCCGGCTCACGTTGTTGGGGACGGTAATTTTGCGCATCTTGTTTGATATAGGGATTCTCGTACGTATTGGCATGGGACAATTGAAATTTCGTCTGTAAATATTCTATGATGGGATCTGTACCAAGAACCAAGGTGTAATTCCGTTTGACACACAGCACCGCCGGAATCGACTGCAAATTGGGAGGTAAAACCACCTGTTTACCATTTTCCAATACCACATACATTTGGTTGTTGTTGTTGTCTCGCCGCCGTTGGTCCACACATATACAAGAAAGCTGTTGGGTCAAATTATTTTTTACAATAAATTGGACGACCTTTTGCGAATGTTTGCAGAAATTACTATAATACAAAATATCCATATAGGATTATGTTACACACTCTTGAAGATGTAAAACCGCACAGCGCAGAGCGCCTGATACAGTCTAATACGCCGAACTGATGTCAAACGTGTAGTACATGACAATGGAATTCGTGTCGACCAAGGCATACGTGTAGTAATTGCTGCCCACGCTGAAGGAATTCTGCGTGACATTCGTTCCTAAATTCCAGAGTTTACTGATGTCGGTTCTGGCTAAAGGTTTATTATAGGAAGAAAGACCCTCCACATTGCCGGTGAAAAATCCGCTGTTGGTGTATCCGTTGTACCCTATCGTGCTGTTCGTATAAGTACCTCCGGGCCACGACGTCAGCGTTTGCGATCCCACGAAAATATTGTTCAAATAGTAATTGGCGACAAACGATGTCCCCCCTGGACTCGCCGTGACATTCATGGTGAAATTGTACCAATTTCCCGGGGTGACGGCATAATTGGGGACCACGAAGGATTCACCGTCGGGATAATTAAACGACAAATTGGACGACGAGCCGGCGTACGAGACGTTGATGCTTCCGGACCCGTTGTACAGACTGTACAACGTGGCCCCCGGATTTTGGGTGACACCTACCGGGGGATAAAACCACCCACTCAAGGCAAAACCGACGGATGCCGTGGGGCTCACGGACGGCAACACGATGGGGTTGGACGAATTGGTTCCTTGACTGCCGTTCAACGCCATGGAACCCGTACCAAACGCGGGAACGGGGTTCGTCGTGGTAATGGTCGGGGGCGGGTTACCGACCGTAACCACATTATTACTGCCGTTGACCAGGACGCCGTTTTGGTAGTAATAGTAGGCGGTCACACCCCCCGCCGGCGTGTACTGCGCGGATGCCCCTAAAGTGCTGGGATTCACTGCAGATATACCAGGTAGATTCGCAATACTACCACCAAGCTTTTGGGAAATGCGCGCTATACTACCTTGAAATGTATTAAAACATGAAAATGCCATGGATTACTTTATTTTAACAGTTTACTTTTATAAATCATATACAACTAATTTGGATAAGATTCAACATGAAAGCATGTCAGGCGAGGTGCGAGGCTTGATCCATCGGGCACATTTACTTGATCGAGTTCAAGCACATGTTATATGTCACGCGCATCTGGTAGTAGAACACGACGGACTGGCCCAACGCAAAGAGCGCCACCATGAACATCTCCAGGTTTCTCTTCTTGACAAAGAGCGACATTAACATCAAAAACAAGCAGAAAAAGATGGCCAATAAATAACACGCCGAGTACACCAAAAACAAGAGGCAGAAATCTTGAGGTAACGGACCGAAGAAATAGTTAATTAACGACGCCATGATAAGGACACAATAATATTGATATATAACACATTCATATTTTTTATTATAGTCGTACAATAAAATCAAAAAGTAACTACATAAACTATATATGAAAGGGAATAACCGTTCGATGATTCCCGAGAATAATAAAGAAAAAGAAGCGGAAACATTATCTAAAGTTTCACATGATCGCCTTCCGGAACAAAAAGAGGTTGAACAACTCGTCTGGAAGATGATTGAAACCTATTTTCGCGATAATCCGCAGGCTTTAGTCAATCACCATGTGGAATCTTATAACGATTTCTTTGAACAAGGTATTTACCGCATCTTTCGTGAAAAAAATCCGTTAAAGTGGGCAACGCAGTACGACGAAACCATTGAAGCTTATCGCTCGCAATGTATCATGTATATGGGTGGTAAAGACGGCTCCAAGATTTATTTTGGTAAACCCGTCATTTACGACGAAAATACGTCGCACTACATGTTTCCCAACGAAGCGCGTTTACGCAACATGACCTACGGGATGACGATTCATTACGACATTGAAATCGAATTCCTAAATATCTTGAACGCCGATTCCGTCGAGGCCGCCACCAGTGGCGATTTTGTGCAAACGGGGGGATACATGGGAGTGGGCGATGTCTATGACTTGGAGGATGAGTTGTCTTATAACGAGGCCGAATCTTCCATCCATCGTAGTCTGGATAACATAAATTTTCTACGGGAAACTGGCATGATGGGCGGGGCCCCACCTACCAAGAAGACAAAGTCCACCATCGCCATCACCCCCAGCGATGCCAAAACCATACGCGAATACATTGAGCAATCTGTCAAAAAAGACCCCGTGACCGGTCTAATCATCCAAAAACGCGTCTTGAAACTCGAGCGGGTGTTCTTGGGTAAATTCCCGATCATGGCGCAATCCAAATTCTGTATTCTAAATGGGACCACGCGCGAAACCCGGTACACCATGGGCGAGTGTCGCAACGACCCCGGCGGATATTTCATCATTGACGGTAAGGAAAAGGTCGTCATTCCCCAAGAGAAATTCGGCGACAACATGATGTATATTCGCCGGGGCACCCCCGACGCCGACGATTATCTGTATTCGGTGGAAATCAAGTCGGTCAGTGAGAATGTGACCAAGCCGGTACGCACCTTGAATGTACGTATGGTGGCCCCCACTGGCAAATACACGTTTGCCAACATCGTGATCAACATCCCCAACGTCCGCAAACCGGTGCCCCTGTTTATTCTGTTCCGGGCGCTGGGGGTGCTCAGTGATCGTGAGATCATCACGACCATACTCCTGGACATGGACAAGTACCAGTCCATGGTCGACCTGTTTGCGCCCTCGATTCACGACGCGGGGCTCATCTATACCCAGCGCAATGCCATTGAGTACATTGCCTATTTGACCAAGGGCAAGGCGTTTCACCACGGCTTGGAAATCTTGGCCGACTACTTCTTGCCGCACGTGGGTGAAACCAATTTCCGCGAAAAGGCCTATTTCTTGGGCTACATGGTGTTCCGCATGCTGTCGGTTCACATCGGCCTGGAATTGCCGACCGACCGCGATAATTTCAAATACAAGCGTCTCGAGTTGCCCGGCAATTTGATCTACGAGCTGTTTCGCGAGTACTATACGATTCAGTTGAAGAAGATACACCTCATGTTTGAAACCGAACTGAATTTGAATTTAGGCAATTACGAACGCGACATGCCCCGGTGGATTCAGGACCACCAGCGCGATATTTTTCGCGAAGGCGGACGGATCGTGGAAGACGGGTTTAAAAAGGCGTTCAAGGGCAACTGGGGAGCCTATTCCCATACCAAACGTATTGGGGTGATCCAAGACCTGAACCGGCTCTCCTACAACACCATGATCAGCCACTTGCGCAAAACGAATTTGCCGATCGATTCGAGTCTCAAATTGGTGGGGCCACGCATGTGCCACAATTCTCAGTGGGGCTTCATTGACCCGCTGGACACGCCCGACGGCGGCAACATCGGTATTCACAAAAATTTGGCCATCATGACCACAATTTCTCGCGGCTACTCGCGCGACCCCATGATCGAATGGTTGCGTGAAATGGTGGGCATGCGGCTCCTGACCGACCACGTACCCTTTGAACTCTCCATGATCACCAAGGTGATGGTCAACGGCTACTGGGCCGGATGCGTGACGGACCCCGTGCCCACCGTGGAGAAGATTCGCACCTACCGCCGGACCGCCATGCTTCCCATCGACACCTCGGTCACCTTTGATTTCAAACTGAACATCATCTATATTTATACCGACGCCGGACGTCTGTGTCGCCCCATTTTTTACGTCGACAACGACCGCAATGTCTCCTGCATGCGTAGTCATATAGCCTCATTATGGAAACAGGCCAAAACGGCCGGGTCTTGGGACCAACTGACACGGGGATTTCACGCGAAGCGGGATGCCGTTCGTGCTCAGGCGTCCCCCTTTTATACCAAATTATACCAGGTATATGAAGGGGTCGGCGAAACCATCGAACAGACGCCCGATAAGTTGCGCGAATTCTTGGATGAACAGGCGGTCGTCGACTACATTGACAGCAGCGAAACGGAGAATACCTTTATTGCGATGAACGTGGCCCAGGTGCAACACGCCAAGGGGTCCAAACACCCGGCGTCCTATACTCATTGTGAAATCCACGCCTCCTTGCTGCTGGGCGTCATGGGGAACCAAATCACGTACCCGGAAATGAACCAGTTTCCGCGTGATCTCTTTTCGTGTGGTCAAAGTAAGCAGGCCTGTTCCCTCTACCATACCAATTACCAGATGCGCATGGACAAGACGGCCGTGGTGCTTCATTATGGGCAAATCCCCCTGGTCAAAACCCGGTACATGAACTTGATCAATCAGGAGGAAAATCCGTACGGGTTCAACGCCATGGTCGCCATCGCCTGTTACGGTGGGTACAATGTGGAAGACGCCATCTTGATCAACGGCGGCTCCATCGCCCGCGGCATGTTTCGTACCACCTATTTGACGTCGTACTATGCCCACGAAGAACGCGGCGACCCCGACAAATCGGGGGGCGAATTGCCCGTGAACAAACTGTTCACCAACATTGAGCACATGTCCGGATCGGTGGTGGGTCTCAAACCGGGGTACGATTACAGTCAGTTGGACGATTACGGCATCATCCGCGAAGGCACGCCGGTCAACGATAAAACCGTCCTCATTGGCCTTTCGACCACCAGTCCGCAGGTGGCGACGCGGGATCTCCGCACCGATGCCTCGGTAGGAACCAAAAAGGGGCAACTTGGCTACGTGGATAAGACCTATATGACCGAGGGGGAGGAGGGGGAACGCATCGCCAAGGTGCGTATTCGCGAAGAACGCATTCCCACCTTGGGCGACAAATTTGCCGGGCGCGCGGGTCAAAAGGGGACGGTGGGCATGGTCATTCCCGAAGAAGACATGCCCTTTACCAAGGACGGTCTGCGCCCCGACATTATCATCAACCCCCACGCCATTCCGTCACGCATGACGGTGGGACAATTGGTCGAATCACTCACCGGTAAATCGTGCAATATTTTCGGCGGGTTTGCCGATTGCACCGCGTTTGGTCAAAACGGGTCCAAAGTGGAATATTTTGGCCAACTCTTGCACCAGAGTTTGGAAGAGGACGAGCAGTACGAGTCCTACGGGAACGAAATCCTATACAATGGGATGACGGGTGAACAGATTGAATCGAGTATATTCTTGGGACCCGTCTATTACATGCGTCTCAAACACATGGTGAAGGACAAACAGCAGAGCCGGTGTTTGGGTCCCCGCAGCGCCCTCACAAAACAGCCGGTGGGGGGGCGGGCCAACGACGGAGGTCTGCGTATCGGCGAAATGGAGCGCGATTCGGTCTTGGCCCACGGGGCGTCGGCCTTTTTGAAAGAATCCATGATGGAACGCGGCGACAAGTATTATATTGCGGTCTGCAACAAAACGGGCGTATTTGCCATTTATAATCCGGCCAAGAACTTGTTTATGAGTCCGTTGAGCGACGGCCCGATCAAGTTCATGGGGGACAAGCTGAAAGATGCGTCGTTGTTGCGCGTCGAAACGGTGACGAAATTTGGCCGCGATTTCAGTATTGTGGAGATTCCCTATACCTTGAAACTGATGATCCAAGAACTGCAGACCATCAACGTGCAAATGCGGATCATCACGGAAGATAACATTCGCCAGTTGGAGAATTTGTCCTATAGTAAAATTCCGGATCCCGCACAGTTCAAACGGAAATTGCAGGACATTTCGAAAGCCGTCGAGTCGAAAGACGCTGCGCGGTTTCAGCGGCGGGTCCAGGATGCCATTCAGTCGATCAATCCGCGTCTAGAATCGCCTGGATCCATGGAGGAAGAAGCGTACGTGCCCGATTCACCCAAGACGATGGAATATCAGGAAGACGACGAGGACGAATGGAAGATCATAGAAGACAAGATGCTGTCCCCCGACATTCAACCGGAAGTCGAAACTGAAACCAAGGCTCCCGATTCCCCGAAACGTGCTGCCAAATTGGACGTAGCGAATTTCCCGTCCGACGATAAGGACATTGTGTTTAAAAATGGTCCGGAAACCACCCAAAAGGTCGGTATTCCCGAGGGCATGCGTCAGGCGACCAAGGCGGGGAGCTATGAAACCCGGCAATTTGTGCATTTGAAGGGGGACACCAAACCGGACCGTATTTGGATGATTGAAGATATCATGATCACCCCCCGTATGAACGCCATATACACGCTCATCACTAACGACCACGAGGGACTCAAGAAGGTGGACCAAATTCAGGTGGTCAAGGAATCGCGTCTGGTGCCCATGTACCAGACCGCCGAGGACGACCACCCCCCCACAGAGTCTATGAAGGGCGGGGGGGCGGCCATGCTGCCGTGGAGGACGCACGGAGGGGGCAACGAGGACCTGGGAGACATGGGACGGGGGGGTGGCATGGTGTTTGCGCCCATCATGGTGAACGGGGGGAGCGTGGGGTTGCCTCTTGACGAAAACATGGTGATGGGGTCGGCGGCTCCCATGTCGCAGCCAGGAATGCCTCCTCCTCCTATACCGTTGAATCACATGGGGGGAGGTAACCATGCCCCCCCCACCCACGACGCATCGAGTAAATCCGCGGATAAACCTGCCAAAAAGGACGATGGTGGGGGCGGGGGCGGATTCTTCGGGGGAGCCATGGATTTCGCCAAGGTGTTGATTCGCAAAGTGACCTAACTTATGGGTATTGGAACCTACGTCTACACAGTACCCCAGTGTTCGCGTGTAACGCGAACACGATAAAATCCGTACGACTACCTTTGGTAGTCGCACGGATTTGAGAGTAAAACCTCCCTTAGATAACTAGGCCCCCTCAGCGCCACCAACGGTGGCGCAAGTGGGGGGCCTAGTAAAGAGAATAAGGTTCTTGGTACAAATCTTATACAACCGATTTGAATAAGATTTTCTATAAGATGGTCAGCGGGCGAAGCCCGCAACCCTGGGTGGGTCAGCGGGCGAAGCCCGCAACCCAAAGGGTTTGCGTGTCGTTACTCCCTTGCAACCCACTTCGTGGGTTGGTGGGGGAGATATCTTAAGGGAGGTTTTACTGGAACCGTAGGTTCCAATAATACTAGAACCACGGCTTCAATTCCAACTGATGGTATTCCTTGTCCGGACGAATCGACCGTTCCATCGGCATGACCAACGTACTCTGGTCCCGCAAATATTTCATATAGGAAACCGTTTCATTGTACACAAACGGAATCGCATAATCCCATACCATGTCATTCAACGCTTCCACTTGCTTGGTAATGTTGTGCGGCGAATGGCGCGCGTATTGCAAATAAATACTGCGCATAATGACTTTTAGCGCATCTTGGTTCTGCGGCGGAATCACATATTCCTTCTTGGACAACCGATAGACCCCCGCGCGCAACCCGTTTTGAATGATTTGAATGTTTTCCGCTGAAAAAAAGACTTGCGCTAAAACATTGTCCTCCCATTCACCCTGCAAAGAATTACGATATTCCGTCGCCTTATTTTTCAAAGCAATGCGCTCAAACATTTTAAGTTGAATGGTGGGATCTTCCGGTTCCAAGACGTTGACCCGTCCATTGTATTTATCCATATCAATGATTCTTCCTGGAAAATCCATGATTCTTTTATATAATATAGTATATTATATAAACAACATTATTGATTGCTTGATTGATTGCTCGAATACATGGAATATTATACCATTCTTATCAGTGTCGCGGCCATTGTATTGCTAATCATCTTGGTATATGTAGGAATACAAATGTCCAATTCGGCCTCCACGTCGGCGGTGTGGCCCCCGGCTCAAGCTTCCTGTCCCGACTACTGGACCTTGGACAGCAACGGAAAATGTGTGGCAGGTACCCAAAATCTAGGAACTTACAGCACCGGGTTTTCCTTTGATCCCAAAAGCCCCCCGGTCAATTCGGCCACCACCAATATAAACAATTCTTCGTTGACCTGCCTGCAACAGTTGTGGTCCAACCAACACGGCAACATCGTTTGGTCCGGGGTCACAGAACACAACCAGTGTTAAACGTGAAAGGTGATGACCTTGGGGGCATCAATCTCATACTCCAATGTCTCTAAATTCGCGTCCATTTGTACCAGTTTAGATTCGACAACGTCTCCCCAATTGTTGACCACGTCGTTCATTTCCATCACGGCGTATTTCATGTTTCGCAGACGCTCGACCTGGGGCACCAATTCTTCCGTATAAATTTTCATGGCATCGCGCAACAGTTCGCGATTCAATGGGTCCGCTTGGTATTCACGCACGATGGCCTGTATTTTTTCTTTGGTATCGCCGATGAGCCGTTGTTGACGCTCATTCAAATCCTGGCGATTTAAATTGCGCGGTCCAATATGAATGTACCGTTCCATCAAAATGTCGGTATGGGTATTCAATTCCACATAGGTTTCCAATTGTTTTTTAAAAGCTTCGGCCGAGGTCTTGTCGCTCACATAGCCGAATAAATTCATCATTTTCAATTGAATGACCCGTTCCTTTTCCTTGTCAAAGTTCTGTTTTTCCTCGTACAAATAGTCTTCAAAGCACAAATAGTAGCCACTGTTCAATTCAATCTCAAATTTGCAGTTGCGCTTTTTTCCTATACCACAATGGGCAGTGTACACGTTGTCCTTTTTTTGGAACGTCATCCCGACGTGGGCATGGCAGTGGATGCACGGGGGCAAACGTGCAAGAGCATCTTTGCGTTTTGTGGGAGCAACCAATGTCTTGGAAGTACCTTTTTGCTGCGAGCGACGAAACTGGCGGGCAGACTGTTCGTATTTGGTCTTATACGCCATGTATTGATTCAGGGCATCCGCATAATCGATCTTCTTGGTACTGCTGCTACGGCGTTTCTTCACACTGTCGTCGTCCTCGTCGTCCCCTAAAGAAGGTTCCAAACGTGAAAGGGGACCGTCGTCCATACGTAGATCCAAGACGCTAGCCCGTTCCGGGGGCACATGTTTTAACATGAGCGGGTGACGGTTGCCCACACAATGCAAGACCCGGAGGTGGTTCAGCCCGGCTAAATCGAGTTCCTGCAAATGATTGTGGTCGAGGTACAATTCTTCCAACAGGCCGGGGAACCCCCCCAAATTATAGAATTGATTGTGGTTGCCGTTGAATATTTTCAAATGGGGCATTTGACTAAAATCCAACGTGGACAATTGGTTATAGGAAACGTTCAATTCTTCCATGGTGGCCGGCAATTCCGTAATTTCTTTCAAACGGTGGTGGGTACACGTCAATTTGCGCAGGGACGGCGGCAGACCATGCAGCGCCGTGATTTTGCGATCCTGCCGCCCCTCGGCAAACTGGATGCTTTCAATGTGCCGACGTTTCAAAAACGAGAGGTCCAATTCGCCTTGCAACGGTTCCGGGATCACGAGATGGGTCAACCCCTCGTTCTTGGAAAACATGGATTCACATATCTCCTCCAACCTCACCGTACCCAACAAGGAGTCGGCGACCTCTGGATTGGGAGGCGCGAATTCTTCGTCATCGGTATCCTCCTTATTTTCTTTCATGGGGTCACTCATTTATTTTATTAATAGATTTGATATCGGTTGTTTTCAACAATCTGCGAATACATGCTGTCCACATGTTGAGTATGGGATCTCTCGTTCAACGGGTGCTGCGACGGCGCCTCGCGGTCTTCTTGGTACAACGACGTCGTCTGTTCATTGAAAGGGGCGACACGCTGTATTAATTGCGTCATTTGCTCCTTTTGAGCATTTTTATGGTGTTGGTATTCACGAATTTTAGTCAATATATATTCTTGGTCACGCCGCATTTTACGGTTTTTTTCCTCGGGGGTCAACCGGTGGGAATAACAATACCACAAAATCGATCCGGCGACCAACACAAAAACCGCCAGTACCCCAAGATTGAATACCACGGAATACCAATACATGCGTTGTTCGTAACATTTATTCAAAAGGACATTCATGTAATTTTTAACCCCATGTTCGACCAATTTGGGATAATAGGACATGTCGTTTGTAAATGCTGTTCCCGGAAAACCCGCAGCTAATATATATGTAACTATATTATTAGACAATTAAATGAATGCATTACAAAATTTATTTTCATCGGCGGCGCCCACGCCTTCCTCGAACGATACCACCAATTTGTCGAGATGCCGCGATTCGTTGCAAACGCTGAATCAAACCATGGTGAATCAACATGCCAATATCGAAAAATTGCAAGCCCAGAACAACTTGTTGCAAAGTCAAATACCCAACATCAAGGAAACGCAGACCAAATTGGAACATGGGTTCCAAGACGAACAGACCATCATGAATGAGACGATTACCTTTCCTTTTTTCATGATTTCGCTGGCGTTGCTCATCCTGGTGATGTTTTTTACGTCGGTATACAACGGCGTCTTGACTCACCAAGTCATGTTGGTCGTCAAAGAGAGTGGGGTACTGGAAGCCTTGGTAAAGGGGCTAAAAACGGGGCAACTTGCCGTCGATACCGATGGCAAAATGCAAACCATTGATTATTTCTGGGATTCGACCTTGACCGACATGTCCCGCATCATCAGTCGCGGGCGGTTCATCATGTTTGTCACAATGTACTTTGCCCTGATGGCCTTTATCATTTTACTGTATTCTCTCTATTACCGGGGCGTCAACATTTACTTTGCCGGGAAAGCCGCCTCCATCTTCCTGTTGCTCATCTTGGGCGTCACGTTTTTGTTTGTCAACAACATTACCATCACGAAACCATTTGAAAGCGTGGTCGGCTACCTATGGGTCACAATGTTCAACGGAAAGGCGTTGGACACATGTCTCTCCGGCATTTTCCAACACAAGTATTTCAAAGAAAAGGAAGTGTTCCCGGGGGCCAGGGTCTACTATACCCAATTATTAAACACCATGGACGTCAACAATTACCCCGCGGTCATTGAAGAGATTTACAAGAACAATTTCAAATACGATTTCAATATCAATACCACCGAAACGTCGGGCATCACCAACGAAAAGGTGAATAAATTGTTCGAACTGGTCCTCAAGAAGAACACGGTGGGTCACGTGTGTTGGGTCTATTTTGCTTCCTTGGCCTCTGTATTCATTTCGATGAAATATCTGTTTTCCATCGGCATTTAGAATCTAGAATCCAATGTACCAAATGACCAAGAAGTAAGACAAGATGGCTAAAACAATGGAGACGATCCAGATGGGAAACACGGTGTATTTGCGGTACCCCAGGCCAAATTGGCGATAGTTGCCCTTTTCGTCGTAAATAAATGCGGGCTTGGTCACTTGTACCAAGATCATGAGTACCAAGAACAGTAAGATGGAAAGGGATAATTTATGGATACGTACAAATCTTTGGGACAACATCTTATAATAATAATACGGGGCATTATATTTTCCATGAGTGGGCAAAATATAATACGATGATGATGATGATGATGGTGATCTTATGTTGCCAATTCGGTACGATAGGTGCCATACGAGGCATTATTTACCAAAGGATCAAATGGAGTAAAGGGGGGCGACGCGGAGGATAAGGTGGATAAGGAAATTTCCGGATAAGCTTTCGTAAAGGACCACGCCGCCACGCTGCCGTCACTGAATAAGTGGAGCTGCTTCTGGTCCCGAACGTACGTGGGCGTATCGCTGCCGTCAAGGACCGCCTCTTGAGCGGCTATGGAGGGTGTAACTTGACTTTCATCGACATTTTCCCCCACTTGAATGCATTCCAAGGTTGGAACACTGTGATCGATGCATTCGATGCCTACGACACTGTCGTCACTCTCGTCGTGATCTTCATCGCGAACAACCATTTTAATGTTGTCCAGCGATGGATGGATTTCCACTGTGGTTTCCATAGAGGGTCTATTTAGTACTTCTTCTGCTTCCAGTTTCCACCTTTCTTGTTCCCGCTGCTCGGCCGCATCCCTGGACAACTTCTCCATATGGTCAAGGGTCGCTTCATATACCGAAAAATTCTCAAACATGATCTTGGACAATTCCGCCGGGGTCACTATCCCCTCGATGAGATCCTGGATGCGTCCCTTCTCTTCACGGGACAACGTCATGTCGTAAAAGAATTCAATCATCTGGACAACCGTCTGGTTCGAACATTTCCGGAACTTGGCAATCACGTCAATGCGTCCCGGACGGATCAGCGCACTGTCCAACGTATCGGGGAAATTCGACGTCATGATGACAATGCGCCCTGGATTCTCCAAAATACCGTCCAATAGATTCAACAGAAACGACAAATCGACCTTGTTCTTGTCCTCATAATGTTCCTGAACTTGTTTAGGGACTGGATTCGGGGGAAGTGCATCCTCGGGTTTCACTTCCCGTTCCTTGACCATGTCGCTTTGACAATCGACGTCTTCCAATACATAAATACGCTGATCAAGTGGGATGCAGTACGTCTCTTGCTGCCCCGAATGCGGATTCAACACATTGATGTTTTCGCTGAAAAACAAATTCTCCAGTTGGGTCTTGGTCATGTCGTTGTTCAAATTGATGTTACATATATGACGGTTCGTTTCATTCGCCAAACACTTGATCGTCGACGTTTTCCCGGTACCGGGATTTCCCGACAACAAGAGACCCAATGTGTACGGAATGCCCTTTTCGTCGTACCATTTGCGGTTTTTCACAAAGAAATTGACCCGTTGTCGAATCGTGTCAATGTCTTCCCCAAACAGATTCGAAAACTTGCGGTTCGTTTGGAAATGCTTCATGGTAAACACGAAATTGGGCGGCAGGGCCGACAGATTCTTCTTTTTATGAATGTCCATAGGAGCCGCGAGAGGATGCATATTGAAATAATACCGTTTGTTTCCCAACTTATTCTTGACATTGATGGCATATTTCTGTTTGATGTCGTCCAAGAAATGGCGCAGTTGATCGGTGGTTTTCGTGAAACTATACACCTCCACAATCTGGACAATCGCATTGTGACCCCCCGCTCCCGAATTCACGTTGGTCGAGGTGCTACCCCCCGCATGATCCCCCGACGTGGATTCCGTCATGCGGGCAAAAACGTCCTCGTCAATATTGATCACGTCTTTTTGGTTCAAGATGAAACTCTCGCGAATGTAGCTCACATGGGTCGTGTTCTTGTTGTTGGTGATAAAATCGAGCAGGGCCACCCCCAAGACATTCTCCGGATTGTTCACGCTGATTGTGATTGTGATGGAGGCCGTCTTCTTCTTCACCTTGTTGTCCGTGGGGTCTTTGGTGACATTCGACAAATCCTTTTTGATGGTGTCAATCTTATCGTAGTATGTTCGCAAGAAGAAATTAAACACCGTGGGGGCATGTTTGAAGACGGCGTCGACCACACTGGTCGCCACAAACACATACAACATGGAGAACATGTCTTTGGATCCGCCGCCCGCCCCGTTCGACCCACTTCGGGACCCCCCGTTCATATTCTTCAACATCAACATGGTCATCATGTTGGACTTGAGTGCATCCATCATGTTGTTACCAGTTTGCCCCACGGACGGGGGCGCCTGGTACATTGTACTCATCGTAGAATAATACATGAATAGTCACGAACGTTTAAATATTTTTACGTTTTGAGAATTGGAAATGGACGACGATATATTTAGGTATGGGCGAGACACCACCGTTCAAGGTCGGCAATGTTTTTGCCTTCCACGCACACTGATTTTCTACGGTCGTTGTCAAATACCACAAACTGGTAGGTTTGAGGATGATCTACCGACGTTTGGTGGCAATCACGGTAAGAGACCAAGGTATATTTACCCAATGTGTGTGAAATATACTTGTCCCAAGGACGGTTCAACCCGTACCAGGTTCTCGAGTGCATGTTATATAAAAATGCCGGGATTTTTCTAAATAATTTTTGAAATATTCATTTTTGTCTACACCTTTGCCGATACAAATGATTTACCGGGGTAAAACCATATAAATTTATCCAAACATATATGAATTTATACGATGACCAAAGATACGAGTGCGAATACATTAAAAACTCTCATTCGCATGGAGGACCATGCGTCCCCCACGAATTTGACGACACCCCTGGCCGGCGTAGATGGCATATACTACATCAACATGAAACGCAGCAAGGACCGCAAGAAACACATGGAATCTCTATTCAAAGATCCGGTATTTGAAGGAATTCCCGTGACGCGCATCGAGGCCGTCGACGGTACCCTGGAAAAGGCCGACACCTACCTCGAATTCCACCAAACGGCGCGTAATCCGTACATGATGGAAAGCGAGTACGGATGCACCATTTCGCATTTCCGGGCCATCCATCAGTTTGCCATGACGGACGACCCGGTGGCCTTGATTGTGGAGGACGATTTATCGACGGAATTCTTGCCGTATTGGAAAAAGACGATACAGCAACACATCGACGACGCGCCGCCCAACTGGGAAATTTTGCAACTGTCGTACATTCTCTTTTCCAATTACCACAACGAAGATTACGAATTCATTCTCATGAACAAGAATTTCTGTGGCACAGCAGCCTATTTGATTAAAAACGACGCTGCCAAGCGACTCATTCAGTATTTGTGCAAGTACAGCAGTCCGGCGATGCCCAGGTACTGCATTGGTCCCGAGATGCCGCATTATCACCACGCTGACCGTTTCCTATACACATTCTTCCAATCCTTTAGTGTAAAATGCCCCCCGTTTACGTACCGCGACAACAACGATTCCGTGATCCATCCGGAACACATGGATCATCACGCCGAATCCAAAGAGAAGACCAAACGGATGTATTTAGGCTGGCCGATTGAACCGGAACCGGAAAAGGCCTAACAAAAAAAAGGAATCTTGGTACAAATCTTATACAACCACATTGGATAAGATTTACCGGTGTAAAATGGTCTCGTGGTATTTACACGCTAGACACCCCCAACAACTGCAACAGTTCATTCCGCTTTAGTTTAGAAAGATGGCGCGTCTGTTCCGCGGGGAGGTTCTTCGCGACGATGACCTGCTTCAGTTCTTGGACATTCATCTTGCGGTAATTGTCCTTTTCCTCCTCGGTCATGACCGGATCATCCTGGCGTGAGATGATTTCCTGTACAGATTGTTGAATGTCCGCAACATTGACTTCGTCGATATCGTTGATATCGAGACCCCCTTCTTCCGTATCAGATACCACAATCTTGTCATCATCCTCCTCGTCATCGTCATCGTCCTCGTCATCCTCATCATCGTCGTCCTCGTCATCCTCGTCCTCATCATCGTCCTCCTCCTCGTCGTCCTCAGCATTCAAAGCTTCACGCGCCCCATGTATCTCGTGAATTTCTTGGAAAGTGGCCTCTCCCGTGTTAGGAAAGGGGGCGGACATATTCGGCATATTGCACATGAAAGCGGTAAACGGCGAGGCCATGGGTCCAGAAGCACCTCTCGGTCCCACCATCGCTTTAACCGAGGCAAGTTCTTTGGCAATGTCGTTGATGATCGAGACCACGGTATCGTTCTTTTGTTCCATCGTAACCACGCGCTGTTTAAAGTGATAGACCAAGAGTAAGATTAAAATGAAGGAAATGGCTAAACTGCAAAAGAAGAACGTTTCAATACAACTAAAAATACCCATACTCAAATTATTTGCAATATACTCCTAAATAATCCGTTTTATTTATACGCAACTATTTGATCATGATGCCGATCATCCCAAGAAAATGAGAGGATATAGTATAGTTTTTATTGTATACCATGAATTCTGCCAAAAGCGCAAACAGTTCCATGAAAATAAAGGACAAAATGGAAGATTTAACTAAAAACACGATGAATTTATTTAGTGATAACCGCAATGTGCTGATTTTTGTATTGGCCGTCCTGTTGTTGATTTCCATTTTAGGGCTGCATTTTCTGGACGGTATTTACGATTTCATTCGTCATTTGATTGGCGACGTTTTTTATGCGTCGGGCCAATTGGTCACCTCTTCATCGAATTTGGTGGCGGATGCGGCGAAAACCACGATAGATTTAGGCAGTGGGGCCATCAACGACGTGGGCAGATTGATGATGTACGATAAAAGTCACGAGAAAACCAGCAAGCCCAGTCCCACGGGAAAACAACAAAAGGAAAATTACGAATCGTCTAAACGTGGCGGCGACGACGACGGGGCGCGTCCCCCGCCGCCACCTACCACGAATGTTCCCACGGGCTTGACCTCGGCCCCGCCCCCGCCCACTGGACAACCCACCAAACGCCACAAGAAATGCACTGCTCCCAAATACAAGCCCGTGCACAACCAACCGATTGAATTGCCCGAAGGATGGGAAATGTTTTTCGACGAACGCACCGGACGGATTTACTATGTGAACCGTAGCATGGGCTATTCCCAGTGGGAAGTACCCCGAAGTGATGTGATCTTGCCCCCCGGATGGGAAGAGCTCTTTGATCCTAAACTGGGGCAATATTACTATGTGAACCGTACCCAGAAGATTTCGCAATGGGACGTCCCGTCCCCGGGACAATCCAACGCTTGCCCCACGACTCCGGGGGTGACGTGCCCCCAATGTTCCGGTAAGGCCACGACCGCCCCCACCACGCCCATGCCCACGATGCAGACCACGACCCCCACGACCAAAGCCACGGGCGATCTGGACCAGGTGATTGAGTATTCATCGTACAAGTATATGAATGACCCGATGCCCGCCTCGCTCGAGGATCCTATACAAAAAATCATGCAGACGCGTGCGAGCAAGCCCTTTTGGTGCACCATTGGGAACTCGGACAACTTGAACGGTTGCCAAAGTTACGAGGGAGACCGCCGCATGTTCCACCCGTCGACGGATCATCCCATGGTATCGCCCAAGATCTATCCGTACAGTTGGTAAACCGTGGGGGGGTGGAGGATGGGTAAAGTCCCATACAATTGCTAAAGTTTGACCACCGACGGCATGTAATATTTAGGACCATCCAACTTGTTTCCGTTGTAATCCAATATCGTCGGTACGATGGAATAATAAAAGAGTTGCCCCGATTGCAATCCATTTCCAATATCTGTAAATGAATTGCCCAAGAGATCTAAATAGGCCTTCGGGTTGGGTCCATCGCGAATGACCGAAAACACGTCGTAATACCCGCTAATATCCACGATGGAAACGGAATTCCCCTGGATGGGGCCAAATCGCGCCGACGTTATCAAGGGGGCATACGTCGTCGCCGAACCAATGTAAAATGGAAACCCGGGGGTGTCAAAACTGTACGGTGTGACCGTGTAACTGTAGGTCGCCCCCGGGACCAGTCCAGTATCCACGAATGTCGAGCCCGTATGTCTTACCGTCAATGTCCGCTGAAACGTGACGCCGCCGATGACACACGAACTGTCCATCGTATAATTCGTGAAATTACCCACAATGTTGCTGATGGTGATGGAGGTCATGGTAATGTCCGTGAAAACAATCGAAGTGCTATCTAAAAAAATATTATGTGTCATCTGCGTTCCCACCGGATAAATCGACCCCAACATGTGGTTGAATTGCGGAATCAAGGTATAGGAATACGACGTGTCTGGCGACAAATTTTTATCTAAAAAGGTCGAGGCAGTCAAACTGTAAAACGTGTACATGTCATCGGTAGCAAGGTTGGTACGGATAATGCGATAAAAGTCGAAATTTCCCGTGATGTTGATGAGAGTAATTTGGGTGCCGTTGACGGCGCCAAATATGGCATTGGTGATATAGGGGGACGTCGCAGCGACAATGGAATCGGGAACATAGGTCTCAAATGAACCCGGTAAATAAGGAAAAGGTATGATTGAACTGAATTCCATGCCGTCGGCCACATTGAGATTCAGTGGATCTAAATTGACAAATATTCCCGATTGAAAAAAATCAAACTGGGTGGAAATTTGGTAATCGTAATAATAATACATGGTAACAAAGAGGTCGTAAACCTGTTCGGGTTGAACTTGCAATTTCAAATTGTCCACAAATAAATTACCCGCGTATTGGACACCGTAAAATTCGCCCGTATCAAAATAATACGGATTGAAGGATACATCGCTAAATACCGCGTCCGTGGCGCTTTGGGAAGAATAGAGAACCGGGGTGCTCAACGGGGTCACATTTTGACCACTGTATTTGACTTCAATCGTCGGTGTGCCCTTGATATTGATACTTCCCACGTTGTTCGTCAGGTAATCCGCCGCCGTCATGATATGAAGGGTCATGAACCCCGAAGGATCAAAAATCCCCGGTAATTTAGAATAACACGCATTCAAATAATCTATCGTGGTGCCGGATACCGGATCAATATGTATATTATGACTGGGATCGTTCACCTCATTCATAGTGTCACTGTCTGTTTCTGGACACACCGATAAATCCAGGATTCCTTGACCCCGGGAGGCCATGAGCCATATACCAAGAGGAACAGACAGGGAAAAATTATGCACACCCGTCGGCATGTGTTTGGAGGTCACGATCTTGCCAATCGGTTTCGTCACTTTTATATAGTTGACTTGATTCGCCGCCGTATTGATCGCCGTGGACCCCGTCGTATTCGGTTTATAATACACCGTCACGGGGTCATTTTGCACATACGCGGGGCCCGTTTGATAAAAATATTCCAATTCGTTGAGCGTTTCCAAACGAAAGGGGGTCGTATCCGTATCCGGCAGCGAACTGTAACTGCTGTTTAGAATGCTCTCGTTCACATAGTGGTAAAGCGGGACCGTGGGATCCATATGCAAATTCATGGGGGGTCCAGGAACATCACTAAAGGAAGTAGGGGTCGGCTTCGTAACATCTTCGGGGCAGGTTGGCCCGTTCAACATTTGCTGTATTTGGGAGTTTGAATAGCGGTTGCCGCCGCCGCGGGCCAAGAGGGCGTAAAGTTCTTTCTTGGACAAATTGTTGGTCTTGGTATTTTGTTGAGAGGCATTGTATTTGAGAATTTCGGCCTTGCGGCGCATATCGAGTTGTTGTTTGGTATATTTGAAATACGGGGACACCGGTTGATATCGGGGCGGGGGGCGGTGGAAAAAGGCCAACTGGTTGCGTTGGTCCAATACGGTCGAAATATTACTACAATCTACCATGGGGAATATCAATAAATATAAAACACACGATGTTTGGCTAACTATATAATGTACACCCTTTATTGGAACCTACGGTATTGGAACCTACGTCTACACAGTACCCCAGTGTTCGCGTGTAACGCGAACACGATAAAATCCGTACGACTACCTTTGGTAGTCGCACGGATTTGAGAGTAAAACCTCCCTTGGGATATCTCCCTCAGCAACCCACTTCGTGGGTTGCAAGGGAGTAACGCGGTGCAAACCCGTAGGGTTGCGGGCTTCGCCCACTGACCATCTTATAGATAAATCTTATTCAATTGGGTTGTATAAGATTTGTACCAAGAATCCATGTTGTCTTTGCTAGGCCCCTGCGCCACCAAAGGTGGCGCAAGCGGGCCTAGCTATCTTAAGGAGGGCATGTGGGTCAATGAGCCGAAGGCTCATAACCTTGGACCACCGAAGGTGGTCCCGAGGAACCTACGGTTCCCACATTAGTGTACTTTGGAAAAATACCACCAATTCGACAAATAATCGTACGATCCGGCCGACGACGTGTTGGCTAAAGTACTCTGCGTTATGTTGGGTCCCTGTTGCAACAACATGCCAATCTCGCTGGCCGACAGAGCGTACGCATAATACCGTAAATTACTCAACAGACCCGAGAACCCCCCGTTTTGACACACATAAATGTCCCCGTAGTTTTGTTTAGGCACCGTGGTGAAATTGTAGCGTCCGCTGATGGTTCCGTTCACATAGACATCCAACATGGTATTTTCCAGACGAATCACGACCAACATCCACTTCTTGTTCAACGGAATACCGGCAACATCGACCGTGCCCGGTCCCGCCGTCGCGTCCATGCTGTCCATGACCACATGCAACGACACCGTGGAATTGTTATCGCTGTTACCCAGATAGAGTCCAGGGCCATTGTTGACCGTGGCCAACCCCGAGCCCGCGGAATAGTAGACCCCGTTCGCCGACATCGGCGTGGTACTGTAATTGCCGTTGCCCTTGTTAAAGACGTGCTGGTACTGCTGGGTCGACCCGACAATGTCGTTGACCTGGATCCAAACCGCCCACGTGAACTCCATCCCGTGTTGCATGTTGTTGGACCGCAAGACCTGGTTGCCGTGCAACATCAAACTGTTGGACCCGGCAATCATGCCCTTGACAATGTACGGGTTCGTCGACGTCTGCGTAAAATAGCCGATCATATTTATGCCTAAAACGAGCAACAGCACAAATACCAAGAGCACCAAGAGCGTCACGGCGACTTTAGCAGCCATCGTATTCGATTGTAAAAAATCCGTGCTCGTCGTCGCCACCTGTTGCGGGTCACCGTACTGGCTGATGGAATCCGTGACATTTTTACCCACACTTTGCACACTCTGGGTGATGGAGTCACTCACCGACTTGACCGAATTCCCCACAGATTGCACTTTTTGATTGATACTATTAGCCGCGTTATTTGCATATTCCATGATATATTACGTGTAAAAAATACTATATCATGATGAGACATTTTTAGAAGAGACGAATCGTGTTTTGGACCGTGTTATTCTTCAAGACTTCCACACTCAATCCGTAGGTCGAAATGGAACCCGTGATGCCGTTGCCGCCAATGTATTTGCTCCAGACGTCTTGGGGCGCCAGTACGTAGGACCAGCGATAGACCTTGGTCATCATAATGTCCGTGGCGACGGACGGATTTCCGCCTAAATAAATATTCACATTGGTACTGCTGGGCTTCTTCTGCATGCAGTTCAACTTGATCGATTGCAACAGCTTGCCGTCCAAATACATGTCCACAAAGTAATTGTCCACCACCACGGTCACAAATGTCCACCGTTGCAGGGGGAAATCGTGGGTAATGGGGACCGGCGGCGTCGGCGTAATATTCGCCGTGGAACAATTCTGCGACACATCAAAAAACAATGTCGGCGTCGTTTTATCTAAATACAAATTGAATTGATTGGGGATGCTGATCAACGGCTTGGTCACCGTATTGTCCCAAGAATTCACATAGACCCAAGCGGAAATACTGTATTGGTAACTGGACGGGTTGTTGGTGACCGGCACCGGTTGATTGCTCGAATTTAAATTTATCTCATTACTGGCTACCGTCGTGTAGTTGGAATAATACACATACAAAATGTAGAGCAAGAGTAAAATAAGGACAAATGCGAATATAATGTACCAATTCATAGACTCTTTTTTTAAAAAATCACTATATCATTATCCTATACAAAATGGATCCACATCTCATCTCCCTACAAGGTGACTTTGACCCGTTCCACATTCCACAAATCGACGGCTTGGTCTTTGGTCAAGGCACGATCATAATAGGTGATCATTTTCATGCTACCTTGTACTCGGCTGTCGGGGTCACCGATGGCAATGACATCTTGGGGAGCGAACTGGGTGGTGATACCGTCGGCATGCCTCCACGAATTATCTAAATGCCCGTTGATATAAAGGTCGACGTGGTCACTTTCAAAGACAAAGATGAATTGGTTCCATTTTTGGTTCGGTATGTTGATACGGTACGTGGGTTTAGGCGACGGCGTCAAATAGACATTGTAATAATCGCGGTGATCCTTGGCATCGTAGATATAGGACACGCGGGGTTTGGGGTTCACAATGATCCATTTATCCGGGGGGGCGGGGGCCTCGGTCGCGTCGCGGATGCTCGTGGGCATCATGACATGATTATTAGAAGTGCCGCCGCGGGCGATGCGCACATGGTTTTGATCGTACAAGGAAGGGGTCGGGGTCGACACCGGCGGCAGTTCGCGACTGCCGTAATACAACAGATTCGTTTCTTGGTGCGATTGCGTCGATTCCGTCGGGTTCACATAGACCCACATGGACAAGGTATACACCTTGGTATAGGGGTTGGCTTGATATTCCGGATCCACGAGCGACAGATAACTGCTGTTGACCAAGATGTTTTCCGCGGGCGTACTGAGGTCGTACCCGTCGGGCTGCATCTGGAGTATCCCGTTCCAGTTGAGCGAGGACGCGATCGGCGCCCATTGGTTCACCACGGCCAAATACCCGAGGTAGCCGACAATGAGGGCGACTTCCAACCAAAGCAGGAAGACGATGGACCCGCTCGGCGTGGCCCCGTCGCGGTTCTGCACAAAATCATAAAAGAGGGAAGGAAGGTAGAGGATGAATTCCAAGAGTTCCACGGCGAAATTGCTGCTGATGAAGAGGGACAGCACGGCGAAAATCAGGGTCAGGGTCACGAAAATGATGGCGTATAAAATGCACCACCCGATGATGTGATCCAGGTTGTTGTAAATACGCGTATCGATGAAATGATACATCCAGAGACAAAAGTAGATGAAGAAGTAGGCCAGGACCCCCCAGAACAAGAAAAAGGCCAGTTTCGGGATGAAAATATAGAATTTATAAATGATGGCCGAAACGACTAAAATCGGGGCGAGTAGCAGGATCATCCAGGTGTACAAATTCAGGAGGTTCCCCGTGAAATAAATCTTCATCATGGAGAGGACAAAGAGGACAAAGATGACGAGAGGCAAGAGATACATGTACAACTCGGCAGATTGCAATTCTTGGGGCACGGTGATTCCCCCCCGAAAAGGTTGAGATTTCGGTTTATATTTCGGGGTTTTCATATAGAAAATTTTGTAGATGACGTATTTTTATATTATCCTTAGGTTTATTGGAACCTACGGTTCCAGTAAAACCTCCCTCAAGATATCTCCCTCAACAACCCACTTCGTGGGTTGCAAGGGAGTAACGCGGCGCAAACCCATTATAGATAAATCTTATTCAATTGGGTTGTATATGATGTGTACCAAGAATCCTTCTTATCTTTGCTAGGGCCCCTAAGGGGCCCTAGCTATCTTAAGGAGGGCATATGGGAACCTTTGGTTCCCATAGTTAGAGGTTCTCCATCGTCGTCTTTTCCCCGTGGCATTCGCGGCAGAGGGCCACTAAATTATCGATATGGTTGCTCCCCCCGTATTCCAGCCGTACCTTGTGATCCACCTCGAACCACGCCGAAAGTTGGTTGTTGCACTGCCCACACCGCCAGTTTTGTCGGGACGCCACGAATTTCTTCTTGGTCTCACTGACCGACCGCTTGGTCGCCTTTTTCCCCGAGTTCATGATCCGTTCCCGCATCGTCATTTCGCGGTTGGGCGGTTTGTTCGGAGGAACCACCGTATTTTGCGGCATTTGGGCCACGGGGTACCCCGCCCCGCCTTGGTACACATTTCGCCGCCGCGTGAAATCCAGGATGGGCGCAATGAGCGCGGTCGAATTCTTGTCCATCGGCATGTATTTGATGTACTCGTTGGATGCCTCCAAGATTTCGTGGGTTTTCATCGGGTTTTTACGGATCAAATAATAGAGGAAGAGGGCCCCCAAGACGACCCCGGCAATTTGGTAGTATTTTTTGTATTTGAATAATTGCCGAATGAACCGTCCTTCGGTATAAATATTGGCAATGATGATGGCCGCAATCAGCAATATCCACAATTCGATGCGCATGTAGAATAAAAAAGGGGACCAAATATAGAATAATATTAGAGTTTACCGTCACGTAGCGTACAGATAAATCACCAAGCAAAGGACAAACAAGATGGCCAAATAGATCAAATCGCGGCGTTCCAGGTGGGATTGATACTGAACCACGGGGGTCGGCAACAATTCTTGGTAATAACGATCTAAAGCCTCGTACATGGAGATCTCCCCCTTTCCCAGCAACACATTGAATTTATTGTGGATAAAATGGACCCAACGCATGAACGATTCCCGGGAATCCAGGTACGGAGTCACCGGATACCGATGCAAAAATTCGTTGAAGCGGTCGCCCATTTGCGCATCCGGTAAAAACAGGGGCATGTTGTGAATCAAGTCGTAGTATTTGCGTTTGGTGACCTCGGTGGGGATCTCGGGGTACGTGTAGGCCACCGTGTGTAAAAAAAACCAGTAGGGCGGCCCCCACCGTTCGGCATCAAAATGGATTTCTTTGGGGTGATTTTTACGATCATATTTAGCCATATTATAGGATGGTTATATATAATTTCGTATGAAACAGACACGCGGTAGACGCGAACCAACGAAGAAACATACCCGCAAAGGAGGTGACCGGCGGCGTCGTCGCCGGACCTTCAAACGCCGGCCTCAGCAAAACGGGGGGCAACATACGCGTAAAATTCGGGGCGGCAACGTGGATGGGTGGATCGCACGGCGCAAGGCCGAATTGGCCAACAAATACGGTCCCTACGGCCCCATGATCCAAGACTTGCCGTCGCGAATTGCTATACGGAATTATCAATTGGACCGTCGTCGGCAGCGCCCACATATCCCCCATTATTATCCGTACCACAACGGATATTATGAGCCCAACGTGCGGTCGTGGGGGTCCAGCCTCGATACCAATCCCACCCAGGAGCGGGACAATATAACGTACGAGATTGTTCCCCATCCCCGTCCCTTACGTAACGACCGTGACTTCCGTGACTTGCGTACCTTACGCGACGACCGTGCCTTCCGTGACTTGCGTCCCTTGCGTCCCTTGCGTCCCTTGCGTCCCGACACGGTTCATCACGGCTATCCGGTCATATACCATGTCGAAACGCCCACATCACCCCAATCCCCGTTATCGATGGAAAGTCTCCAACCGACAGCCTTGTCCCCCTTTGACGTGGTGCACGCAGAAACGGATCATGTCCCGATGGCCAATGTGATTTTCTCCCAAAGGATAAGAAAAAATTGAAAACGTCTGGATCCGTTATATTTGGAGAATAAACGCACATAATGACAACGGAGGTGACAGAATGTGCCATATGTTTGCACGAGATGGAACGGCACGAACCATCCCAAACCCGGTTAGAATGTAATCACAAGTTTCACGCACTATGTTTAAGAAAACATATTCAAACGGCCAGTGAACGTGGTTGCCCACTGTGTCGCAAAAGGATTGACCGCCGTATTATACAGAATAATGTATATAACTGCATCTCAAATGCAAATACACAACAAATACGAGAATGTTTGAACAGCGAAACGGAGGTCAGGATGATCGACCCCATGTGGGAAACGACCCCGCTACATATTGCGGCGAGCCGGGGTAAACTGGCCATTGTCATTTACTTGGTGGAAATGGGGGCAGTCGTGAATGCCCGTGCTAAAATGCAACATACCCCCCTGTATATGGCAGCCATGCATGGACACCGTCAGGTTGTGGAATATTTATTGTCCAATGGCGCAAACCCCCGTCTAGGTCGTTACGAAATCACGCCAGAAATGATTGCACGTCAACAAGGACACACGCGTTTGGCCGATTATTTGTCGACGTGGCAAATTATGGGGGGCGAGGGAAGACCATCGTAATTATCTTATACAAACCATGATTATACTTTTTTATCCATCATATTATATATAGGATAATATGAGTGGTAACGACCCCTATTTGACACCGGAACGCCCCCTTGCCAATGCCAATGCCAACGTGAATGCCGTTATGACCGACACCCCCTTGCGCAGTGACGCACGCACCCCGACCACGGTCGCCGTTTCGCCCTCGGGCACAGACCTTTACAGAGAGCCCATTGACGAAGGTTATGAACAAGCCATCCGCGACGTGAACAACCCCAACGCGAGAAGTCTTTTTGCCGACCAAGCGGCGGCTTCCCCGATGCCCCGTTTTTACGAGGAAAGAGACCCCAACATGGCCCGGGGCGGACGTCGTCACCGCAAAACGGCGCGTCGCCACCGCAAAACGCGCGGCGGCGGCAACCGTCGCCGAAGAAAAAGCCAGAAGAAGTCCCGCCGCAAGACCCATTAAATGCGGGGTTTACGGTATTTCTTGCGCGATTTACCTCCGCGATTGCGTGGATGTTTCAAACTGGGTTCACCTCGTAATACACGATGATACTCCTTCACAGAAATATCAGGAGGGACGTAGGTAAATAGGGATTTACCCTCGTGGAAATAGTCCTTGGCAGGAACTCCTTCTGGGATCTGTGGTTCTCCCGGAAAGATCCGTTTCAAAAATTGGTCAAATGTCTCCGTGGGATCCTGCCCCCTGGGACCGGGGCCGTAGCTTGTATGTGAATTGCCCCCGCGCCCCCTGCCAAATTGGGTTTGATGTTGGGTTTGTTGTTACGCTTTTTGGTCGACGTTTTCATGTATACTATAGTGTGATTTTTGTATATTACAGATCAAATATACAAAAAAGTGGGATAAATAATTTCGCCTATTCCTATAGTAAATACTTGACTTGATTCGAATCACAATGAAAACCAGCAAAACCACCCATCCCATCACCTTTGTCACCGCGTTCATGGACATCTACGACGACAATCCTGAAATGGGCGCGGGCGCAGGCACTCGGTCGCGCCAATGGCGTTTAGAGAAATTCGTCCAAATCGCGGAAACGGGCATCCCCTTGTGCGTGTATGTGGACGCGGCGGGACACGATTTACTCGAACAATGCAGCGAACTCTTTGCCAACGTCCAGATTTGCCGGGTCATGGAGTGGCAAGACACCTGGATTCATCGGGTATGTGAGCAATACATGGACTCCATCACGTTGCCGCCGCAGCGGGACGCGAAAAAGGACACGTATGCCTACATGGTGCTCATGCATTCCAAAATAGAATTTTTAGCCGAAACGGTGCGCCGCGATCCCTGGGGATCCACCCATGTCGCTTGGATCGATTTCAATGTGGCGCATATTTTTCAAGAGGTGGCGGCCTGTCAGCGCCAATTGCGCGTGTTGTCACAGACGCCGTTGAGTTGGCGCGGTATCCTGTTTCCCGGATGCTGGGATCCGTGTCCTAAAGATCAATGGGCCAAGGTGCTCGACGCCATCCACTGGCGGTTTTGCGGCGGATTTTTCCTAGGAGACTGTGAATCCGTGCGCGCGATGCATGCCCTATACCAAACCATGTTCCCCGAATTCATGTTCCAGCACCGACGGATGGTATGGGAAGTCAATTTCTGGGCGTGGCTGGAAGCCACCGTGGATACGTGGAAACCGACGTGGTATTTGGCCGACCACAACGATTCCATGTTTCAGTTGCCCAGTCATGTGACCTGTTGCTGTCTGTCCCAAGACGCGGCGTCGTTCAAGAGTGTCCAATACAATTATCCGGTATTGGACGGATTCTTCCCCATGTCGGCGTCGGTGTGTACGGCCATGGACGGCACCGGGCGGTGGATCATGAACACGCGCTATGTGAATTACCGGTTGACCCCCCAAGGATCGTATATTTTTTATCATCCGGACAAGGTGATTGTGACGCGGAATTGGTGCCATTTCTTGGAACGCCGGGGCGACCAGTGGATGCCTGGGATGGATGAAGGGTTCGAAATGGCGAACCCGAGGGACCTGGCAACGTACCCCGGACTCTTTGAAGGGGTCGAAGACATCCGGGTGTGGCCGGAAAACGGTACATTGCGGTTTCTCGGGTCCACGATCCAGTATGTGGCGTCCGGGTGCAGCCGGATCATGATGGGCACCTACGATGTGTTTGGACGACGTCTGTGCGATGCCGACGTGATTGAGCCGCCCACCGCGACCCGTTGCGAGAAGAATTGGTGCCCCATTGTGGCGTGGGAGGGGACCACCCCGTTCATATATCAATGGTCGCCCATGAAGATTGGCACCGTCCATCCCCGTGACCGTGTGTTGAACATTGCCTCGACCCCCGTAATCTGCGCAACAGAGGCCGACCCGCTCTTGCGCAGATTACGGGGGTCGACGTATTTTCGTCCCTCGGTCCAATATCCCGGACATTGGATCGGGGTAGCCCATTACAGTGAAAAGGACTGGCCGCGCAATTATTTCCATGTCTTGGTTCTCTTGGAACCCGGCACGTGGCGGCCGTGCCGATACACTCCGCCGTTCACATTCATGGGGCGGAACGAGATTGAATTTTGTATAGGATTCATGGAAGACGATGCCGTGGGTAAGTACCATTTTTGGATATCGCAATTTGACCGGGATCCGCGGGTAATTACTGTGGACATGGACGCCTTGACATTTTTACATCCTTGAAGATGCCGGGAACATAGTGTGAAGGTTGTGAAGGTTGTCAGGGGCGGTACGCCGTTTTTCGGCCGCCGCGGCGGCTAAACTCGCGCGCTGTAACCGAATTGCCATGGCGGGAATAGATAAAGGCGCAGAGGACGGTCTTTGTCCTATAGAAGCGTTCGAGAGCATCCTTGATGCGGGGGTGGGTGCAGGTGCAGGTGCAGGTGCAGGTGCAGGGGACCCCGACGACCGCACATCCGCCATCGATCGGTAGGCGCTTCTTGGCAGGATTGGGACCGTGTTCGAAGGGACAGGCGATCTATAATTGTACGGGAACTTTTTGAATACGGATTTTTGTTTGGCCAGTTCGCTGTTGAACGCCATGGCCAAACCGTACGCATCTTCTTGGGTCCTTTGACAATCTTGGTGGTGGGGGTTTCTTTCGCAAAATGCTTGCAAGGTTTGAAAATAGGTGTTGAATCTCGTTTCCAGGTTGTGGAATCTCGCCGGATCGGTCAAATTCTGGTTGCGTTCGTCGCGCAGACGCTTCACACTTTGGCGTAATTGGTTCAACATCTGTTTGGTGTTGGGCGACGCCGCCGTAAACCGTTCGGGCAACGGTTGAGCCGCGTATAGTTTGGTCAATTCGGCGTATATTTGCTGTTTTTGCGGGCGCGTGTAGGGTTCCAGGGCCGCGTCCAACGCCGCGGAAGGATAACCTTGCATCTGTTGGGCGACCTGGACGGCATTAAATGCGGGGGCGGGGCGGGATGCGGGACGGGAGGGACGGGAGGGACGGGAGGCGGCATCCTGACCCGCATACTGAGCGACCTTTTGCTGCAAGGCCTCACGGTTGGCGCCGGTGAGCGTGTCGACCTTCTGTCCCTCGCGGAAAAACAAAAACGCGGGGATACTGGTGACCCGGTACTGGGCCGCCAAATCGTCGCGACGATCAATGTCCACCTTCAAAAACTTGACATTGTGGGGGCTGCCACTGTACGTCCGCGCCAGATCATGGACAAAGGAGGCCATGTTACGGCAAGGTCCGCACCAATCGGCCTCGAATTTTACGACGACCATGCCACTTTGAATGGCGGACGAAAAATCATCATCACTTCCAATATCCTGAACGTTTCCCCCATATACTCTAAATTTACCATGCGAAGCACGTCTTTTCTTGGTGTATTGCCGCTTGGTTTTCTTTCGATGATTCCGTTGGCTCTTCATGGTAATATACATTTACGCGATATTTTTAGTCGTGTAGGATGGAGACCATCCGTTTCTCATGGTATCTTATAATAACCATGGTACATAAGACACGTCGTCGACGACATGACCAAAAACAGAATAAAACGATGAAAATAGTCGGCGGTTTCCTTAGTAGAGGTGCAAACTTCTATGTTCGTGGGTTGGCCACTGACAATAAAAAAATAGAAGATATTGCTCGTGAAAACGAGGTCGATGCTTTTATTGAATTCCTCATACGTATCCATTATGAAGGAAACATCCCCCTCGATGTGGAACCGGCAGATATAGCCCAAAAAATAAAATCGACAACTCCGGCAGATTTAAGTTATGTATTCGGTTATGGGGGGTTTGATAATACTACACGAACAGTAATTTTAAACAAACTGGAAAATTTACAAAGGGAGACAGATGTTGTATCGATTGAAAAAATAAGGCGGATTGTTCGCCCCAATGTCACACCAGAACAAACGGAGCCCGCTCAACCACCCGAATCCCCTACGGTACGGCCCCCTGATCCTGCGTTTCGAGATACGCTCATTCCTGATGATACTGCATTGGTAACAACCCCCGAAATCCCCAATCAACCTTTGCCTACAAATCCGTCATCCTTGAATCAGGAAACGTGTGGTATATGCCAAGAACGAATGATCATGGGTTCTCCCGACCGTGGGGGGATAGTCACTTTACACGAAAACCATCGATTTCATAAAGATTGCATATGTGAGAGCATCCGCCGTGGGGTTTTAAAATGTCCCTACGACAATGAGTATGATATTACGGATCAAGACCAAATACGGCTATGTGGTTCAACTGTGGTATCACCTCCACCTTCTTCCAACGAAGCTCAACCACCTCCAAGTGAAGACGTCGCCCAAGAATATGTCCATTATTTGGTTTTATTTGTCCCGTCGGCGACCGCGCCAGAAACTCCTATACAAATCGTATTGAAATCCCAGACAGATGCTTCGGGAAATGACGCGATGGTATATGAAGAAGGCAGGAACAACGGCGCCACATTTTTTCCGGCACAGAATGCGACCCCCGTTACTACGGTCTAGTCTAATATAATACACCACATTTAGTTATTATTTTTATCTAAGATTCATATAGAGATGGCTTTGTCAAGAAAGAAACAACGACATTCAAAAAGAATCACACTTTCCCATAGAAAACGTCTACCAAGAAAAGAAGGGCTCGGCCCGCAAGTAGTTTACGGAGGCGAGGGCGAATCACCGATCGATATCAAGACGTGGCGAGCAGTGTATTTCAAAGTTAAAAAGGAACATGACCACGATACTGCCCGACCGGTCGAAACCTCCCACAGTTTCCAAATAAATTTCGACGTGAGCGGGAGCGGGCGGTTTATCAGCACGGAAGGACCTGTGAATAATCCTACGAGCATTGACGAGATTTTTCGCCGATTCAACATGTTGGAACCCACTGAACACTATCCAAACAAACTGGAAGAGATTTATGCCTTATTGGAAGGGGGGATGCGCGAACCCGTGACACCCACTGACGCCCAAATCGTTCCCCAAACTGTACCGCACATGGCCGCAGCGGCAGTGGTGCCAAATACGCCCCCGCCTAGCGGGCCTGTTCTAGAAGCACGTCCTGCTCCTGCTCCTGCTCCTGCTCCTGCTCCTGCTCCTGCTCCTGCTGCTCACAGCATCATACCATTAGCGCTGTTGCCACGAGATGGCTCCATATAACCACAATATTCATACTGATTTATGATACATTTTATATCATAAATATATCTCTATCCATATATAGGATCATGAAATCCAAGTCATCCAGACGTACACGCATAAATAAAAGGGACCGTGCATCGTCCAAGTCCAAAAGAAGGACAGTTCGTTTCTACGGAGGCATTGCTGAACGGGACTTTAACGAACTGATGGCCATGTACGACGGAATTAACACGAATGTGAATGAATTCAATACCGGTGTAGACAACTATGATCAAAAGGTCCAAGCGTACCAAGCCGGACCGAATGGTTCCACGATTGCGGCTATCCAGAATTCCTGCCAAGAAGCGGTGGACATGTTGAAAAAGATTGCTGCCACGTTATTGGATCCGTACCGTGCAAAATTGGACACATCGTGCCGTGAAGATCAAAATATTCCGGGTGAAAATACGGCGGTCTTTTTACAGATGGAACGCAACTATAATGCCGTGGTGGATGCCATCGTGGGAAATATAACAACTATTACCACGAACCAAAAGAATCCCGAATATGCACCCATTTATGACCGGATTGATGCCACCATGGATATAAATGCCCTGAATAGCAGTAAATTCAAGATACAGGGTCCATTTAGTGATATCGGTCCCTTCAAAGAAGAGAAGAAGAAGGAATTAGATGCTGTACGTGTTTCTGGTGAAGAATCCACTGCGATAGATGCGATCCCCCCTGAAAATATAGACGTAATTCCACCCCAAACCCCACCTATTCGACCCACCATTCTTATGGGAAAACTGCCAGCGACACCCAACCCCAATCCCAAACCATCTAACAATGCTGTGGTATCGAATGAGTCCAAAGAACCTACGGCATCCGGACCCATTCCTATTAACCGAGGTAGGCCCCCTTCTGGTTGGACCAAGTTTGGTGGACGCCGGACGTCTCAACGCCGTAAATAAGAATGGAAGAATGGATATACATGTCATCATTCATTCATTCATGATAGAAACCCTCTTCCATCATGAATATAGGATCCTGGGTTCTACGTGGTCTTCATGCCCCGCTCCTGGACCTTCACCGGCACCACGCTGCCCCCCGCCCGCACACGTCGTAACGCGTCGAACCGCGAATTCTTTTCCGTTTCATTTTTCACATAGCCACTCTGGGGATGCGAATTCTTCACCTTGTCCAGGGTCGCCTTCTTCAGCATATCCACGCGCGACGACCCCGACTGATCGTTCAAAATGGCCGATTTGTTGTACCCAATGACCGTGGACACATGGTTCGCAAACATACTCTTAAACATGGGATTTCTAATACAATAAAAAACTAAACTAAGCTACCGTTCCCGTCTATATATATTACCCCCGTTATTTTTTACTACTTGACGGGGCAAAGCAATCCATGATGGACCGTATACCGTTCTTCTGGTTTTGGATATCCACTAAATACCGTTCAAACAGCAACGTCTTGATCTTGGTCGAACAATATTTTTCGCGTTTTTTCATAAAGACTTCGATCGAATCGCCGTATTCGCGTTCCAACTGTTGAATGTCTTGTTTGATGGGTTTGATCATCGTCAGTTTGTTCTTGATGCGGCAAATCGGTTCCAAGGCGAGCCCAAAGAGTTGTTGCAGGGGCTTCATCAGTTGGTTGGTGATATAAAACGTGTAATCAATCAAGAGACGGTTTTGGATAATAAACTCCGGGGTTTCAATCTTGTCCCCTTGCAACGCTTTCGTCGCCTTGTTCACAATATACACGAATTTCATGCGGTCCCCCGGTTTGGGTTTGTTCCCGGGATCGCGTTTGCCGATGCGCTCGGCCAACACGGCGTGGGCAATCTGCTTGGGGTTCTTATAATGACCACGCAGAGCTTTGGTGATGGCCAACTTGTCCATCGACACTTTGCCCGCAATCAGCTGCCGGAGCGCGTCGTCTAGAAACTCAATGGCCTTTTGAAGGTCGTACTCTTTCATCAAAATCGTGAGAATGCCCCCGTAGACGTCTTTCAAATAGTCACACGAATCACGGCGTTTGAGGGAGAGCCCCATGTACTTCATTTTGCCCTTGTTGGGGTCGGTTTCGTACAACATGCCCACGTAGCGTTTTTTCGACAACAAGATGAACGGCATCAGCGTCTTCTCGTAACTGAGTTCCATCGGCGGTTTCAAGAACTGGGTGCACAATTCGGCGGCGTCTTGCGCGATTTCAATCGTCACCTCCAGCGCCCGTTTGCCGCGGATGTTTTCGCCGCTCTCCGGGTCTTTCAAGTTGAAGGTGAAGAAGACCGAATCCGTGTTGTGCACAATCATGTTGCCGATGCCCGCCGCGAAATGGTGATTGTCCGTGGTCAAGTCGTAGACATACTCGCTGCCATAATTCAGCAACACTTCAATCTTTTGAATCATGGACGGTTCGGGGGTGGCCGCCTTATCCTCGTAGGCGTACATGGTAATGGAGCCCGTGATGGAATTGGTTTCCATGTACACGCGGTACCCCATCTCGTGCATGGCAAAGTAGTGTTCGGCGATTTCCACCTGCGACACGTCCTGAGCTCCAAACGTATACGACCCCGGCTTCAAATACTTGGGGTTTTTCAACTGCATGATACTGCCCGAGACGGATTCGCAGTTTTCGCCCGTTCTCACCATCTTGACATTGTGATGCAGGAGCGGGGTAGTCAGGGTGATGTCTTTAGGAGAAATGGGGTCCCCGTCTTGGGTCAAGAGCGAATGGTCGTCCGTGACGTCCACGACGGCGCTGTTGGTAACGATACGAATCATCCGCTTATGGGGGGCGAGACGGTGGCGAATCAGGCGGTGGATACGCGTCCAACCGCGCTCGGTCCAACTGTCCACTTGCAACAAGTTCAGTTCACAGAATTCCTTGCCGTCCTCGTTGGTCACCCACCGGTTACGGCCGTACTGTTGGGCGAGTTCCTCAATCGTACAAATCCGGATATGACGCCCCACGCGCACCGTGACCGGCGTGTAATACGCCACCGAATCGCCGTAAACGTACTCGGCACAGCATTTGACGTCCCCGTGCGATGACGTCGTATAGTCCAGGTCCCCATATACCTCCTCGATGATGCGCTTGGCGTACGTAATCATGAGACGCCCCGTGGCCGTCGTCGACGCCGCCACATCCTTTTCGTAAAATGTCGACGTCTTCGCCCCGCACTGTCCGTAGAGCGAATTCGCCGTCACCTTGTAACCGAGCTGCCGCTTGTCCAAAATGTTTTGCATAAACGGGTCCTTTTCCGTCTTGATCAGTTTGCGTGTATCTGACCGTGCCTTGAGCAATTCTTCCAAGATCGCCGGCATGATGGATTTCTGGTGGTTGGGCAACTGGACCCACCGGCAAATCTTTTTGCCCACCTTCTTCTTCTCCGCACGGGCCGCGGGTCGACCCGGCGGACGCTGCCACTTGAACGTGTCAAACTCGACGTCAATGTACTTGTAGCCCAGGTGTTCCAAATTGTCGTAGAGATATTTGCCGGTGCGTGGGTCCTTGATGCCCGTCTCGTGGACAATGCGCCCCTCGAGGTCGAACTCCTTGGTCCATACCTTGCTGTCCGGCGACAGATTGTTGCTGATCATAGACGACGGATAAAGAGACGCGTAATCCAGACACGCGACCGGGTTGTCCATATACATTGAACATTTGGGCGGGAGCACAATGGCCCCCTCGTACCCGTCGGCTTCGTAGGTCTTCTCCAGATCCGGCATCAGCGTCTTCTTTTCGCGACATTTCTTGGAAACGTAGCTCGTCAACTTGATACCTTGGCCGCGAAACACCAAGAAGGAGATGGGCACACTGCAAATCCGCGACATCTCGACGTACCCCGTGATCACGTCAATCTTGTTCATCAGGTGGTGAACCAGGTTGCAATCTTGAATACAGTATTTGGCAACCTTGGCGCGGTCCGCCGCCGAACCGTTGGACAAGCGGAAAATATCTTGGGGCGACACGTCGTCTTTGGTCATGCACCATTTGATGCTCTTTTTCTGGTCCTGAAGGTCGGTCTCGTGCCCTTCGACCGACAGCACATACTTTGCCACCGGATCCGTCGACGGTTGAATATCCATGACCGGAAACTTGTACCCGTCGCGATAGTAGTCGCTGGTAAAACTGGAAATCTCGATATGAATGTAGTCGCCCACATGCAGGCCCGTAATGTTGTTGGTATAGAGACAGGTGAAGGCGGTCCCGTCGCTCTCCGTGACAAATTCCACCTTTTTCACGTCGTCGCGGATAAACTGGCCGGCCACGTCGTCCAACTTGTACGACGCCAAATTGAAATCGCGCCGAAAATACGTGTACATGTCAATCTGCAACCTGCCCGCCATGTTGGGGTACCTCAGGTCGTACTCCCCCGTGGCCAGCACAATCTTCGTGTTTTGCAAATCGGGCACGCGCGGCTCGCGGTAGTCGTCCGTGTCCACCGTAAACTCCGGTTTGCGCGACAGTTGGAGAAACTCGCGACTGCAGTTCATTTCTTGCGAACGCCGGTACATGAACTCGTAATCAAAACCGAAAATGTTGTACCCGATGACAATGTCCGGATTCTCCTGCTGGATCAACTGCGTCCACCGCATCAACAAATCGCGCTCACTGTGGGTCGTTTCGATGGTGGTACCCGGCACCGGATCGCACGAATTCAGCACCACGCAGTGGTTCAAATAGGGTTCGGGCTCGCCGTACCGCATAAACGTGGACCCGATGAACGTGACGCGGTCACCTTCCAATGCGGGAAACCCGTTGGCCTCGTCCATCAATGCCACATTGAGAATTTGGATTTTGTCGTCGCGCGTGTGGCTCTCGCTGTTCAAAATATCCAAAATAGATATAGTAGGTTGCGCCGCAATGTGGATCGAACTGGCCGTTTTTGCCGGGGAAGCCGTTTTTTTTGTCGTACTTGCCTTGGCATTGCCGTTCATTCCCGGAGGTCGGTGGTGTTTGGACGAGTGCAGCGAGGCCGAGGATGTATTTGACTGTTGAACGTCGACGTCGACGTCATCTTCGACTTCGTACACCAAATCGAGTTCGGCTTCGTGATCAGCACCACCGTGTTCCTCGTCGGCGTCCCCGTCGTCATCCCCGTCCCCGTCGTGACCCAACGCGTCCAAGGTCGCAGAAGATTGCTCCTTCATTTTTTCAAACATGGATTCAATGAGCAACGCCTTGAATTGCATCCCCTGATCTTCGTCCAATACACACGAATACTGAAAGAGCTTGGGCAAGAGGGACGTCTCAAGGACGGTCTTGCTCGGTGATCCCCCCTTGGGATACACCAGATCAATGTCGTCCATTTTGCCGTGTCCAAACGCGGCCAGCACGATTTTGGTGATCAGTTCGCGCTGGCGTTCCGCATCTTTGCGAATGAAATCGCGCTGGCGGTCAAAGACGTCGACCATTTGGGTGGTCAACCGCTTGTACGATTTGATGGGCACGGGGAAATCGCCGTGACTGCTGCTGGCCTCAATATCAAACGAACAAATCTTGTAGGGCACCCGGGTCTCTTTCTGGTTTTGCGGGGTCAAATCGTTTTTACTGCAAATGTATTCGTATTGGCACGTGGTGATGAATTCGTCAGGAACAATGGCCTGTTTGAGGGCGATGAAGACCCATCCTGACGGTGAAATGTTGTGTATGTGAAAATACCGGAGCAACGGGGGCAACTGGCTCTCGTAAAGGTCCAGACGCGTGTCCTGGGAAAACAGGGGTTTGAGTACGCGACGCATTTCCTGGGCTGGGGGGGCGGCCCCGGCCCCACTTTTCTTGGCCCGGTCACCGTAAGACTGGACGGCTTTTTTCTCATACCACAAATTGCGTACCCGCATCATGGACATGGCGTTGGGAAAGGTCATCTTGACAAATTTAGACGGTTTGCCCGCCGTGAACCCGTAGAGTTTGTTGTTTTCCACCAATTCCATGCTGACAAAATTGGACTGGGCCGTTCTGCCCCCTAGACGCTCGCACAATTCTTCTTTGAGCCGGTTGACGTGACCCTGGGTCCATTTGTCGCCGACCAACACGTAAAAGAAGGGCTGGTAGTCGGTCACGAAAATGGAGCACGTTTCCCCCTTTTCGTTGATACCGTACATTTGCACCGTGAATGCGGCGGGCGTGTATTTGGACCGGCCCGCGACGGTGACCGTGGCATCGTCGACCGACGACGGGGACGAGGAGCTGCTCGTCGCCCACCATTTTTTTTCGTCAAATACATGAAAATCGATGAGTCGAAACGATTTGCCAACTTTGATGGTCTTTTTGACCGTCTTCGACGTCATGATGTTCTGCTTGTTTGGATCCGTTGATAACATAGGATAGAGCAATCGGTTTATTTCGTTATTGTTCCTATTGTTAGGCGCATTGGTCATTCAATTTTACACGCCCACGGTTCGCTTCATTTATCCGTTGGAAATATTGTGATATTATAATACGAATTGATCTATTATTTGAATAAGCCATGAATAGTTTACGGTCATTCTGGCGCGACCGTGCAAAAAAGACCGATGTGGGTCCGGTGCCGCTGACGCGAGCCCCCGGTTCCCCGGAAACCATCCGCACCTTCACCGAGGAAGGGTTTTGCGCAAAAAAACAGTGGATTTTGCCGGACGCGTGGGTCGACCTCTTGAAAACCTACGCACCTTGGTTGTTGATGATCTATGTGGTGCCCCTGGTGATATGTATGTGGCAATTGCCGAACGAGGATTTCATTCTGCGCATGATTCTCATCGTCTTTTTCGGTATGCTGATCGGGGACATGTTGACCGCCTTGTCACACTTTATCTTTGTCGACCACGCCTTTTCCCAGGCCGAGTTTGCGGTTGACAAGGACGGTTACATGGTCACCCCCGTGATGTACGGATACTCGTCGTGTCACCACATTTTTCCGTTGAACTGGCACGACATTGATAATTTAGGAAGCATGATGACCGTGACTTTCAACGGACTGGTGCCGTATTTCTGCTTTTTGTGGCTACTCAATACACCGTCGTTACGTATCATGTTTACGGTGGCCATGTGGTGCATCATCCTCTCGCCGGTCACCCACAAATACATGCACGAAATACATCATAAACAGACGATACCTCGTCACATTGATGTTCTGTGGCGCATGGGACTCATCACGGATCCCGAAATACACGTCTTGCACCACAAAGACGACGCCTACCACTGGTCGCTATTCAACGGAATCGGCGACCCCTTTTTCAACGCCATGGTATGGATGATTTGCCAGGTGGGGGGTATTATTCCCAAAGAGGTGTTCTTGAACAATGTGGACCAATACCGTGAAAAATACCGCACGGATGTGATTAAACTCCGGTTTGTGGGCGACATTGAGGGGAAAATGATCTGCAGATATGATGCGGAAAACCACGTCTTTTATAGGGTAAAGGACGAAGTTCCGGACCTTATGGTAAAGGACGAAGTTCCGGACCTTGTGGTCACGGACCCTACGGTCGTGGACAAAGTTCCGGGCCTTATGGTCGTGGACAAAGTTCCGGACCATGAGGATCTTTCAGGTAATTGGACAGATGAGATTGAGATTGGGAACGAGACAGAGAACAATCTAAACCGTGATCCCGATACAGAAACCGAGATTCAATCTGGGTAAAGAACCACGGTATCGACACACGTGTCTTGCCCTTCCACCCGCAACGTATGCAAAATATGCGATCCGTGTCGTATATGACGTTCAGCGTCCCCATGGGTATAATCAAACGATCTTCTTGGTACAGACGCCATCTTGGACAAACAATGAAACCGATATTTTTTCCCCTGGGAACTGTAGCCATGTCCATCGTGGGTCACCGTCAATTGATTGATGGAACACTGTACACTGTCGTCTCCTATATACGTGTATTGCAAGGTGTACAAGGTATGATCGGGCGCATAGAGCGGCAAGATTTGAATGAGACGGATGGGGCGTTCGTCCAAGAACAAATCGTGGGTCTTGGACAAGGATTCAAGTGCTGCAGGTATGCAAGAAAAACAACAACTGGCATCGAACATTGACATATTATACTACTGGCACATATAACTGTTATAATCATAAAAAAAAAAATAATATTAAGTCATTTTTATGTGTAATAAACGTTACGAAGACCATATTTACGCATACATTTGTACAGAAAACATTCACATTCCGGACATGGTTTCGAAGGCATGAATTTTCCCACATTGTCTCCCGTGCCGCAGCGCATCACATACAAATCGGCATCTCGTAGTCGTTCAATGTTGCCCAATTGTTTGACGACATTTCTCTCGGCGTGAATCGTCAGCGTCGAGTACCCCGAACCGCGACTCCGGGTGCCCTCTTTGTTCGTCGCTTCCGCGAGGATGCGACCATGCTGTACAATCAGTGCGATATGCACATTGATCTTGTTGACCATGGACATTTTGAGGTAGCGTTCTTCGTGACGTAAATGATCCACGAATTGCAACTTGCGCTGCGGCATTTTGCGGTAATGTTCCTCGTAGCGAAACGGATCCACCAGTTGCAATTTGCGTTCGGCGAGATTATGTAGGGTGCGTTGGATGACTAAAAACCTTTGACGATAATTTTCTTTCATTTCTTTCATGCGATTTGCCCGCTCATCCACGATAATTTGTGACTTTCCACACGGATCATCACTGTGTCCGGGTTTTGACCCATCCATGTCCATGTAAAATAGCGGTTTCATATATCATCCACCCTATCGGGAACCCGACATTCAATTTTTGCACCTTTGCGCATTTTCTACGGATATAATAATAACAGCGTGCAAATAAACGCCATGAAGTTCAATACAAAATGTGTACTTTTACTCACGGTGGTATTCATATTTTTAGCCATATTTTTGCATTATGTGAACCGTATCACGGAAGAATATGCGAAAGAAGAGGCGGAACAAATGAACGCCATGTACAAACAAGCCTTTGAAGGGTTCGAAGCCTACAACGGTGGGGACCGCGATGGCCTGGTCTCCAAGGACTACGACGAAACTCGGTGCCCCAACCTCTTGGTACATCGCGGGGACATCCTCCTGCTCTACAATACCCGGGCCAGAAACAGCGACGAGGCGCTGGTGAAGACGTTTCAAAACGTGGACGAATACCATGCGTGGTCTGTCCAAGAAGCCCAAGAAGGTCGTGTATGTCCAGTGGTGTATATGCGCCAAGAAGTGAATACGCAGGGTCAGGAGGTGTTTCGCATGTACAGCGATTTTTCGCAGCAGGCGTACTATAACAGCATTCGGGACATTCAGTCGCGCGATCACCCTGGATCCGGAGCCGGCTCCACCACAGCCCCGCGCCCACCGATCTCAGGCGACACCGCCGTCCATCCGCCCCCGTTTTACGAAATGTACCCCAACTGGGATTTTCACAACAAGCCGCCGTTTTTCGTCGAGGGCGGGTTACCTACCTTGCCCGCGGAATCCAAGGAAGCCGTGATCAAGGACGCTATCCGGGTGCATCCTGCGCCGCCGTTGGGGGTGACCCCGGACCCCAAGAAATTCGCCGAATTCGACCCATACCGCCTAAATATGGGAAATTTCACCGACCAAGAATTGATGGAGGCGGCGCAAGAGGCAGCGGGGTCCAACGGTGCGGCGGGGATCCACGACGACAAGGTCAATTTGTCGGCGAATGCCTACGATACCAACTGGGGCGGGGTCATGTTTACCCAGGCCACGATTGACAGCGGCAAGTTCCAGGGCAACCAGGTGAATCCGGTCATATATCCTCACATGGGCATCGTCTAATTTTTATTGGAACCTACGTCTACACAGTACCCCAGTGTTCGCGTGTAACGCGAACACGATAAAATCCGTACGACTACCTTTGGTAGTCGCACGGATTTGAGAGTAAAACCTCCCTCAAGATATCTCCCCCAGCAACCCACTTCGTGGGTTGCAAGGGAGTAACGCAGCGCAAACCCTTTGGGTCGCGGGCTTCGCCCGCTGATCATCATATAGAAAATCTTATTCAAATTGGTTATATAAGATTCTTACCAATAACCCTTCTTGTCTTTACTAGGCCCCGTTAGGGTTGCGGGCGAAGCCCGCTGACCCGAAGGGGGGTTAGTTATCTAAAGGAGGGCATATGGGTCAATGAGCCGAAGGCTCATAACCTTGGACCACCGAAGGTGGTCCCGAGGAACCTCGGTTCCCATAGTTAGATGTAGGCATACTTCATGTCCGGGTAATTGACGTCCGGGTACACCTCTTTCAAGAAATCGGCCAACTCTTTCCCCGAATTCAGGAGCCCGCGGTGGTTAATATACCATTCCCGCGGCGTATAATTGGCCGTCGGGGACAACAGTTTATCCAGCGCTTTGTCGATATCAAATTCGCTCGTGAAAAACTCGCCGGTGACGCCCGGCACCACATTGTTCCAACCCCCCACGATGTTACGATTGACCAAGACGGTCAAGTTGCGGAGCATGGCTTCGGTAATCACCCGGGGCGACGCATCGCTCACGTTCGGCGCAAACAACATGCGACATTTTTGCATTTCGGTTTGAAACTCGTGAAAAGGTAAAAACGGGACGGTCTTGACAATTCCGGTGCATTTATCGGTAAATTCGCAGTTGGTGCGACCCACAATGATCCCCCGTAAATGGTATTTGGAACACATGACCTCCAGGCATTTTTTAGCTAAATCCCAACTGCGAATGTACCAATTCCATCCGGGCTCGCATTTTTCATTGTCGTCCAAGCACACATACATGAAATCGTACTCTTTTTCAATCGTAGTATCCAACGGATAATGATCCACGTTCTTCAAATCGGCTTCTGCCATCAGGAGCAACGGCAACCCCGAATATTGCAACTTGTAGCCGGGGTCCCGGAAACAGTGGATCCAAGACGTCACCATCGACGGATAATCGTGCTTGCGGTCTTTATGAAACTGGTCCTCGTGCGGGTTGTGAATTTCGTTGGGGAATTCCAAATAACTGGACAATCCACACAAGTGCCATCCGTCCGCCTTGTATTGTTCGTACTTGAGTTCGTGAGCCGTCTCACGGAACGGGGCGCTGATCGCAATGATGTTCAATTTGTGATGCTGTTCGTCGCGAATATTCTTAAACGGGAATTCCACATCGGGGGGTTCGATCGGGTTCACCGGATCCGTGGCAAATCCTTCTTGGTTGCGTTCCCACGGCCCAGACCTGGACGTATTTTTATTCACATAATGAAGATACCACAGGTACAAGAGTACCAACAACCCAAAAACCATGTACGCCACTTCCAAATAAATCATGAATTTTTTAGGAATAATCACCATGGCCAATTTAGCTGAAGCGTGGGATAGACCTTGCGGGGTTTTATTATAAAACCATGATAAATGATTTATGCGACGGTTTCGGTTCCCCCCTACCCCGAATAGGTCAAATAGTCCACAATGTGTTTGACGGCCCCCGAACTGATCTTACGCCGGCCCGACCCGGATTCCATATAAATGTTATCTAAACAATGAGCATCGCGCGATATTTCTTGGATCAACCGACCGACCGTTTTGAATTCTTTCATGATGGCCACGGCGGTGGCCGAACTCACCGATGGTATTTGACACAGGATGATTTCCCCAATGTTTTGGGGGGTCACATTGTCCTTCTTCACCTTTTTCACGACGGTGCAGTACGACGATACGGTGGTGGGAGGGGGCGCTTCGCCACCTGTCAACGGCGGTTGGGTATCCGCATGGGGATACGGGTGGGTCCACGAATGGGCCGGGCTCTTTTTATGGTCTAAATTACGTTGTATTTTCTTGGCCGTGCACGCAATCCATTCGGCGGTTTCTTGGATCCCCGCCGTGCGGTACACGCTAAATCCCTTGTAATGGTTCAAGGAGGTGATAGTTGCGTAAATGAGTTCACGTTTCTTGGAACAGGTGATCTGGGTCATGACGCCTTCAATCAAATACACAATGTTATGGGCATGGACTTGGCTCGCATGGAGGAGACGGTGCGACTGTTCGTCGTAGCGTCCGTCGTGGATGCTGGCCAATAAATCGGCAAAGGTCTTGCGTTCAATGATCATGGCCGGGACACCGACCTCGTCCGCTTGGATCAAGATATCGCCTAAAGGAAGGACCCGTTTGGTCACATGATAAGGCTGCGCCGAAGCCGTAGGCGAGGAAGTGATGGACGCTAATTTTTCGTAGAGGGCAGTTTCGCGTTCATCCACGACAATATGCATACGTTCCGTATTTATTCTTGGTAATAGTGACCAATGTTTATATAGATGACTCGACGGTGTGCCCGGTTATTGACATCATATACCAAGATATGATGTAAATCAAATCACCCCACGGACCACACGGACCCTACAATTTACTGCATATGAGCACGAGGAGACGTGACCATGTTGACCGGAAGATTCTGCGAGGGAAACCGCTTGAAGCGGTTTTTACGCATGTTCACTAAACTCAGGAGACCATTCCCACGCTCCACGTAGGCGTTGTACACGCTGTCCGGGATGTTCGTGGTGGGCGGCGTGCCCGCCTTCTTGGATCCCCCGCCCTGATTTTGGGAAATGATCGAACGGACATAAGTTGTGCGCCAAGAACCAGAAAGAACCATTTTTACTAAAGACGTATTGGTATATATTATACTCGAGGATTTTACAGCTACTCTTGAAAAATGAATGATCACAAGAAAACGAAAACACATTTAAAAATTGAATGCTAAATATATCAATAACTATAACACACAATAGTCTCCATTGTTTGTTATAATGAACCGAACGCCCCCCTTTGCCGCGCCCTCTTCCGTGAAGGGGGGAAATCATAACAACAACCGTTCCACCGGGTACCGCGGAGCGTCGCGGAAATATGATACGGATGCGGCACCGGCACCAGGAAAAAATATGGGCGATGGAAGACCGAATTACCCCGTGAATCAGCAACATCGCCCCCCGAGGTACGATCAGGGGCCTGCATCCGCGGGCAACCGCCAAATGCGCCCAGAGAGACATCCCCACCATAAAACCCCCGGTCAACCAACATCCCTAAACATGCCCCCTAGAGAAACATACCATCCACAACAACAACATTATCATCATCCCCATCCCCCACAACATTCGAATTACGAAGAATTGATGCATACCGGAAACCATGTGTTTTCCTCTCTCCCCCCCGACCGTGAGGACATATCTTCCAGTCAAGGAAAGAGTGACCCCCAACGTATGCATCCGGTGTCCCACAAACGGCAGTTGTATTGCGAAGACGACATCACCGTCCACAATGAGAATGGTCACGAAACCATGGTATATGACCCGTACAATCCACTAAATACCATGATCACCCAAGATGAAGTCACGCGTCTGTTGCAACATTACGGGGTCCACGTGCCCATTCATCATTTTGAATTCTATAAACGCGCCTTCATCCATCGGTCATATACCAAATCCCCGTTGGTGCTAAACAATACCTCGACCGAGTTGGTCATCACGCCGCAACCCGACAATTGCCTGCCCCTCTTTTCCAAATCCAACGAACGCCTGGAGTTCGTGGGCGACGGCGTCTTGGAATGTATTACTAAATTCTACCTGTACCGCCGTTTTCCTAAAGAAAACGAAGGATTCATGACCGAAAAGAAAATCGCCCTGGTCAAGAACGAGTCGATCGGGCGCATTGCCTACGAAATGGGACTGCATAAATGGTTTATCTTGTCGAAGAATGCGGAAGAAAAACAGACACGCGTCAACATGAAAAAATTGGGATGCTTGTTCGAGTCATTCTTGGGGGCCCTCTTCATGGATTTCAACAAGATGGATGTATGTGATGAACACGGATGGTTTAAATCCACCTTCCTGACCGGACCAGGATTCCAAATGGCCCAAGTATTCGTGGAAAATGTGTTTGAAAAACACGTCAACTGGATCGAACTGATTCGCAACGACGACAATTACAAAAATATTTTGCAAGTACGTATTCAAAAAGCGTTCAAGGTGACTCCCGACTACTTGGAAATCAATCCCTATAACAACGATGTGGGGTACCACATGGGCGTGTACTTGTGTTTAGGACAAAGCATACACGGATGCACGCACGCACATTCGGTGCCGATCACCTCCTTTCCGTCCTTTCAAGCCATCCACGAATACATGTCTGTTCACGGTAAAGTGTTGGTATTTATCGGGGAAGGCATGCATAAAATCAAGAAAAAGGCGGAACAAATGGCGTGCGATCACGCAGTGCAAGTGACTCAGGCGATGTAAAACAGTCGCATGACATGCATGGAAACATGAAGGTAAACAATAGTGTATATTTTTTACTTTCAAATTCATCTCTCAAATTCATATATAAGAAGATTCATCGAATAAATTATATTATATCGACCTATGGAGGCACTTTTAGAACGCCTTAAAGTGCGCAATTTCCCGGATAAAAAATTAAAAGACGGGTTAAAAATCCACGTCGTGGTTCGTGATCGCCGGCAAACGACGGACATGAACCAAGAAACCGTGGCCGAACGCGTGAACCGCCAGTCTCGGCGTGGTAAAGTTGAGGATGACACGGTGGCAGCCACCACGGCCCTGACCCTGGCCACGTCTCCGGCCCCGGTACCCAAAGAAACGGGGAAAAAACTGACCAAGATTCGTATCGATCAACCGCCTGCGGCCAAGGAGGACGAAGAGGCCCAGGCCCAGGGCCCAGAGAAACAGGTGAAAATCCGGGTACCTCCTCGCAAGGCGCGTCTCTCGTCGGCCCCACCCACGACCGCCGCCGCGACCCAAGAGGCCATTCAAGCGTTGCGCAACACCACGCTCCGTGCCTCGCCGTTTTATCTCAACAACCGGGCGAAATTCTTGGAACAAATCAATGAACTGTTTGCCCCCTTTGTGAAAGAATTGCAAAACGCCCAAGAAAACATTACCTGTGGCAAACTGAAACTCATGGGCAAAGAGGGCGAGAAATTCCAACTGCTCTTGCACCAAAAAGTGGTGGTGGACTACCTCAATCTGTTCACCCCGTACCGCGGATTGCTTCTGTACCACGGGTTAGGGTCCGGAAAAACGGCCAGTTCGATTGCCATTGCCGAGGGCATGAAATCCTTCAAACGCATCTGTGTCTTGACCCCGGCGTCACTTAAGATGAATTTTTTCAGCGAATTGAAGCGCGCGGGCGATCCCCTATACAAGAAAAATCAGCAATGGACCTTCCTGGCGACCACGGGCGACCCCGAGATGGAAGCCACACTTTCGCAGAAATTGTCGTTGCCGGTGGAGTATATTCGCAAGAAAAAGGGGGCATGGGTGGCCGACGCCACGTTGCCGCGCAACGGCGACCGCGTCATTGCCGCGAATTTCGCCGATTTGCCCGAAGAGGACCAAAAATCGGTGGACGATCAGCTCAACCAGATGATCCGGGTCAAATACCTCGACATCAACTACAACGGTCTCAACCGCAGCATGATGACCGAACTCACCGAAAATTACAAGAAAAATCCGTTTGATCATTCCGTGATTATTGTGGACGAGGCGCATAATTTAGTGAACCGTATTGTGAATAAATTATCGAAATTGCCTAAAAAGGCCGGAACCGGGCTGGGATCCAAATCCAAGGATAAAATGCCCATCAGTTTGCTCCTATATGAATACATCATGAGTGCCCAGAATGCGCGGGTGGTGTTGTTGTCCGGCACACCCCTCATCAACACGCCCAACGAAATTGCGGTGCTCTTCAACATGATACGCGGTTACATCAAAACCTGGACGTTTTCGGTGAATGTCGCTACGCAACAAAAAGTGACCACGGAAACCATCCGCGCCATGTTTGATCGCGAGAATTTCCAAACCCTGGATTATCTGGAATACGGGCAAAATAAATTGACGATTACCCGCAACCCTTACGGTTTTGTGAACAATACCACGGGCGTGTGCCGACCCTCGACCAAGAAGGTCGTCATCCGGACCAAGAAACCCACGAAAGGGGGAGGAGGCAAACCCACGAAACGCCGCCGCACCGCTACCCCGGGGCGCAAAACCCGGAAAATATGGATCATGCGTGATCAGGAGGATGCGGACGAGACCGAAGAGGGCGGGGAAGGGTTTTACGACGAAACCCGGCCCATTGACGATCCTATACCTCACAATGCCCAGTTCGTGATGGCCCCGCACCTCATGTATACGGGCGACAATGAACCGCACAAAGGTGGGGGTGGGGATGGGGATGGGGAGCGTGGCGAGTGGACGGGAGGCAATCCTCCCTACTATGGGGTATGTCTCGACGAAACGGGCAACGTGGATGACGTCAAATTCGTGGCCAAAGTGCGCGACATTTTACGCCGCCACGGTCTCGAGATTGTGGCTACCCCGAAAGTTGACCTCTACAAAGCTTTGCCGGATCGTGCCGAGCCCTTTTTAGATGCGTTTGTGGATACCGAGACAGGGGCGATGAAACATGGCGACCTGTTTTCCCGGCGCATCTTGGGACTGACCTCGTATTTCCGGAGTGCCCAAGAATCCCTGTTGCCCTCCTTTGTGCCAACGGAAGAGGGGGGCATTTACCACTTGGTCGAGACGGACATGAGTGATTATCAGTTTGAACGGTACGCCATCATACGTAAGGAAGAGAGCGACAAGGAGGCCAATGCCCAAAAACGCCAGAAGAAGCAGGGGGCCCAAGAAGGGACCGGCAACGGCAACGGATTGTATCGGGAATTCACCTCGACCTACCGTATTTATTCGCGCGCCTGTTGCAATTTTGCGTGGCCCGACCCCCCGGGAAGACCGATGAAAGCCGCCCAAAAACCGGCTAAAGAAGATGCCGAGGCCGAGGTCGAAATCCAGACGGGGGGCGACACCACCACCCTATATTCTGCCAATTTGATGGCCGATACCCAAGAACAAGACGCCATCATACAACATAATCGAGAAGACATGGAAGCCAGTGGATTGTATGACAACGACGACGAGGATCAAACCGGGGGCGGGGATGCCGACGACATGTATCCCGCAGATTTGGACGATATGGGGGAGATGCGCGACGACGACGACGACCTGGCCGACAAGGATCAAATAGAACGTGCCTTGGAAAAGATTCGCCGCCCTGAATTTCTTTCCCAAGAACAATTGCCTAAATACAGTCCCAAATTCGCCGCCATCTTGGAGAATGTCTTGGAACCCGACCACGTGGGCCTCCATTTGATCTATTCCAGTTTCCGTACCTTGGAAGGTATCGGTATTCTCAAACTCATCCTGGAAATCAACGGGTACCAAGAATTTAAGCTAAAGCGTGGGGCCGACGGCGAATGGGACATTGAAGGGAGCGCCGCCGACGACGGAAGTAAACCGCGGTTTGTCCTCTACACCGGGACAGAAACTGCCGAGGAAAAGGAACTCATTCGCAACATTTACAATGGCGACTGGTCCAACATTCCGCCTAAAATTGCCCAGAAATTGGAATCTTGGGACAAGGATGGCAAAAAAAATACCATGGGGGACATCATCAAGGTCCTCATGATCACGGCCTCTGGCGCCGAAGGCATCAACCTGAAAAACACCCGGTATGTTCATATCGTGGAACCGTATTGGAACATGGTGCGCGTGGATCAAGTGGTGGGCCGCGCCCGCCGTATCTGCAGTCACGAAGAGTTGCCCCCCGAATTGCGCACGGTCGAAGTGTTCATTTATCTGTCCGTGTTCAGCGAAAAACAAAAGACGGACCGGAATTACATTGATTTGATGAACCGCGACGTCAGCCGCGAAGATGAGAGCGTCCCGGTGACCACCGACGAAACCCTGTACGAAATTTCGTTGCAAAAAAGTCACATCAATCATCAAATATTGGAAGTGGTCAAGGCCACCTCCGTCGATTGTGCGCTCTACAATCGCGACGGGAAATCGGTCTGTTACGGGGCGAAATTGGAACACCTGGACTCCGACACCTTTTTGTCCACCCCCACGATGGAACAGGATGCCCAAATGCAGACCCGGACCACCAAGCAGGTGCAACAGGTACGTTTCCGCGAAATCACCACCCAAGGCAAAAAATACCATCTCCACGAAAATACCCAAGAATTGTTCGACCACGAAACATTCATGCGTGCTAAAAAACAGCCGGACCCGATCCAGGCCCTGAAGGACATGCGCCCCGTAGGAAAATTGGTCAAAGAGGGCACGCGGTATAAAATCGTGCCGATGGAGGATATAGGACAAAAAGGGGGGGTCGTCGACGCCTTGCTGGCGCGTTTCAGTACCCTGCCCAACATTTCCACGGCCACGGCTTCGCAGATGAACACCACGAATTCCGCCTTTCACACCAGTCAGGCCAACGTTAGCGGAAATTCCCATCCGTGTGTGGCACCTCATTCATGTCCGGGCAATTTTGGCAGATAATACGATGGCCAAAATTTTGGCAGATAAGAAGAAGAAGACATTCATCTCTCACTTGGGACGGTTGAGTTTCATATACTCTACAATCAAGGAATCGCAGAGATTCATGTCTTCCGTGGGATTCGGCGGGGTGGTTTTGTGAGATTCCGTGGCGTGTTTTAGACAGCGCATATAACAATGTTCCAAGCATCTGGACATTTCTAAATTATAGACCTCGTTCTTGGTCGAATTGGACAGGGACCCGTACCGATTCTCCATGAACATTTTCTTGATGTTGCCGTGACAATATAGGATGTATCCGTTGACCGAATCAATGTTATGGAGCACTAGTTTACGCTCCATACTGGTATAATCGGGGGCGGGGCTTTTTTCCGTCATGTGTGTGTGATAATTCGTTCTATATGAATCATGAATAGAATCCATATAGAAAATGAACGTAATAATACAAGTATAGAATTCGAAGATTCAAACGCACCCATCCATTTTTGCCATGAGTGACGACCATGTACTGACCATTAAAACTGTCCAAATTCAACCCATTCGTAACATGATCACCGCCATTAAAGATATCTTGACGGACGCCACCATCACGTTCACCAAAGAGGGCATCCGCATCATCAATTTCGACAAGACCCATACGATCTTGGTGAATGTGGTGCTGCACGCCAATAAATTCGAACTGTATGAATGCAAGCCCGATAAGATTGTGATTTGTGCCAACACCCTCCATCTGTTCAAAGTGATTTCGACGATGTCGAACGACGACACCCTGACGATGTACATTGACAAGAGCGACTACCACGACGGGGTGGTGTCGCATCTGGGTCTCCAGTACGAAAACGGGGACATTCACCAGTGTTATATTCAAAAGTTACGACTGATTGAGCCCGATACCGAAGAATTGGTGATTCCCGACATTGAATACACCACCATCATCAATTTGCCGTCGCTCGATTTCCAGAAGATTTGCCGCGACATGAACTCGATCAGCGAACGCGTGGAAATCCGCAACACGAGTACTGAGCTGAAATTCTCCTGCGAGGGTAATTTTGCCAGCACCCAAATTTACCGGACCGAGACGGACGGATACACGGAATTCGTGCAACGGCCGCATGATCCGTCCGTCGTCACCCAGGGCATTTTCTCGACGAAATCGCTGTTGCAATTCATCAAGTGCACGCCCCTCTGCAATACGGTCGAGTTGTATTTGAGCAACGATTTACCGCTTATTTGCTCGTACGAGTGTGCGTCGCTTGGATCGATTCGTCTGTGTCTGTCGTCGCTGCCGATGATTTAAATTCCGTTTCGTTTTTGTGCGCGATCCTCCGGCCAAATACGAAGCAATTTCTTTGGCGTCTTTGATATCGAACCCGGGATGGAGCATCGACCTGGCCCGAGTATGCGTGCCCGGAGCCGATTTCATGATTTTCGATCCCATGAGTGCAATGGTGGCGCCGGACCGTATTTCCTTTCTCTTTTCTTGGAACATGGTTTTCAAGGCCTCCTCGCGCTGATTCGGGGCCATGGCCGTGGGAACCCGAATTGTTTTAGGTATAAGATCTTCGGGTAATTTGCCGAGGTGGTCACGCAGAGTCATGTCTGCGCCGTGGGACAATAAATATTTCACGGCCTCGGTCTGGCTTTCTTCTGCCGCCAGATGAAGGGGGGTGCGTCCGTACGGGGTGGGCGTATTGACGTCCTGGCCCTGGACCTCGATTAAAAAGGACAATATGTCCATGTTCCCGTGCATCGCGGCCTGGTGTATCGCCGTTCTGCCGCCGTTGTCCGGGTAATCCTCGGCCCCCCATTTTTGCAAAAGATTGTAAATGTCCCGGGTCGATGACATTGCGCACGTACTGAGCGTACTGTACCCGAAGGCGGCGGGTACCCGGGGATTTACATCGGCGCCTCCCTGTATCAAAATATCGACGATTTCAATGTTTCGTTGTTGAATCGCTTCCAATAACGGTAAACTCAACATGGACGGTCTATTCACATCGACCCCCTTTTCTACCAATATTTTGACCAATGCGGCCCGACCATGCATACACGCATGTATCAGGGGGGTACCGGGCGTGCATTCGACGGACGCATCTGCGCCTTTTTCCAATAGGTATATGGCAATGTCCCAGCTCTCATTCAATATGGCCGTACATAACGGTATAGTTGGGAACGATTCAAATTTTTTCAAATGATCATATACGATCATAAAAATAATGATATCCCATTGTCGATTTTCGACCGCATTGTCCAATATATCCATCTTGGCATCATGCGTGGATCGATAACCGAGGTAATCGCGTTGATACAAACGTTTGAACTTCTCTAAATCCTCAATCAAATTGCCGGTCGTGGGGTCCCAGATGGATTCTTCTTCCGCGGCCCGACTGAAGACGGGGCCCGCACCTGATATACGACGTGTAACCATGTTTACATTATCCCGATAAAAAAGTATTCATGGAAAGTTCATATTTACTTTACGAAAGCATCTTTAGTTGATGTACATGATACGATAACTATCAAACCCGTATTTGGCAATATACTGCATATTACGGATGGTTAGTGCCCAGGTGCATCCAGAATGAAATACGTGATAATCTTCTTCGATATGAAACATAATTTGGTACAGTTCTTCACTATATGTCGTCATGAATCCATCCCCCGGTCGAATAAACAAATCGTGCAAATATTGCCAACGTTTCAATTTGCTGATCGTGGCGTAGGCCGTTGACACCATTTTTTGGGTATGTTCACATTCAATAAAGTCGAAATTGGCGTCGTCAGGATACATGCTTTCGTCAAAGAGGGGCACCGTTTTTATTTGGCCAGTATTTTCCAGTAAATCGGTATGGAAAGATTGGCGGCACATGGGACACACGATACCTTGGCCCTTTAGTTCAAATAGCTTCAACATGCAGGGCATGCAAAATACATGCTGGCACGAGGTGACAAACGTTTGTGCGGAAGGTTCCGGCGAATCCAAACCGGTCAAACAAATGGAACATATGGTCTCTTCGGTCGTGTCGTTAGCATTTTCTGCGGGGGGGTTATTTAGCGGTAACTCATATACATCATTTATGGGAGAGCAATGTAGTAGGGTCCCGACCTCCGGTTTAGCCTCCACGGGCAAAGGCACAGCCTCCTCCGGTTTAGCCTCTTCTGTGACAGCCTCAGTATAGATGACATGAATTCGACGTGTTTTATATTTTAGGTATCTCTTAATAAACGATTGCATCATTGTATTTGATCACATGGAATGCTTAAATACAATGATACGACGACTGAATCAATTTTCGGGACAATTTTAGGCATCTTTAGAATTCAGGACTATGGGCCTTAAAAAGGCAACCAGTACGCATCAACCCTTCAATGTTCATGATGACCGCCGGATCTTGCAACGTACAATTTTTCATCCAAATTTTGATAATACAAAACCCCCGTTTAGGCGAAATCGTGATGCCGTTGACTAAATCCATGTGCGACGGATCCACCGTCAACGTATTGCCACACAACAGATACGTCAACTTGCGCCACACTTGCACGACCGTCTTGTTCGTGACCTTGTACGAAAAACATCCCCCCTGTCGATTCATACTGTCCTCCCACATGGGGGTGACTCCTATACGCATCACAAAGAGCATGCAATTTTTAATAATGTTGTCGGTGATGGTCTCATTCAACGCGACCAGTTTGTCGATGCGATCAATGTTTTCCATGATCAGCTTGTAACTCGCTAAATTCCAATTTTTGTCGTTGGGCAAATGATAATAATAATTCCATTTCGAGTATAGGACCAATTCATTGGTAGATGTCGAGGCAGTTTCTGGACTCTGTCCCAAGGAAGAGCTGCGTACCTTATCTGTAACATACGAAACCCCGCGAGGTCCTAGATTTAAACATGTATTTGTCACCGACGACCACCCTGGTACTTCATGATGATGATCACTCAAACTATCATGATCATGATCACCCAAAAAAGATTGCTCAACTTCTGTCATACAACTCATTTTCCAAACAAAGGGATGAAATTGTCTACGTCGGTTGGCAATATACTCTTATAACACACATTTTTTTTATATTATTTTACTCGCACTAATTTTACTCGTAGTACACCTTTGCGCATTTACACACTTGTTGTATTTTTGCCGTTTTTAGGCGTTTGAAATGTAAAAAGGTGTAAAAATACTGTAGTTATATACATAACGCCACTATAGCCACTATTATTGCTGCTACACATAATCCTATTATTACACTCTTATGGAAACCGTCTGTGCAACCGCATTTTTTGGTTTCTGTTTTACTATAATCCATTATGTAAAGTATAATAATGGATTATTTTTATGCGCTTTAAAATCGGTAAAGGTGTGAAGATTTATCACCTATCAATGAATTTAGGCACACCACACAATTTATACATGGTATGATCCAATTCAATATGTTCCCCATATCTCAATTCGAAATAGCGAATGTCGCTGTCCATGACAATCAACGTATAATTGTGGTCAAACACCGCATTTCGATGTCCCATATACATCAACATGCGCAATACAAACGCACTGGACAACAATTCGTTGCCGATCATCATCATGGAAGGCGGCACCGTCAACGGAACCGGCTTTTTCATTTTGGGATGCGAATATTCAACCGACAAAAACCGGACTTTAGAAGGTATGAATACGAGGTTACCGTGGGACTCGGCGGACATGGAGGGAAGCACAAACAGCGATTTACCATGGGTTTCCGTCAAGGAGAGAAGTTCCACCGGATCATGCACGACCGTGGGTGGCAAATGGCGGATCCAATACTGCTGGCTCGCATTCTTAAACACCATCAACGGATGATATATGAAATCTTCTTCGTAGAAATTTAGCAATTCAAATTCAAAGGGCACGCGTATCTGGTTAAAAATACACTGACTGGGGTCCACATTGGTGTACATTTCGGTACATTCTACCTTGGGATACACGCCAAACATCATGTCATTGTCGGTCACCGGTTTGGACCGTGTCGCAAAAATAGACACCCAATTCTCATTACCCGGTTCTTCTTTGATCCGCATCACGAATTTGTAGATATGATTGGTATATTGGCACATCGTTTTATATGATTGTGGAATCACCGGGTATTTATCGCAGATGCATTCGACCTGTTCCTCTAGCCACACTTTGCTTTTGACAAACGCGTCCATCATATAGAAACAAATGGAGAGAATATGGGTTTTAAATTGCTGAATAGTGATGACGAGATCGGTCATGGCCGTGGGGCGTATTACTGAAATAGACGTACGAATTTCTATATGGTTTACCACCCTAGGGGTTACCCCCTAGGGTTTACCCAAAGGGTTTACCCAAAGGGTTACCCAAAGGGTTACCCAAAGGGTTACCTTGATACCAAGGTTTACCCAAAGGGTTACCCAAAGGGTTTACCACAGCAATTTGTCGGCATAATACCCGGCCGTGCCAGGGGTCTTGCGGTCTTTATTATGACGTATCTTGTACAAGCGTCGGCGTTCGTCCGCATATTCTTTGCCAAATTTTTTCATATAGGTCGGGTAGTCGTTGTACCCCATGCCCCCGCACGCCACGATTTTTTTGCCATCCTTGAACACGTCAATCTTCTTCGAAGGGTCCGTGGAATGTTTGACCTGGACGCCCAATTCTTTGGCACGGTCACGCGTATACTGGGTAATGGTGTACGGCATCAATGTTCTTATATATAGCATGAATATTTAGGGTTCAAGTAGGCATATGATGAGTATTTGATCCACCCACGATTCAAAATAAAGTATACACCCTTGAACATTATAAACCGGACACCCTTTGGGTGTCCGGCTCAGTGTTTAAGGGATTGCGCGAAGCGCAATTGCTTCGCAATAACGTTACCGATAAATCAATTGTATCAGGCGCCCATCAAAGATGGGCGTCCGGATTCAAATGTTCATCGGTGTAATTACTATGCTATATTTAGTATAGTAATTATGGGCAACAGTTGTAAAATTAATGTGGATGTCGTCGTGCCTAAACAGGATTCCAAACCACCTCTTAATTCGACCAATAGCATTCATATTACCAAAGTGAGATTCGTGAGTAAAGTATCCTTTTATTCCTATCTCAGTTTTACCAAGAACGAACCCCGGCCTCATGTGTGTCCGGACAACCCCCTGAATGAATATCACATAGAAGTTCCGTGTTCATGTTTGCGGTCCCCGATTCCTGACGCCGTGGCGCCACCCAAAACCATGTTTGATAAACTAAACAAGGAACAATTGAACGATATGATTATCACTGACATGACTCAGTCCGCCAAATTCATTCGCCATATTCCCGATCATCTCATGGAGGCTAAAGATAAAATGGATCATTTCCTATATGAAGATTTGCGCCGTCGATCCAACTCTTATTCCATCATACCGTTGGTTCAACTGGATTAGATATCCTAGATATCCAGCGATACCGCGTGGCGGTTTGCTGATTAGATATCCAGCGATACCGTATTACGGTCGCTGCGTTGTTTGCGACGGGACCGCTTCGGCATCGACGCATTCTGCATATCACGCAACGACGAAATACTGATCATCGAATCGTTTTCGTTCAAAATGCTGGACGATGCCGGGGCAGGAGCAGGTTCAACCATTACAGGAAACGCCGCCGCCGCCTCCGTGGCTACAGGGATGTTCATAGGTGTCGAGGTCACAGGCGGCCCACTCGGTACCGTCTTGGGTTCCTCCTGCAGACTGACCTCGCGCGTTTTAAGCCCCGACAGGATTTGATCTAAATCCATGTTTTGGGGGCCGCGCATTTCCGGACGCTTCTGGGGGGCCGGAGCCGGGGAAGGCATAGATTGCGGGGTCAGCCCCGATTTCTGTTGAATGTCCACCCCCGGTTCGCGGAACATGGGGCCGCGCGCCGCCGCAATGTCCGGACGCTGGGTAAACTGCATAGTTGCCATGGGGTTCCGCGGAGGAGGCGCCTGGTTCTTCGTCGCCACGGGCGCCGGGGGAGGACCAAACTGGGTATTCACGTCGGGTTCCCGGTTGTTCATCATGGAACTGGCCATGTTGAATCCCGGGCTCGCCTGGCTCATCGACTGCACCGTCGCATTCGTAAACATCTTCATCAGTTCCGGGCTCTGGCGAATCACGTCGTTGAACGCCGGCGTCGCCGTCGAAAGGGCCTTGTTCGTGAAATTAACCACCGCCGCCGAAAACCCTAACCTCAACAACAACGCAATTTCCGGCGCCATCTTGCCGCCCTTGTATTTTTGGTACAGTTCCCCAAACAGTTCCTCGTACGAATCCAAATCCTCGTTGACCTGTTCGCCCCACCCGTCCAAATTCAGGTCAAACGGATTGAACGCCGCGTTCGCGTACTCCACCGAATTCACAAACGTCATGAACCACCACCCGTAAATTTTGACGCTGTCCTTCTTGCGCTTGTCTTCCATCGCCCCCTCATACTCGTCTTCGACTTCCTCATAATTCGAATCCATGTTGAAATGCGACGTGTGCTTGATGACCCCCTTCTCATACCACTCTTCCAACTTCTTGATCATCAGGCGCTTCTTGCGCCGCTTCTCGCGGTCGTTCATGCGCGAACCGCCGCTATTCGAATATTCAATGGGAATCTCCGTATTCAATTTGCTAAATCCGTCGTGGCTTTTGTTGTAACCGCTAAAACTTTGGGCCGTCGCCTCGCCTAAACCGGAATCGTTGATGTCTTCCATGCTCAACTTGATGCCCGGCTCTTCCTTGGGGGCACCGCCGCCGCCTCCCCACCCAAACATGTTGGAGATCCCCCCGCCAAAATTCAAGGATTTGGTCCCACTGCTCGACCCCGACACCGGAGCATTGCTGTAGGATCCCGCAACAGAGGCACCCCCCGACAATTCGTTCAAATCCTCCTCCAATTTGTCCAAATCGCCTAAATCAACGTTGGTATTGGAAAAACTGTTCTTCTTCTTCTCGTTCATCAATAATTCAATTCCTGGACCAAAATTGACCGAAGGTCGCGAATCTTGGTCTAAATTCAACGAAATTGGTTCCATGTCTTTAAGACCCAAATCAATGACTTCCATGGTTTGAATGCTAATATCTTAAGGGTATCAATTAATATTTATATTTCTACGAAAAAAATCCATATATACACAAAACCATCTTGTATGGTATCCCAAAAAAGGTTGTTCCAAGATGTTGAACCGATTTCATGCACTCTATGAAAAAATCATGGCGTCATTCCCCCTCACCGAAGAAGATCCCCTCGTCCAAGAATGGTACGGCGTCGGCATGCAACTCCTGAACCAACACCTGGCCGATTTTTCCCTCAGTCGCGATATCCTATACAAACTCTTGTTCATCTTCCCCCGTCGCGCAGAATTGTATTATTACATGGGATGCGTCTATCTGCAGCACCAGCCCGAAAATTTCGTGAGCGCCTGCTACTGGTTCCAAGCCGCCTTTCGCGAATTCGCCTACAGTCCCACCACCCCCCTGTCCAACTTGCATCCGTGTCATATAGAAAATCTCCTGGATTTCTTCAAAATTCTGTTTGATCGCAATTTCACCGCCTACGCCCAGTATTTGATGGACACCAATGCGGACATTTTCAAACAGTATTTGGCCCAAGAACGGGTGGACGCCCGGTGGCTCCTCTTCTTGGGGGCATTCTTCATCAAGACCAACCGTCTGCATCAGGCCGAGACCATTTATACCCGACTGTTGACCTCGCAAACGGACAACAAGGAGCTCCAATATCAAATCTACAACAATTGTTTGATCATGTATACCCGGATGGCCAATTTCGACCAAATCAACGACCTGGTGCGCCGCAATTTCAGTCTGTGTCATTCGATGCTCCAAGAAACCACGGTAGACATGAAGACCAAATGCAACGTGTTTTGCAGCAACATGTTGATATATGACTACATGTACCACTCCATGGAGGAACGGCGCGAACTCTGTCAGCACGTGGACACCTATTTTCCCCGACTGGACCCCGTCGTTTCGCCGAGCCCGACTAAAATCGCGCCGAGGGCCAAAATCACGGTGGGCTACTTGTCCAGCGATTTCATCCAGCACGCCGTGTCGCATTTTATTTTGCCGATCTTGGAACATCATAATACCGATGTATTTCAGGTGATCGTCTTGGTATCGCAAAATTATGCGACCTGGAAAGACGATCCTAAATACCGTCCGTGGTGGGACGGTCGGTGTCGGGCCGTGAACATCCAGGGCCTCTCTACCCAAGAATGTGCGCAACTCATCCGTGAACTGCAGATTGACATCTTGATTGATTTGAACGGGTTCACGGAACACCACCGCTTGGACGTCATGGCCCAGCGCGCGGCGCCCATCCAAATCGGGTATCTGGGTTTCCCCAATTCGGTGGGGTCCCGGAACTTGGTCCAATACCGGATCACGGACCACGTGGCCGACCCCCCGACGTCGGCCCAGTGGTACGCCGAAACCCGGCTCTACTTGCCGCGGTGTTTCTTGTTGTACAAACCGTTGGCCCAGACGGAGCCTTTCCCCGCCATGCGGATGTCGTCCTTGCTCTTTCCGTGGATCGTGTTGGGCGCGATGAACCGGGAATCCAAGAACAGCGACGAGGTGTTGGGGGCGTGGCGCCAAATCCTGGAACAGACCTCCCATACCAAACTCTTGATTAAATTGAGTACGGTGGAAGACGACGCCATCCACATCGACAAGTACCGGCAAAAGTTGGGGTTGATTGGACCGTCGAGCACGGTGAACCCGGACCGCGTCGTCTTTGCTAAATACGGGTCGACGGAGGAATACTACTTGTGGTTGTCCCATATCAACATCTTCTTGGACACATTTCCCTATTCGGGGACGACGACGTCGTGCAACGCCCTCTACAATTCGATTCCGGTGGTGACGAGGTCGCATCCGCATTTGCATGCGCACAACGTGACGGCGTCCATCTTGACGGGCATGGGATGCCCCGAACTGATTGGGGGCGATGTGGCCGAGTATGTGAAGATTGCGGTGGGACTCTCGAAGGACACGGCGCGCCAGGCCGAATACCGGGGCGTGGGGGTCCAAGAATACCGGGGCACCATTCATCAGCGGTTTCAACGGCTGATGAATCCGGGGGCCTTTATGCCTAAATACGAGGCCCTGCTGGCCCAACTCTACTTGTCGCACGTCAACGGATTGTCGCACGTCAACGGAACGGCGGCGTAGGCGGCGTAGGCGGCGTAGGCGGCGTAAATCCTATATATTAGAAATTGTACAGGCCACCCAGTCCCCGGTCGCAGCTACACATGCAGCGTTCGGGCAACGCCAGAAACAATTCCCAGCTCATGGTCAGCATGTAGTTGCCACAGTGCCGACAATTGATGGCTTCAAACTGGGGCTCGTGCTCGATTTCAAATATCCAATGTTCATCATTGACGTCATTGTAACCGAGGGTATGGAACCCATTTTTGCGCGAGGCGGCCCGGTCAATTTGCTGCCATATCCGCGTCATGTGTTTGTGAAAGACCATCTGGGCATATTCCACGGAATCCTGGTTGTAAAAAGCGTAGTTTTTGATGATGATGAGTATTTCGGTGGGAAGAGGGGTCCTATACAAGGCACATGAGGCGGTCAGGACCGTGGAGTTCATGAGCGCGGGGGGTATGCTAATGATGATAATGATGATGATAGTCGTATTATACTATTATCATCATAATAATAAGTCTATTTTTCGGTGTGATATTTGCCCCTTTTCCCACACATATAGTCGCTGCCTCTGGCGGTACTACAATAATAATACTGATTCTGTTCCCCCGTGCCATTAACTAAAAAATCCGCGTCGTAGTCTTTTTTAGGGAATATTTGACATTGTCCAAATGTATCCCCGAGGCGGTTGGGTATAAAATACTTGCATTGAATACACAATTTTGGCACGAAACGATTCTTACCCGTAATATGTAGAATCAACGACATGATTCGAACCGTACAAATTATTATAGTATTAGTATACAATTCTTCTAAACCATTTATTTCAAGGGTGTAATGGTCGGGCCCGTCCAAGGCAGTTATGTATCCAATACATGCCCTGGAGAAAACAGTCGGCCAAATCGTCCTTTTTCTTGGTCGCCAGTGACGGTAACCAAGCCTGCATGCCCGGATGTTGTTGCAAGAGCTGGGTGGCATACGTGATCCCGTCCCGCTTATGTTGTTTGTATTTGGCGTTGCTGTCGCTGGCGACGGGTTCATTCGTGACAAAGGATTTCAACTTGTTCTTGGACGAAATGTATTCAATGTGGGCGGCGGGGAACCGCATCACATAGTACATGGTGAGTTCGCCCTGCACGGTTTTCATGCGGGACGCCAACGTCGATATTTGGTTCTCGATGAGGACAACGTCGGGGGGCGATTCTTGGAACAACGGGAGAGCATCCAAGGCCCGGAACATGTTTCGGCCCAACGTGATCAAATCCAGGGTTTTCGCCGTGGTCGCGTGGCCCGCGGGGGTCGCAGGTTCCCCGATCAACCGGTACATTTTGGTCTCATAATAGTTACCAAGAACCTCGACCATGGCCTTCTTGGTGCGTGAGGTGGCACCTTCCATCGTGAGTTGATGTTGGCCCAGGAGGGCCTCCAACGCCGGATTCTTCAGCTTCATGAGCGACGTCGGTTCGTAGGCACGTTTAGGAATCAACCATTCGGTACAGAGTTTAGCGTGTTTTTCACAGAAACACTGGGCGTTTTTCTGGTATTTGGCCCGTTTTCCGCACACCTTGACGTTTTTCTTGGTCGACGTGGACAACACCGATGTACATAGACTATAGGATACATCGACCGGAGGAGGGTCGGCATGGGTCATGTGCAACAAATCCAATACCTTCCAATCGAGGAGGGTCGTCGTGGTGGTCCCCGAAACGTCCAGGTAACAGTAGGCCAAGTTTTTGATCCCGACATCAAACGACAGAATGCGCATGGGTATTTTCGATACAAATATATAGTTCCATAGATGAAGAACTATATATGGGTTTTTAGGCGTGTGAAGGATGCGCCGCCTGGTCCAAGACGTCCAAGAACCGACAAAAGGGGTCGAAGAAAATGTCGTCGACCAGGCGATCAATCTTGGTGCGCACACAAAACAATTTGTGGACGACGATGCCCAAGAAAAAGAGCGCGATAAACACCGTCCAGAACGAATAGTCCACGAACCAGGTGATGATCCACGCGGCCAAGACCGTCAAGGCCACATCGACCACCGCAATGTCTAAAATACGGTATTGGTGGACCCCTTCGCCGGGACGTCCAAACATGTAGCGGTAGGGGCAGAGAGGGGTTTCTAATTTCATGGGCGGGGTTTTTTAGATCGGGTTTTTCTTATATGATACTTGCGACATTTTCGGGTCGGTTTTTTACTTGGTTTACGGGGTTTGCGTTGTGTTCGGCGCCCACCCGCGGACTGGGTAAGCACGTTTCGTTGCCCACCCGCGGACTGGGTAAGCACGTTTCGTTGCCCACCCGTGGACGGGTTTAGGCGCCCACCCGTGGACGGGTTTAGGCGCTCACCCGCGGACTGGGTGCGCAGACGCACCGATCGGCGCGGGGCCGACGGCGGCGTGGTCGTTTTGGGCTGCGTCGGGGTCGGGGTGGTTTGCGACGCATCTGTAGGTCGCGCCGCCTTGACCGGCGTCGTAGATTCCCGCGACCGTCCGCGTTTCCGGCTCGGGACCACGCGGATTTCTTCCATGATGTAACGCGCTCCCCCCTGCCCCTCTTGGCAGTGCGACGCACTCGTCCAGTCGGGGTCCCGTCGAAACAGGGCGTCAAACGACACCGTCGAAATATAGGGCTCGGGAAAATTGGGGTCCGGAAGCAGCCGAAATAGGCGTTTTTCCGGGTGGTCGAGCATGTGTTTGATATAGCTGACCGGCAAAAACCCGTCACAGCCCCCCACCACGCCCAATTTACGAATGGCCAACAAGGGTTGAAGCAGTTTGGTATTGGAAACATTGACGGTGTGCAAACTCAGGCAGGCAAACACCACGTCCTTGTCGTTCGGTTGCGACGGGTCATAATTGGTCATCGTCCGCAACTGGTCGTAATACACCAGCGCGTACGATTGCTGGCACTGCAGGACCACACTGTCTTTGTAGTCGTCGCCCGTCAGTACCGTGTGCAGCGGCAGTTCCTCGTAGCCCACGGGATCAAAGACGCGCAGGTTCTCGTCGATGCGGTCCACCGTCTGGACCTGTACCTGAATATTCGGCAAGTTGGCAAAGGGAGGCACCATCACCACATTGTCATGGTAGATGGCGCCCCCCGGCCCCGGCCCCACCACATCGTGATCGTCGTCGCTGTATTCCAGGTCATCCTCACTGTAATCCGTCTCGTCGTCGCTGTTATAGAGCGTATTGATCCATGGCTGTGTGGGGTCATCGGGGTGCCCCGGATCAATCAACTGCCACAAATCGTTGTCCAAGCGCCACACGGCCGCCGGATCCCGTAGACGGTAAATTTCTCGCATACGATCTACAAATTCTGGGGTATAGGGCGCCCCGCGGTTCCCTTGCATGTAGATGTTCAGTCTCGGGTGGGGAACATAGTCAACACGGTTGATCGCGTTGAGATCACATAGTAAATTCACACAACGATGCGAGACACGGGGGAGTATCCTCAAATTGTTCCCACGCAGCGACATGTTATTCTCGTGTTCCAATTGCGACAAATCCGGCAGCGACACAATATTCATGTTGTCGTTGATTGACAATTCTCTTATGTGAACACACTCGCCTAAATTCGGCAAACTCTGGACATCCGTGAATCTTAATCTAAAAATCTCCAACGTGGGAGGCAAAGGCGGTAAATACAGCGTCAACGGTTGATCAGCTGGATTATTTATATTCAATAATTTTCGTACCGTCAATTCACGTAATTCAGGAGGAAAATCAAAATGCGTGTTGGGGGAGCCGAATATTTCGTCAATCATGTTGGGGGGACAGTAGGCCCCGTCCACGGTCAACCGTTTGATGTTGCGGTTGTCATCAATTTCGTATAATAAAACCCGTTGTCGCGGTTCAATCAATTGAATCACCAGATTCTCGGGGGAGTCTATTCCCATATTTTCGTCGTCACTGTCATAATAATCTTGGGGTCCGGACATGACAGAACAATTCGAGAAACTGTTTTAAAACCCCTCAACAATCACGTTGTATAAGATACAATGTGATTTACACCGACGAATATTCAACCGTTTCAATTCACGGTGGGGGCAAACTTGCGGGCGTTCAACTGTTCGCGGGTCAAATACAAACTCTTCAGGTCACTCGATTCGTACCCCACCGGTTCCGTCGTCTCGCTCAGAGACCCGTAGAAAAAGGGCATGTTCTTGTCCGGTTGCGACGGTGCCTGGCGGTTCTCCAACGGGATGGCCGAGCCCGTGTCGTTGGCCGTCTCCTGGAAATTCTGGGCCATCACCTCGTAAGCGTTCTTTTGTAAATACCGGCGGTACATCCAATTGGGGTTCAGCGGCGCCGATTGAAGGAATTCTTCGCCGTATTTTACCTTGTACTGTTTGTCCAGGACAGATTCAGCGTTCCAAGAAGAAATCACGGAACGCGCATCCTGCATTTTAGGCGGAAATTGGGGGTAGACGTTGTTGGTACCGTACCCCAACTGCGATTTGGGCAAGGTCTCTTTGATATAGGCAGGGTAGGCCGCATCCACCATTTGAGCATCAAAGCCGAATGAATACGAAAACATGGTTATATATGCGCGTGGGTGGTCTCAAAGGTTATATCATATATCTATAAATCTTATATTTAGGCACCACGATTCTATTGTCTGGAAACGATGATCTTGGGTGGCAATGTTGAGAAGAATGCCCACCTCCCGCCTCCTCCTAAAAATCCGGATCGCGTCGACGCCTACGGCGAGGTCTTCACACCCCCCATCCTGATCCAAGAAGTATTGGACCATCTTCCTAAATCGGTGTGGAAATCCCCCGAAAAAAGGTGGTTGGATCCGTGCGCCGGCACCGCCAATTTCTTGGACCACCTGCTGCCCCGATTGATGGAGAGTCTCGCCGTGGCCATTCCGTCGGCCGCGCGGCGGCGGCGTCATATACTCGAAACCATGGTTGTATTGGTTGAAAAGAACCCCGCCAATGTCCGCGAGATCCGGCGAAAATACCCGCGCACTCCCGTCATCTCGCGCGATTTCTTGGAACTGGACCAAGCGGCGGTGGGCGGACCCGTCGACGTGGTCTTGGCCAACCCGCCCTACCAATCGCCTAAAGAAGAGACCTACAGTGGGTCCTCGGGGAACCGTACCCTCTGGGACGCCTTCTTGGAACACGCCATGTCCGTCGCCTCCCCCCAAGCGTGCTTGGGGTTCATCACCCCCGCCAACTGGCGGCGCCCGGAACATCCGCTCTGGGCGGTCGTGGGACCCCGCCTGCACTACCTCCACATCTACGGGAAACAGGCCGGCATGGAACTCTTCCGTGTGCAGACGCGGTTCGACGTCTACGTGTTTACAGCGAAACCGAGGGCAAACGGTGCTCCTATACCTCTACTCATCGACGAATACGGCGCCCCCCACCGGAAAGAGATTGACACGGCCGCGTGGCCTTTTCTCCCCAACGGTGAGTATAAGACCATTCAACATATCTTGGTACAGGATCCGGCGCAGGGCATCCCGGTCATCTTCGATTCGTCGTTGTACGATGCCCGCAAATTGACGAAACACAAGACGGCGTTGCACAAATACCCGGTCATTCACACCCTCACCATGGACGGTATTGGACTCCGGTACGCGACCAAGCGTTCCCCCACCCAGTACGGTCGGCCCAAAATCATCCTAAACATGAACGAAAAACAGTACCCCATCAACGATTTCCAGGGAAAATACGGCATGTCGCAACTCTCGTTTGGCCTGCCGATTCGCAGCGAAGCCGAGGGGAACCGCATTATTCGTTATATCAACAGCGAACCCTTTCAGCGCATCTTGGAGGCGACGAAATGGGGGTCGTTTCAAACCGACTACCGCATGTTCAAATATTTCCGCCCCGATTTTTGGAAAATCAAATAGAAAATACTGGACAATATATACAATGAAATACGGGTTTAGGTTTGGAATTGTACTCTATTGGATGATTTCACGTCTTGGGTGTATACCGAACCAACCATCAAAAAGCATGATGACGATGAAGTACATTGAACATTTAGGCAAACTGGGGGTGCGGGGTCCTCCTAAAATAAAGGCATCCCCGCCCGTACTGTTGTTTCCCGGCATGGGGGCCTCGCGCCTGATGCGCGGCAATGACGACGTGTATCCACCTTCCATACACACGTATGTGACGAATTATCAACAGTGGAAGCGAGATATCATCGAGAACAAAGAGTTGACAGTGATGCCGTTTGGGGACAAACACGCCCTGGATTTGCCGATATTGACGTATTTTAGCAACAACAACATTTATAAGACGCTCCTGAAAGAACCGGATGTGTACCCGATGCCCTACGATTTCCGGCGCATTGATGACGCTGCCTATATCCAAGAACTGTTTCCCCGGATTCGCGCGTATGTGGAACGGTTCAACGAACCCGTCATTTTTATGTGTCACAGCAGTGGCGGTCTGTTGGCCCACTGGTTTTTGCATCAACAGACGGCGGCATGGCGCCGCCAATGGATGAATTCCGTCGTGCATATCAACGTCCCGTTTGCGGGGGTGGTCACCGTCTTGGAAAACTCGGTCTGCGAACACACGCGCATCAACCGTTATATTGGACGCACCATCTTCAACTCGTTGGGCGCCACGGTCTGGAATTTGCCGGACATGCGGCACATCAACCATACCGTCCTCAAGGTGGACGACGTGGCGGTCAACGACTATTTCTGGTTTTTCAAAATGACAGATTTACATCGACGGTGGAAATTGAACTTGCCGGTCATCGATTCGTTCAAGGCGCCCGTGGACGACGTGGACACCCATATTTTGTATTGTACTACCCAAGGGAAGCCGTCGACGCCATATACTTTAGCGGTGTCGACGCGCGAGGATCACCACGATGATCCCCCCATATTTTTGAAAGAGCCGAGTTCGCGGTACAAAATCCACACCATCATGGGAGCGGGGGACAGTGTGGTCACCTTGAACAGCCTCTTGATTCCCCAAAAGTGGGGAATGCCGCCGGAAAAATTGACGTTTCACCACGTGGAAAACAGTGGGCATTCTACGATAGTAAAACGGTTGAGGTATCCCGATTATTTAGGGTGAAATGAGGTGGCCTTCATATACCAACTATAGGAAAAATCCAGGTGTGGGGAGCAAAAATTGATATAATAATAACTTTATGTAAAGAGTTATTATTAAAATGTCCAGACCAAATGAAACAAATGTTCAGGATAACGTGGTTGATGTTGACGACATTGACACTGAACTTATGGATGACAGCGTAGATGTCGACCTTGATTTAGAATCCCATGTGGACGTGGACATAGACATTGATTTAGTATCATCGAGCGACATTGCTTCTTACGATTATGGGGAAGCGGAGGACGACGTTGACACAGACACCGAAGTTCCCTCGGCGGACGAACGCGTCGTGATGGAACTGGAAGAAGACATTTATGCCGAAATCGATGCCTATATTGCAAATAATTTAGTCGAATATGCCAAACCCACGTTTCACATAGACCTGATTCAGGAGGTCACCGAGATTATTTACGACGGCGCCGTGCAGATCAATCTCTTGGAATTCGGGAATGACCACGACCGGGAGATGGTCAAGCAAGAGGTGCAATTGTGTTGCGACACCTATTTTGATGCCGCGCGCATTTATCCCATACGTTCGTACCCACCCCATACCAAACTGGAAGACATTGCAAACCACCCTACCGCGATATCGACGAATCTACGGGATCAGGTTGAATATCTGTCTTCCTTGCCCCAGCCGGTGCAGCGCACCCCCGAATGGTACAAAATGCGTTATAATTTGATCACGGCCAGCAACATATACAAAGCCTTGGGCACGGATGCCCAACACAACAGTTTGATATGTGAAAAATGCGCGCCGCTGATTGTACGCGAGGAACACAATTATGTGAATACCGAGACGTCGACCCACCACGGAAACCGTTACGAAACCGTGACGGCCATGATTTACGAGGCCATGTACCCCCAGAACACGTTGAAGACGGATTTCGGCTGCATTCAGCACCGTGATTGGCCGTTCATCGGGGCCTCACCGGACGGCATTGTGACAGAGGGGGACCGGCTAGGGCACATGGTCGAGATCAAGAATGTGGTATCGCGGGAAATAAGCGACACCCCCATTTTGTCGCACTGGGTACAATGCCAGGTGCAAATGGAGACGTGTGACCTGGGATTTTGTGATTACATCCAGACCTCGATCAAAGAATTTCCCGATGCGGCGGCGTATTATGCGGACCAGGACGCGAAATACAAGGGCGTCATTCTGCATTTTATTTCAAAGACCCTGGGGGGCGCCGACTATCACTACGAGTACATGCCGATTTGTAGCAGCAGCAGCGGAGCATCTGCGGATATCACACAAACGGAGACGTGGATCGATGAGCAGGTGGCGAAACACGCGGCGAAATATTCCCTATACCAAACATTGTATTGGAAATTGGTGCAGTGTTCGTGCGTTATTATTCCGCGCAACCGTGCGTGGTTTCAGGCCGTGTTGCCCAAATTCGTGGATATTTGGCACACGATTGAACACGAACGTGTTCACGGGTACGAGCACCGGTTGCCCAAGCGCCGCGAACCGCGCCGTCCGGTGCATCAATGCAATTTAGCATTGTTGGAAGCCTGTCAGGAGGCGCGCGACGATTTCGAGCAAACCGGATGGGACCAAGGTGGCGCCCCCACGGTGTTCAAGGTGAATAAATTAGAATAATTACAAATGTAATATTTGTAATCATAGTGTATAAATAATGTCTACCGGTGGTTCAGGCATTGTCGTGATCGCCTTCTCGTAAATATTTTTTGACATGCGTTCATGGTACCTCCCTCCCCGGGGATACTTAAGCAATGTCAAAGGGGGCAACATGGCCAACACCACCTATGTATACACCGGTAACGTTGCCCTTAAACACTGATACGGACACCCTTTGGGTGTCCGGTTTATAATGTTTAAGGGTGTATTCATCCATCTGCAACGATGAATATACATAGACGGTGTATGTGATTTATCGCAACATGCGTAAAAATAATATCAATTCATATAATATAGTATATAATGTCTACAGGTGGATCTGGAACGATTACTGCAGGTACCGGGACTCCCGATATCCCCAACGTCAACCCGACCAACGTCGATGCCTCGTACGGCACCACGAACCCGGTCGTCTACGCCATCCAGGCCTACGGAGGGTTCTCCACGACCCAGGCGTTTGCACGCATCACGCGTTTAGCCGAAACCATCATCACCCAGTTTGATACCACCGGCGCCCTTGAAGTTCTCTTCGACGTCAGCTTTTTCAACACGCAAATCGGCATCGTCAAGGACGACAACAACATCGATGTCCTCACCCCCACCACCAGCTACTACGACATGTCCCAGAACATGCTCCTCACGGACAGCATCACGCTCACCGCCAAGCAGTTTGTCGCCGGCCTGCAGAACCGCTACACCAACGTGGTCGACGTCGGCGTCTTCCGTTCGATCTACACCGATTTCGCCAACTACGTAGCCAAATACTTTGGGTTTAGCAATGTGGGGTCCATGACGGAGAACGGCTTCGCCACGCTCTTCTCCAACCCGGCCGACTTCCTGCCCAACAGCGGGGTCTTCGACCCCTCGGCGTTCTTGAGCATCATCGTGGCCAGCCCGAACGCGGGCGACGGCGCGTACGTGACGGACCTGAGTGGCGAGTTGGTGATCGGCGGCATCACGCAACTCCTGCGGAATGCGGTGGACGCGAACCCGTTTGGCAACCGCGACCCGTTGACGGGAACCACGGCGGCCGACCCTGCGGACCGTGCCAACTACGGTGTGACGGACGGGTTCTTCGCGGACGACCTCATTTTCGTGCCGACGAACGGCATGACGATCACGTTGAACTTGGGCGTGGACAGCGAGTACTACCAGACGCCGCTGAACAACCCGGCCACGGGGGCGAACCCGGAGACGGTGAACACGTCGTCCACGACGAACTACACGGCGGGCAGCACGACGACGACGATTACCAAGCAGCAGGTGACGGCACTCACGAACATTTCGCAGACGGTGACGGCGCCGCTGCTCATTCGCATGGCGAATGCGTCCAACATGGCCGCGTTGCAATAATTTTCTTACGCCAAAACAGCTCCATCTAGGGCCGTTGATTCGCATCATTTCTAGGTAAAAACATATAAATATTATGTCTTATACATGGTATAAGACATAGCTTGCCCCCCACCCCACACCCTTGCCCACACCATGTCCGTCTTTGAAAATACCAATGAGATGTATGTGACAAAGCGCAACGGCAATCACGAAATCATTTCGTTTGATAAAATCCTTCAACGCATCAAAAAGGTGGGCAAAGAGGCCAACATCCAAATCAACTATACCTCGCTCGTCATGAAAATCATCGACCAGCTTTACGACAAAATTCCCACGGACAAGATCGACGAGATTTCGGCCGAGCAATGCGCGTCCATGTCCTCCATCCACACGGACTACGGGGTGCTGGCGAGTCGCCTCATCATTTCGAACCATCACCGGAATACGACCGCCTCGTTTTCCAAGACCATGAAAAAGCTCCACGGCGAAAACATTGTCTGCAATGCGTTCATGCAGGACGTGCAGGCAAACGCCAAGGCCCTGGACGCCATGATCGATTACCAGCGCGACTATTTGATCGACTATTTTGGGTTCAAGACGTTGGAACGGTCCTACCTTCTTTCGATCAAGAAGCGCGTGCACGAGCGCCCCCAGATGATGTTCATGCGCCTGACCGTGGCCATGCACGGCACCGACCTCGCCCGGATTCAAGAGACGTACGACGCCTTTTCCAATAAACTGATGATTCACGGCACCCCGTCGCTCTACAACGCCGGGACGCCGCGCCAACAGATGTCGTCGTGTTTCGTCAAGGGGACCGTGGTCCACACGTTGCGCGGCGGCGTGCCGATTCAGGAGGTTCAGGTCGGGGACCGCGTCATCACCCACACGGGCAAAGTGAGCAAGGTGACCCAGCTGCACACCAACCGCCTGGGCGACCGTCGACTCCGTCGTCTCCAATGTTACCAAACGCGGCCCATCACGGTCACGGAAGACCACAACCTTTACGTCTACCATTCCGCGACAAAGACCGTGGGATGGAAGGCCGCGGGCCAATTGACCCAGGAGGACTATGTGATGGTGCCCAACAACCGCGACCAGCCCATGGTGACCGACGGCGACAACGCGGGCAAGACGTTGGCCATGAACCTCAATATCAACAAGTTTTTCGGTATTTGGATGCGCTACGGCGATTTCATGTACGACCAGGGTGTCGACGCCAAGCCGTATTCCGCCGCCAATGCGTCCCAAGATCAGGACCTTTCGTCCAATGCCGACGTCACCGTCACCATGAAGGGAGATGCCGACGCGAGCGACGTCGATCTTCCGGCCCCGGCCCCCAAATTGGTGGGGGTCAAGGTGACGATCCCCGCCAACGCCGAGATTGAAGATTTCTGTTTCAAGGAAATTCACCGCATGTTTGGCAACGTCGTCGTGGAGAAGCACGCGCACAACACCGGGATCACCGAGATCAAATATTTCCATGTCCCGATGGCCCACGATTTCAAGTCGTGGTTCAGTCAAGAACCCCCCGGCGAGAAACATCTGCCTCGATCGATGTATATGTATCCCCGGCTCTGGATCAACTCGTTTTTGGGGGGGTGGAACGCCTGCGGCGATTCGGTCTGGACCGAGGAGGAGATGGACCCGGCAAACCCGGTGCATCGCATGTACCGCGACGAAATCTACGTGTTGTGCAAGTTGAACCGCATCAACCCCGAGACATTTGTCGCCATGGACTACGAGGAGACGCCCATGATCGTGGAAGAGGCCGGCGACCGCTATGTGCAGTGTGTGTCCAATACCGTCGTGGACGACGACGACGGTCCGGACATGGAGGTCTACACGTTGGGCGTCGAGAACGACCATTCGTATTCCGTCGAAGGCATCGTTGCCCAGAATTGCTATTTGATCTCCATGGAGAGTGACAGCATCGAGGGCATTTACAACACGTTGAAGGACTGTGCGCTCATTTCCAAGTGGGCGGGCGGCATCGGGCTTCACATACACAACATTCGGGCCACCGGATCCTACATTGCCGGGACGAACGGGACGTCCAACGGGATTGTCCCGATGTTGCGCGTGTTCAATAACACGGCCAAGTATGTGGATCAGTGCCTGCATCCCGACACGATTATTTACACGTTGCAGGGGCCGAAAAAGCTGGCCCACGTGACGCCGGGCGAAACGGCCATTTTCAACCGCCGGGGGCAGCCGGAAGTCATTCAAAATGTCCTGGAGCACATGTACGGTGAGAACGGGGGTGACGACGCCTTCCTGGAGATTCACAGTGAGCACGCACTGACGCCGCTCTGTGTGACCCCGGAACACCCCGTCTATGTGTACAGGGGCGGCGAGGGGGCGGCGGACCTCAACGACCCGCGGGCGGCGACCATCAGTGCGTGCAATTTGGACGAAGAGAACTGCTGGTTCGAATGGACCGAGGCGAAATTGTTGGATACCACGGACCAGATTGTGTATTCGATTCCCACCTACGAGCAGGACATTCCCGAGATCACAAAGGACGATTGTTATGTCTACGGGCTATTTTTGAGCTGCGGCCACATGACCTACTGCGACACGATTGAAACCAAATACCTGCAAATCATCACGTTCATGACGTGGTATTTGAGTAGCCGCTGTGTCCCGTATGAGGTTTGCAGTGATGATGACGATGAGAACGATGCCGTCCCCCCTGAGGAAGACATTGAGTGCGGGGGTGCCGTCGTAGACGAGGACGCCGAGGACGCGGTGCCCAGTGGTCTCGACGAGTTTCTCGACATACGGACGTATCAAAGCTTTAGCCGGCGTATTTCGTGGAAGCACGCCCTGTCGCTCCCCTTTAAGCATTACGACCTGTACAACGAACAACACAACAAGCGCGTGCACCCGCGGTGGCTCAATCTGCCGATTGACAAGTCCAAGTACATTTTGAAGGGCATCATCGACGGTGGCGGCACGATGGAACGCGACTTTTCCTATACCAACATTTCACAACAAATTGTGGAATCGTGCCGGTATTTGTGCCTGCGTATGGGGGTGCTGACGCGGGGTCATGTCGACGCGGACCTCTACGTCCAACGCTATCACTTGTCGATTCCGGCGACGGCCGAGACATGCGCTCTGTTCGAGATTCAGTACGACGGTAGGGCGCCGAATTTCCGGCGCGTGGGCCAATATTTGCTGAGTCCGGTGACCAAAGTGGTGCCGGCGCGGTACGAGGGGGTCCTCTACGATTTGCAGATGAAGGAGGAGCACAACTACCTCATTCATCACGGTCTGGTGCACAATGGGGGCGGCAAACGCAACGGCAGTATTGCGATCTATTTGGAACCGTGGCACGCCGACATTGAGCTCTTTTTGCAGATGCGCAAGAACCACGGTGAGGAGGAACTGAAGGCGCGCGACCTGTTTTACGCGCTGTGGATCCCCGATCTTTTCATGAAACGTGTGAAGGAGGCGGGCAAATGGACGCTGTTTTGTCCGCACGAGTGTCCGGGGTTGGCCGACGTCTACGGCGACGCGTTCGAGGCCCTATACACACAATACGAGGCAGCGGGCAAGGGCCGGGCGACAGTGCAGGCCCGCGATCTTTGGTTCAAAGTGCTGGATTCCCAAATGGAGACAGGCACGCCCTACATGGTGTTCAAAGACGCCGCCAACCGCAAGTCCAACCAGAAGAACTTGGGAACGATCAAATCGTCGAATTTATGCAGCGAAATCATCGAGTACAGCGACGAACACGAAACCGCAGTTTGTAATTTGGCGAGCATCGCGTTGCCGTCGTTCGTGGTCAAGGACGATGCGAACCCGGACGCGCCGATGACCTACGATTTCGAGAAATTGCACAAGGTCGCGCGGATGGTGACCTACAACCTGAACCGCATCATCGACATCAATTATTATCCCACAGAAAAGACGCAAACCAGCAATTTGCGTCATCGCCCGATTGGCATCGGGGTGCAAGGACTGGCCGACACCTTCATGATGATGGGGTACACGTTCGGCTCCCCCGAGTCGCGTCTACTCAACCAGCAAATTTTTGAGACCATTTATCACGGCGGTCTGGTCGAGTCGTGCGAGTTGGCGAAACAGCACGGTCCCTACGCATCCTTTGCCGGGTCCCCGGCCTCGCAGGGTGAACTCCAATACGATATGTGGGTGGCCCAGCCGTTGGACGGCCGGTACGACTGGGACCAGCTGAAGAACGACATCCGGACCCACGGGCTCCGGAATTCGCTCTTACTGGCGCCGATGCCCACCGCGTCCACGTCGCAAATCCTGGGATTCAACGAGTGCATCGAGCCGATCACGAGCAACATTTATTCGCGGCGCACGATGGCGGGGGAGTTCATCATCACCAACAAGTATTTGATGAAGGATCTGCTGGCGCTGGGGCTCTGGAACGAAAAGATCAAAACCCACATCATCGCCAACAACGGCAGCATCCAGGGGCTCACCAACGTGCCGGAACATATTCGCGAGAAATACCGGACAGTGTGGGAGATTCCCATGCGTACCCTCATCGACATGGCCGCCGACCGCGGCATTTACGTGGACCAGAGCCAGAGTTTGAATTTGTGGATCGAGGACCCCACCTACAGCACCTTGACCAGCATGCATTTTTACAGCTGGGGCAAGGGGCTCAAGACGGGGATTTATTATTTGAGACGGCGGGCGAAGCACACCGCTCAACAGTTTACGATTGAACCCGAAAAGGCGAAGCACGACGGGGAAGACGAGGACGAAATCTGTGAAATGTGTTCGTCATGATCAAACCGTCAATACATGGTTGGTTTCGCGTTGGTTATTTTTCATGGTTTCCAACGTCGTCATGTACGAAAATAAATAGTAAAATAGTACCAAGATGACCAACCAAAGGATCATATACACCAACATGTACGAACGCGCCTCGTCCACCGAACCCATTATATACTACCGTATCAAAAATTCAAATAGCATCCATTCATCGATTTGACCCTTTTCCCCGGGAACTAAAAAAATTGATTTGAAATGTATCTTCACATGGGCTGAACATACATTTTGCCTATAGGACATGCGAACCCGTAGCCAAACCCAGACCCAAAACCTCCCGTTTGATTTCGACGAAGCGAGCCGTGAATGGCGCAAAAACAAGACGCACATCGGTCAAGGTCATTTTATCTACAAGACCGCCGACGTTGACGTCATCGAAACCGCGTCGCATGATTCCTACAACCTAAGATCGCGAAATATTGTCAAGACGACGTAGGAGCAGAAAGATTCAAAAATTCCTCGTCCGTCATCGCGACCGGCCGACTGTATTTCCCCCGCAACAATTCCACCACGATACGCGTCAATTCCTCCGTAGAAGCCCGCAGTTCCCACACTTCCCCCGTGCGAATGTTCCCAATGCGCACTTTTTTTTCGTCGGCACCATGTACATGCCGCCATAACCAGGCATAAATGATGACCTGCAACTGGTGGTCCATCGTGATTTGTTGGGTACATTTCCATTCCCATAGGGTCTCCGCCGTCAACATGTCCAACCGCGCCGTGAACCGGTATTTTTTACCGTCCCCCAAACAACTAAAAAGGGTTCGGTCAATTTCTTGGTGTTCCTCTTCCATTTTAGCGTGAATGAGGACCTCTTCGTACGCCACGACGGGTTCGTCCCCGATACACGATTGGAACCGCCGTAAGCACATGTCCACCACGTCCTCCTTTAGCCACGTATATTCGTCGCGGCCAATCTGGTGCAATTTGAAATACAACCGTTCTTGGACCGCCAAATACACATTCGCTAAATACAAATAGTCCGCCGAAGTTTTTTGCGAGGGGTCAATGTCCCTGAACCGTTGTTTTAGCCATCCGTGTTCTTTGTCCCCCATCTCTTGGATCATCTCTTGTACCAAGGTGTAGAGGACATTCGAACCCTCGCCCCCGTGGTACCGGTCCCAGTACATGCACGGCAACGCCACCCCGTTCAAGTCGCCCACGTCTTCGTACAGCCCACTCTGGGCAAAACAGACCACGCTGGGAATGAAGTCCGCGTCCTCCTTTCCCGTCGACGGTGTACCAAGAACATTTACTATAGGAAAAAAGACGTGTTCCACCCACGGCGTGATGACTTCCAAGACATGCTCCGGGACAAACCGGATGAGTTCGGTGGGGGTCACGTAGTGGGTTTTCCTCGTTTCGGCGGCTTCCAGGGCCGCCGCATCTTTCTCATAGAAAATGGTTTGGGGATTGCCTTTGAAATCCACGTAATCCTGGGTTTTCATTTCGTGATGGTTCATCTTTAGGAACCTGAGGGGTTGGTCCGTCGCACGGTCGTTGCTTTCCAAGAGGTAGAGACGGTGGGTGGCCCGGGTACATGCCACATACAACGTGTTGGGGCACTGATCCTCCGGCAGATTCTTGGCATAATACGAAAAATAAGAGTGATCGAACCCGATGACAAAGACGTGTTTGCGTTGCCGACCCTTGACCGTATGAAACGTGGAAAAGACGACCTTGCCGTCGATGACCCGGTCGTCCACCTTGTCGTGTTCAAACATGGGGACATGGCACGGAATCCCCCGTTCGACCAAGGCATTCTCCATTTTTCGCACGTTGCTGTTCGCGCCCTTGACCGACGCCCCCAAGACAAAGATGTCGCTGGGCAAATCGCCTTCGTGCAACAGTTGTTGTATATGATACAACACGATGCGCTCAATGTTGGTGCGCGAATTGCGAATATAAATCACCGGTATCCCGTCGCGGCACGCATGCAGGCGGAGGGCATCCTCTTGACAGCCCAACATGGCATGGTTGACAAACGAGGCCATGGGGCGGGTAATGCGGTACGACGTTTTCAGGGTACACAGTTGAAAGGTCGGGGTTTTTAGATAGGGGCAGTTGGCCCACAACAGGTGCGCCTTGGTCAAAAACCGAATGTCGGCGCCTTTGAATTCGTAGAGTCCTTGCATGTAATCCCCCAAGATCAAGAGTTGTATTTTGTGTTTACGCCCCCGTTGATGCGGCGGACACAGGTGTTTCAAGACGTGTTGAATGAATCGGTAGTATAGGAGGGTCATGTCCTGGGTTTCGTCCAAGACGACAATGTCGTATTTTGGAATGTGTTCTTCGATTTCTAGCGGGGTGGCGCTGATGTCGGTGTACAAAATGTGGCGAATGCCTGTGTCGGTATGGGCCTGCGGGTAAAAGTATTTCACCGCAAAACTGTGGTAGGTGTGCACTTCAATGTTTTCCAACCCATATTCGGTGACCTTTTCGCGAAATTCTTTACGCAACATGGAATTATAGGTGATTTGCAGGAAACGCTTTTTAGGTAATGCGTGGGCGACGGTGAGAATGGTGGTGGATTTACCCGAACCGGCACAGGCGTCGACCACCACATTGTCGCCGGACTGCACATGATCACATATCAATTGCTGCTCGGGCGAGGCGGTCCAATTCGGTTGGGCAACCTTGGACCGGGATTTTTTCTTGGTATTGGTCTTGCTCTTGGTCATATATTGTTAAATATGTAAATATGGATATATGGGTAAGGTTTTTATCCCCTTTACTGTATAGTGACCGAAGATGGATATCAACGAAAATAATACAGAAAATCCTATAGAAAACATCGACGTCTCAGGTGACGTGGTTGACGTGGTTACCGACGTCTCGGGTGACGTGGTTACCGACGTCTCAGGTGACGTGGTTACCGACGTCTCGGGTGACGTGATGCCGGCTGCTTCTCCCGATTTGCTGGTGCCGGTCCCGGTCCCGGTCCCGGTCCCCGTACCTCCCGCAAGTACCCCCGAAAATGTGCCAATTTCACAAAATGTGCCCATTTCGCAACCTCCGGCAGCGGCGCAGCCCATTCCCATTGAACCGGCCCCGATGAACCAATATGCGATTCCGCCTTCTCCTACCGTGACCACGGTAGCGCCGCCGCGGATTGAAACCATCCTACCAAGCGACAATGCGCAAAAATTTAACAACAATATTATGATTCCCATCACCCAAACCATCCAATACAATGTTGTCAAGTTTGACGTCAACCCCACGTGCGTGGTGACCTTGAATCAACAAGTGTCGTTGGTGGTCAATTTCCAAACGGACCACGGCATGAACATCGCTAAAACCGTCGTATTGACCGGCCAAGATTACAATAATTGGGGCGCGGACGATGCCTATATTTATGAATATGTCCGCAACAATGTGTCACAAATATTCAATGGATCGGTCTAAACATGTCATAGATCCATACATAGATCCATAGATGTTGTATTTTTCCTATACAACATTTATGCGTACCGCCGCTTACGTGTTCCCCGCGGAACCAAGTTGCCGTATTTGATGGCCTGCAGCAACCGCATCTGGCCCTTGGCGCGTTTCATGGTGGTACATTTCGCAAAGACCTTCTTGGTCTTGGTATTATACAACCGGTAGCACGGTCGTTTCGGCATTTTACGGATACTGTAGGGCATGTTTCAAATAGAAAAAATCGGGTGGGGGTGTGGGATCGTCTTGGTATAATTTCCAAGAAGAGAAGAAAATGCGTCTACATGTATTGGCTCACACCGGAATACACTTGTACCACAATTCCGTCGATGACCATGACGATAAACTGTTGTACTACCGTATCGCACACCGTATTAGGAATGACGCTGTATCCGCCGTTATAAATGAACGATGTGGGGCTGCCGTTCACAGTGAGGGCGTTGCACACGGCGTTGTTGGTGGTGACCGTAGCATTGGCCGACGAGGCATTGACGATCGACACGACGTAGGTTTGGGTCGTGGCACTGCCCACCGTAAAGGGCAAATTGATGAGGTCGATCCCGTAACTTGCGTCCACATACATCGTAGATGGAATGTATAGGATGGCCCCCAAAGAATAGTCCAACGTGTTGGATGACATTGTGCTAAATGTGGATGCGACCTGGATCGTTTCTTGGATGTTGGTGAAGAGGGCCGTGGAAGAGGCGACCAATCCCCCGCCCACTTGTATATTACCTGTCATCGCGGTATTTCCTTGGATAGTAGCATCCCCCGTGACTTGGAGTGCGCCGGTCGTGGCCGAGGTGGCTGTAAATGCATTGATGTTGGCGCTAGTGTTCACCTGTAATATATTCGATTGGATGGAAGTAATCTCGCCTGTAGTGGCCCTCATGTACGTTAAGGTAGTGTCGCCCGTGACTTGCAAGGTTCCCGTCGTGGCCGAGGTGGTGGTCAAGGTGACTAAGTTTGCGTTCAAGGAGTTCAGGCTATCGGTGGTGGCCGAGGTGGCCGAGAGAGTGGTCAGGTTGGTGTCGCCCGTGACTTGCAAACTATTCGCCGTGGCCGAGGTGGCGGTCAAGGTGGCCAGGTTGGTGCTCCCCGTGACTTGCAAACTATTCGCCGTGGCCGAGGTGGCCGAGAGAGTAGCCAGGGTAGTGCCCCCCGTGACTTGTAGGGTGCCGGCGTTGGCCGAGGTGGCGGTCAAGGTGGCCAGGTTGGTGCTCCCCGTGACTTGCAGGGTGCCGGCGTTGGCCGCCGTGGCGGTCAAGTTGGCCAGGGTAGTGCTCCCCGTGACTTGCAAACTATTCGCCGTGGCCGAGGTGGCCGAGAGAGTAGCCAGGGTAGTGCTCCCCGTGACTTGCAAACTATTCGCCGTGGCCGAGGTGGCGGTCAAGGTGGCCAGGTTGGTGCCGCCCGTGACTTGCAAGGTACCCGTAGTAGCTCGTGTGGCCGTCAAGGTGGTCAAGTTGGTGCCGCCCGTCACTTGCAGGGTGCCCGTAGTGGCCGCTGTGGCCGTCATAGTGGTCAAGTTGGTGCCGCCCGTCACTTGCAGGGTGCCCGTAGTGGCCGCTGTGGCCGTCATAGTGGTCAAGTTGGTGCCGCCCGTGACTTGCAAAGTGCCCATAGTGGCTGCTGTGGCCGTCAAGGTGGTCAGGTTGGTGCCGCCCGTGACTTGCAAGGCGCCCGTAGTAGCTCGTGTGGCCGTCAAGGTGGCTAGGGTGGTGCCGCCCGTGACTTGCAAGGTCCCCGCCGTCGCCGACGTGGCCGTCAAGGTGGTCAACGTGGTCTTGCCCGAAACGCTCGCCGTCCCGTTGACGTTGAGATTCGTCGTGGTCGTGGTTCCAGTCACATTCGCGTCCCCGTTGATTTGCAAATTGTTGGACGTGGTCGACGCGGTATTTACCGTCACAATGTTCGTGGTCCCTCCCACATACAAATTTCCGGCAATGCCGACTCCCCCCGCCACGACCAAGGCCCCCGTGGCCACCGACGTCGCCGGGGTGGTCGAGCTGGTCGTAATGTTCCCCGCCATCCAAATGTCTCCCCAGTCAATCTCCCCCGTGAGCGTCAACTTGTTCATGTACGTGTTCCCCCCGATGTAGACATCCCCGGCAATGCCGACCCCCCCCGCCACCACCAAGGCCCCCGTACCGGTCGACGTGGCGGCGTTCGTGGCAAAGGTGACAATGGTGCCGGACCCGTCCATCCCCACCAGATTGTGTATAGGACCTTGCGCAGTTAAATCCATGATCACCGTCGATCCTCCCACATACAACGATCCCCCGATGCCCGCCCCCATGGCGACTTGCAACGACCCCGTGTCCGGCGACGTGGCGTCGGCCGTCGCCGACGTGTAAATCGTTCCGTCCCCCTGAATTGCCAAATTGTTCTGGATGAGGCCGTTGAACGTGTTCATCCCGTTCCACAAATTGTTGTTTTGGATGAACGAGGATTGCGTGCGGGAATAGGTATTTTCCGCAAAACCGTACGTAATAAACTGGTTGTATTGGGACGGCGTCAACGTCGACGTCGGCAAATAATTGTTGAACGTCATTTGTCCCCCCATCGACAATTGACCGCCTACAAACAAGTTCCCCCCGATTCCCACCCCGCCCGCGACCACGAGCGCCGCCGACCCCGTACTCGTCGCCGGTACGGTCGAGGTCACATTGACCGCCCCCACCACGTTGCCCAAGACGGTCAAATTCTTGGTCACCGTGTTCGCCCCCACGTAGACATTTCCTCCTATACCTATTCCTCCGTTGATGACCATGGCCCCCGTATTGGGCGACCACGACGTCGTGGAACTCACCACGGCGGCGCTGTTCAACACCGAGAGCGACCCGACCGTGGCCGTACCGGCCACTTGCAAGGTTCCGGTGCCGTTCCACGCCACCGTGTGCCACGATTGCGACGTATCGTTGTTCGTCTGGGTCCAGGCCAGACCGTTGTAGGAATAGTAAATCCCCGCCGTCTCCGTGGCCACGTACCAGATAGACTGCGTGGCGTTCCAGGTCACCCCGTAATAACTGTTGGTGGCCGAGAGCCCCGTGGTCGTGATGCGTGACCAGGTGATCCCGTCGGTGGATCCCAGCACGCCCCCCGGTGCCGTAGCACTGTAACTCGTCACGGCGATCCACTGGTTGCCGTTCCAAGCCACCGAGTTCACATCCACGGCGGCGTTCGTGTATACCGTGGTCCAGTTGGTCCCGTCGTACGAAAGCGCAATGAGACCATTCCCCACTGCCACCCACCCCCGCCCGCTCCAAGCCACCTGGTTCCACACGGTGCCTTCGCTGTAGGTAGTGACCGTGTTGAACCACTGAATACCGTTATAGGAATACCGTATGGGCGTACCCGAGACCGCACTCGATTGTCCCACGGCGACCCACATATTCCCGTTCCAAGCGACGCCGTTACCGACAAACCCGGTCACATTCGGCACATTGGTCCAAGATACCCCGTTGCTCGAAGACAGAATACTGCTGTTGTAGATGTTGGTGGACGAGGAGCCCAGACCGTACCCCACCATGATCCATTGTGTCCCGTTCCAAGCCACGCCGTTGCAATTTGCCCCACGTGTGATCTGGGGTTGCGCGTTGAACACATTGGCAACCGTCGTCCACCGGTTCCCGTCGTAGGAATAAATAATGTCCGATAACAAATTGCTGGTCACCAAGTAATTGACCGACCCGACCCACATGGTCCCGTTCCAAGCCAAGCATGACCCCACGATGGGTCCCCCCGACTTGGGTACAAAGGTGGTGGGCGACCAGGTGAGGCCGTCGATGGACAACGCCATGCCGGCAGATCCTACCGCCACCACTTGCAAGGAAGTACTCGTGGTATAGGGAACCGACATGGCCGCCGTTTGCATGGCCGGCGCATTGACGTTTTGACCCGCGACCACGTTGCCCGCCACGCCGATGCCCCCGGCCACCCGCAAGGACCCCGTACTCGTGGTCGTGGCCGCCGCCGCACTGTTCACAAACAGGGTGCCGTTGTTGAACGACGCGTCCCCGGTGAACGTGTTGATCGAAAAGGGGACATTGTTCAACAGATATTGGCTGGCATTGATGGCCCCCGCCACGCTCGTATTGGCACTCAACGTCAAGTTGCCGTTGGTAGCCAACGATGTCACGGACGATCCCCCCGGAAACACAATACCGGACGCCCCGACCGTCAGGCTTCCCGTGATGGTCGTCGTGCCCCCCACACTCACATTGCCCGCCAAGGTCGCGTTGCCCCCCATGCTCACGTTGCCCGCCAAGGTCGCGTTGCCGCCGACCGACAGACCCTGTCCCAAGGTCGCGCCCCCCGCCACGGTCAACGCGGACAAGGTCGACGTGTTCAGGATCTTGACGGCACCCCCCGTCAGCACCGAACCGCCGATACCGACGCCCCCCGCGACGACCAAGGCCCCCACTGCGGTGCTCGTCCCCTGCCCGTCCGTGTTCCCCAAGATCGCCACCGACCGTCCCACATACACATTCGCTGAGATGCCGACCCCGCCCCCCACCACCAAGGACCCGGTCCCCGTATTGGTCGCATCGCGGGTCCCGTAAATCCACGCCGTGTTCCCCACGACCACGTTGCCCGTGGTGCTCAGTCCCCCCATCACCCGCACCGCGCCCTGCCCCGTCGCCATCGTGTCCGCCCCCGCCACGGAACCCGGAATGCTCAGGGTTTCGGTCGCGGTCCCCAGGACGATTTGGTTGGAGGCCGTGATGCGCGCCCCGTACCCCAGGGCCGTCGACATGTTGTACGCCCCTTGCAACGCAATGTTGCCGCCCACAAACGTGTTGTACGACGGGGTGGTCGCCCCCACCGGGTACCCGTACGTGCCCGAGTTGTACCCGAGCACCGTGTTGTATTGCCCCCCGTTGAACGAAAACGGGGCGTCCGTGTACCCCATGTACGTGTTGTTGGTATTGGATATGCGCTGCAACACGTAGTTGTTGACGGTTACATTGCCCTGCACATAGGTATCGGCGCCAATGCCGACCCCTCCTTTAACCACGAGAGCCCCCGTGGCCGTGCCCGTCGCATTGGCGGTCCCCTGTATCGTGACGCTGTTTCCTATAAACAAACTGCGCCCGACCGACGCGCCGCCCATCACCCGTAACGCCCCCACCCCCGTGCCCGTCGCATCGACCGTGCCGTTGACCTGGGCATTGGCCCCCATGACGGCGTCCGTGGTCGCAAACAAGGTGGTCGGTAAATTGGTGTATATGGATCCCAAGGTCCCGGTCGCGCCACTGCCACTGCTAAACACCACGTTGTTCATGGAGCCCACGATCACATTGTTGTTCACGGAGACGTCCGTGAGGGCGTTGACCGCCGTGGCCGTTAACCGTCCCCCCATGGTCAAATTGTTCACCTGTATGTTCCCCCCCACGGTCACATCTTTGCCGATGCCGAGCCCTCCGCTCAGGATGATGCCCCCCGACGTGACCGAGGTGGAATTCTGGCTACCGTATACCGTGACGGAATTCCCGATGAACACACTCTTGGACACCCCTAAACCGCCGGTAATGGCCAGGGCGCCCGAGCCCGTCGAGGTCGCATCGTTCGTCCCCGAGGTGTTCAAATTGATGGTATTGGTCACATACAAACTGTTACCGACGTACATGTTGTTCCCCACGTACATGGACTGCCCGACCCCGGCGCCGCCCGCCACCGTCAAGGCCCCCGCATTCGGGGCCGTGGCGTCGGCCGTACCGGCGACGACGACGGCACCCCCCACGGCCAACGTTTTGCCGATGCCGGCCCCGCCCACGACGACCAGCGATCCCGACGTGGGGGCCGCGGCGTCCTGGGTACTTTGGCAGTAGACGGTGGCTTGCGCCAACATCGATTGAACGAGCGTGAGGTTGCCCGAAATCGTGGCGCCCCCGACCACGCTCAATGCCCCCGCGCCCGTCGAGGTCACCGTGGCCCGATTGGCTTGTAACGTGTTGCCCTGGATCACGTTGCCCATCACATTGGCCACATTCAAGGTCGCCATGACCGTCGCATTGTTGCCGACCACCAGGTTACCGAGGATGCCGGCGCCCCCCTGAACCACGAGGGCCCCCGATGTGGGGACGGTCGCGTCCGCGGTCGAGGTGAGAACCACCGTGCGGTCAGCAAAGAGGTTCCCGACCACGGTCATGCCACCCTGCACCAAGAGGGATCCGGACGACGTGCTCCCGGCGTCGGCCGTGCCGCGAATGACCAGATTGTTCCCCAAATAGGCGTTTCCGGTGGTGGTCACGCCCCCGCGTACCAAGAGCGAACCGACGGCGGTACCGTTGGCGTCGATGTTGCCGTTGACGAATAGACTGTGGGATACGGTGGCCGAATCGCCAAAAGTAGCGCGACCCGCCGTAAAGAGGGTCCCCGTGGTGTTGGACGCGGTCCCATTCGCGATTTGAAACACCGTGAAATATTGGTTCGATCCCGTCCAGCGCACCCCGTCTTTGGAATACGCCACCGTGTACCGTCCGGTGCCCGTCGCGACCCACGTGCCGTTGCTCCACATGATGCCGGTGCCCATCACGGTGAATAGCGTGTTGCCCATGCCGGTCCAGGTGAGGCCGTCGTAGGAAAACGCCATGGTGTTGATGCCCGGCATCCCTTGCAAATAGGATCCCACGGCGATCCACATGCCCTGCTGACTGTTCCAAGCCGCCCCGTTCACCGTCGACGTAAAGACGCTGCTGTAGTACCCTGTCCACCGGACCCCGTCGTACGAATACGCAAAATTGTTGCCCCCGAGGCCGTTCCCCTCGCCCCCCGTAGCTAACCACATGTTGCCGTTCCAGGTGACCGAGGTGCATCCCGGGTCCAACGTGTAATTGAACGAGGAATCGACGGCGGTCCAGTTCATCCCGTCGTACGAATAGGCGAGCGTGGCGGCCGGCGCAAACCCGGCGCCCCCTGCGACCCAGATCGTACCGTTGTAGGCCACCGACGTCCCGTAACCGCCGCCCGAATTGGCAAACGGATCGTTGGCACACGGGGCCCACGTGGTCCCGTTCTTGGAATAGGCCAACGAACATATGAGACTGTAACCCGTGGCCACCCACATGACCCCGTTCCAAGCGATGCCGTAGGCACCGCCGTACGTAATACGCCCACTGTTCCCCACATTGAAGATGCGCATGGGTTCGACCCCCCTCCACGTGATACCGTCGACCGAGTAAGCCAGCGAATTGTACCCGTAGCCCGTCGCAATCCAATAGCTCCCGTTCCAAGCCGCATTGCGGGCAATCCCGTAGTTAAGGGACGTATTGTTGGTAAATGTTGATCCCATGGTGCATGTGCTCCAAGAAATACCCCCATTGGTGGAAAAACATATCTGGGATCGGCTGTCGCGTCCCAAGATGATCATCACCGACGGGCTCGAGCTGTTCACATACACCGAATTGGTGTTTTGGACCACCGAGTAAATGCTTGTACTGTAAATGCCCTGCACATTGAGACCATACACGCTGTTGGGAAAATACATGTTACCGTAGACCGAAATGTTGTTCACATACAGGTTCCCCCCGATATTGGTGTCACGAAACACGTTGAGCGACCCCGAATTTTGCCCGGCGAGACCGAGTGCCGGACTGATATTAATGTTGCCTTGGATCGACACCGTGCCTTGGAAATTGGGATTCGATACGGGAGTATTCAGTGACCCGGAATTGGCGGCCTTGTAGGCGATTTGTACTTTAGACGATTCTGCCAATGCAGCACAGGTTTGTGCTTTTGTCGTAGTTGGATCGTTGTTTGCGGTAACCAAATTTTTATATTTCACTGCCGACGTATTGGCATTCGTGACATTCAAACTAAACATGGATTATAATTTTAATTATATCAAAAATGAAATGTAACTGTTTCTATATGATAGACACAGAGAGGCTTTTGTTGTCTGGAGTAGAAGGTGCCAAACATAAAGAATGATATTTGAAAAATTAAACCCTCTACGAGAGTGTAAATAAGAGTGCGGTTATGAGCAACATATGCTGCTACACCTTCGCGCATATAAAATGCGCGTGGCAAAGGTGTAAGAAAATTGATTAAAGACACGGCACGTTATTACTATAGTATACACGATTGCCTTCCGTTTCATATACACACATCATCATGACCACTTCAGTTGCCGAATTGTCTCAACAGTACCAACAAAAAACGGATAAACAACACATCTTGGAAAATCCGGATACCTACATTGGTTCTGTAGAAATTGTCGATGCGAATTTGTGGGTTTGGCCTAAAAACCCGGAAATTTCTAGCCCCCTGGAAGATCGTATTCTTCTAAAGCAAGTGGAATATATTCCCGGACTCTACAAATTGTTCGACGAAGGGATCGTCAATTGCCGGGATCACGTGATTCGTATGGCGCAACGGTTTGCCTCGCAACCGGGTACGGATCATCGTTTGGTGTCCTATATTCATATCACGATTGACGACGATGGCACCATCACGTTTGAGAACGACGGCAACGGCATTGACGTCGCCAAGCACCCGGAGAATGGTCTCTGGATTCCGGAGATGATTTTCGGTCATTTGCGCACGTCGACCAACTACAACAAGGACGAGAAGCGGATCGTGGGGGGCAAGAACGGCTTTGGGTTCAAACTGGTGCTGATTTGGTCCACGTATGGTAAAATCGAGACGGTAGACCACATCCGCGGACTAAAATACACCCAAGAGTTTCACCAAAATTTGGAGCGGCTGGACAGTCCGGTCATTCAAAAGGTCAAGGGCGCGGCGAAACCGTACACTAAAGTCTCGTTCCGGCCCGATTATGCCCGTTTAGGCATTCCGGGGGGGCTCAGTCCCGACATGATTGCGCTGTTTAGAAAGCGTATTTGTGACGTGGCGGCGGTCACGGATCACAGCGACAAAAAGATCAAGGTCACGTTCAACGGCGAGGTCATTCCGGTCAAAAATTTCCAACAGTACGTGGATTTGTACATTGGGAAAGCGAGCGGGGCCAGTGCGGAACATGCTGGTGTGGCGGTGGGTAAGCGGGTCTACGAGGCGGCCAACGATCGGTGGGAATACGCCGTGGCGCTCTCACCCACCCACCAATTTGAGCAGATTTCCTTCGTCAACGGTATTTGCACCCACAAGGGGGGCAAGCACGTGGATTATTTATTGGGACAAATTACCCGTAAAATGGCGGCCTACATCGAGAAGAAGAAGAAGATCACGGTCAACGCCAATACGATCAAGGAGCAGCTGATGATCTTCTTGCGCTGTGACATTGAGAACCCGGCCTTTGACAGCCAAACCAAGGACTATATGAACACTCCGTCCAACCGCTTCGGTTCAACGTGCACGGTGAGCGACGCTTTCATCGAAAAGTTGGCGAAGATGGGGGTCATGGAGGCCGCCTGTTCCCTCACCGAAATCAAAGAGCGGTCCGTGGTAGCTAAAAAGACGGACGGAACCAAGACCCGGGTCGTCCGCGGCATCGCCAACTTCATCGACGCCAACCACGCCGGTACCGCCCATTCCAACGAATGCGTCCTGATTCTGTGCGAGGGGCTGTCGGCCATGTCCGGCGTGGTCAGTGGTCTCTCCAGTGAAGACCGCAACAAGTACGGTATTTATCCGTTGAAGGGAAAGTTGCTCAATGTGCGCGGTGAGGCCATCAAAAAGATTGCGGAGAACAAGGAGATTACGGATTTGAAGCGTATTCTGGGACTGGAAACGGGGCGCGAATATACGTCCATGGAGGACGTGCACCGGTGCCTGCGGTACGGCAAGATCATCTTCTTGGTGGACCAGGACTACGACGGTAGCCACATCAAGGGCTTGTGCGTGAATCTGTTCCAGAGTGAATGGGCCTCTCTGTTTCGCCTAAACGGCTTCTTGTCGTTCATGAATACCCCCATCTTGCGCGCGAAAAAGGGGGCGCAGACCCACGTATTCTACCACGAGGGCGAGTATGAGACATGGAAGGCGACGTTTCCCGACGGCAACCCGCAAGGATGGACAATCAAATATTTCAAAGGGCTCGGTACCTCGACCGCCGTCGAGTTCAAGGAATACTTTGCCAACAAAAAGGTCGTGGATTTCGTGTATCAGCGCGAAACCAGCGACCAAATCATCGACAAGATTTTCAACAAAAAGCGCGCAGACGAGCGCAAAACGTGGTTGGAAAATTACGACAAGCACGCCCGGTTGGATACGAGTGCGCCGGTGGTCCAATACGACGATTTTGTCAACAAGGAGTTGATCCACTTTTCGGTATATGATTGCGAACGCAGCATTCCCAATCTGGTGGACGGCCTCAAGACGTCGTTGCGTAAAATACTGTATTGTGCGTTCAAACGCCGGCTCACCGCGGAGGTCAAGGTGGCCCAATTTTCCGGCTACGTCTCTGAGCACAGTGAGTACCATCACGGCGAGGCGTCACTCAACGGCGCCATTGTCGGGCTGGCCCAGAATTTCGTGGGGAGCAACAACATCAACCTGCTGCTTCCCAACGGCCAATTCGGGACGCGTCTTCAAGGTGGTATGGACAGTGCCAGCGAAAGATACATCTTTACCCAACTGAATCCGTTGACCCGGGCGCTGTTTCCCGAGGCGGACGATCCTATACTCACCTATTTGAATGAAGACGGCACGGCAATTGAGCCGGAGTATTACGTGCCCATTCTGCCGTTGGTGCTGGTGAACGGCATTTCCGGCATTGGAACGGGGTTCTCGTCCTCCATTCCGGCGTTTCATCCGCTGCAATTGGTGGAACGTCTGCGTGACCGTTTGCGGGGGGTGCCGCACGGGGAGACGTCGATGACCCCCTATTACGAGAATTTCCGGGGGACGGTGACCGCCGTGGTGGACGAACCCCACAAGTTCCTGATCAAGGGCAAGTATGAGGTCGTGGGCGACGACGACAAGATCCGCATCACGGAACTGCCGGTGGGAACCTGGACCATGCCCTATGTGACCTTCCTGGAAGGACTGGTGGACGGCGGCGTCGACAAGCAGGGCAAACGCATTGCCCCCTCGATCAAAGATTTTGTGTCGAATTCCACCGAGAAACTCGTCGACATTCACATCACGTTTCCCAAGGGCCGTGTCAAGGAACTGGAGAGCCAAACGGGTGGATCACCGGGCGTCAACGGTCTCGAGAAATTGCTCAAATTGTCCACGACGGTTTCGACCACCAACATGCACCTCTTTGACGCGAACTGCAAGTTGCACAAATACGCCCACGTCGACGAGATCATCGACGCCTTCTACGACGTTCGACATGCCACCTACGAAAAGCGCAAGGCCCATCTGGTGCGCGAACTGGAACGGGTCATGATGAAACTCTCGAACAAGGTCAAATACATCCAGTGTGTGTTGAATGGAACGATCGATTTGCGGCGTAAATCTGCCGCGGAGATTGAGGCGATGTTGACCGGCGCCGGGTTGCAACGCTGGGAAGACTCGTTCGACTATTTAGTGAAAATGCCGATGGTTTCCGTGTCCAGTGAACACGTGGACAAGCTTCAACGGGAACATGCCACCACGGAAGCGGAACTGGACACACTGCGTCGTACGACGGTTGAACAGATGTGGACCCGTGAATTGGAAGTATTTGAAGAGCAATACCGGGCCTACGTGGCCAAGCGTGCCGCGGAGTATGTGGCGGGGGTGGGTCAGGAGACCAAGAAGAAGGGTGCGGTCGTTAAGAAGAAGAAGTAAACCGGCCAAAGTGTAAGTGTGTAATTGAAAACATAGCCGTAAAAATATAGCCATAAATATTATATAAACCGCATTTCGTGTATATAATATTTTTTTATGCTCAAACGATCGCGCCCGGATGCATTCGATCAAATGTCGGTATTGACTACCCCCGCCACTGCGCGTAAATCGAGGCGTGTTCATGACGAAAATTTTATCGAAACCATGTCGCCCTTGACCCCGGGGTCAGCGGCGCGTTCTTTTCACACATTGCGCACGGAACATGTGGATCGCGACCCGTTCACCCCGATAAAAATGCGCGAATACGAACGCGAACGCGAAAAGCAGGACAAGGAAGCGAATGAACATCTGGCCAGGGACGATGGCAGCGTGCGTACGGCCGCGACCGAGGCTGCGACTAAGAGCACGATCATTCTGAGCGACAACGGACGGTCGATGGGCGGTAAGCGCCTTACGCGGCGTCAACATCGTAAGTGCCGTCAACGCCGTAAGCGCACGCGCCGTACACGCCGTACGCCCCGTCGTACCAAATAAATCAGGGGTTATTCGGCCATGTTGACCGTAATTTTGCCTTCAATCTCGTCGATGCGGTCCATGACCGCCTTGGGCAACGTGATACGTTCGTCCACTCCGTAATATTTACGCTCGACACGAGGACGCACCTCGTATTGACCGATCAGTCCGTACACATCTTCGCGCTCCGGGGTTTGTATGACCACGTGGTTGAAATCGTGTGCAAACGGCTCCCAACCGCAAAACGCGTAAATGCGGTCAATGGTGGCCTGGGTATTGGAGACCAATTCGTCATACGTCACATAGCAAAATGTGGATTGGTTACCGGAAGCGTCCGCCTGTTGCTTAGACCACTGAATCAATTGGTACGGGCGAACGATGGGTTCGCTGTTGTCCCCCAACAGTTGCGGGAGTAGACTGTCCACCGCTGTGGCCGCGACCGCATTTTTAGAAAAGAGCCGGGCGTACGACTCGACAATCTCCTGGAGCGGGCGTTCCAATACAATCATCTTGATCTGGGGGTCCATGCATCCCCGGAGCATGTTCAAATTGCACTCGCTGATCCAGGCCCGGCACCGGTCCACCACCACCGTTTTGCCCGCCGAAATGTCCTGATAGTAGACGTGGGGGATCGTGCCCACAATCTTGGGCATCATGTGGTCTTTGCGGTTGGACGCGAATTCGCGGCCACACCGATCTTGGTACGACAAATAGGTGTCCCACATCATTTGACACATGGGCGACGTTCCTTCGACGTGTATGGCCGGATTCTGCGAGAGAATGCCGGCCAGAAGGGTGGCGCCTGCCCGGGGCATTCCGGCCAAACACACAAACTGTTGGAAGGACTTGGGGAACCGGGAAGGAGCCCTTTGTGCCGAAGCATCTAATACTAATACCGAAGAGACATCCATAGTAGAATAGTGATTACAATTCAATATATTTACACTATTCACGTATTCTTTAGATACTTATGTTTCCATAAGTTTTTTCCATAATATGATGCCGTGAGCGGTGGCATTCAAATACATAATTTGTGTACATAGAAAATATATACAACCTCACAATAAAACATGTCTACCGGTGGTTCAGGTATTACTTCTGCGAGCACCTACGGCACCGACATTTCTAACCAGACCCCGGCGACATTGGACACTTCCTACGGATTGACCAATCCGGTGGTATACGCGATCCAAGCTTACGGTGGGTTCTCTACCAGCCAATCGTTTGCCCGCATCACAAAGCTGGCGGAAACCATCATTTCGCAGTTTGATACGACCGGCTCTTTAGAAATTCTCTTTGATGTGCGCGTATTTAACGCCCTTTTGGGTATTCAAAAAGACGCCAGTAACCTCAACATTTACAACCACACGACGGACTATTACGACATGTCCACGAACCTGTTTCGCAACGATTCCATCACGATTACTCCGGGGGCGTTCATCAACTGTTTGAACAATGACTATACCAACATCATTGATATGGGACATTTGAGCACCGTGTACAGCGATTTTGCGCTCTACGTTGCCAATTACTTTGGACTGGCGACGCCGACGTCGACGTATACCGGTATTGCGACGTTTTTCGCCAACGACTACGGGTTCAATCCCAACGGCGGTGTCTTTGATGCCTCGGCCTTCCTGAACATCATCGTGGCCCAGCCCCTCAACGCAGATACGGGCGCCTACATTGCCGATTTGAGCGGGGCCATTGTGATCGGGGGGGTGACCCAGTTGCTCCGCAATGCCGTGGACGCGAACCCGTTTGGCAACCGCGACCCCATCAACGGCACCACGGCCAGTGACCCGAACGACCGTTCCAATTACGGTGTGACCGACGGGTTCTTTTGCGACGATTTGATCTTTATTCCCAAAGACGGGTTTTCGGTCACCATGAATTTAGCCGTTGACAACAACATTTTTGGTCCCGGTTTAGTGTCGGCGTCGTCGGCGGCAGCAGATACCAAATTTGGTAGTCACAGCACCTCCACCTCCACGTTTGTGGAGACGTCGACCACCACCACCATGTTGGTCTCCCGGACGACCACTGTCCCGTTGTTGATTCGCTTGGTCAATCTCAGTGACGTTGCCGTGCAAGTGGAAGCCCAGGCGACTTCGGCCACGTCGTCCGCCGTTACCCTGCTTTTCAGCGGTATTTTCAACTTTTTGATCATCAGCCGCAACGGGGTCGTGTTGGCCGATCATGTGCATATTTTCTCGTTTGTCGACTATACCGTCACCTCTTCTACCACCTATACCTATACTGTGACTCCGGTAGGACACAAGGGGGTCAAGGGTTCGCCGGTCAATGTCGTTGTCACCACGCTCGTTTCGGGCACTTGGACCAATTTAGGCGCCGGTCTGCTGGGTACCGGGGAAAACAACGTCAGTGCGCTTTATTATAATCCGGTTACCAAGACGTTGTACGTGGGCGGTCAATTCGCCGCCAACTACAACAATGTGGCATATACGAGCGCGGTGGGAACCTCCGGCATCATTGGTAACAACTGGCACAGCATCGCCAATGACATTACCGGCGGTACGGGGTGGAACGATGTGGGCAACAGCCCGGGCAGTTATGTGACCAGCATCACCCAGGTTGGCAACACCTTGTATGTGGGCGGGTATTACGTCGTGAATCCCAACCATTATTCAATCACACAAAGTGTGTCGGGAGGACCGTTGACTACCGTGCCGGCCTCGGGCAATACGCGGGGGGACGTATTCACCGCCCTATCTGCCAACAATCGTTTGTATGTGGGTTCAACCTACGCGGTCCAATTGGTCAACGGCGCGTGGGACAGCGCGTTTGCCGCCCACGCCAATTTCATCAACGGCGGGGGAACCATCCAAGCACTGGCCTACAACACAGTCACCCATACCTTGTACGCCGCCGGAACGTTCAACCATTACAACAACGGCAACAACGACGGTTTCAATTATGTGGCACAGACCGTCAATAACGGCGCATGGACGCAATCGGGGGCGGGCGTGAACAACCAAGCCTACAGTTTGTACAGCGACAATACCAATGGCGTGGTCTACGTGGGCGGCGGTTTCACCAGCGACGGCGTCGTCACCTCGCCGGGCGTGGCGTGCAACATTCAAAACGGCGGCTGGGAGACCCTCGGGGCCGGACTCGTCAACGGGATAGTGTATACCATGGACATGGACATCAATACGGGTATTCTGTACCTGGGGGGAGCCTTTACGGCCATCGGCGGCGGCGCTCCGGCCCGCTACATTGCCCGTTGCAATTTTGGACACTATACCCAAGTTGGCAACGGTTTGAATGGTGCCGTCAAGCGCTTGTCCTTCGACAGTTGCGCGAATACCCTGTATTTGGCCGGCAACTTCACCGCCGACGGATCGAGCAATGCGATGGAACATGTGGCGTCCATCTACTTGCCCAACTGCCTGGACCCCACCTTGCTCACCTGGAACAACCTGGGCTTCGGTATAATGGATAACCGCGCCGGCTATTACGGCATTCAGGCCATCTTTTATCATCCGGCGACGCGCACGGTCTATGCGGGCGGCGACTTGTCGCCCCAACAGTTGAACTCCAATGTCCTCTCCTATACCCCGTCCAGCAAAAACTACGTAGTACGTTGTGTCAACGGCAGTTTATGGCACCAAGTCGGCAACGGGGCGCCGGACGTTACCACGTCGTTCGCCTACGATTCCAATACCAACACATTGTTCATGGGCGGTAAATACAATACCGTGTATAAGAGCGTCAACAACGGTGCTTTACAGAACGTCGCCTCGACCACTTTGAACGGCACGGTGAACTCGATCCTATACAAGAATTCGGTGGTATATGCCGCGGGCGAGTTCACGAGCGATGCCAACGGCACGACGGTGACTCAGGTGGCGTACGTCAACGGTTCGGGGGCCTGGACGGCCTACGGCAACGGGTTTTTCAATACCAGCGACGTGGTATACTGCATGGCCTATGACGACGACACGGACACCATGTACGTGGGCGGCTCGTTCACCATGAACTTAACGGGCACGATTTTGAACAATGTGGCTAAATACGTCAACGGCGTGTGGACGCCCATCGATTTGGGATTAAGCGGCATCGTACGCGCATTGTACTATGTGACGGAAACGCAGACCTTGTACGCGGGCGGCGACTTTACCGTGGATGGCCACGGTAAGACCATGATGCACGTGGCCATGAGCGTGGCCGGGGGACCCTGGCAACAAGTGGCCGGGGGCTTGGGGTTCGGCAACGGGCTCCCCAGCAATGTCACCGTGTTATCTCTGGAATACAACCATGTGGCCGGTGCCCTTTATGCCGGTGGTTCGTTCACCGGCGCCGGAGACGACAAATATCGGTCCATCAAGGCGGTGGCGTACAGCGTGCTCAACGGTCCGTGGTCGCAGGTGGGCGTCGGCCTGAACAGCGACGTGAAATCGCTTTCGTACGACCCCATTGGCAACCGGTTGTTTGCCGGCGGTTACTTTACGGTGGACGGTACAGGAAACCCCATGGTCCACGTGGCCATTGCGTTGTCCCCTTAATGCTCCATGATCATAAGATCCATCCCCATCCCCATACACTTATTATTTATTAGCTAAGCTACACGTCTAATAAATAATATTATTTTACTGATTCATCAATCTTCGCCTTCATCGCCAGGACCCTCTTCTTCGCCTTCGCCCCCCTCGGTATCTTCCAACGAATTTGGCAACGAAGCGGCCGTGACCCGTTTGCCGCCAATCAAATCAAACGTGTCGCTGTTTTTGTCCAAGAACCGGTACATGCGTTTGATATCTAGACGGTTGATTTCCGTCGATTGAAATAATTCGTCCAAATGATCGTAGAGTGACCGGCTGCATCCACTCAGTACCGTGGACCCACTGGCACCATGACTCGAGGGTTTTTTCCCCTGAACCCCGTATTCCTCGTGCATCTTGTCGGCGTTGATGCTAGCATCTGGCAAGGAAACGGCGCGTTCGTGTTTTTTACCCCGGGATTGTCCGTCCGTTTCCCCCGATTTAGGAACATCGTCGCCGCCCAACAACAGCCGCAATTCTTGGAAAAAGGCAATCACGTCCTTCTTGTCCATGTCCAATTCTTGGGACATGTTGAATAAAAACACCGAATTGTTGTATTCCGTCGAGTATTTGGTCAACACCTTGGTAAACCGGATTTCGTCGGGATAAAATGTATTCTTCTTCTCGGGAAACTGTTGGTGGTAGAGCCAATTGTTGTAAAACGTTTTAATGATGGAACTCATTTCGTTGAAAATCCAAATCTGGTTTTGGAAGGTAATGCGGTCGATGGCGTCGGCAAAACACAAATTGCGCAAGAATTCGGTATAAAATGCGATAGGAAACGTTTGATTGTGAAACGTATCGACAATGTTTTCGTGGTACAACAGGGAAATAATCGTGCGATCCGTTTCGTTCAGTATTTGATTGTGTTGTTCTAGGGGCACATAGTTGTTGAGTAACCGGTGCGTGATTTTCTTCGCATCGTCGTTGTACGTTTTGATTTGAAATATGTTTTCCAAGATGGACCGATCCTCCAAGAAATGCGGACACTTCCTATACATATTTTCAATAAAGACGAATTTACGCAAATCCCCTTGCACAAAATCCAGGATGGTTTCATGGACATCTGGGGTCACCGTCCGTCCTTTCAAAATATGTTGGAGTATTTGGGACATATGAGATCGCGTCGGGGTTTTGAGTTCAAACACATTGCAGACTTTTTTCAATTCCTTCATCTTCTTGTCCACGTAATAATTTCCTATACAAATGATGGGATTGAGGGTCACGTGCTCCATCTTCTGTTTCTTGGTCTTCTTTTGCCGAATGAGTTTGATGAGCGAGGTGATGCCCCGTTTGTCGCCGTTGTTCATCTCGTCGATTTCGTCCATGACGATGGCGAGGGGTTTGCTCTTCCGGTTCATCATGGCGAGTACATTGCGGTTGGATACGTTGTTGCAGGTGATGGTATCAATGAGGGCCTTGTTGCGAACATCGCCGGCATCGTACTTGATAATGTCGTAATTCATGGATTCCAAGAGGTGCTGTACGAACTGGGTTTTTCCGCATCCGGGGGAACCATAAATGAAGATGCCCTTTTTGAAGTGGAGGTTGCGGCAATTTTCGTCGAAAGATGCCAGGATTCCGCGAATCTCGTTGGCAATGTGGTTGCGTTCCAAGATGTCGTTGTAGGATGTTAGGCGGGTATCGTTGCGGGAGCCGTAGCCCGATGAGGGAAAAGATGAAGATGGGTTTATGGGTATAGATTCGGTCTTGGTCGTGGGCACAATTATATTTTTAGGAACATCTTCCCTTTTTACGTCCCCCTTGTCCCCCTTGACGTCTTCACTTTTATTTACGGATTTCTTGGAAAAAAAACGTTCCATGGAAGAATAATATACAATGGTGGGGAAGTTTTGTATATTATTATAGAATGTTTTCGTATGGTTTACGCATATTTATGGGAACCAACGGTTTATTGGAACCTACGTCTACACAGTACCCCAGTGTTCGCGTGTAACGCGAACACGATAAAATCCGTACGACTACCTTTGGTAGTCGCACGGATTTGAGAGTAAAACCTCCCTTGGGATATCTCCCCCGACAACCCACTTCGTGGGTTGCAAGGGGAGTAACGACACGCTAACCCGTAGGGTTGCGGGCTTCGCCCGCTGACCATCTTATAATCAATCTCATACAAATGGTTTGTATAAGATTTGTACCAAGAACCCTTCTTGTCTTTGCTAGGCCCCTGCGCCACCAAAGGTGGCGCAAGTGGGTCTAGCTATCTTAGGAGGGCATATGGGTCAATGAGCCGAAGGCTCATAACCTTGGACCACCGAAGGTGGTCCCGAGGAACCTTGGTTCCCATATTATTTGCCAAACGCCGTCAAATCCGTGGTGACCGGCGCGAAATTCGACGTACCCCGGCTAGGAATCGCCCCAAAATAGTTGTTCAGTCCGGGACCCAGATGCATGGTTTGCGACGCAAAACTTTCCTTGCGATTGGCGAAATTTTCGTATCTTGGGCGCATGTCTTGCACCTTGGGGGCCGTGGCTGGGGGACGAGGCACATAGTACGAATTGTCGTTTTGACCGGCCGGAAGGTTTTGATCGTAAAATGAGTAGTCATTTTCGCATTCCTCGTCGTCCAAATCTGCCGGGGCCGCCGTGACGGTCACCACCATCGGTGTCAACGAGGGTGTGATGGCCGTAGTGACCGCCGCCGCGGGGGTAGGTAACGTCAAGGATACTGGGGCCGGGGCCGCGGCACCTGTGCCGTCGGGACCCGCGGTACCTCCCTGACCGATTGAGGTGACCTTGTCCACCGTGTTGTTGACGGTGCCAATGGCGCCCGCGCCGAGTAGAGTGGCGCTCCCCAGAGCCTGACTGCCCAACTTGGTGGCGTCACCGGCAATGTCCTTCACCCCTCCCACGGCAGTTTTCCCGAGCTGGTTCACCCCCCCGATGGCCTGACCACTGATGACGGTGACGTCTTTGCCCAGTTCTTTGACGCCTCCCACGGCGCTTTGTCCCAATTGGCTCGCATCGTGACCCAATTCCTTGACGCCTCCCACGGCGCTTTGTCCCAATTGGCTCGCATCGTGACCCAATTCCTTGACGCCGCCCACAATGCTCTGTCCCAGTCCCGCCGCGCCCGTCACAATCGCAGTGCCCAACTGCCCGATCGTGTTCTCGGCCCCGGTCACCACGTTACCGGTCGTGTTAAGTAAGTTGTTGCTGACCCCGCCCAGACTGTTGCCGTAGCCGCCCCCGCCGCCCCCCCGGTACCCGGACCACTGGCCGCTGCTGATGGCTTCACCGATGAATTTAGACAAGGTGTTGGCCGAGACATCTTTCAATAAAGAGGGGCAGGCAGGAATCGACGGGATCGACGGGCAAGACGGGCACGCAGGACAAATCGGCGGCACGATCGACGACTTTAAGAAATAGTCGTTCATGTTTACCGTAGGTGCCGGGGTCGTCGTCGCCGCGGGCGTGGTGGGCATCACACAGGAGGCCGGCGCCGTCGTCACCGAGGGCGTATGGGTCGCCGCCGTGTTGTCTCCCGTGTCAATGCCGCCCGATAAACTCGGGTCAAACCGGACCACGCTGCGTATTTGCAGGACCGCGCTATTGGTGGGATCGCACGAAATCACCATCAGCAGGGTACGGTTGTTGGAAAACGGCACGGCGACCAGAATGTTCTCACCCACATGGTCGGTAACCATGATGGTGTTGCGCGAACTTTGATTAAACGCTAAATCCGGCATGGTATTAAACCCACCCCCCAGATTCAAATAAATATTTCCGTTTCCGGCATCATAGAATATATTCGAGCAAACCTGGTAAGCATTTTGAGGCTGTATTTGAGACTGACTTTGCGTTTTCAGCGGCTGAATCGGGTTTCCGCCACCGGGCAAGCTGTTCACATACGAATTATTGGAAGAATTGTTGTCGGCCACAAAAGACGTTGGCAACGAGATTGCCGTGCTCAGTTGCGATTCGCCCACATTCCCGTTGATGTACGTATAAACGCCTATAGTAGTATTTTTACCCAGATCCACGACGGTAATCACAGTGTCCTTTCCCCAAGGAGAATACAGGACTTGATATTCATAGTCCAAGGACGTTAGCGTGTCCGCGTTCGGGTGGTACCAAGACATGTAGCTAGATTGGTTGTTCGCCGCCACCAAATTGGATTCGACCATGTTATTACTAAAGGTGGATCCGGCCGTGGCATTGTATTGGTAGACCGTGGTACCGGTCTTGGGCATCAAGACCATGTTGGTAATGGTGCTCCCCGTGGTATCGGCACTCGACGAATACGGAGTACCAAACAATTCAATGACATTTCCATTGGCACTATCGAAATAGAGCGAATCGTAGAGTTGATACACCGTCTTGTTACTGTAAAATGGCAGGGTAAACTGCTTCATCGCGGTACTTCCGTTGTTGTAATTGTAAGCCAGGAACCCTTCGGTCGACCAAGATTGCATGTAACTGGAAATAAAGATGGACAATAACAATACAACCAGTAATATAATAAAAATCATCAGCGGTGTCAATTTAATGGCCTTCATATATTGGTAATTATTTATAAAAATTGTGACAAATGCTATATATATTATACCATACACGATTATTCATTGGCTTCATCCAATGCATAGGTAGACCGTCGAATATGTGTGATATGCTCCATGACTGTAAAATTGAATCGACGCCACAATAGGTCTACGTATCCTATAGTAACAACATGTCGACCTTGAATGTGTCCACCCTGAATGCGTTTTATTATCCCAGTCCAGAGTCCGGCGAAGATGTCAAATACGAAATCTGTTTGGATGAATGTGGGCGCGGACCCCTCTTCGGTCGCGTTTATGCCGCCGCGGTCGTCCTTCCCCGCGATTCAAGTAAATTCGATTACCATCTCATGAAAGATTCTAAAAAGATTCATTCCAAGAAGAAAATGGGGGAACTGGCCGAATATGTGCGTAAACATGCCGTCTGTACCAGCGTAACATACGCCGAAGCCGACGTCATCGATCGCGAGAATATTTTACAGGCCGACATGCGCTGCATGCACGAATGCGTCCGCGACGTTATGCGCCAAATGCCTTTCCGGGAGGACAACATCACTCCCGTCACTTGGCGCGACTTTGTCCTCTTGGTCGACGGCAATTATTTCAAACCGGTAGGAATATATGACGACGATCTGCAACAGTTGCAATTCTTGCCCCATATCACGGTTGAAAAGGGGGATTCCTTGTACGCCGGTATTGCGGCGGCCTCGATTTTAGCTAAACACGACCGCGATACCTATATTGGGGAATTGTGTCAAGAATACCCCGAATTGTCCACGCGGTACGCCTTGGACCGCAACATGGGCTACGGTACGAAGGCGCATTTGGAAGGTATTACTAAATACGGGATTACCGCGTGGCATCGTAAAACGTTTGGTATTTGTAAAAAATACAGCGGTTTGTCCTAAAAGGGACAAGGTGGGGGGATTATTTGCATATCCACGAACAGACGACAAACGCATTACTTTTTATTTGGTAGGTTTGGCTGTATTCTTGGTCGGGTTCATATACATTCTTCTGGGGATTCAAGTAATAAATGATCCCGCAATGGTTGAAATGGTCGGTATGGTCTAAATAGGGTTTCCCTACCTCCGGGGGCGCCTCTGTCGAGGGGGGATCAATGGCGGCGTGGGATGCTTCGTCTTGGTCTTGGTTGTCATCATCATTATTGACCATGTCGACGGGTTCATCATCGTGATCAAGATCAAAATCGCTCATATATTCGAGGTCCCCGAGGTCCCCGACGTCGTCCTCGTCGTCGATCAAGGTCACACTCTGGCGGATGATGCCCCAAAAATCTTTTTTATTGTTATTTTTATTGTTATTGTTATCTTGTACGGGTGTGGTCATGTTGGTAATATAATTACATTGACCGAAAATAAAATGGGACAAACATAGCCATTACTACACCGATAAATCAAAAATAAACATAAACAAATCATGATGTATATAGTGTAATCGTCTCGTCTTATAGTATGAATTTTATTTCCGCCATGGATGAGTGTGCGGAAGAAATGAAGAAGGGTGATCTCCAATGGGGGGAAAACGGGCACGTGGAACATGGGTGGTCCCAGACCGACCTGCAAGAACAGATTGTCCAGCTGTTTTTCCAGTTGGTGAGGACCCGCGACGATGCTCCACTCAAGAAAAAATGGGTGGCCTTGCTGACCCACATTCAAACATGGGAGGAGGAGGAGGAACGCGAATATTATGTGACTATTGTGGTGAAGATGCTGTGCCACACGCGCGATGTCGTCTCGGGCAAAGGGGAATATGCCCTGGCCTACATGATGTTGCTGACCCTGTACGATTTTTTTCCGGAACGTGCCCTCCAGGTGCTGGTAAAATTCGTACAGATGGATAAGTGCAACAACCATCCTGATGGTAACTCGACGTGCACGTCGAACAACCATCCCGATGGTAAGTTCGCCTCGAACAACCATCCCTATGGTTCGTGGAAAGACCTCAAATACCTGGCGACTCTGTGCAAAGACCGCCACACCGAGCACCATGAAATCGTGAGAACATGCATCGGGTTGATCAATACTCAGCTCATTCGAGATGTGGTATGTGAAGACGACGCCAAGCTTTCACTGTGCGCCAAATGGGTGCCGCGCGAAGGGAGCAAAAAACACGGGTGGCTGTTCAAACGGCTGGCCAAGGATTTTTACCAAGAAATGACGTTCATGAAGACGGCCAAATACTCGGCGTCCTACGAAAAGGCCCACAAGAAGTGTTATATGAAGTACCGGCAGATGCTCGCGGACCTGAACCGCCGTCTCGACACGGTGCAAATCAAGCAGTGTGGGAACACGTGGGCCGACATTGACCACCACAAGACCACGTCCATCACCTTGAGTCGCAACAAACGAGCATTTTTGAACGTGACCAAAACGGGGGAACGACGGTCGCCGGAAGAAGACCGTATCCTCTGTGCGGACCATTTCAAGGCCTATATCGACACACAACTCCAGGCGGGAAAACACCTCAAGGGGAAAAACGTGGGTCTCCCCGAATTTACCAAGCAGGCTCTCGCACTGATTCGAGGCGATTCCGCCTCGGTCGAAGAGGAGGTACTGAATTCCCAGTGGCGGTCCAATGCGACCCAAAACGGCGGTCTGGGCAACATGGTGGCGATGGTGGATGTGTCGTCGTCCATGGAGGGCGATCCCATGCACGTGGCCATTGCCCTGGGCATCCGGGTCGCCGAAAAATCCCGGCTAGGGAAACGGGTGCTGACGTTTTCATCGAGGCCTACATGGCATCATCTGGAAAGCCAGCCCGACTTTGTCTCCATGGTTCGGTCCTTGAGATCGGCCGACTGGGGCATGAACACCAACTTTTATGCCGCGCTGCAGATGATTTTGCGCGCCCTGGTAGACCACGCCGTCCCCCCCGCTGAAGTGGAAGACCTGGTCTTGGCCGTTTTCAGTGACATGCAGATTGATGCCGCCGACCCGCTGATGCGTGATGGCCGATCCCAACCCATGATGCGGCAGATCACCCAACAATACGAAGCGGCCGGCTACACGTGCCCCCACATTCTGTTTTGGAATTTGCGCAGCACGACGGGCTTCCCCACACTCTCCACGCAACAGGGTGCCTCCATGATGTCGGGGTTCAGCCCAGTACTCTTGAACCTGTTTTGCGAAAAGGGGATGGAGGCGCTCACGGAGGCCACCCCGTGGTCCATGTTATTGGAAATGTTGGATGATCCGCGTTACACGATTTAGCCCCCCCTTTTACACCTTTGCGCATTGAAAATGCGCATGGATTGCGCTCCGCGCAATTGCTTCGCAATAACGTTACCTTTGCCTTGTGTACCAGCAGAAACGCCCACTTTAGTGGGCGTTTTAAATCGGCAAAGGTGTTTAGACAAAATTTGTCAAGAAATCATATACTCACATTATTTGAACAACGGGAACATGGTGAATCGTCGCAAAACGATGCGTAAGCGCGGAGGAGGTCCTAAAGCGCGAAAATCCAAGAATGTTACGGAGAAGAAGGAGAGCTCAGGAAGCGCTTCGCCGCCCGACCGATGCGGTATTTGCCTCGAAGACATGGACAAACCGAGAATGGTCAAGAAAACCAAGTGCGGGCACCGTTTTCACCGGGAGTGTTTGAAGATGTGGTGCAATGCGCCCAAACAACCCGGCCTCGATACGCGCTGTCCGTTTTGTAACGCGTCGATTGAAACTGATTGCGAGAGTGTCCAGACCGACCAGCCGATGCCGGACCATCGCATGCGTGACCTCTTATTTCACGAGGATTTTGAAGCACATTCGTCGGGCGCCACGGGGGACGAGGTCGCGAAAAGAAGAACCCGGATGCAGGCGTTTTTGAAGAAATTGCGGTTTCCTAAAAAATTCGGTTACGAGGATTGGAACAAAATCACGAATTTTAGATTAGCATGCGATGCCGCGACCAATTTAGAACAAGTCCGGGCGGAATTCGCCACATAGGTCGAATGCTTTTGTTACGGTTTACGAATAATGCTTTTGTTACGGTTTACGAATAATAAAACACGCGCGCGTTTTATTATTTTGATCTTGCATTCATCCGTACGTCTCGATGCTGTATTCGGGTTTAGTTTAAGAATATTACTAATACACATGGCTGTACGAATACATTAAAATATATGAAATGGGAGAAGAGAAGTCGTACGGTGAATGCAAAAACGTCTTTTTCCGCGAAGAAGAAGTTTTTGAGTGCTGTATTCCCGAATTAAAACGACACATTGTTTTTAGAAATTGCTGCAAGAATACATGGTGGGGTATCGCTACACACTATTATAGTGGATCAGCTCTTTATATCCTTTATTTTCCTTTATTTGCGAGCCCGCTTGGTCTTGTTGACCTTGGCCTGTTGAATCAAATTGTACGCACCCGGGAGTTTCGACGCACGTTCCATTTGAACCTTGGTAATCTTGGTCGGGTTGATGGCGATTATCGGGGACGCGGTGCCCATGATCCACTTGACGGACTTGCGCAAATTCTGTCCCAACCTACTAAATCCCTTCTTGGACGGACTTTTGCCTCCCTTGGCGCGGGCCGTCTTGTTTCGACGGTTCACCCGTTTCTTTCCACCCAATTTCTTAGCAGTTAACGACGCAGACGGCATCATATATATTATTTATCACAAAAAAATCATGCGGTCGTCAAAAATGTGTTTCGAAATCAGCAAGTATTTGGTTTCGCGGTCCATCACGCTGTACCCGATCATGAACCGTTTGTATTTGTCAAAATACACCATGCCCAGCGTGTACTCCACCTTGGCCTTTTCAAACGTCCACAGCGGCGTGTATTTCTTCACCGCATACGTGTACCGGTCCAATACTATCACCAGGTGATAATAGTACCGGCGATCCTCGTAACTCACCAGGTGACCAATGAACCAGATTTCGTCGTCAATCGTCACCCCGCACGTGGAACACCGGACGTCTTTGAAAAATTGGGGCACGCGGGTGATCCGGTGCGTTTCCGTGAATCGGCCCATTTCGGGGCACACGGTGCCAATGATGAGCGGACTCCACTTATACACACATTTGAGGGCACCGTTGCGCTCCGGGCCCGTCTCATCCCCCCCAAACAGCACCCAATTCTTTTCCAATTCGGCGTGTTGTTGATCGTAATAGAGCAAGGAGGGCTTGACCGTGGTCGTCTCCTTTTTCACCGCATCGTGCACAATCCAGCCGTGCTCCACACACATTTTCATCTTGGGATCCAATGGCACATCTTTGGGCAGTTCGACCCCTTCTAACCCGCGGTTCGCATTGTAAATGATGCGCCCGCGTCCGCCCCCCTGACCCTTGTCCTTGGAATAGGAGAACAGACGCACGTCTTCCAGGCCCACGTACCGCCCGTCGTATTTCGTATCGTGTTTGAGTTCGTAAGAGGCCCTGGTTTGACGCCAGATGGCGTCGCGCGTCCCCCCCTGGCCCACGTTGAACCGCGCCATCACATTCTTGGTTTCAATCTTTTCTTGGTTCACATAGTTGCCTTGGTCATCGATCCTATAATTCACATACCGAACACAGACGACCAAATCGCCCAATTTCGCGTCAAAACAGATGGACGGGGTGCTCGAGACGAATTCCCCCAAATGGGGCGCCAAGACATCGTGGCCCACCGACAACAGCGCTTCGAGCGTCTTGGGATGCAATTCCAGGGCATATTTCGACAAATTTTCCGCGTAAAACTTGTAGTTCGAGAGGACATTGCGGTAAATGGACGCCTCCACGTCGGGATGTTTCAACACGGTCATGCACACCTGGCTCATGTTGTGCTTGTCCTTGTTGCAATAGTACCCCACGATCGAGAGTTCGTAGTCCAGTTTGTATTCGTACACGTCGTTCTCGGTGAAGAGGAAATCGCGGTGGGGTTGTTTCTTCCGGGTTTCGTCGGCCAACATATAAAATGTATACGCCAGTTCGTTGTGACCTTCCACCCGGTAATGGTGCACAATTTCGTGCAAATTCTCGATGCGGTGGTTGTACGCGTGGAACCCCTCCAACCAATAGTAAATGGCCTGCCCCATGTTGCCCATCCGTTTATAACAGCGACCGATGGAATAATAGCTGAACCAGACTTCCTCGATCCATCCGCCCAAGGTAATGCGTTTCTTATAGTATTCAATGGCCGTCTCGTTCTCCCCCTTGTCGCGGTAACTGTTGGCCAGATAAAATGTGTACCGGTCGTTGTTGGGGTTGTCCACCAGTCCCTGCGTCAAGAGACGAATGTCGCGGTCAAATTTGTCGGCCTTGCTGCCCCCGTCGCCCACGTCCTCGATGAAGACTTCTTGGGGCGTAAATGCGCCGTACTGGACATCGACGCCTTCGGGCAGGCGCACGTATTCGTGGGTGACCCCCCAATAACTGAAATCCAGGTAATTCTTGACAATGCGCACATTCTTATACTGATATTTGCTGGTGCCTTGGAACAAATGAAACGCCTTGAACCGGGACAGGCGCCGTTTAAATTCTTCCACCGTAAACGCGTCGTTCTTGGTGAGCACCATGTCGGCATCCAATAGCAAAATGTATTCGGCTTGGTGCGACGGCATGTCGCGACAGGCCTTTAGAGCATAAGTACGATTGTAGCCGAAATCGCGAAACGGTTCTTGGATGATGCGGCCGGGAACGCGCTTTTCGTCGAAAAAGGTGCGGATAATCTCGACGGTGTCGTCCGTACTTCCGGTATCACATATACAAAAACTGTCGATGAACGGCAAGACGGACGTCAACAGCCGACGGATCACTTTGCTCTCGTTCTTGACAATCATGTTCAAACATAGGGTAGGGGGAGCGGCCATGATAGGGTGCACTCAGGGGGTATAAATATATGATCTATTACGTCGCCGACTATTTATACAGGTTTTGCCCCCACTTCGTCAACTTCTTGGGAGAAATAATCGGCGTACAAAATAAAAGATGATTGCGTTCAAAAACCGGGATATATACAAAACCCGGCAATACGACATTTTCAACGACGTTTACCCGAAGCCGGTGGTGGGTCCTTTGCGCGAATTATCCAACATGGACCACACCAAAACGTATTCTCGAAACAAAATGGGTCCTCAATACCCTCTTTTGATCGCATCTCAGCAGATTGATTTCACCAAGACGATTTGTCGCACCATCTATGGGAACAATTACGCGTTTTTTTCGTCCAGTCCCACCATTATTCCCCTTGGAAGCGTCGACGACCGCGAAACCTACCTGATCCATGTGCGATACATCAACTACAAGATCGGGGGGAATCCGGTCAACACGGACCCGGACACGTCGTCCGGGTCCGGGTCCGTGTCGAAGATACCAGGAATGAGCACAAGCACAAGCACAAGTGCAAGTGCAGACCCCACTACCGATTCCAAGCTTCATTACATCTCGTTGAACAGCCAATTCTTGGTCGACGCCCAATTGTCCCCCCTTTCCCCTGAAATATTCTTGGAAACCGATTTCGACCAAGAGATCGACTACCCCAACAAGGGCATCGAAGATGTGCGCATTTACCCCTTTCAAGGCGCCCACTATTACTTGGCGAGCTACTACGACCCCCGGACCCGGCTGACGTCCATTGTTTCCCATACCTATCCGGTGGACACCTCCACACCGTTTGTATTGGATCGCCCCGTCATCACCCCCGTATTTCGGCACCGCCCCACCGTGGAAAAAAACTGGGCATTTTTCACGTTTCTCGACCAATTATGCGTCGTCTATTCTTGGTACCCCATGCAGATTGGTGTCTTGGACATCTCCGGATCGGCGTTGAAACTGCACCCACATCAGCCCGCCATGCCCGAGTTTTTTCGGGGGGTACGCGGCAGCACCCCGGGGGTAATCTTTCGCAATCAAATCTGGTTCATTTGCCACAAAAGCTTGGTATTTTATGAACGCGGACAAAAAAAGCACAATTACGTCCATTTATTTGCCGTATTTGATCTCAACATGACGTTGGTCAAATACAGCGAATTGTTCAAATTTGACGGGGATGACGTCGAATATTGCTTGGGACTCGTCATGGAACCCGACCGCATGCTCATTTCTTACAGTAACATGGACCAAACGACCAAGATCGGCATCTACGACCATGCCGTATGGATGCCACAGTTGCAGTTTCATGTGGTGAATGCCCCCAAGCGCATCGTCTTCAATTTGAATATCACGACGGCGGACTAAGCGACCTGTTTGCTTGGGGACAGAGGAACGAGAGGGGGCATTCTTGGGGGGAAGGTATTTCATGGAAATATTTATTATAGGACGATAATATAAATTCAAATAGAACATGTTGACCAGTTTTCGTAGTGACCCCGGACGAATTACCAAGGAGATGCAAATCAGCAGTTTCCCCGGCAAATATGCTTTAGATACTCCGGGACCCGGTCTGGATTTACCGTTCATGGAGGATGCCCAAATGCGCATGCAAACCTGGGGGGCCAATCGCTGCAACCAGACCGTGAATTTGGAAAGCGATTTGCGCGGCATGACGCGCCGTCTCAACCGCGATTGTGTCCAATACAACGATTATAAGATGTACGCCGTCACGGCCACCCCCGTGCGCCAGTTTCGCGACCAAGACCCGTTTGTCTTGGAGTCGCGGGCGAGCCACCCCGCCTGGTTTTACCGCGATTTAGAACAACCAAGGTGGGAGGAGCCGTGGGTGAATCCCCAGGCCAATGTGGAAAAGAAGTTCCACGACAACATTTCGACGCGCATCTTGGAGAAAGATTTTCACAAGGACCACCTTCCTTACCCTCGGTAAATAATGTCCTATTATTATAATACATACTATCGTAATAATAGCAAATCACCTTAGCCATGGGTCTTTTTAGACAGCGACGCCTTACCAAGCGACATTACCGGGTACCCCGGATCCCGGGGGGAGGAGCGGCCAACGATGCAGTTGCCCCCGAGAATGTGGCCCCCGTGGCCTTGAACACTAACCCTAATCCTGTGACCGACACTTCCAACAATACGATGGCCCCGGGGGCCCCTGTGGATCATACTCTCTATATCTTCTCTTCGGCCCAAATCTCGACGCAACCCAATACCGACACTGATTACCAAGAAATCGGGGTCATTCATGTGACAGAATCGGCCGCCGTGAATGTGGTCCGCGGTGCTGCCACCGATTTTGTGGGTATCTTTGGTAACAAAGGGTTCGATAATACGGTCTTTGACGTGGCCAGAAACGACGGATTGACCAAGATACTGGGGATGTTGAAGTTGAACCAAAAAGTCTGCAATCTACGCATGGACGCCGAATCTTCCAATCCCAGTTTGTTTTTTGTCCACTTCTACGGAACACTCTTGGAGAAACCGTAGAGACAGCCCCATCCATTCATCCCCCTTCTGTGACGAGATGATAACTGTATATATTATATAATATTACTCTGTATATAATACATAAAATATGGAAATTCTTATACCAGCTTTAGCACTTGGTGGATTATACAAAGTATCAAATCAGTATAAAAAATCGAAACAGGGAGGTTCCCAAGAACACTTTGATAACCGTCAAGCGCGCCTACACGCGGAACTGCTTCCCAACATGGACGTTCCCAACCGCAATTTCCCCGAGGAATACCCGGTGATGAACGCAGAGGCCGATTTGACCTCCAAATTGTCCACCGTCAACGGGTTTGATCAGCCCCATGTCTACACGGACCGCTATTTCAATGCGGACATGAACGCATCCACGGTCAACAATGTCTTGGACAACAACCGTACCCGGACGGGGTTGCAATACAAGTCCCTGACCGGGGCCAACGTGGACATTGACAGTTTTCGCCACAACAACATGGTCCCCTTTTTCGGTTCCAAATCGCACGCGAACAATGCGCCCAACGCCCTTGAATCCACTTTAGATAACTATACGGGGTCCGGATCCCAACACATTTCGAAAGTGGAGCAGGCGCCCCTGTTTTCCCCCAACGAAAACTACCAGTGGGCCTACGGGATGCCGGGCACCACCGACTTTGTGCAATCGCGCATCAATCCCAGCATGAACATGGCCAACGTCAAGCCGTTTGAACAGATTCAGGTGGCTCCCGGACTGGGTTTAGGATTCACGAGCGAGGGCGTGGGGGGATACAATTCGGGCATGTTTGCCCGTGAAAAATGGATGGACCGCGGCGTGGATCAGCTTCGTGCGGCGAGTAACCCGAAGGCTTCCGGCCTGGGCATGTACGGGTTCGAAGGACCGGCCAACAGCCATATCAAGGCCGCTCCCGCCCCGGAAAACATTGGCGCCTTTGAACGCCACCACGTCACCAAGACGTTTGAAATGGGCCAGGACCGTCTGTTTACGACCACGGGGGTCGAAAAGGGCGCCATGCTTCACGCGATTCCCATCAAGAAGAATGTCCAACGCAGCACGACCGAAAGCGAATACACGGGGGTGGCGGGCGGATTAAACACCAAGGAAATGATTCGTGGCGAGTATATGGAACCCCACGGCGTCCAGTTGGGACCCGTCCCGATTGCGGGCGCATTTGCCCCGAATTACGGCGGGGCCAATGAGGCCGATTTTGGGGCCAAGTCGGTCAAGGCCTACCCCAACAACCGTTCCGTGCCCCGTTCCACGGATGACCTGGGGTATTTCGGGGCTGTGAAGAACACGTTGGGCGCCGCCGTGGCCCCTTTCGTGGACATGCTCCGCCCTTCGCGCAAGGAAAACATGGTGGGCACCCTGCGCCCGTACCACAACCCCAAGTCGTCCGTGGAGTCGTCCTACGTGTTCAATCCCAGCGACACCGCGCCGGTAACGATACGCCAGACCACCGAGAATTCGAAATTCCATTTGAATGTCAACGCCAACCAACACGGAGGCGCCTACCAATCGACGCCGCATCAACCGGTCCACAACGAACGTGATACCACCACGGATTATTACTATATGGGCAATGCGTCGGCCGGGGACGGTACGCACCATCCCCGCACCTACGACGCGGAGTACAACCAGCGCAACAACGACATCAAGGCCTCCACGATTCAGGGGCGCATGACCCCGGGCAACATGGCGCTCATGAATAACAGCGTGAACATGCGGGCACGACCCCAAGAACACATGTTGAAGAACGACCGTCCGGTCGTAGGGTCCTTTTATTCGGCCACCCCCTCGATTCAAAATTTAGGCGAATTGCAGGGGTCCCCGTCCACCGACTTGTACCAGGGGCAACAACTGGACCGCAATAACGGCGACATCATGAGCCAGTTGAAGGGCAACCCATATACTCAAAACATGTTCAACGGACTCTAATTAATACGTTTATAAATTCGTATTGCAAATCGCAAGATATGTTAACAATTAACATTTTTAACATAAAATGACGGTAATCAATAACATTGAAATCGACGATTTTGAATATAAACCCAACAATATCAAGAATGCACTGCGCACGCGTGATCCTATAGAAGACAAATTGCACGTCATTGCGGTGATTTCCAACCCGTGTTTGTACGCGCGCCGTTACATTCTGGCGCAAGAATTCATCGAACGCTTTACCCGCGACGAGCCGGACACGATCCTATACCTCGTGGAATTGACGTACCCGGGACAAAAATACATTGTGACGGACGCCCAAAATCCGCGGCATTTGCAATTGGCGGGCCAGGTCCCCATTTGGCACAAGGAGAACATGATCAATTTGGGGGTGCGACGGCTGTTGCCTCCCGACTGGAAAGCGTTTGCCTGGATCGATGCCGACGTGGAATTCGACAGTCCCAGTTGGGCCACGGATACCCTCAAAATACTGAACGGCGAGTGCGACATTGTCCAAGTATTCAGTCACTGTGTGGACATGGACCCGCACCAATGCGCCATGAAAGTGTTCAATAGCGGCGGATTTCAGTACTCGAAACAAGTGCCGTATGTGAGCATTGGGGGGAGCAATGCCCACAATTACTGGCATCCCGGGTATGCCTGGGCCTGCACCCGGGCCGCGTACGAACACATGGGGGGATTGTACGACCTCGGTATTCTGGGCAGTGGAGACAACATCATGATGTTGTCGCTTATTCAAAACGGGTTGAAGGCCATTCATGTAGATTCCACCGACGGATACAAACAGAGTGTGCAGGCGTTTCAGGACCGGGTACAGCATCTACGGTTCGGGTATGTGCCGGGCATCCTGCGGCACTATTACCACGGCAGCAAATACAACCGCAAGTACACGGATCGCTGGAAGATACTGGTGAATGCGCAGTATGACCCGGCGGTATATGTCACATACAATCCACTGGGGGTTTTGGTTACCACGGACCAGTTTCCGGCCAGTCTGGCGGAAGAAATCATGAATTATTTCTTGGAACGCAAGGAAGACGACGGGGTGGGTCCCGACGGTAAATACGGTGCGCCTCTCAGCACTTCTTCCATAAAAATCGAGTTGTCCAATTGATGGACCGGGGGACGATCCTATGTGCCCATCTCTGCCCCTGTAGTATAGTGGTATTACGTCGGTCTTGTACACCGATAAACATTTGAATCCGGACGCCCTGAATAGACAGCAAAGCTGTCTATACGGGGCGCCTGATAGCCCGCGAAGCGGGCAATTGCTGCGCGATACAATTGATATATCGGTAACGTTATTGCGAAGCAATTGCGCTTCGCGCAATCCCTTACACCTTCGCGCATTTAAAATGCGCGTGGTAACGTTGCCTTTGCCACTGGAAACGCCCACTTTAGTGGGCGTTTTAAATCGGCAAAGGTGTAAACACTCGTGTTCAAGGGTGTAAACCGTTGACCGGAGTTCGATTCTCCGCGGGGGCATTTTACGCGGGTCTTTTGTGGCGTGACCGTTTCTGGGTACGGTTAGATTGTTTGCGCCGGGTACGGCGCTTGGTCTTTTTTCCGCCGTAGGAGGAGGATGACGGTGCCGGCAGCGTGGCGTGGGGGGCGTCGTTGTACAAGTCTGCGAATCGTTGGCTGCGTACCGACGCCTGCAATTCGTCGTTCCCCCCCAAATATCGACCACGGATGAAGATATTGGGCACCGTACGACGTCCCGTTTTGGCGGCTAAATTCGCCAGGATGGACGCATGATCGTTGACATTGACGGCGTGGATATCGTCTCGGTCCACTATTTTTTCCAGCGTTTGGATGGCTTCCTTGCAATACGGGCATCCGGGTTTCATAAAGATGACTGCCCCCTTTTTGCCGACTTCGTTGTCCACGTTGAAGCTCATGTTACTATACTATATGGCCACGTTATTTGGATGTAACGTACATGATATAATACTATCGGGCTAATATTATTATACAGTCTGTTCTACCATGGCCAATGCGACCCGGGTATGGAACATGCCCGAGTTACGTAATCATATATATGAATACGATGCGACGGTTCGCGACCAGTTCAAGTTATGTATTCGCGAAATGAAATTGCAGGCAAGATGGAATCAGGGATCGCGTATTTGCAAACAAATTCTTCGTAACATGACCATTGGTATAGATGTGGGAACGGAATCCCATCATTTCAATCATTTGATACAGTTGGCCGAAGAAGACGGGTTCGTCTTTGATTCCATCACCTGGATACAACCGTTTACGTGGGACCCGTGGACCGGCGGCGAATATTTCCACGAACCTAAATTGCATTTTGGTTGCTGTTATACACGCCAAGGAGCGGCCGGCATCGAACAAAAAACGTTTGATATCTACACCTACAACGTCTACTACGAACCTCTGGTACAAGATTTCTTATACGATTATCTAGACATTTTCTCCACCGACCAAGACGACGAATATTTTGATGCCTTGGGCGTTGAATACAGCTACGATTGCGACTATGATTACTAGATCTAAGATCATGATCTAGATCATTACCGATACAATACAAAGAATTCATCCTTGTATTGGTAATAATAAAAAGACCCAACATGAAGTTGGATGTTCTTATCCAAGTGTTGCCGCTTCCGGTCGAACTCGTCATGGAGATCGCCTCCTACGATCGCTTATTTACCACGAAGATCCGGCGAATTTCCAACACAGATGAGCGTTATACCCTACTGTTGTCACGTCCTATACAAAAAATAAATGCGTATCCCAGGCGTCCACCCCAGTGGGATTGTGTTGTCACGTTTTCACATGCTGCTGGGCACCGGTTGACGCGGTTTCCGGTGGTCTCGCGAGAGGGCGTCACTGTCGAGATACGCACCGTTTTTCTGGTGTCGGGACCTTCCAATCGTCGGTCCTATCTCTACGCATTGAAGTAGTCGGCGGGTCTAGGACACCAACAGTTTGCACATGTTGACGGCTTCAATGTTGGCGTCGACCGGCAAGAAGACGCGGCGTATGAGCGACTCATCCCGGAACCGAATCGTATATTCTTGTTGAATGCTGTTTCGGCCCACCCGCCCCATGGCCTGGATGATTTTTTGCTGCGTCATGTTTTGCAAGTCTTTCCCCAGAAACCCGTGACACAATTGGTAATTCGTCCCGTAAATGTAGTCGCTGGACGCCAAAATCAGGAATATTTTTTGATCATATACCATCCGTTTCATGATTTCCATGTACGAGGCAATCGCGGGTGATTGCGACTGGACCAACATGGAATCAAACATGCCGATGCCCAACAGCAGCAGGATTTTCATGGACGAATCCACGCCCAGTTCCATGACTTGGCGAATCACGGATTCCTCCACTGTGGGCGTAAACGCATTTTCCACAAATTGCTCCGGATCGCTCAACCAACACTGCTGATGTTGCCGCGTATTCGGTATGTATTTGGCGCTGAGTGATGTCACCTGAATTTCCGCACGCAAGGATTCAATGCTCGCCATGAGCCGCTTGGCTTCCGGTTTCATGGTATCGTTTGCCATCTTTTTCTCCTTTTCAATTTCCTTACCGAGCATGTCGTCCAACGACTTGACCAATATCTCCATTTTTTCATGAATCTGTTCGTTCAACTGAATCTTTTCCATGATACCGTCGAGAATACGCGAGGGTATGTTGGTCTGCTGCAAATAAAACTTGCTGAGTTTCACCACGTCTTCCACTAAATAAATCGTGGGGCCGTCGGTCAACGTATGGGCATCGGCCGTCGTCAACAAGATGCCGTGAAACGGACTCTTGGAAGGCGTGGAGACCGATGCCGATTTCGTGGCTAAGGTACCCTCGGGTACGTTCGTATAATTACTCACAGACACGGTACGATGGAGCGGGACGCTCGCGTGCACAGACGATGCGGGCACGGGAATCGTGTCCACGCTCTTATTGGATCGTATGGATGAACTATGGGGGGTGCCGCCAAAGAGAATTGGACGCGTTTCTTTCAAATACCGATGAATGGTCGGGTATTTTTCCGGACAAATGTGTTCCAGAACGTGCAAATAATACTCTTTGATGCTTTGCATGGTGAGATCTTCGAGACGGCGGAAATACATGTCCACGTGCATCTCTTTGGGCAACGACTGAGGAAACAACATCACATAATTCACCATACGCACGATCTCACGCACATCCAGGTAACGCAACAAACTGCCGTTGCGTTGACACTGAACAATGCATTTCTGTACATCTTCATATTGATCGAACAGCAAATGGGGGACCGTCGCGTAGCCGTGCGCGTCGACCAAAGTAATCGTTTTTTTACAATCCGTGCTTGTAATACGGTGTACGGTTCCATTGTCGAATTTGCCGCGATAATCTGCGAAACAATCCAGGATCTCGTCGTCTTGTGGCAACGTAGCGCACGATAACACGATATTGGATATCTTGTTTTCTTGCCAATTTTTATGAATAATTTGGTGCAGCTCGTGGGTCTCCAAATCCAGCGTGATGGTGGGCTCGTCCCAATAGAGCAACAATTCCTGTTCCGGATGGAACGACAACATGTAGTACATGGCGGTCAGGTAGGAGCGAACATCACATATCATGATTTCGACCTTGGTTCCGTTGCTGTTGTCCACCTTGAAAATGCCGCCCGTTTTGCGATTCTTCGTGTACTCTGTCGCCGCGAAATAGTGCAGACGAATGTCCGCCGCCGTTTCGCAGCCAAACGCAAACGCCACGCGTTTTTCCATGGCGATGGCACTTTTAGCCAGAGCTAAACCCACATGTCTCGCCGCGCAAATATAAATAATACGGTACCCATTCGACAGTCCCAGGGGACTCATGGTCTTGCCCGTTCCCGTGGGGGCCGTGTACATCACCAATTTAGGCGAATCATATAGCCGCATGTCGTCCTCGTTCACTCTCACCCGAAACAACTGGAAAATCTGTTTTTGATGATCGTACAGGGTTTTATTTTCAAACCGCAACAAGAACCCATTCTTCTCAATGACTTCGTAGGCATCGTTGAACGTGTCTTGGACAATTTTATTTGGTTGCATTCCCACCACAAAATCGATGAGTTGATTCACAAAGTCCTGGACGTATTTATTCGCGTTATAAATGCAGGCCCTTTTCATTTGAACGAGCGTATACAAATAAAACGTGTACGATTTTTTGCCGGATTTACCGGTCGACTTGTCTTCACCCGACAGAATGTTGCGACAAAAGTCGATTTGTATGAATTCAACTATTTTACTCTTGTCAAATTCCACGCTGTTGAGGGCAGCATCGGTATTTTGCAACCGCAAGAGATCGATTTTTTTGGGGGGTTTACATTTAGTCATGTTGGGCATCTCCGGACGAAACGCGGCAAATTGTGAACTCATTTTTTTGAGGGCAGGTCGTTTGTTCTTGGTGCCTTTTTCTTCTCCGGTCTGCTGCTGTACCATCGATTGCAATTCATTTTGGAAATATTTCGTATAAATGTACATTTCAATTTCCGGGGTATGTTCAATCTTCATATAGCTCAACAGGGACACATTGTCGTTGCTTTTAATCGTGACATCCAAGAATCCCTCGTGGATCATTTTCAAAATCCGCTTTTCGTGTTCATTCGGGGGAATCTCGATGGACTCCCATTCCATTTTTGTCAACTTGGTTTGAGAAAAATCCATATTGTGGGGGTGGGTGGGTTGATAGCTAGTAGTATATAGCAAATAATGTCTATATCGAATACGCCGACAGTTTAGGTGGTTTCATGAAAACCCCGAAAGACCCAACTATTCAATTTTTCACGGTGCCCGTCCTCCCCCTCCCCAAGATTTAGGCGTTATTCTCCGGAAAATGTCGATCCAAAAAGAGACCGTACGTTCTTTCTAAACTTTCAGCATCAATCCGCATTTTCACATTTCCGTGTGCCATTTTAGCCAAAATCCTATACAAATCTTGGACCGTCTCTTTTTTCAAATACACAAATGTTCGCAGCAATACGTGATATAGGGTAACCCCCAAACCGTAAATGTCCAGTTTTGCCATGGCATCCTCCATGAATTCGTGGTAGTCCTTGTACAAACTGTCCACCGTCATCATGAATATTTGAAAATTATGCTGCAATTTAGAATGAATCGGCGGAACATCGCTGAAGGTGGCATTGTCCGCGGAAAGGGGATTTAGGGGAATTTTCATGCCATTCCGCGACGTTTCGTATTTTTCACGCATTTTAATGATACTGTAATCCGTCTGTTTGAATCGGTTGTATTCCATTTGGTAGTATTTGACAATGTTTCCAAATAGCTGATGACTGGAATCATTCGCGGATTGATTCACCCGGTTCAAATCGTTGAAATACAGAATTCGCTTGGGATATCCCTCAATGTCCACCAGATGATTGTACCGTTTATAATGATAAAAATACAATTCCGGGGGCATATTGTGATAAAACACGGAATATTCGTAATCATTCTTCCTATTTTCATCCAACACAAACTGCATGGTTTCCAACATCCCGAAATCAATGATATTTAGACGATTGTTCGACAAATCATATAGAATGTTCAGGACCTTTAGATCGTGGTGTATGACCCGATGTTGCACCATGCGACGTATACCGCGAATCAAATGACGCACATTTTTCCAGAATTCCATGACCTCGCCGGTGATTCTTTCGATTTTAGCATGATTCAACGATAAAAAATGGGGCACATCGTTCCCCCGCGCCCACGATTTTACCGTAAAAGCCGCCAACGGGGCCAAGGTGGCATAATACGCCTGCCAAACCTCGTGGGCATCTTTAGAAAATGTATGCAAGTTCGTCCCGCCGTGGTCCATGACAATCAACCGGTAATCATCGAAATCGTCGTCCATTTTATTGTCGTATATGAAAGGTGCCAAATATCGCCTATTTTCGGGAGCAAGATACCCAAAATACGGGTATCCCACGTGGAATTCGTTGGAAGGATCAATGTGGTGCATCAAGGTGTATTTTTTCATTTCCACTTCGGCGTCGCTTAGTAACAACATTTTAGACACTTTATGATCGTAATCGACGCGACGGTGGGTCTTGATGCATATGTCCCCCGAACATGCCAGGGACGGATAGAAAATCCATCCGTACGTTCCCGAATCGATGATCTTGGGTACCCACGTTTTCAAGCCGGTGGATGCATCCGTCATGGTAATTCGAAATTGTTGTAATCTAAAATAGATTAGGATTATATTCTTATTTATGTTTTTACTCGTGACAAAATCAAATAAACATATTATGTGATTTTTTTACATTGCATCCTCTTGTGGTATATTGTTCCCATGTTTCGCATGTTCCAAGACTGGAATCCGTTGACCAGTATCGTGCGTCAATCTCCCGGTACCCCGACGTCATTGACCACGGCTGGACACCATAAAATCGGGTTTGAAGATGTGTTATTGGCCATTCGCGAAATACGGCGAAAAAAGGACAACCATTATCTTATGTTGAACACCTTGCCTATTACCGAACAGGATTATTTGATTGAAGGTACGACCTCCTATACCATCGAAGAGCAACTCATCAACGGTATTATGAACGATGTATCCAAGGATCCCAAGACGTATTTCATTTTATTGTATGGGAAAAATTGCACGGACGACTCGGTGGACAAAAAATACAAGCAAATGATCCATTTAGGGTTTTCCAAAACATTCATCTACTACGGAGGATTGTTTGAATGGAGTTTATTGCAGGATATTTACGGTGCCGAATATTTCCCGACCACGAAACCATGCAAAGAATTGCTGTTGTTGGCGCCCCGTCCCAAAATAATGACTAAATGAACCCGGTATTAGAGTTTGGCGTTGATCAGGGTAGACAGGGCATTGTTCAATTGACTCGCCGCATCCGCAATGGATGCCGCCGTGTTGACCCCCACGTCCGTTTTAGCCACATCCAAATATTGCAACACGGTGTTGAAGGCGTTCACGTTCGCCGCTTTGCCGTTGCGGGTGGCCTGGGCTAAATTCGCCTGCTGAGCCGTGATGGCGTTCTGTATCTTCAAATTGACTAAAGTGAGGTTGTCATTTGAGAGAGGGCCGCCCGTGCTGAGAATCGCCAAAGCACTGCGTATTCTGGGATGATCTTTCAGTCCCGTCATGTTGATGGGGATCGGTAGAGGCGTGCTCATGGTGGTGGGTGCATTCGACGGCGTCAGGGGCGACACCGCCGTACTGGGCAACACCGTCATGGTCGGTGCGACGGTCGTCGTTACGGGGGCGGTCGTTGCGGGGAAGGTTGTGGTCGTGGAAACGGTAGGTGTGGTCGTTCCTGCCACCGTGGTCGTGGTGACAGAGGGCGGGGTCGTTCCTGCCACCGTGGTCGTGGTGACAGAGGGTGGGGTCGTGCCTGCCACCGTGGTGACGGAGGGCGTGGGATCAAAATTCTCAAAACGGACCCCATTCTTCTTCATCATGTCGACCATGATAAATATCAACAACCCAAACAAAAGTACCATCAATAACACGTTTAACATGCACATCTATATTATTATGAATTATTCTATAATATAGATCTCGAAAATAGAGATAAAGTTCTCTAGATACTAAGCCACATCATGTTTTCCTATAGTTGATTCTTTGTATGTCTTATCTACTTTTTCCACCGTATGTTGGTTTTAAAAATCCGCGTTCAAATCAAAGGTACCCGCGTCCACTGTGCGGTTACTCAACGAATATTCGCTCACGCGCTTCTCGAAAAAATTGCATTTGCTCTGTAAACTGATGAATTCCATGAAATCAAAGGGGTTGGTCGCGTCATAAATCTTGTCGTAACCCAACTGCAAGCACAGGCGGTCCGCCACAAATTTAATGTATTGGATCATCAAGTCGCTGTTCATACCAATCATGCGGCAAGGAATGGCGACCGTAATAAATTCAATCTCGATTTCCACCGCCTCTTTCATGATTTCCACAAACCGCTTCTTGGGAATCTTGCGCTTCAACTTATTGTACAACATGACCGCGTGATCCACGTGCATGGACTCGTCGCGTGAAATGTACTCGTTGGAAAAGCACAGACCGGGCAAAATATTCTTGCGCTTGATCCAAAAGATCGAGGCAAAACTGGAACTGAAATAGACGCCCTCCACAATGGCAAACGCCACGAGCCGCGTCCCAAACGACGAGCGGCCGTCGCTGATCCATTTACGCGCCCAGTCAGACTTTTTCTTGATGCAGGGATAATGTTCCACCGCATGGAACAGCTTCATCTTCTCCTCCGGATCCTGAATATAGGTATCGATCAACAAACTGTACACGGTACTGTGCACATTTTCCATGAAATTTTGGAATGCGTAAAAGGCGCGCACCTCCGGGGCCTGTATTTCGCACATGAACCGCAGGGCCAAATTTTCCACGATGACCCCGTCACTCGCCGCAAAAAAGGCGAGCACCATTTTAATAAACGTCTGTTCGTCTTCATTCAGTTTCTTCCAGTCCATCCAATCCTTGCTCAAATCAATGTCCTCCGGCTTCCAGAACGAATCCACCGACTTTTGGTACAATTCCCATACATCGTTATGCTTGATGGGAAACATGACAAACCGGTTTTCGTCGGGTTGCAAAAGTGGTTCAATTTCGCGCTCCTTCTTGGTCACCGTGCCCGATTCCGCATTCCCACTTAAACTGTTGCTGCGTTCTTTCTTGGTCACCGCCTGGACTGCCGCCTGGACCGTCCCGGCCCCCGAGGAAACGGTCTGCCATTCGTTGATTTCGCTGGGAGTAAGAATGATGTCCTTGATTTCCGGAGAAACGCAAGCGAAATCCTCCTCGAATACTTCGGTAGTCGTGTTCATGTGTACAGAGCTAGAGATCGAAGTGGGATTTGCGGACATTGGCTAAATAATATACTCGCGATATTTTTATGTCTTTTGCGGATAGCTGGCTTTGCGGGTCCATCGACAAATTTTTATATAGCTATTAATGGGCATCCAATATCAAATATTTGCTGAAAATAATCCTTTTTTTGAATAGTTTTTTCATCCAGATCATATATACAATTTAGGAGGCGACAACCATGGACAACTCATTTATCGTATCTGATATCTTTGACTCGATGTTACCGGTATTGGATGATCGCAAAAAACGGGGCAGTTATCCTCGTCTATGTGTATCCTCTTTTACGGAGAATGACGATCCCCGTGACGCAGTTGGCATTGAAAAAAAGCGGGGTCGTAAACCGAAAAAACAGACGGAAAAAGAGATCATGAAAGAATACGTAAATGATGTTGTCAAGCCCTCCACTCTGCAACAGCAGAGGAAATATTATGAAAATATGGAATATTTGTCCCCCAATGAACGCAAATTATTCGAAAAAAAATTCTGCCAACCCAAAAATCCCAGTCAAATCAAATTGATGACTTACTTGAACGATCCTAGTCAAAAGATCGTCATCGCTACCGGGCCGGCGGGGACCGGCAAAACCCTGTTTGCGACGCAAACGGCGATTCGACATTTTTTACTGGGTACGTATGAGAAAATTATTTTTACGCGCCCATCTGTGAGTGTCGACGAAGAACTGGGATTTTTACCGGGATCTTTAGAAGAAAAGATGGCCCCGTGGATGCGTCCTCTTTACGACATCCTCCACACCTTTATCACCCCCAAAGAAACGACGCAATTGATTGAAGAGAAGATTATCGAAATCTGTCCTTTAGGGTTTATGCGCGGACGTACCTTCAAGAATTGTTGCATTGTGGCCGACGAAATGCAAAATTGCAGTCTCTCGCAAATGAAACTGGTGCTGACCCGTATAGGAGAAAACACGCGTCTGTTCATCACGGGCGACTTGGAACAGTGCGATCGCATGGGCGAACGCAACGGTCTCGAAGATTTCTTGGATAAGATTCGCTCGCGGCGGTCCAATAGCATATCTAGTGTGGAATTCGAACTGAAAGACGTCGAACGCGAAGCCGTGGTGCGCGAAGTGCTCGAAATCTATGCGGCGGTTTCTGCACCCCCCATGATGACGGACGACGAATCCACCCAATCGTCGGTGTCCATTACCGAATCTTCGACGGCCGACCCGTGATGTCTTCGCGCCCGGTACGCATTTTCCAATCTTATTCTATAGGACGTATTATTGATTATATGGCATCCCCATCCGCTATAGTGTCCCGTACATTGAAGGGTGGCGCTAAATTTATCGGCAAACAAAAAATGAATTTCTTATACAACAAATATGTGCTGTTTTTCTTTATTTTTGTCACGTTTTTCAACTTGGTGTCCCACGCTCTTTCGGGAAATTACATTGTTTCGATCCTTTTTATCTTGGTCGCGTTCTTGACGTCCTTTTTTAGCAAGAACATGATTGTTATTTTGGTGATAGGCTTGGTGACGGCCAATTTAGTCAATTATGGCCCCCAGAAGATGCAGATGGAAGGGTTCACGACGTCTCCCCCGACCAAGGCGGCCACTGCGACCACGAAAGCGGCCACGAAGGCGGCCACGAAAGCGGCCACCGCGACCACGAAGGCGGCCACCGCGACCACGAAGGCGGCCACCGCGACCACGAAAGCGACGACCAAGGCAGCTACAGCGACGACGAACGCCCCGACCGCGACCGCGAAGGCGACGACCAAGGCGGCTACAGCGACCGCGAAGGTGACCAAAGAGGCCATGACGGACGAAAATGACCACGAATCCAATAAACCCCTTTCCGCCAACAACCCAGACATGGATAAAATCAAACAGAAATACCAAGAACTTTTGAAACTCCAAGAAAAAATCATGTCCAACGTGGGATCTTTAGAAGAATCGTTCAGCAAAGTGAACGGTATTGTCGGTGACGTCCAAAACACGGTCGAATCGATGAAATCCAGCATGAATTAGATATATGACCCATGATGTCACAGACATGATAGGGTGTGTTATGACAAGGTCCCATGAGCAACCTTGTCATAGTGAACGTGCAATAAGATCAAGTGTATAAAATGCGTATTATTTGTATAGGATTTATGAGTTTCAATCTAACAGAGTTATTGACCAAACGTATTGTAGATAAATTATGGTTGGCCATCTTTGGACTCATCATTTTGACAATATTGATCTATTATGCCTTTTTTAAACACGCATCGACTGCTACTGCGCAGGGGCAGGTCGTACCGATACCGCCGCCGCCTACCTCCAACATGACTCCTCTGCCTGTGAAAGAAACTTTTGTCGCCTCTGGACGAGGCGACGACAACGACGAATGCAAATACGATCCCTACAATTTGTATTGTAAAAAATCGTCGAATGTTGCCTCCGCCGCGTTTCATTACGGTGAACCCCGCCCAGAATCACACGATAACATCCAAGAAGGATTCGTAGAAGGCTTGACCTTGCTCGATTTTGGCCAGTTCCTGCAATTCCTCTTTGATTTGATTGAGGACATGATCATTATTACACTCACCTTGCCCGAACACATTTTTTATTTCGCCGAAGGGTTTGCCTTCGTGGCCGGCGCCGTCATTGAACTGTGTTTCAACTTGATCTGGCAATCTTTCGTAGTCATCGGGGATTTTACGGAAACAATGAACGACATTGCCACCTGCGGGCTGACCTGGTATAAAAATTTGCCTAAATGCGGCATGTGGTATGCCCTAGACATGGCCATCTATGTCTTTGTCTATGTGGTCTTTTTCATACCGATTGCCATTGTTCGTATCATCACGTTCAATAAGGTGGATCTCAACACCCTCTATGTGAAATTGTTCGGGGTGACGGGCGCCCTCGATTCCCATGGTCGGGTCATCAAAAAAGACGGCGCCCTTGCGGTACTAAGCAATAAAGTGCAGGCCCAGACAGGGTACGGGTTCATGCATTTCCCGGATTCGGTGGTGCGTCAGTGTTATAGCTGCAATGTGATTGGCGATTCCTTGCAGCTCTTCTATGATTCCACGTTGGGCATGGTGAACATGGTCGACAAACCGTTGGGACTCATGGCCAAGGGACTGCCGTATTTCTGGAAGGCCTTTTATTTTGACACCATTTTCAAGGGGCACGGCGGTGACAGTATGCATAATTACGAATCCTCTCATACTGCTGCTGCCAATGTGAACAAAAAATTGGGGCCCACCCCGTCCTCCAATACATCCTTCATGGATAAAGGGAACAGTGCCTACGAAGCCATTAAAACCGGCATATTGCAGGCCCAAAACGCGACGGCGCCCCCTGTACCTACCGGTACGGCGCCCCCCAATTTGTATTCCGTGCCGGCGTGGGTCGCCCCCGACAGTGCCGGCATCAGCACCACCTCTCAAAAATACATCATCAATGCCTTTGATAGCTTGAATCAAGTGACCCCGGATATCGAGGGCGCCCTGTCCTATTTAACCTACGCCATGTCCAAAGACAACGGCCCCTGCAAGTCGCAATATACCGCCTCCCAAGCCGCCATGCGGAATTTGAAATTATCGAAACCGGACGTCAATTCGGCCATGAATGAACTCCAAGCCGCCGGGGGAAATAACAATTTTATGTTGTGATCGGTTTTATTGTTTCCAGTTCTTACCGCAGTCGATGCAAGTGATGAAAATCGTCATTTGCTCATCTGCTGAGCGCGTGGCCATCTCATAATAGGTCGTCTTCTTGGACTTGCACCGCTTGCACGTGTACATGTCGGTACTGGCCTGAATCTGCTGATTCAATTTAGACGCATCGCGCATCATCTTGAGATCCAATACCTCCTTCCACTTGACCGGATTCATTTCATAGTGACTGAGGAACGCCACGTTCGTGGCCGGAATTTCCCCGCTTTTAATCCGGTGAAGCAGTGCCGGGTTTTTGATGTTCATATACACACTTCGCAGCCTGTCCATATAAATATGGACAAAACTCGGGTTGTCCCACTTCCGGACAATGTTGCGCTTGGTCGCTTCTTTGATCGTAAAATTATAAATACTCATTTCAATGTTCTTGTAGAGGGCTTCCTCGGTTTCACGGTCGGCCTGCACAATACCGGCAATCTTCTCACGGATGTTGTTGCGAAATCTGTCGGGGTTCGAAATTTGGAATCTCATGGTTGCTAAATAGGATAATACCTTGTTATCCTATTTAGTGTTTATTACGGTTTCATTCAATTTTTACACCTTTGGACATTGCAAAGGTGTAGAACGAGTCTATACCAGAAGAAGAATCAAAAATTTTATCAAAAAATTTTGCGCTAAAGGGGAATCGAACCCCTAGCTGAACCTTGGAAGGGTTCCATGTTACCACTACACCATCAGCGCAGGGTTTTCTTCTTTTTGGTCGAGGATGTTAGGCGAAGTAGGCTTCTTCGTCGAGTTCATCCTGATATTCCAGTACACTATTTTCTTGCGTTTTATCCGCACTGCCTTCGGGGGCGACTTTGCCCCCCCGCTTTCCTCTGGGCTTCGCCGGGGCTTTAGGCACCCGCTTTTCTTTAGGAACGGCCGGGGTTTCGGGTTTCTTGGTTCTCAGCGTCGCTTTCGGCTTGGCCTTCAATTTGGGCTTGGGCTCTTCGTAATCCTCGTCTTCCAAATCCAAATCGCTGTCGTCCACGATAAAATCGTCCTTGACATACCCCTCCTTCGTGAATTTGGTCTTGGGGTCGTTCATGATCCGGGCCTCTTCTTCGTCCATCTCGTCGTCGCCGTCTTCCGTCTCATTGCCTAAATCTTCAAACCCCCCGAACAAATGTTCATAAATCGCCGTCCATTCCTTGACCGAAATGTCTAAAGGTGCCCCGGTCGCGTCCTTGTTTACCAACAAACAGCTACCGAAAAACAGGACATTGTCGACCGGCGGGGGGAAATCGTACTTGTTTTCCGTGTTGGCTCGCCCGCTGGTTTTTCCATACAATCCTACATGGTAGGTTTGTTGAGAATCGTCTAAAGTGACATCGAAAGTATGATGCAACCCAAAATCGGCGGGGGTTTTGAATCCGGCCTTTTTGAATAAAAGGTCTTCTTCGTATTTTTTAACAGAAAGTGCCTGAATCGTACCCGTGCGTTCTACCACCAAGATGACTGGCATTGTTAGGATATGCGATCACTACACCATTATTACGACGTTATGTTTATATTCTTTTTTGCACCCGTAAATAAATTGTATCAAAAAATGTGTCGTTAATTTATAAGAGGTATCCCCCGTCATTGACGATTCATATAGAATAAACATGCAAACACGTAGAAAAATGCCTAAACAGGTTGTACCGCGGCGACGGCGGACATGTAAATCTCACAAGGGGTCCGTCCCCCACCACGGTGGGTTTATTCCAGTTGCCGTAGCTGCGGAAGGACTACCTTTAATACTCATTGGTATTACGACCGCATCCAAATGGCTGTTTACTGTAAATGATACCATACGAAGTATAGATACAATCCGGCTATTGAAAGAACGGTTTTCATCTGGCAAGAAACCGGATTCTACCACAACAAATGTATCGGTGGCCACGCCCCCGGCCCCGGCCCCGGCCCCGCCGCCCCCCCAAGAAGGCGACATCAAAATTACGAAAAACCTTCTTAACAAACATCACCCTAAATAGCCTCGGCCGCCTCCTCCTCCTGCGTCGAACCGTCTAAATAAACATATCGAAACATTCTAAAGATGTTTCGAACCCTGGCGAATATTTTCATCTACGTCTGTTTTTTCGCACTCGTTCATTATTTTTATGGTTATATCAAAGATACGTTTACGACCAAGAAAAAACCCGATTTAGTCAAACTTCACCAAGAAAAATACCAGGAAATTTTACAAGATTTGGACAAAACGTCGCGACCCGTGGAGGTCACGACCGGGCCACCCCAACAGACCACCCTACTCCATGACATAGATAACTATGCGCCCGATACGACGATTACGCGATCCAACATCGACGCCCCCGATTATTGGGATTCCGTACGTACTTCCATGGATATGTGACTCACCATGTTTCCCCAGTGCCAGAAAATTGATATTATATAAAGAATTTGTACTATATGATATCATCAATCATCATCATGGATCCATCCTCCCCATCGTCATCCCCTTCCCCCTACGTGTATTTCCCCCACGACACCCTACAACAAAAAATGCATAAATTACCCCCCATTGAACTTTCCTATGAAACAACATCACCACATAAGAAAGTTCACGAAGACTATACCATTGGTATGTTTATCCCTAAATCCAAGAAATATGTCGCCTGGTTCACATTTATGGGTACCGAAGACGTATGCATCCTACTGGAACTCAACCGCGATAAACAGGTGGTTTCCTTTCAACAAATACCGGTGATATTTGATACGACGGAACCGCATTTAGCCATGGGCACACTTTTCTACGGATCGTTGGTATATGAAAAGGACGACCGCGTGTTTTTCGTCATTGAAGACTTGCTCATCTATCAATCCATTTCGGTGCGTAAACTTTCGTTTCAACACCGGTTGGCGATTATGAAACATATCTTGGGTTCCCCCCATATTCTTCCCCGGCCGACTGCCCGCCCTCCTAAAGGATCGACCTATCTGTTTGTTCTACCTGTGATGATTTCCCCTCTAAATACGCAAGTGGAAGTTGCTATGAAGACGGTGCCATATCCTATACATCACATTCAATACCGATCCATGGATAAAATCATTCCGTATGTGAACGTCATGATCACGTTGTATTCTTCGTTTCAAAGTGTCCGGGCATTGTCTCAACCTGCCCCCGTGTTTGCCAGGAAAGAGGCGCGGGGCGTCCCCGCCCCCTTTCCCCCGCCGCCCCCCCGCCACGAGGTCCTACCACCAAGAAGGGTCGACCATGTTCCTTCCGGGAAAGACCGCGCCGTTTTCCTGGTCAAGGCCGACATTCAAAGCGATATTTACTATTTATACCACCCCCATTACGACAGCGATTTTGCCTATATTCCCAATTATAAAACCAGCGTGTTTATGAATTCCCTCTTTCGTCATATAAAAGAGAATGTCAATCTAGATGCGGTAGAAGAGAGCGACGACGAAGCGGACTTGATGGATACGCGCCCCGACAAATACGTGGATTTATCGAAAGAACTGAAGATGGAATGCCTGTACCATCGAAAGTTCCGGCGATGGGTACCATTGCGCGTGGTTCACGGACAGTAGCCGGGAAAAAAATGGTCGCGGTGACCATTATTCTTTTTTTTTTACACCCTTGAACATTATAGTGTTTAAGGGATTGCGCTTCGCGCAATTGCTTCGCAATAACGTTACCGGTAAATCAGTTGTATCCAGATGTGCCTCCACTTCCAACTAGCCGATAGCGGTCTTACCTTACCAATCTTCGTCGTCGTCGCTCGCGTTTTCATGTGCATATGCCGAATAATTATTCCAATCGTCGTCGTCGCTCGCGTTTTCATGTGCATATGCCGAATAATTATTCCAATACATGTTATCGTCTGGCATGCGTTGCAACATATCCACATTATGGGAGCAAGCGCACTTGATTCGGGGGGGCATGGCGTTCCATTGCGCATCGTTGGATACGTAAACATAGTTGCCGCAGCCGCCGCAGTTGGATCCCATGAATTGCATTTGACGTACGAAGGACATGGTGGTTTTACCGCAAAATAGCCAGGATTCTTCGTAATTCTCAATGTCCGCATTACGTTTGGGTACAAACGCATGTTGAATGCTTAGATGCACGGCCGATTTCGCGAGTTTGGTTTGTTCCATGGTTTCTTGGGTCTTTCTATCGTAAAAACAGTATCCGTTGACGATTTCCTGTACATCGTACGGCAAGCACAATTTTCTCACCATCATTCTCTTTACGACGGCGCAGGCGGAAAGTTGACGTGTCTCGTTGGTCATGTTGCAAAGTGGTGTAGTTGTTTACCTACGAAAAAAGGCGAATCAATTTTTTACACGTTGGCGCAAACACATATATAAAATTTTACATTCATTTTCATCTAAATAGATGGAACCCTCCCCCATCCCCGATTCTTCCTATAGTGAATTCATCGATGACCTGTGTTCGTTTCATTGTGTCTGTTTCCAGAACGAGGCCAAACGTGCCAGCATGCAGCAGCGTTTCGAGACCCTCGGCATTGCCCTCGATATTTACGGCGGTGTGCCCCACACGGATCCCCGGATCCGGAATGTGGAAGGGGGGAGGCAAATCTCCCCCGGATTGCAGCGTCTGTGGTCGGTCACCTACGGTCATCTCGACATGATTCAGCAATTCTACGATTCCCCGAAATCCTACGGGTTTTTTTGTGAAGATGACATCGTGGTGCGCCGCGATTTGCCGCGGCATTTGCCGCACATTATCCAAGAATTCGACGCCATGAACCTGGAATTGCTGCTGTTGGGTTATATGAAAACCCACAAGGTCGAGGGATGGATGGCCGGGTACGAGGTCGTGCGCACGTATTCGGGACGCGCGTATCATCGGTACCCCCCAGATCAATGGGGCGTCCACTTGTACATGCTGTCCAAGGCGGGGGCCAAGCGGATCTTGGACACCTATGCCCACGGATACGCCGACGAGTACGTGAACGACCCGGAGCGGCCATTTAGCCCAGATTGGACCATCACCAAGTGCCCAGGGTTGAACCGGGCCTTGGTGACCCCCATGTTTGCGGTGGAAGACGGGCGCGATTCCTACGAACATTACGCCCACGCTGGACAGTACCATTTTCACATGGAGACATTTCGTTTCAACTACGTGCCGGACCTTTTTATATGACGAAACTATATAGTAAGGAAAATAGTTGATCATGTCGGGAACCGGAGTCACCATGTCCAATAACATTATGCCGGCGTCGGCGGGGGGATCCAATGCAGGGTCGGCCGTGTCATCTTCTTCGCCGATGGCCATCACCGACGCCTATAACGGCAAATTTCCGTCGTCCATGGGGGGCCTGACCGCCCAATACGAAAATGCGTACAAAGGTGGGTATGTGCCCAGCGTACACAGTAACCTTAAAGACCTGACCTCACGTTCCGCCCGTTCCTCCCGTTCCGCCCGTTCCTCCTCCTACGTCAAATCGCAATCCATGAAAATGAAACGCAAGAAGGGCAAGAAGACTCAGGGCAAAGGCAAGAAGACACAGGGCGGTCGTCAGGCCCCGTGGACGAAGAAGAACCGGACACGGTCCAAGCGCTAGACTAGAGTTAAATTATAACAATATGACGTATTATTGAGATGTTATATTGTTATCCCAAGAAATTATCCCTATATTCAAAAAGACGGTTTATAAAACATGAACGTCTACACGTTTCCATTTGATACCTGCGAAACGCCCCAAGAAACGGGCATTGCCCAACCCTATTCTGTCTTGGTCAACGTCGTGACCTGTTCCATCGTCGCATTTTTCTTGGTAAAAACGCCCCACTGGCACGCCTTCTGGCTTTTGTTGGCCCTGCTCATATTTGAATTGAACCATACCTTGTCCCATTTCATTCACATCCCGGGGTCGTTTTTATTCACCATAACTCATGTCAGCGGGTTCTTGGTGAACCTGGCCCTGTTGAATTTCCTATACCATGTTACCAAGACCCTGCCTCCTTGGTACTATATCGCCCTATGGGGGATCATCCTCGCCGTCGATGGGTACGCGTTTTTCAATTTGTCGTTCATTTACTTTGTACTGACCCAAATCGTCTTGTTCGTCGCGATACTGTTCTTCTATTATCCGCGGTTGTCCCAACCGGTCCAACGCAGTTTCCGGTGGATCTTGGGGAGCACCGTGGTGATTTATTTAGGATTTGTCAACGAAAAATTGCATTGCAAGGACATGCTGGCCGCGTTCCCGAATTTCCCGTTTCACGTCATCATTGAGACCTTGAGCATTGTGCCGATTTACCTGTTGTCGTCCACCTTGTACAATTTATAATTGTATATCTGGGCCCGTTGCTGGAAGGTCAAGGTCGTAAAATCGGCGATATATACTGCCATGATTTGTATAGGATTCTTTCCCAATATATGTCGTATATCGTACCCCCATGCCGTAAACGTATCCAACCGCAACACATGTTGGTAAAAATTAAACGTGTACACATACGCGGGATCAAACACATGTTGCGCAATGTTTTCGGGTTTAGCAAAGTATTTTTTACGTTCGCCGGGGGTCATATACAAGCCCATCGCCGACAAGTCGTCCATGTTCAATGATGCGATGCTATCGGGAAGTGTCGGTGCGTTTCCTGGCACATTCATGTGAATGGTTTGCATCGTAGACATCAAGGGTGACAATATATACGGATTATCCCCCGTAAATGACATTTGCAATCCAGGTTGTATGTTTCGTATAAAGGGTAGCAACAATGATTGCAACCAAGACGGGGGAGCCTTGGCCAACGGTTGGTCCCACGCCTGACCGGTATACACGGTTGAGCACGGGATCGTGGTTTTAAACCGGCCTTGGACAACATATTGGAAACAACGTCGGCGTGTGTGGAAAAAAGATACCGGGGCATGTTCCAACCCCTGGATTAAGACGTACATGACCCCCGTAAAAAACGCCGTATCGATCGGTATACGGGTCATTCCCGACAATTCCGTGGTCCATCGTTCCAACGCCCATTCTGGATCGCCCATCATGATGTTATATGATACCATGATTCACCTTTTATACCAATATTCGTCTCATAATACTTTATAGATTAGATTATTATGGGAAAACGATCAACATATGTTCCATCCACCGCGAAAACCGGGAGCATGTCCAAGAAGACGCCCCTTCACCTGGTACCCTCTACCACGTTGGGAGGCGCCCGACCCCTGTTGGCGGAGACGACGCCGAGTTCGTCGTGGACCATCGGGGGGCTCATCGTCGTCATTTTAGGACTCATCGTGACCATCGGCTACTTGTTGAACATGAATTTTTCCAATGTACCACGTACGAAGGATCCGGGGATCCCCGCTCCCCCCAGTGGAAATATTCTATTTGAAACGACGAGTCTGACTAACGTATCTACACGGCCCAACAACCTGCAGGACCCGTACAGTCCGCCTCTTAAAACCGACGGGTACTATTTTCCCCCGGATTCCGGCGACGTGCGCGGCCTGCCCATGGTACAGATGCAGTATCCTATACAACCGGCCCGCTGCAACAGTTCGGCCTGCGTGGGGGCGGTGGCCCCCATCAACATGCAGACCCGCGGTTACAGCCCCGATTTCACCCAGATCGGCATATTGACCTACGAACGCTCCAAGAAAGGGGGCGACGATTCGCTCCACGACAACATGATTTTACCGTTGATGGGGCGTCGGGTCATGAGCGGACGCGACAAGTACCAGTATTATACCATGTCAAATACGGGTGCCATCGCGACCAAGTTACCGGTGAAGGTGCGTGGGCGCAACTGCATCGGTGAATACGGGTGCGACGAACTGATGAACGGGGACACGGTTTACGTGGACGGGTACAACAACCAATTCCGGGTCACTGTTTACGAGAATTCCTTGTTTAGTTATATTCCGTCGCTCTAATGTTCAACGGTTCACGGTTTACCGGTTCATCGGTTTCGTGACTCATGACACTGGTATCGCGGTCTTCCTCTCTATGCCAAAACGGGTGATTCGGGGATACCGTGCGAAGATATGGTGGCGGGTCTCTATGTGGATAGGGTCTTTCCAGATACACGGTGGCATGTGGCTCGATATTGCAACAATACATGACGAAACGTTTGATCATATACAATAAACATGCAGTCGTCATGCCCCCGAATATAATTTCCGCCAGAAGGATCATCATAGAGTAATCTATGTAAATCGCCATGTTTTGGCCGGGGTATTATATATTACCGTATGTTCTAGGGTGACGATAATATACAAAACAACACATCACGTTCCACTAGGAGGTGTACCGTTGGTCGCGTTGGATGACTAAAGGTGTCGGCAAAATCACGTCGGCCTTTTGAATAATGTTCAAGGTTTTCATGGGACGGTTTTCGGGGGGCAACATCGATTGGGTACGGGGGTTGACCAGATTGGTGGATCCTATACCAAACAATTCGGTTTCAATGTCGCACGTATCCTTGTACAACTGCATGGGGTACCTGCCGGGCAGCAACCCGTCTCCCGCAAAACAAGTGAGGTCGTTCATCAGTTTGCCTTGGTACACCTCGTATTTGCGCATCTTATACATGTCCAATTGTTCGAGTTCATAATTGCCCTGCGTGTTTTTATTTCGCGTAGAGGCCATGATTTCTATATGTAAAACTCATATAATAATTGTATCGCATGTGGGCGCGGGTTCAAGGTGGGTCTGGGGGGGACCGTTGTAAAAATCTTCGACGGTGCCCGCCACCACCACATTCGGGGGCAACGCCTCCATGTCTAAATGCTGGACCATGTCGGGCGCAATATAAATCGTAAAGTGGCCGTCGCGGTTGCGATGTGCACACTGCTGGGTCCATTTGTCCAACTGTAAAATGTCGTTCATGGCAAAGACGCGGCCCCCGGGGCCCGAGTGGTGGGCCGGGCGTCGACTGCGCGGACGACCTTCGGTGTGTTTCATGCGCCATTCGCAGGAGAGCGCGTTTTTGTGGTCGGGGAAACCGGTCATCAAAAAATAGATTTCCCAGCCGCCCCCGCGCCCGTGGGTATATCTGGCACCGCCGCAGATTTCCTCATTGTGTTGGCGCAAACGGCGTTGTGGGTTATTGGTAGACCCATTGTAGGTTAGATGGGCGTAGCGCGGGTTCTTATTACGCAAAATATAACAGTACCACGGTTCGGTCATGGGGTCACGGCGGAACGTAAGGAACGTAAGGAACGTAAGGAACGTAAGGAAGGTATGAAAGGCGTAAAATGTTATTATACAATGGCTTTATGTAAATTCACCGCGCATGCGTCGACCTCCTTCACGTCTCCGTGGATCAAATACTGACACAGGCACGGATGAAACAGGCGAAAATAATCGTAAGAGCAGAGGACGGCCACCCCGATTGACGAATCTTCGCTCAACATTTTTCCGGCCGCCGCCCGGTACCATTCTTGGAACAAGGGATGCGATGCCGTAGTGTCGTAGATCCAATCCATGCCCGTCGACATGGCGTCCGCATCGTAGTCCCATTCGTCGCGCGTCACCTCGTCCAGGTCTCCGTCGTCGTCATGCCCGGCCCCTGCCCCGGCCCCGGCCCCATTCGGGAGCGGGGCAACATGCAAACTATGCATGGAAAACACAGTACGAATACAGACACGGTATTCCTGATCATTGTTGTATTGGACAACCGCATTGGTAGGATATTTCATCTCTTTCTTGGTACAATACTATACTTAAAAACACAATAAATACGTCTAAATATTTATTGTGGCAATTTACTTCTCTGTTCTCTGGTGTATGGGGACGATTTACTTCTTGGCGTGGCGATTCTTACGCGACTTGCGTCCCCCGCGCTTGGCCTTCTTGGAACGGCTGTGGCGCTTGGACTTGCCGCCCTTCTTGGACTTGGACGACTTCTTGGCACGGCGGGAACGGCGGCCACCACGCATGCCAGACATTTGGTTGCCCATTTCGGGGCCCATGGCCGTAGGGCCCGAGGAAGCCGGAGCAGCACCGGCCGAAGAGGCGGAGGCATTCATCGCAGTAGGAGCAGCAGAAGAAGACATGATAATAATCCTATATATATTATCATGACATAACTATTGTGGATGGTCGTGGGTTCAAACTAACGCGACCCACCCCCACCCCTTCAAACGATGTTGTCGTTGATGTCGCGGGTCGGGATGCCACCGCGCACCCACCCGTCCAACGCCGATTCCTCCACCATGTTGGAGTGGATGGCGCTGCCCTGCATGTCGGGATACATGGTGTATTTCATGAAACTCTTGTCCATGATGGTGGAGACCCCCTTCTTCTCAAACACCGACTCGCCCTGCAGCAATTGCGATTCCAGGTCGGGGTTGCACGATCCACGGCCCAAGTAAGGCACCGTGACAAACGGACGAGGGTTCAATTGCAATTTATCTAAAGGGCGTTCTTGGTCGGTACGGATGGTCAACAAGGAATCGTAATCGATGATGTTCCCATTCAATCCCTGTCCGTTGGCCACGCCGTTCAAGACCATGGTGGGCTGGTTCGAGGCGAACGCAATGTCGTTCTTGGGGATAGTTTCACTAAAATAATTGGAAAGCATGTGCGTGGCAAACCGGGTATTTTGTAAATTGCGCTGGGTATTGTCGACTTGATCCAAACCGATACGGTCGTTTTTATTGAAAATATAATCAAAGCTATCACCGAATGACATTTCTGTAAAAAATGTATTATTATACTATCAACCAATATATAATAATACGAGGAAACTAATAATTTGTATAATGGCTGGTATTGCGGGCACACGCGAATAAATTGCCCTCCTTGCACGATATCATGGATCCGTAGCAAAATTCGGCAAAGGCGCCTTGGTCGTTGGGAATGGTCGTCGCCGGGTTCGAATAAAATTGGCGCATCGACTGTTCAAAATTCAGTTGCTCGTTCATATCGCGAAACAGCTTCTCGCTGATACCCGGCTGACCCGGGTTGGCTTCTTCCACCAGTTTGACCGCATTTTGGGTGATCATATCGCGCACCGTGCTGTTGGACATGGACGGCGCCGGCAATTTGTCCACATTGTAGTCGTAATCGCTCATCAACACATTACTAAACGGATTGGCCGACGTCGGTTGTTGAAAAACCTCCGGATTGCTGACAATATGATTATTGTCTAAATAATCCAAGCCGGGGCTGGAAATTTGTACTGTCAACCCTTCTTGGGCCTTGTGTTGATTTTCATGGTATTGGTGAAGTCCCCAAATACATCCCAGCGTGATCGCACTGATAAATAAGAGTCGAAACCGTTGTTCCGTCATAAACAAGGCAATCACGGTCAAGAAAATCACTAAACGTGTGATGGCGTTTAATTTTTCGTTGTAGCCCATGTCGTCGCACGGATAAAAATCGAAAATATGGTCCGTATTGAACAAAATGTTGGGATTTTCCCCCCAAAATGGCGTCATTTTAGGGAGAGGTGGGGTCGTTACTCCCTCCACGGATCCTGTTTTATCAGGTAAATTCGTCAAATTCGTACTCATTTATTCTTTGGAGTTACAATAATAATGGGTAAACAACTAGATTCAATATAATATTTCTACAGATATTCAAGGAAGATCCGTATGAGCAAAGCTCCGTAAGATGCCCACTAATTTTCTGGAGAGCGATTACAGAAAAACTCATCTCCAAGGTATATATAAGAAGACGGATCGATACGTTCAATTCCCATGTCAAAAAACAAAACCAGGAAGATCCACCGGTTACCGACAGAAAAACCCGAATCGCCCTATGAATCCAACAACGGTATGATGACCTATATATGGGGTCCGGCCACGTGGCATTTGTTGCATTGCATCAGTTTCAATTATCCGGTGCATCCCACCCCGGAGGACAAGAAACATTACAGCGCCTTTGTTCGCAATTTGCAACACGTGTTGCCCTGCGGCAAATGCCGGAAAAATTTGGTGAAAAATTTCAAAAAGCTTCCTTTAGAAGAGAAGGACATGATATCCCGCGAAAGTTTTTCTAAATACATCTTCAACTTGCACGAGGTGATCAACACCATGTTGGGCAAAAAATCGGGACTCACCTACGAAGAAGTACGCGATACCTACGAACAATTCCGGGCAAGGTGTGCACCATCACCATCACATAGAAAGGGCAAGATGATAGCCGGCAAACCCGGAAATCGTACCCGTCGCGAAAAGGGATGCACGGTTCCCTACAGCGGTAAACCTAAAAAATGCATTCTAAAAATTGTGCCCCGTACCATGAAATGTGCTTCGTTTCAAACGTAAGTGCCGATGTACACCGATAAATCAATTAAAAAGGACGACCATCGTAGATGGTCGTCCTTTTTATTCCGGTGAAGATTCAAAATGGGACTATTTTGGTAAATAAGTAATTACTTTTCTGCCTCTAAATTTATAATCATATTCGTGTGGTCGAGAATAAAGAAATAAATAAATAGTTATTTTGAGAAATTCATTAACTTTTACGAAATAACTATAATTGGTACATATCTTGTAAATTTTACGTGATATTTTTAGTAACAATTCATATCTTTTGTCCGTTTTGGAAATTTGCCCAATGTATTTTCCGTTTCTGTGTTTCAATGTTCCATTGTAAGACAAAATATGATGGATAATATCTGTAGGTAAAGACGAAAATAACATTACTAATGGTATATCTTTGTAAAATTTTATATTATTTTTGTCCCATTATAAATGTTCAAGGGTGTAAACAATGAAATAAAAAATAGGGTGATATTATATATCACATTCATTCGTTGATCCTATTACCATGGCCACGCGCATTCAACCCTCCAACGCTTTTTACTATAAATATTTGCTTCCCAATAAAAATGTCTCCTTAGTTATCTTGTTTCTCATTATCTTTGCTTTAGTGGGATACGGTATTTACTATATTTACTCTACCCGGTCCCAGGATGCCCAGACGGGCAACATTGCCAACGGGGGAGCCAGAAAGAACGGGTTCAGCGGTTCCGGAGCCAGCGGAAGCAGCGCCCCCGGAACGGTCGAAATCCTGTTCTTCAACGTGGACTGGTGCCCGCACTGTGTCAAGGCGAAACCCGAATGGGAAAAGTTTTGCGATACCTACGACGGACAGACGGTCAACGGCAAGTACACCGTCTCGTGCCGCGGGGGGAAGAAGGGCATCAATTGCACCAACACGGACGACGCCAAGGTCAACGCCATGATCCAGCAGTACAGCATCGAAGGTTACCCTACCTTGAAGGCCATCCAAGATGGCAACCAGGTCGTCGATTTCCAGTCCAAGATCACCTTTTCCAACATGGAACAGTTCATCCAGACCATGAAGTAAAGACCACGTCAAGGATGTCTGGGGGTTGTCTCGGCGATGGATACCATAAAGTGGTTGGCACATTCGACCCCCATATCAATCAGTTTAATGCGTTCTTCTTTCGAACTCATTACGGCAAAAAAATCGTACGGATTCATGGTGGTGGGCGTCACGTAGATTTCGTACGGGGAATGGGGGTCATGGTCGTGGCATTCGTAGTCCCCGATCTTGGACACTTTGTTCACAATGTTGGCAAAGATAATGTAGAAATATTCCATCATGTTTAGCATGGTTTTCTTCTTCTTTTCCAATACCCGCAAATTGATGCCTAAAATGGTATTAGGGGCATGATCGTGACCGGTGCACCATTCCAAACACGTGTCCAAGGGATAATTCATTAAGAATCCGCCGTCCACGTACCACGAATCGTTCCCCCCCTTGTCTTCGGTCCCTCCGTTCCCTCCGTTCCCTCCGGATACATCTGCACCTTCGGCGGCGTCGTGCGCTCCGGCAACGATTTGCAACGGACGGAAGATGAACGGAGCACACGACGAGGCGTAGACGGCGTCCAGTACCCGCCAATCTGGATGAGTTGTATGGGAAATATCTACCAATTCAAAGGACATCAGGTTCACCGTATAATAATGCTGTTCAATCCCGGTAAATTCGTACAATTCTTGCATGGTAATCTTGGTAATGTCCAGATCCTTGGCACTGAAGAGGGGACGAAACAGTTCTTCAAATGTGTCTATCCCAAACAGACCCCGCGTATGATAACACTGAAAAAAGAGGGGCAGCGACAGGGGAAACAACTGTTGCCAGGGACGGTGAATCAAATAGTTGTCGAGAATGTGCCATTCGAATTTGAGGGAGAGGGCAGTACCAAGAATGGACCCGACCGACGTAGCATGAATGGTTTCTATATGATCCATGTCCAAGAACCCGTGTTCGTGCAAACGCCGGACAATACCGTAAAAGGTAAACCCGTAAATGATGCCCCCCGAAAAGACCAGGTGTTTTATCTTGGGTTCGCGAGTTTCCAATAAGGTTGTTGAGCCAGAAATGTCGCTCATGTTTGTCATAATATAACAACATCACCTTGTTCTTATATCATCTCTAATTCGCGCACCAAGATCGGTTCATTTATTAAAAGTGATGCGCTTTTCCAATTTTTCGAAAATGTCGGGGTTGTAAATCATGCCGGCGGGTTTGTACTGGCCGATGGGAGTATATTGTTTCGCGGCGGCCCCGGTGGCACCCTGGGTCCCCTGCAACATGCGGGCATTGGGGTCCGTCGGTTCGGCGCCGGCATCTTCCTTGGTATCCCCCACGACTTGGCCCTTTTCGTTGATGATTTTGCCCGTCTTCTTTTTGACTTCGTTCCGCACGTACGACGGAATCCAGTGTTCCCACGATACAAACAAGGTATGGGGATGGATGTATCGCACGCTAAACCCGTTGTCCACCAATTTTGAGACTAAATAGGCCACACATTCCCCTTGGTCGTACGCCGGTTCGCCGAATAGAAATTCGGGCACGGTGAACCAAATATGTTTGTCGTTCTTCTTGATCTTGGAAATGGTTTGAATGCGTTTATGCACGCGGTTCAGTATTTTGTTGAAAATGGAGAGTTGTTTCAAATCGCGGCGCATGTTTTTTTCATATAGTTCATCTATGTTGACCTTGCCGGTGGCTTCTTCTTCCTCCGCTAACAGTATGTTCGACATCCGTAGTAGTATTATATGATAATCATATTTTTATGATGTCCGGTCACACCGCATGCCGTATTTCGGGGGAAATGGCCAAATAATGTGAGAGCCAGATGGCATCCATATACGGAAATTCCACGTAAATGTCCCGTTGTCTAAATACTTCGTAAATGTCTGGTATAAGTTTTTGGGTGGCCACCGTGTTCAACCGTTCGCGATATTTGGCGTCGTATTCCATGATATTGCAGGACGCTTTGATACGACGTTCTTCTTCCATCATGCCCGACGAGACAAAGACGCAGACTTCGGCATGCTTGCAGCCTTCGGCCTCACCGACGAGGTGTTTGCAGTCTTGGCACCATTCGCGCATGGTCGCAATCATTTCGTCGGTGAGACCAGAGCATCCCGACGAAACATCCATAAACAGGGTCGGTTGCGGGACATGTTGCCGGATCCACTGTATTTCAATGTCGGTGGCCGATCCTATACACACCACGGAACAATTCGCAAGGCGGTTATACAGACATTGGCGGAACAACTGATCGATGAACACATCGTACGTGACCGGACCCATCGGTATAAAAATGGGGGGATGGTACGTATGGACGCGGTGAAATCGCCATTCGGGGTTGATCTGGTATTTCAGTGTGTAATGGTAGTAAGTGCTGGGAGATATCGACGTTTTCACCAAATTGTCGCCTATATCAGCGGTATTGGCCACGAAATCGTTGGAAATAAAAATGCACTGTGGAAGTGGGCGACTCAACCGCTTTACGGTGGTACGCGATGGTGTAAACAACGCGTCAGTGTCGTCGGGCTTGGTGGTGAATATGTGCGTGGGGAAAAGTCCGTAGGTGTCGGTCACCACATACAAATGGGCGGTATCCATATGGATATTTTGATCCAAGAGGACGCACGAAAAGGACCCTTGCGCGACTTTCAGCAAATAGTCCAGGCCGAATTCCTGATAAATATACAAGATGATGTAGTGGGGGTCCCGATGAATAAGGGGGTAATCGCCCTTGTCTCGTCCGTCGCAAAACCACGCAGTCAGGGCGTCAATGTTGCTGACACGACCTTGAAATAGGCACAGGATATCCCCACTGTCAAAGGCCAGTGCGACAGTCGACTCGTCTGTTTTCACATAGAATTTGATGCCGCGTTGTTGCCACGACGCATCGTCGACCTCCGCACACCCATTTAGACAGACGTGGAACGACGATTTTTTGGCATCCATGTTTTATGCGTAGGATGCGTACAATTAGTATTCATATACAAGGAAATTTCTATATGAATTTTTTTATGGCGATTTAGCTCGTGGGGCTCGTGGTGATCTTGTTCATGTTCATGTTGCCCATGCCCTTGTCCTTGACGCGCTTATAGATTTCCAAGGCGACCAAGCCGCCGAAAATTTGCGCTAAACAGTACGGGATCACGTCGGCCGTGGCGAGTTGACCCGCCGAAGCCATCGCGATCGTGACCGCCGGGTTCATGTATCCCCCCGAAAAGTTGTGGGCAAGAAGGATCAACAGGGCCAGCGTCGCCCCGATCGCCAACGGATTGCCCGTGCTCAAGAAAATAAACACCAAAAACAGCGTCCCCACAAATTCGACCAAATAATTTTGAATCATTGCCAATAGATGGATGCGAAATATATCTTATATGTGGATTTTTTGCCACGCCGGGTAAAACATGTCCGCCGTAGGATGATGCACGCCGTCGGCAAACCACTTGGACGGGTAGTATACCACCGTATCCTCTTTGTGCACATTCAAATAGGCCGCCCACAGACTGAAGGTGCTGTTCGCAATAATGTTGTACGGACACCACGACATGTACAACATTTGTTCCCAGTCGTGGAGCGCCGCGGCCGAAACGATGAAATCGCACTGGGGAAACATGCTTTCTAAATCGTGGACATACGTCGTATAAATGTCGGGCAAGTCGCAACTTTCACATACAATCACTACGGGAATGCCACGGGGTTCCACAAGACCGTCAAATTCCTCCCGGGCCAAGATCCAAGCTAAACTTTCTTGGTAATAGGCCGGGGGCAAGATATTGTGTACATGTTGTAAATGTTTGTAATCTCCCCACCGAAAATGCATGGAAATACGGAGAGGCGAGTAAAAGGTCGCGTCGTTCAGGGCCAGTTTATCGCACAGTTCGGCCTGGCGGTCCCGGAGACCCAACATGTCCACAATCGTTTCGAATTCTTGGTCGAAATATTTAAACGACTGAAAATACCCTTCCAATACGACACACATGGGGGGATTATCCACGGGCAGCAGGATGGGATGATACGAATGATCGCGTTCATGAATGCGGGTTATGGGACGTTCTACGGACCCCCCTCCTAACGTTACCGTTGTCGTGGACTGCACGCGGCCACTCTGTGTCAATTTGCGCAACAAATTGTCCCAATAGTGGGGGCGGGGCACAATTTCGTATTCCGTTTTCTTGGTACGCGTGAAGAAGAAATCTGCGTGGTATTTTAGCGAAAGAGCCATGGTGGCAAATATTTGAAACAACTGGTTCCCCAGGCCGCCATATAATTCATGCGTCACTACGACGTCGCTCTCTTGGGACAACGTGGATGGAAACATGACAGATAGTTTTAAACACACAAAAATGTATTAGGATACATTATATATCTGTATTTATATAATTAAACATGTCCTACCGTATGCAAATGAAATATAACGGAAATGGCCCCAACCTCGGCGGAGGAGTTCAGGGCATTTCTCCGCAACAGACCATCAACAATTACAAAGACAGCGAACAGACGGCCATCCGCAGCATCCTCCGCCGTTCTTGGAACACGCCGTACGCGGTGGGCAATGTCAACGGCCACAAGCGCGCCATCGGCGAATTCAAGGCCGTCACCAACATTGGCGACTATTTGAGCCGCCAAAACTACGCCTGTGGCAACATCCCCAACCCGACGCGCCCCCGCATTGTCAACTGGGGACGCAGCCTGGGATCCATCATCAAGCATTGCGACAGTACGGGGGTGCCGTGCAGCAACACGAACACCAAGTTTGTGCCGGATTCCAGCGACTATACCACCTACAAGAAGCAGCGGGCCATCAACTCCAACTACAACGACTTGTCGAACGGGGGTGATCAACACAATGCGTCGTATGTGGATTACATGGCGGCCACGCGGTTTTAACCCTGGGGCACGTTGTCCTATACTCGTAATATTGGTACCGAGTTAATATGAGGTTATAGTATCATATGAACTGATGCAGGACATTTCGTCGTCCAACGTAGGTGACAGTGTCGCCAGCGCGTTACCCTCGCCCCCCAAGACCAACCATTTTGTGGACAAGTTGACCCTCGAATACATGATGAACCGAAATCATTATACCAAATATTTAGCCAAAACTAACCGCGAAAAGTACCAAGAAGTCCAAGACAAGATCGAGACCATCCAAGCATCGCAAGACTACATTCACACCATCTTTGACGACCTGTTGACGGACTACCTTGCGCACGGAAATTATACCAAATACAACACATCCCTCAACACGGCTTTTGACAACTTTTTGCAAAAATGCATGCAATACATTGAAGAAAACCCGGAATGTCCTTACGACGAAGAGTCCGGGCCAGGTGGGGACGAAGACATGATGTTTGCCGATACGAGCCAACTGGTGAGAAAAAAGACGCGTTCCTCTCAAAAATATACCCCCGACCCCCGAAAAAAGGAAGATCTCTACGTGAACGGGGTCCGGTTTTTTACCCGTAAATAATGCCCCTATACCTCCCCTCTCCTAATTCCACATAAAAATTGAATCCAGACATGATGATATATGATATACCACCTATCATATATCAACAACATGAACACCCCTAATGATGCTACCAAGCTCGCGACCCAACAAAAATTGGAAAAGGATGTGCAGGCGGCGGCGAAGACCGCCCTGATTCAAACTCCCCAAGAAGGGTTGAAAACCCTGCAAGAGGCGATGAATCAAGGTTCCGTCGAGTTTCAGCAAAAGACGGGACGTCAAATGACGTATGCCGAAATGCGGCAAATGTGGGGGTAACCTTACCGTAGGGGGTAGGGGGTAACCTTACCGTAGGGGGTAGGGGGTAACCTTACCGTAAATTCTTGCGCAATTCCATCAAGGGCAAATCGACTTCGGGGAGCTGTTTGGCAATATAATGCACCAATTTAGCGCGCTTGGTCATCTGCAATATCTTTTTCATTTCGGGAATCTGTTCAAATTTAGCGTATATTCCTTCTGCCCGCGCTTGTACATGGCGTCCAGAATAGAAATCCGGGGCCATCTGGACCGTCTTGGGACGTAAAATAAGGTCCCGTTTCGCGTCTTCGCCCGCCACCTTACTCTTGATCTTGCCGGATTTGCTGCCCGCCGCCTTGGCCAACGCGCCATCCTTGGCAATTTTGCTATTGGAATCCAACGAAAAGAGGAGCGCAAACTCCTCATTTTCCTGGGGCGCTTTCGGCCACCGAAATTTCGACGCCTGGTAATAATGTTCGACCGACGCATATTTGTGACCGTTGATTTCAAAGGGATGCTCCGTATCCGTCCAGGTGTCGTCCAATTTACGCCGCCAGTCCGGAATGGCTTTGAGATCTTTGTACTCAATCATCTTGTCCTTCGGGATGGTTTCGCCACTTCCTTTGCCGGGCAACGCGGCCTTTTCGCTCTTGGCGAAGAACCGGAACACGATCGACGAATCGTAGAGCTCGGCCCGGCTCCCGCTTCTTGGACGGTGTTCACCTTCCTTCTCTTCCGCCTCTTCCTCTTCTTCCGCTTCCTCATCATCGTTGTCGCTCTCGGGGGCGCCCACGTTCGGTTGCATGCCCAGACGCACCTTGAAATTCCGGAAATCTTCAATCATATAGTAAATTCCGGAACTCTTTTCGATGCATTTGTTGACAATCATCGTCTTCACGTCGTAAGGTATTTCTTGGAAGGTGAAAATGCGCTTGTTCTTATAGGAAAGTAAATTGTAATGGTTCCCGCTGTACGTGGTCATGATGTAAAAATTGGGGGTGAATCGACCCTGTTTTTCAATCTCGCGGTTGGCTTCGCCGCAATTCAACACGCTGTGGAGGGCATCCTCTCTGTATTGCAACTCTGAGAAAATAATCATCTTCATGTTTAGCACCTTTTCCAAGGTGGAAATGGCCCACGAATCGGCCCAGTATTGCGGGGTTTGCAAATAGTCCTTGTATTTTTCAAACGTGTCGATGGTGGACAAATCCCCCATCACTTCCCCGATCATGGTTTCCGTATTTTTCTTGAGTTCCAAGAGTTCCCGGTTGCGTTCGGTCAACGTCTGCAGTTCGGTGCGGATATGTTCGCGTTCTTGGGGCGACGCCACCTGAAACTTTTTCTTAAGGGCCGCATTCCCCGATTTCAACTTGAGGAGATCGCGTTCGTACTCTTTGCGACTGGCGTCGAGGTCCAAGAAGAGCTGGCGATTTTCCTTGTATATTTCGTAGGTCACTTCGTTGGCCAGAATGGCGCGCAAATCGGCCACGGTCGTCTCATACCCAATCTGTTTGTAGGCATCACGCACGACGGCAAACAGGCAATCGCCGTTGGATTCCACCTGGTGGATTTGGTAATGGGTATTGTGCATGAACCGCTGAATCCACAGATGCGACGGGGAGGGGGCGTATTCCTTTTTGATGGCGTTGCTCACGGTTTCGTCTTCCGTGGGGAGGGTGGGCGGCTGAATCACCTCGTGATTGATCTGGAAAATACCGCGTTTCAACATCTTGTCGATCTTGGCCTGCTGTTTGGACGATGCCTGGACGCTTGGTACCTTGGATTTAGACAAATGCAACACGTCATCGTCGTCATCGTCGTCGTCATTATCATCTTCATCGGGAACGGGGATCTCGGGCTCCTTGGATTCGACGGAGGCATGCGACATCAGTTGGGCCGGTTTAGACAGAAATTCTTGGACATTCGACGGAATTTTTTTCACAATTTGTTCGGCATACGGGTAAAAAATAGGCACCAATTGGTTGACATCAATGTCGCCGTCCTTGTCTAAAATTTCAATGGCCTGGTCTTTGCGGTATTCATATACCCCAATTTGTACTTTGGATTCTCGGGTATTGGACGGTACAAAATAAATGGGCACATGGACGACTCCCTTGGTCGAAAAGGTGTATTTCGGTTTTCCTAAAGCGATAATAAAATCGGTATCAAAATAGAAAATTTCATATACAGACAATTCGACGTCACAATCTTCCGGCAAAATGGCGCGCATGGGTTTATATTCAATTTGCGTGTGAATACGTGATTTAGGGTACGTCGTCTGTCCCGGTTCGGCGGTTTCGTTTATATTTGACCGATCATCCATTGTACCTATATGCTGTGTGTAAAAATGTATATAATAGGCAATTGATATTTTTACACCGTTTTCACAACTGTGTTACAAATTGTAGATCGAAAATCCTATACAACACATCATGGAGGGTTCAAATATCGTTAATAATATATAAATACGGTCCATGCTCCCCAAACCCAAAACCCAGCACCGCAGAAACCGGGCCCGCCGGTACACCAAGAAGGCGCATCAATCGTCGTATGTGAACCCGGAACACATGGCCACCTTCGACGGTCTTCAGGAGTGGTACCATTCCATGTTTGAAACCTTGGGGTGGATGGTATTAGCTAAACATTACGGCTACAACGACAAGGTGTACACCTACAAGAATTCGCTCATGCGTTTGAAGGGGTCGATTGAACGCCGCCTCCCGACGATTTCCTGCAAGGAAAAGAGGAAGGATTTAGAAATCATGCACAAGAATTTGCTGGTTTTGATTGACCACGCCAAAAAGGATTTTTAGTTGGAATTCTCTCCCCTGTACCCACATTTGATTCAGTGCAAATCAAATGTGTCTGTGTCAATGTGTGGTATGTGATTTTACATGCCCGTCGCGTTTCCACCGCGGCTCGAGATCAACTTCTTCTGGGTATCGCTGAGGCACAAGAACCCGCGCGAATTGGAGTATCCGTAGGACTGGCACTTGAGGTCCCCCGGGGTGTCGCTAAACATATCCATGGGGACCTTGGGCACATTGTCCGCGCTGCAATAGATACCGTCGAAACCGTCGACGCGCTTGCACGGCGTCTGTTGGACCGGGGCCGCCGGGGACCCCGCCACCGCTTGGGCGGGACCGGGCGCCCCGGCGGCCCCGGTCGAATTACCGCCAAACAGACTAAACCCTTCGTACGCGGACATGGGCAACCGCGCATTCATCGGTTGATACGGCACCACGTAGGTTCCCGCCGTGGTCGCCATCACCACCAGTAACAAGACAAACACGGCCAATATTATTAATGCAAAACGAGGTTTCATCGATTTAAAATAAGTCTATTTTCGTATATTATTATATTGGATAATAACCAGGATTTCCGTGTTGGCCTAGTGTAGTTTACCATTTTGCCAACGTCGGCGCCACAAATTCTTGGTACATGTGACGGCGAAGGGTCGGCATGTGTTTCCGCGGCATCGACAATATCCGCGCATAAGAATGGAACAAGTGGCTAAATTTCTCGGTCAAATACGCATAGGTTTCGTAGAACCAACTGGGATGGGGGGGCGCGGACCGATCCGTAAACTGTTCACTAAACGTGATTTTCTTAATGTCTTGATGGGCCGTTTGCATCAAATAGGAATATTTGGCATTACGCGCAATCATTTGCTTGCACGCATCCCCGGATCCCAGCAAAAACAGCAGGGGGGTGCATCGTTCCGTGTTATTTTGCATCTCGGCAAACAACATCAATTTGAGAATAAGAATGAACGACGTCATCCCCGCCACGATCAGGGCAAACATGAGGATGTCAGCACCAGAACACGAAAACAACGTGATGGCCCGCGGCTCGTGGTGCATATACCGGTAATAATCCACGGTTTGCGGTCCCAAAAAGACGGCGGCCACAAACACCAAGAGAATGACGAGGGAACCAGCACAGAACAAGTAGAGATTGTTGTAAAAATCCCCCTCTTTGAACGGCAAAACATTCTTGGGTTTTTGGGTAGGTCCTAAATTCGCCATTGTTTTTCCATTCGTTGTGCTATTTTTTACGATAAAAATAAAAATAAATAGGGCAATGATTGCCACGACGGCAACCACAAACAACATTTATTCTATTTTACGATTATAAAACGGGAAACCTGCCCAATATATCATATAAGCAGACGCAAAGCACCGTACATTGTGCACGTCAAAGTGGGCCACTCGCGCGCGGGGGAGGAAGTTGTTATTACGCCCGACGTACTTGGACCGTTTTTCCTTGAACAAACGTGGACAACATCATTTTGTTCCAAAATTTGGCGCCACTCTCGTAGATGCTATTCGCTAAAGGATGCAACTGATCCGTTTTGGTGAAAGATTCGGGGGCACGTTTAGCCACAAAAGTGTCGGCCAGGTAATCGCCTCCGTGCGGCACCGAACCGACGCCCACCAAGATGTCTTGGCCTTGGTGCCCATAATCCAGGGCGGGATCGGTGGGCAAATTCCAGATATTTTTGGATGGGGGACCGGGCGTGGCAGTTCCAGAAATGTTCTGGACCAGTTTGCTTCCTTGGATCACGGGGTTCGCGGGTACGGTGGTGGTCACGGGGACGGACGTTGGTCCCGTGTCCGTGGGGCACAGACCCGTGTTGTTTAAAATAATGTTTCGAATGGACGTTTCAAATTGTTTCAAATAGGTGTCATTACCACTCGTATTGGTTAAAAAACTCCAAAACATGTAAAAGCTGGGCATATAACTGCTGTTGTACGCCGCAATCGTTCCCACATAAATCATGTAGGCCACGAAAGCCACGGTGATCAGGACCACCGAAATCACGGACGACCCCACGTCGGGAACAATCAAATACAACGGAATCTCATTTAATTTTTCTTTTTTGGGATTGTCACTGGGTGAATCCATGGTAGTATATGGTATTATCATACATAGTTATCACCCGATGAACCTGCCCCCTCTGCCCCCGCAGGTCTCGTATTTTTACAGCTTACAAATTCAGGGGGTTACCTTATAGTTACTACGTATTGTAAAAGTTGAAGATGGATTTTACCATATCTAACCAAGATCGCATTGACCTAAAACGGTTGTTGGACACCATGGAGTGTGAAAACAATACGGAACATATTCGTAAACTCAAACAGACGTCCAAGATTCGCCAAGACATTATGGATTTAGTCAAATACAAGAATTCACGCCAGGATGCCACCGCATCCCACGAAGTCGATCCGGCCTTGGAAGCCGCGGCGGCCGAGGTCGTCCCCTTCTTGGCCAATTGCTACCCCGACATATTTAAAAAGGTGATGCGCAATGAGCTCAATTATGCCATCATGAACCGCCTCTTGAACGTGCTCCAGGGCATTGAAGACGAAAAGGTGGATCAACACGAGGGGTCCGTCTTGGTAGGAAAGATTCTCAAGGAGTTGTATTTGGATTCGGCCGTCCGCCACGGCGAGAATTTAGACAAAATGTACGCTTCACAGACGCCGCCCAAAGAGGAACCCCACGAGGGTCAGCCCATTTCGTGGAAAGAATATAAAACTAAGACGGCATTATAGGGTAGATAGTTATCGCACCATGGCCCTAAATATTGACAGCGATTTCGTCAAAACGTTGCAGGACAAGTATCCGGACGCCCGCACCAAGGTGGCGATTTTGAAGTTGTGGGTGGATCCGTCCGTCGACGGCCTAAAGACGTTGTACAAAGAGCACGTACAGCAGCACAATCGGGACGTCATGGCGTCTTCCTACCCCAATTCAGGGTTTGATCTGTTTATTCCGGACGAACTCGTGGTCACCTCGTTTTTTGACAACGGGGTGGGGGTGACCATGGCCAAGTTGGGCATCAAGGCCGAGATGTACGAAATCGACATGAGAGAGAAGACGGGGGGTCCGGTGGCGTATTTTTTGATGCCTCGGTCGTCGCTGGTCAAAACGCCGCTCATGCTGGCGAATCACGTGGGACTCATTGACATGGGTTACCGTGGCGAAATTATGGGGGCATTGCGCAACCTGTCCAACGCGGATTATACGGTGGCCGCCCATACGCGGCTGCTGCAGCTGTGTCACCCGAGCGCGCTGCCAATTTTGGTCAGCATCGTGGAAACCCCGGAACAGTTGTCGTCGACCGCGCGCGGCGAGGGCGGATTCGGGTCCACCGGCATTGTCGGGCAATTGGCCATCTAGTACCGGGCTTTGTGTATTCAATATTTTTATGTGAATATTTTGTATAAACATGCCGCCACTTACGGATAAAGAGAGAAAAATACTGGCATTACAAGAGATGAAGAAACGCGAGGAGAAGGCCCGGGCGGACTTTGGTGCACAATGTGTCAATACGTTGAAGGATTACACGGGAAAGACGAAATACAAATACATCAACCAGTTTCTCCTGATGGACCAGAACGAGGCCGCCTTCAAAAAGAGGTTCAAAAAGGACATGGAGGAAATCAAGCGCGACATCCAAGAGATGGACGATTGTTTCAAGAAGGCGCCCAAGACCCATGACGATAAACTGATCCTGTACCGCGGCATGGACCGTGATTTAGGAATAAACCCCGGCGAATCGGTCCAGATCAAAAATTACATTTCCACGAGTCTGGGCCGGGGGACCGCGAGCGAATTCATGAAAAGTACCACCATAGATGATAAAACCAAAAAAATCACACCCCAATGTTGTATGTTCCGCTTACATGTTGACAAGGACATTCCTTTCATCAATATGTACAATTTGTCGCAGTTTGGTACTCGCGAAGCCGAAGTATTGTTGCCGCGCGGCCTGGTCATGACCTACTTAGACGACGAAGTCAAACACGACACTTACACTTACGCATATAAGAAAGAAAAGAAATACACCTGGCACATTAAAAACATGAAGGTGACCCAACTCAAACCCCCGGAGGTACAGCCCGCCGCCATGTCGGCCATGGCCGATATGGGAGAACCGGTCACCGCCGAAATCGCCGAGGCAGTGGAGAAACAGCACGCTGAGGATACAAAGAAAGTTCAACCGGAGAAAAAGGGTCGCTGTCCCAAGGGGACGCGTAAAAACAAGCAGGGGGTGTGTGTCCCGACCAATATCCAGGAATTCCTGGAAGCGGGGCCCACGACTGCCTCCGCACCGACTAAAAAAGACCGCTGTCCCAAGGGGACGCGCAAGAACAAAGAGGGCAACTGTGTAAGCGTCCGGGCAACGGCTACTGCGAAAAAGACCCCCCTACCGGTGAAAGACGCGCCAAAAACCGACACGCAGTTGGAAAATATCCAGTTCAATCCTTGAAGTCGCACCTTCACACGCGTCATCTTGTCGTATCGTGTTCGCGTAAATACTGGGTTAGAATACTCATTTTTTCGTCCTCACTCCATTTTTGAAAAAAGGCGCAAGCATCAAACATCAAATACAAGGTATAGCGAATGTTTCCAATCACCATTATCTGCAGTTGAACCCCGTTTTCTTTGAAATGGATGGCAATTAGAATGCCGCCGCGTTCCAATTTTACGTGGGCTCCTCCCGACGCGTCAATCGTCGGCTCGCGATGAATCCACCGAATGTATTTTCCCAATTTGAATTGATGTAATTCTGTGATCAGGGTATAATCACACAATTTACTGCTAAAGGTCGGCATCATGGCCGGCGTCACGCCCAAATACACCAATTCACGGTAGACGTCTTCCGCAATACGCACATCCAGTGTGGGTTCACTGGTCTCCGGTGACGTGCCCCCCCGTCGGTTCAACAGCCCCTGTATATCCAAGGTAGATTGCAGCGACGGATCGTTGCGCGCCTCTTCAAATAGTTCACGAATATTCATTGTAGTATAGGAAAAAATGGTCTAAATACATATATAGCAATCTTTGTATATGTCTTCGTCGTTTTTTGAGAATAAATATAAATTGGTGGATAAACTGGGCCAAGGGAAATTCGGTACGGTGTATAAAGGAGAAATACGTACGGACCCCGCTCAAAAAAAAACCCCGGTCCACGTAGCCATCAAATTCGACTATACGGACACGGGTGCACTCAAGCACGAGGCCACCATACTGAATTATCTGCATCACCGCCGCAAACCCCACGGCAACATGCGCATTCCCGAGATTCATTGGTACGGACTCACCCGGAATTATCTATTGGAAGACGCCACCGAATATCCGTGCATGGTGATTCCGTATTACGAATGGACCTTGACCGACTTTGTGAAATCCAATAGTACGAACGACAACTACACAACCATGTCCGTCTGGTTAATGCAACGAATGTTGGATATTTTGGAAACGATTCATGATGTGTATGTGATTCACCGCGATTTGAAACCGGACAATTTCATGCTGAAAAATGGCGACATCTTCCTGATCGATTTTGGACTGTCGACGTTTTATATCGACGGTGAAACGGAGGAACATGTGCCGGTGAATACGGAACCCAAGACCGAAATTGTGGGGTCGCCGGTCTACGTATCGACCAACGTACATGCGGGGATACGCAACGCCCGACGCGATGACGGGATACAGTTGGGCTACATCTTCTTTTTCATGCTATTATACGGTCATTTACCGTGGGAAGGGTTGGAACATATCGAAACCGAGACCCCCCAGATGTCGCCCGGCAACATTGAACACCCGATGAACCAAGAACGCTGTCGGCAAAAACGGGCCCTCATCTACGACCAGACCGAGTTCCTAGACATCATGGATCATATAGGAGAAATGGAACTGAATTTAATATTGAATTATCTGCAAACGTGTTACGAATTGCCGTACGATGCCCGCCCACCGTATGTATTGGATTTGCACGCGTAAATCGGCTTAAAGATTCCTTGTATAATAGTGTATATTGGTTGCTATCTACCAGTTTATACAGTTTTACCTGCGTTTTAATTGTCATGTCCCACGAAGATAAACCCGCGGTTGTTTCTACCAACGAAAATACGATCCATCATGCCGATCCCATGAATCCCACCATTCCCGCAGATTACATTGTGATTGTTGAGCGCCTGACGGGCACCGTCAAGTGGTTCAACAACAAGGCGGGGTTTGGATTCATCACCGTCTGCGAAGACGGCGAGTATGAAGGCAAGGACATTTTCGTTCATTATTCTTCCATTCGCGTTTCCAATTCTCAATACAAGTACCTGGTGCAGGGCGAATATGTGGATTTTACGTTGGTCAAGGCCAACACGGATACCCACGAGTTTCAGGCGATGAACGTCTGCGGCGTCAAGGGCGGACCGATCATGTGCGAGACGCGCCGGTCGTCCAATGCGTCCAATACGTTCGCGAACGGTGGAGCGCCGTCTGCCCCCCATTATCGCCGTGGCCGCGGCCGCGAGGATGCGCCCCCGCGCAGAAATGAGAGACCCGAGCGTTCCCAGACGGAGGCATCCGCCCCCTCCAGCGGCCCCGGCGGCCCCCGGGTTGCGGAGCGACACGATGACGCGGATTTGGGGGATTTCATCCAGGTCGGGAAGAAGAAGAAGCGTGCGCCGCCCTCCCGGGCACCAACGGCCCGGTAACGCGGCACCGCGGTGCGTCAAATACCAATACATGCACACGATACGATAAAAACTGGAAATACTGCAACATGATAATATATAACCGTTGAAATATATATTATCATGGACCCCTTTTTAGCAACATTTGTGACCCCTCTGTACGCAGCGATCCTCTTTTTACTGTTGACTCCCGGGGTTTTAATTACGATATCCATCACGGAAGGAACGTATTTACCTGCCCTGGTGCATACCGTCGTCTTTTTTATTGTATTCTATTTTACGTATGTGAACGTGTACAACATGTTTGTCCACTCTCCGCAACACAAGGAGGCCTTTACGAAGAAAAACAAACCCGTAAAACATCGTAAGTAAATCCCCCTGTATTCTATACCATGCATAGCATAGTTACCTCTCTTTACGCCGCGATCCTCTTTTTCCTCCTTTCTCCGGGGGTTTTGTTGTCTATTCCCCCCAAGGGCAGCAAGATTACCATGGCCGCCGTGCACGCCGTCGTGTTTATGATCCTCTATTACTACACGCACCGGTATGTTTACCAGATATTCACGACCCCCATGAAGCAGGCGTCGTCCTCATCTTAGTGTCCACACTTGATGAGTCTTAGTGTCCACACTTGATGAGTCTTAGTGTCCACACTTGATGAGTCTTAGTGTCCACACTTGATTAGATTTATTCTATATGGAATAAATCTACCGACTACATTATACATACAAGATGTCTCCACCCCGACCCACTCTACCAATAGCATTTCTATATGATATCTTCACGACCTTGACGGCCGGCCTGCTCTTTATCATGTTGACCCCGGGGGTAATCACCCGAATTCCGTATTATGCGAGTACATACACGGCGGCATTCGTGCACACGACCGTGTTTTTTGTGGTGTTCTTTATTGTCCACCGTTTTATTTATCTTATACTCCACACCAAGATGGTCCACGACATGCTAAAACACACGTTTCTACATGCTGCACGCCCCGTTGAAACCCATTTTTTCGTCGAGAATACCCGGAGAGAGGCCTTTGAAAAGCCCAAGAAATTCCAAATGACAAACAAAACTCCGGCGGGGAACAAACGTACCAAGACCCCGGTACCGGCGCGCCGCGTCGCAAGGGTCGCAAGCGTCGCCACCTTGAATACACCTGGCAAGGTTTGATCCTTTGATCCCGTTCATTGTTTCATGGTCCCCAAGATTTCGGCGGGATAATTCATGTCTTCCAAGATTTGCGACGCCCCCTGGATCTTGGAAATACCTTCTTTAATACGGTAGGTATATTGGAACTGACCCGTGGTCTTATCACGCACTACCAACATTTTATGGTTCCGTATTCGGGTCGAATGGCGGAAGCGTTTGCAGACGGCCACATAGTGGGTGGTTAACATGAAATCCACGTGTTTCTTGGTGGAAAGGTATTTCAAAAAGGCGTAGGCCGCCTTGGTCGCCTCCTGCGGATTCGTCCCCGAATAGAGTTCGTCGAAAATGCAGAAATGCCGCTCACGGCCGCTGTCATCTTGGATCGAATCGATAATGTCTTTGCACCGCCGCGCTTCCGCCTGAAAGAGACTGTCCCGTTCACTGGTATCGGGAATGTTCAAATAGGAATGAATATGGGTATAAAGTGCCGGCATGGTACTACGAGGACCGTAGAATCCGCAGCCCAGTTGTTGCGATAAAATCACGTTGATGGCGGTGGTCTTTAGGAACGTCGTTTTACCCGAGGCATTGGGGCCGGTAATGATCATGTTCTTGTCCAATATCGCCATATTCTTCACGATTTTCGACGTGACGTGGGGGTCGCGTATCAATGCGGGGTAATATTGATGTTGGAAGGTCACCGAGGGCGCACACTCGTTGTTGGAAAGGTCCCGTGCCACTCCCGACCAATCCAGAGTGGATATGTGACCCGCCGCCACGTGTTGATAGACGCCCCTCAAATTGTCCATGTACCCCTCGAATCCCACGCAATACTGCAACGTTTCTTGGTACTCCGGCCGCGAATGGAACCGGTGGAAGATGGACAACATGTGCCCTAAATTCGACAACGTGGTGACCTGCCAGCCAAACGGAACGATGGAACCGAACCCGTCGTACATTTCGTGCAACCGTTGGAGATGGTGGCGAACGTCGTTACAAAATGGACGGTACGTCCCCTTGTGTTGATGAAGTTCCAAGAAGGCGGTCATCGACGTGTGCGAATGTTTCATGAATTCGCGTAAATGCACCAGTTTCGTGTTCATTTCCCGCGTATTTAGGTAAAAATGGTGGCAGGTGGTGATGTTTTGGTATATTTGCATCCCGTACAAGACAAACATCAGGACCAAATAGGCCAATTTCTCTAAACTCATCGATTGTATGCCCACAATGGCTTTTCCTATAAAATGATTCTTGGCCACATCTTTCAGGACCTTGATGTACATGTCAAAGGTCAACGGAATGCCTTGGATCTTTAGCAAAATAAAGGGGAGTACAAAGAAGAGTATAGGAATCAACAGCGACATGACCGGCGAAAGAATGCTGCCCACCGACAAGCATTGCAGAAAGAGGGACGAATCATTTAGGGGTTTCAAGAACCCCCATTCCAAGTAATTGTATTTTTCCAAGAAATAGGGGACGTGGATCTCGTTCCACACGGCGCGAACGTCTTCGCAGCGCACGCCCTTCGGCACGCCCGATGCGCTCACGCGTTCTTGGTACCGGCGCATATTTAGCACCACATCTTGGGTTTCTTTCAAATATTCCTGATCTGTGGTATAATATTTGCCCCACGATGGCAACAAATGCCGGGCGAATTCGTGGCTAGGTTGAAACATGATCTCGTACATGGAGGCATTTGCATTTGCATTTGCATTTGCTGGTGCCGGTGACGCAATTAGTTCTAAATCTTGGGAAATCGTGGGAGAAAGGGCGTGAAGTTGTTGTATAGGTAAATAGTCGATGGGGAGACGGAACGACCCGTGTATGGGACCCGGATCGGGGGACGAGGCCGAAATATCGGCAGCGGAAACGTCCTTGGGAGACGCCGATGCAGACAAATATTGAGACAATAAATTGAGAAACATATACACCACAATTGGTGAAAGGTTTATATTATGGTTCAATACTAATCGGGGGTGAGGTACAACGCGCCCCACACACAGACACACCATCCAATAAATGAAACCATACAAGGCCATTACTAGGTGTTGTGTGCCACCGAAGGTGGCACATGAGACCTAGTTATCTAAGGAGGGCATATGGGTCAATGAGCCGAAGGCTCATAACCTTGGACCACCGAAGGTGGTCCCGAGGAACCTTGGTTCCCATAAAAAGACATAAAAACGTCAACGAATCATAAACTATACCTTTATTATCTCCCTTTCACACGATGACCAAGAAAAATGCCCACAAAGGACAGGGGGCGCAACAACCCAAGAAGGAGCCCAAAGAGGATATTGACAAGATCTTGAAAGAACACGGCATCAAGCCCAATAGCAAATTGCCCGTCCCCGTACCTCCCTCGCCCCCCCAAGAAATCAAGCCGACCGCCGACGAATTGAAGAAACCCTTTGTCTCCGTGCTATGTGTCACCTACAATCGCCGCCCCTTTATCCCCATGTTTTTGGAAATGGTGCGGAACCAGGATTACCCTCAGTCGCGCATCGAAGTCATCATCGTGGACGACGGCACCGACCCCATCGAAGATGTGGTGACCAAAGAAAACATGCCCAATGTTCGATATGTGAGAGTCAAGGAAAAGATGCCTTTAGGTAAAAAGCGGAATTATGCCAATTCGCTCATCAGCAACAAGACCAAATACATCATTCCCATGGACGACGACGACGTCATGATGAGCGAACGTATTTCCCATTCCGTCGAGATGTTGGAGAAAAACCCGCAAGCGCTCTGTGCCGGGTCGAGCGAGATGTTTTTGTATTTCAAACACATCAAAAAGCTGTACAAGTTTGGCCCCTACATGGTGAATCCGGAAGACAAGGCGGCCCACGAGGCCGCCAACCACCACCGCAACCGCATTGGCGCCCCATTGAACGACTACTTGCCGGTCCCGACGCAGCACGCCACCAACGGCACGTTTGCCTACCGCCGCGAACTCTTGAACATTACCCGCTACAACGAAACGGCCTGTTTAGCCGAAGAAAAGGAGTTCTTGAAGGGGTACACCATCCCCATGGTGCAACTCAACCCCTTCAAGTGCATATTGTGCATGTCCCACGAGCACAACACGTTTGACAAGCGCAAGCTGTTGGAAAACATGAACCCCATGTTTGTGGCCGAATCCAACCGTGACGTTGATTCATTTTTCAAGTTGCCCAAGGAGGCCCACATCAAGGAATTTTTCCTGGAAAAGGTCGACAAATTGCTGGATGCGTACGATCCCGGGTTGCCCAAACACAAGCCCGACGTGCTCAAACAGATCAAAGTCATCGAAGCCGAGCGCGACGAAATGATGCGCAAGCAACAGCAGCAACAACAACAACAACAGCAGCAGCCCGCCATTGTCATTCAACAACCCGGTCAGCCGCCTCAAAATCTTTCGATGGAAGACGTCGTCAATTTGATGCGTCAACAACAGGCCCACATCGACTATTTGACCCGCACGCTCGACGAATTGCAAAACAGTTCCACCGTATATCGGCGCAAATGCATGGAACATACGTACAAAGAATTGTACGGAACACCCGCCTCACACATACAAGACGAGGAAAAGTTTACGCGAATCGAAATCCAGATATAATGTATAAGAAACCATCGTCATTGTGTCATTGACCCATGGGATTTAATTTTCGACGATTACTGAATTCACCCGCGGGAAGAATCATGTTGTCCATCCTGCTGGGGTTGGGATTAGCTTCTTTATTCCACAAAGCGTGCAAAGACAAGGAATGCATCAAATTCAGTGGCCCGGTGATCAAACAAGTAGATGGGAAGATATTTGAACACGACGGAAAATGTTTTCAGTATGATGCCAAAGCGGTGAAATGCGACGCGACCAAGAAAACCCTGGATTTTTCCCATAATGCCGATTTATTTGACGAACCGTCCAAGAGTATGTTTGGCGGATTTTTTGGGAGCAAACCGCAATAAATAGGGGGCAAGGGGCACCGGAGTTCTCGTACAATCAATACATACAAAACAGATGATTTGTATATATATCCATGGAAAACACGACCCGTTTGGCGGATTTACCCATGTCGGGCCCGGGATCAGGGACGAGTCCAGAAAATATCACATACAATTTTCAGGCCGGGGGTGGAGGACCGGGATCGAAACCTCCCCCCGGATACATGCCTTTAGGAAAAGAAGACATGCGTCCGGCCATGATCCCGGTGACCAACGATACAACGATGCACCCTTCCATGTCTCAAAACAATTACATGCCGCTGAATGTCCATCCCAATCCGTACGGTAACGGCCAACCGTCCCTCGACACCATCCCGTTCCCCGTCCAAGACGGAGGCAGCGACCGTGATCGCGGTCGTATGCCGCAGCAGTCCACGATGTTTGAATCGGCCGCGCCCCTCGAATATGCCCCGTCGCAACAACATCCTCAAACGTCCCAGCTAAATACGTCGCCGCCCCAACGGCTTCCGTCCCACGATATCCCGATGGACACGACGCTCTATGCCCAAGACGAAGAAATTAAGGCGAATTACATCCCGAAACCCAAGACGACCGTACCTGTGGAAGACTATATCAAAAAATACGACGACAGTGAGTCTGCCACCGTCCGCGACCACGAAATCAAGAAATACCGCAAAGATTGGATGGAAACCATGTTTCATTCTTACCAACAACCCCTGCTACTGATTGTTTTGTATTTTATCTTTCAAATGCATGTTTTTTCACGTCTCATGTTCTATTATTTAGGAAAATGGAAGATACTTTTCAAAGAAGACGGCGCCTTGAGTTTATACGGTATCGTCATGAAAAGCGTTCTTTTCACCGGTACGTATACGGGCTTGTGGTATCTCCAGCAGGTCATATAATGACCATCCTACGCAATAACATAAGAATAAACCGGGCTTATCATTATGTATTTGGCAATGGTGTAATAAATTAACGTAAAAATCATATGGTTATTATATAAAACGGTATTTTTAATAATTAATAATCATGTCGGCAGTCAGTGTATTTGCCAATTTCGCCACCTTGGTGGGCGTATATGATGGGACATTAATTAATGGCGCCACCATTGACACGTCGACAAATATCGGCAGTGGTGATTTGAGTTTGACCTCGAGCAACAACCAATACCTACTAAATACCAATACCTATGTATCGCCTCCTGCCGTCACCGGGAACGGCATCAGTTTCTCAGGTTGGTTTTATCCCACTGGTCCTCAATCGACCAATTCGGTGATATTTGATGTGTCGTCGGCGTCGTCACCGTCGGCCGTCACGCTGTCCTGTTCGACCGCTTCCATCACCATCTTGACCGGCACATACAACGGCGTGAGCGTGACTACCGCCTATTCGAACCCGGTCAATCTCAATGCCTGGAATTTTTTCACCTACATTGTGGATTGCAGTGGCACGACGGCCTACCAATTGTTGTATTTGAACAACGGCGCGCCGGTCACGAATACCGCCGCCACGTATTCGGGTTCCGTTCCCTATACCACGAATACGCTGGGTTATCGCCCCGGTCTCACGTATTTCAACGGCAAGATTGATGACTACCGGTACTATAACCGCGTACTGACTCCCCCCGAAATCAACGTATTGTTGAAATACAACTACAAATCTACGGCGTCGGCGTTGACCCCGGTGGTGTATGTATCCAAAGATGCGGCGACGGTGACCGGGAGCTCTTCCATCATTCTTGATTTGAGTGGCACATTTAGCTATGTGACGATTTTACGCGCAATCACCTCGGGAACGAGTGGTTCCAGCACATCCTTCAATATTTCGGCATCTGCCATGGTACCTTCGAATAATTTCAATTACACAACCTGGACCGATATTGGGGTGGCGGCCGGCAACACGTACACCTATACGGTGACGCCGTACATTGTGAGCACCATGGGAACCTACAATACTGTGACGATATCCATATAATAATCCAATACATTGATGATGGTCTGTCGCGATCATCATCAATTTCACCGCAGTGCACCTAGACCAAAGGTAAGTTCCTAGACCAAAAGTAAGTTCCTAGACCAAAGGTAAGTTCCTAGACCAAAGGTAAGTTCCTAGACCAAAGGTAAGTTCCTAGACCAAAGGTAAGTTCCTAGACCAAAGGTA
>Ga0209189_1000016_pt1 | contig 173884 bp, 245 predicted proteins | sample C_130820_EF_Meta_FD_187308 | JGI IMG/M metagenome (GOLD analysis project Ga0209189, IMG submission 187308) | Freshwater microbial communities from Lake Croche, Canada to study carbon cycling - C_130820_EF_MetaG (SPAdes) (version 3) | ecosystem: Environmental > Aquatic > Freshwater > Lake... | reverse complement strand
TCTTGCATTTCTTCTTCTTTTGATGGATACATAATATAATCATAAATTGTAGCCATATAATCATCAAGAATTGCTAATTTATTTTGAATCCAAGGTTCTAATATATCGTCTGCAACTTCTGGATCAGCCATTGCTTCAAGAAGTTGTTCTGATTTATCTGCGATTGCTGACAATTGACTTTCACTCATTTCAAGAGCTTCCATATCATGGTCGTCCATTGTTTCTACTTCATTTAAAGTTGGATCTTCTTTAGTAAATTGATTTTGATCAAATTCTGTTTCTCCATCCCAGTTGTAATCTTGATTAGTATAATCATCTGCTTGAGCTTTTTTAAGTGCTTCTTCTGTTGGACGATTTGGAGATCCTGGTTTTGCTGGGCGATAATTTTTACCCATTCTTTTTTTCTTTTGTTGAATGTTGTACCAAAGTCCTTTATTTTTTCCTTGAACTTCTGCCTCTAAAGTAATCTCTTCTTCACTTGCGGTAATTTTACTTACTGGTTTTGCGCTCCACATTTTACAACTCCAGTAATTTGCTTTCCATTTTGGTCCTGGATTGCTGCAACCATGTCTTGCTCTATATGCTTTGCGTCTTTCTGGATTATCTCTTTTAATAGACATATTTGGATCACCAAAAGTAACTTTTACAATATTACCTTTATCATTCTTAACGTAAACTCCAAATTTCTTTTTACTACCAGAAGGAAGTCTGAATGGTTTATTTAAAGGTGCTTTGCCTTTTTTAGCTGCAGTAATATTATTTGATAAGTCAATTTCCATATTATTAATACATTACACTATTTTAACTTTAATTATCTAACCCAATACCAAATAATTCCAGGTTGTTCCATGCATCCTTCTTCACCACACCCTTCTGACATCCATGGAGTTGGAAACCAACCTATTGCAGTTATTAATGTTCCCCACCAATAATTACCACCAGTATCGCTAGTTGTTATAAATCCTGAATTATTACTGTACCACGGCATTCTTTCTGAAATTCCACCGTTGGTATAATAGGTCCATGTTCCAAATTTTGTATTTATAGTAATATTTGTTTGACTATTATTTGTATTTATAAAACTATAATTTCCATTTGCTGTCCAAATTGCTCCATAAGATCTTCTAGAATATGCATCTATCATATATTGAAATCCACTAGAAGATTTTTTAATATAATCTGCATAAGCTATTATACTGTAGGTATCAGAACCATCTGCTCCTTCACCTTGTCGTGGTCTATTATCTGGAGATGCTGGCGGATTAGATTGATTTCTTAAAATTGCATTTTCATAAGTCCATCCAGAGCAATAATTATTTAACATTATTAATGTCCAACCACCACCATCAGTTGTCATATCTGCATAAATTTGGAATGGAGTTCCACTATTAATATTATTATTTTTAATCCAATAAATACCATCTGTACTATTTGCAAAATCTCTTTTAATTTGATAGGCGCTACTTCCAGCAGTTTGTGGGCTTAAGCCATTGCCGCCTAAAGTATTATTTAATTTTCTAGGAACATATAAATTTATTCCTCTTCTAAAATTTCCCAATCTGTTTGTTTTATTGACTATCATATAATTAAACGGCGGTGATGGTGTTCATTACGGAGTTGTACTGATGACAATTGTTCCACCAGTAACCCAAGATTCGTTTGTCCATCCATATAATGGAAGAGCAGAAGATGGCGCTGTTATTCTGGCCGCTGTTCTACTAGTATAACCACCATTTTCGTCTCCAGTTTCATAAAAACCTTGAACTTCAATGAACCACGTGGCATAGGAATCCCATAAAATTGATCCATTACCATATTGGCTAAGCCAACCATTTACAGCTACTTCCCAATAATATGGATTTTGAATTGAAGGATAAGACCATTGTCCATCTACTGATGGAAATGTGAGACCGCTTAAATATAGGAGAGGTGTGCCAAGAGCAATTGTTGTTGGCGCAGCTGATATTCTTCTTCTAGGAACATATAAATTTATTCCCTTTTTAAAGTTTCCCAATTGTTTTGTTTTTTTGACTATCATATAGTCAAACCCATCTTAAACTAATGGAGTTTTATTTATATTTGTTCTTTCCCAACTAATATATCTTACGTTAGCTAGTCCACTAACGCTAACGTTTCCAACATAACCTTCATCATTTAAGCTTCCACCATCTCCAGCGTTTGTTGAAGTATTTCCAGCAAGAACAAAATTAAAGCTACTTGCATTTGCATTTAAACCATATTTAACATAAAGTACGCCTGTAGCTAAGTTTTGTACAAAAAATTCTCTACGATATGAATTGGCTGGTAATACTAAACCATTGCTTCCACTAACTGTAAAATTACTGATGCCAGTGCTTTGCTCTGGAAAAGTTGTAACTGCGTCAAATTGCTGACTTAAATCAGCTTGAAATACGATTGTTCCTTGGACCCCTGCTGGATATGGATCGCCAGTTATAAATAATTTATTATCAATTGAGTTTGACTCGCTTAGAATACCACTAGTATTGTTTATGATAATATTTGTGTCTTCTAGGATACCACTTAAATAAGTATTTGGGCCTGTTCCGCCAACTCCAGTTAATATATCTTCTATACTGTCAAGTTTTGTCCAGTCTAGACCCTTAAATCCAGTAAATCCTGGCTCTTCTGTGTAAACCTCAACGACGTTTTGATTAAAATTGGGATTATATATATTTGGCATAATTATAATCAATTACACAAAAAATAACAATATATATTATAAATTATACAATATATGAATGGTTTTAAATATAACTTCTATCTCCAGAAAAAATAACTTCACAATACTCTTTTAATTCATTAAAAATGAAATTCTTCATATCATTAAGATTATTAAACTTTATAAAATTTGGTCCGTCTTTTTGATTATCTAGTATAACTTTAAAAGTATTAAGTTGTTCAATAATATCACATTTGTTTATAATAAGTTTATTTGTGCCTGATGTTTTAATCGCTTTCTTTAAATGATTTAATCTTAACCAATTCGCTAACCTTTTCCTTCCTGTTGTTGAGCCAAATTCTTTTCCTAGTTCAATTAGTTTTACTAAATCTTGATTATCCCATAGGGATTCTGGAAATAATGGATCTACTCCACTTTTTGTATCGTAAATTTTTGCAATACCTATAATATCTCTAATTTTCTTAGGAGAAAATCCTAATGAACATGCTGAATATGGAAGAGTCTCGCTACTTGTGACATATGGATAATCTCCATAATTTATATCTAACCAAAAACTTTGCGCTCCTTCACATAGGATATTGCCATAAAGTTCTCCGTCCCAAAGATATTTTTTATCAATATAATCTCCTGCTAATTTTCCTATTCGTAACATTTTATCTGAATAAGCTGGAGCAATTCCTTGGCCAGTTGTGCCAAGTTTGGGCTTTAAGAACTTGAGATCATATTGAATATGTCTTTCTGTGATGATATGAGCTTTTGGGCTCACTTTAATTAAGGATGTATCAAATCCTTCTTTTTGAAGATATTCTATTTCGTCAAAAAATTTATCAATATTGATAACGCAATTTGGACCAATGATGCTAAGTTTATTCTGAAAAACTCCACAAGGGATAATATGAGTTTTATATTTTTTATTATTAAGATAAACTGTATGGCCTGCATTGGGACCACCATTCCAACGGCAAACAATATCATAGTTTTTACTAATAGCATTACTTATTTTGCCTTTTCCTTCGTCTCCCCAAGCTAATCCAAAAATAATATCAACATAATTTACCATCAATTATATATTACTATTAATATATAGTTATGTAAAGATTATTTTTTATTTATTAAATGCTGCTGAATGACATCAAAATTACGATCCAATTTTTGTTCTATTCTGTCAAAATAATCATCAAAAGACTCTTTAGTAACATAAGTTGTGCTTATTTTTAAAGCTAAATCAGCTATTTCTTGTTGATGCTTTCTTCCTTCTAATTCCATTTCTTTCCTTAAAGTTATAAAATCACTAAAAGTTTTATCATTAATTTCCTTCATTAGATTTTCTTGCTTATCAAAAAGAGAGAATACTCTAGTAAATAACCATCCACCTAAAAAAGATAATGCTCCTAAAATAAGATTAAATAGTAATGTAATATCTAAATTCACATAGATAATTACACATTAATATATAACTATTACAGTTTTAAATCATCAAAATCATCATCAGAGATGTCCGTTTTCCTTGCTCCCACTTTATAGCTAGAAATCTCTGTTTCTTGAGGTGCGACTTGGACTTTACTACTATCTAAATAGCTATCTAACCATCCAGATATAGGGTTATCTTTTTGATTAAATATCTTCTTATAACCAAGGCTTCTAAGTCTTGAATCGCACAACCATTTAGAATACCCATCTAAAACATCAGCATTTAAACCAAGTAAGCTACCTTTACTGAATAAATACTTAGACCATTCGCTTTCATTTTTTGCGGCTTGTTCATAGAAAGCGTAAATCTTATCTTCACTTTTCTTAACTATACTAGTAAAGCCTTCTTTATCTTCATCTCTTAATATTTTAAGCAGATTTTGACTAACTGCAAAATGCAGGGCTTCATCTCGTTGAATGAATTTAATAATCTTAGAATTGCCTTCCATCTTTCCTCTGTATCCAAAGTAAAAAGAACAAGCAAATGAAACATAAAATACAAGCCCTTCCATTACATTGATAGAAAGAATAGCGTCAAAAATCTTTTGTTTAGGATCTTTCTTTTCATCATCACCAAGAATTTTATCAAAGTTATTTCTAATTAACTCCGCACGACTAGTAATCTCTTTATCTTCCATGATGCTATCAAAGAATTTAGTAGGATCTGGATATACATTATTTAATAGATAAGAATAAGAATAACTATGAATACCTTCAAATTGTGCCCAAGTATTCATGCAAATCTCAAGCTCTGGATTACTTACATAATCTTTAAGAGAATGAATACTACGAGATAGCATGCTATCTCCAAGAGTTTGAAATCTTAAATTACTATCAAACACAAATCTTTCTGTATCTGTTAAATTTTTGTAATCACTACGATCTTTCCCTAAAGCGATTTCATGTGGCCACCAAAAATTTTCATTTTGTTTCTTGAATAATTCAAAAAATATAGGATATTTAAAACGATCATATCTTTGAAGATTAAGATCTTCACCAAGAAATAATGGTTGTTTAGTAGTATCTATATTTTTAAAATTTAAAACTGTTTTCATAGATTATAGTTTACATGCTCCACTGGAACAATCTCTATCTTCTTTTTGATTAAGTGATTGTTCTTTATCTCCATCGTCCGTATTATTATAATACAAACTTATTAATCCAAGGCTATATGCATATATTAATTCTTTCATAACTTTTGCGTCTGGTAATATATGATTTTCATAATGACTATAATTATAGTATACATTACTTGATATAGCCATGTCAATATATTTTTGAATTACTGCATTAATTTTAAGTAGCCCAATATTATCTTTAAGATCATAAGCTAATTCATAATTATCCTCGTATTTTCCAATTCCTGGAACCATAACTGGAAGTTTACCCATTTTACTAGTCTTATAAGTTATAAGACTACGAATAGGTTCAACTCCATTTGTAGAGCATTGAATCACTGAGCTACTTTCGCAAGGCATACAGGAAGATAGCGTTGAATGTCTTAATCCAAACTCTTTAATATCTTTTCTTAATTTTTCCCAATCAAGAGAAAATTTTCTTTTAACTAGTTCATCTACTTTATCTTTATATGTATCAATAGGTAATATGCCTTTAGAATATTTAGTTTTATCAAATTTTTCACATTTACCTTTTTCTTTAGCTAATTCAATACTACTTTTTAATAAATAATATTGAAAATGTTCCATCCATTCGTCTATAACTGATAAAGATTTATCTGAACTATATTTTAATTCATTTTTAGCAAGAAAAGCTGCAAGATTGGTAATTCCAACTCCAAGACTTCTGCGTTTTTTAGCAAAATTTTCAGCAGCAATATTAAAATAATCTTGAAGTTCAATGATCTCATCAAGAAATCTTACGATAAGATCGCAAGTCTTTTCAAGATCTTGCCAGTTTTTTATTTCTAGCATATTTACTGCCGAAAGAATACACATTCCAATTTCACCATTTTTATCATTATAATCATTTAATGGTATTGTTGGATGAATAACTTCTGTACAAAGATTACTCATTGTTACTTTATCAGCCCAAGCTCCATGTTCGTTAGCGTGATCTACGTTCAAGATATAAATTCTACCAGTTTCAACTCTTTCTTTAACTATAAGTGAAAATAATTTACGAGCAGATATTTTCTTTTTAAGTTTTAGTTTCTTTGATTCACATTCTTTGTATACTTTATCAAAGTCTTTTGTTCCCCATGCTTCATAAAGCTCTGGAACTTCAGAATTATTAAATAAAGTAATATCTTCATCTTTTAGTACTCTATCATAAAACAACTTGCTCATGCCAACTGTATAATCAAGCTTGCGAACTCGATTGTCATCTGTACCCGCGTTATTTTTTAATACAACAACATCTTCAATTTCGTAATGCCACCATTGAATATTACAAGTTGCACTTCCACCTCGTAGTCCATTTTGTTGCCACGCCTTCACGCTACTTTCATAGATTTTTAAAAATGGAATTAAACCAGTATGAACAACTTCTCCATTTTTAATTGGAGAACCAATAGCTCTAATTTTAGAAACATCAATACCAATTCCGCATCTATTTGCAGTAGCCATACTAACAGCAGTTGCACTAGCTGTAATACTTTCTCTTGTATCGTCTACCCCAATCAAACAACAACTAGCATAATTTCTGCTACTAGTTCTAACTCCTGCCATTACTGGCGTTGGAAGATTGATCTTATGTTTACTAATAGAATCATAAAATTTTCTAATATAAGAAAGTCTAGTCTCTGTAGGATATTTAGCGAAAGCGTATGCCGCAATTAATATATAAGCAAATTGGGGAGTTTCATGAATTTCTCCAGTTGTTCTATTCTTTATTAAGTATTTATCGCAAAGTTGTTTAATACCAGCATAAGTGAAAATAAAATCTCTATCGTGATCAATAAATTCTCCGATTTTATTTATCTCATCTTCTGAATAGTGATCCAAAATAACTGCATCGTAAACTTTGTTTTTAATATTTTGATTTAAAAATTCTGATAATCTAGGAGCATGTTTGCCTTTCCAAACATCTTTTCTGAGCTGATAATTTAATAATCTTGCTGCGACATATTGATAATTTGGCTTGTCGATTGAAATTAAATTCGCTGCGCTTTCAATTAAAAGATTATGAATTTCTTTAGTTGTTATTCCATCATGAATATTAATTTTAGCATTAATCTCTACGTCTGTTAAGCTAACTCCACTATAACCATCTATAGCCCAATTTATTACTTTGTTTATTTTTTCTATATTAAACTTTTCTGTAACACCATTTCTTTTTTTTACATTTGTATTTTTATTCATAGTAACTAGTTGAAAAACTATATTACATTGATTTTAAATATAAAGAAAGAAAATTTTAAAAACTTACTAACAATTTAGTCTGAATGACTTTTTGGGTGTACTTTACCTTTTCTTTTTTTAGACCAATCCGAATAATACTTTTTCTTTACTGGGTCTTCCCCGTAAATTTTTTTTCTTTTTTCTGATAACTCGGCGCTTCTGTCCCACATGTCTCCAACTGTACCTTTTTTATTTGCAGTAAACTCCGAGAACTTTTTTGCATCGCAATTGACGTCTAATGATCCTTGAGTATTTAATTCTGGAGCAGTAAAAACTCTATTCCATTTTAAATTATTCTTATCAATAAATTCATGAGTATCATTTACAGATTGTATAACTTCTATAATTTCTTGAGTTTTTGGATTTTGATATAAATATATTGGCATTATTTTAATAATGAAAGTATTTTATCAGTAAATTTATCTATTGTAAAATCTTTTTGAAGTTGTAATCCAGCTTGATTGACTTTATTTGATTCAACTCTAGCAATAGCTTTTTCACATGCATCTAAAAAGTCTTTTGGGTCAAAATCATGTATATTACCTTGATTAAATGGTTGTCCTTTGTGAAAGAACATGCCATCGTAACTTTCTATTTTACCATTTGGTTCTACTAAAACGCTATTATCTTTGTTTGCCCAATCTTTGTAAGATGAAGCATTTAAAATAATAGAATGTTTTCCCATAGCAACAGAATGAAACTCTGGCAATCCCCAACCTTCTCCACCACTCATTCCTATAATAATATTAGCACTATTAAGATAGTCATTGTATGCGTTATTTTTTTGCATAAAATTTAAAAATGAAATATTGAAATAAGATTTTCCTTCTAGCCAATTATTTAGAATTGCAGATTGAGCTTTTTGGTCCATGAATGGATTGAAAATAGAGCATTGTAGGGAATACTTTGGATTATTGCCAAATCTTGATGCCCATAGCTTTAGAACTTTTTCATGATGTTTTCTTTTTTCTAATTTGCCTACTAAATTAAAAACAATTCTAGTATCTGAAAAGTACTGTTTATCTTTTGTTTCAAAGTTGTATTTATCAAAAAATAATGGAACAAATTGTACGTTTGAGCAGCCTTCTTTCTTAAAAAGATCTACTGCTTGAGTAGAGCTAAATAAAACTAATGAATTATTTTTTACTATATTAACTTCTTCTTTAGTTGGAGAATCTAATTCATAAAATGAAAATAATACTTGCTCTTTCGATAGGCTTTCTAAGCTGCCATTAATATGCCATAATTTAAAGATTTTATTATTTCTATTATGTATACTCAAACTTTTTCCAATCGTGGAATTTATCCATTGAAAAAATTTTTCATCTGCGTTTGATTGCGATGAAAGGTCTATATTTTGACCTATAGGAAAAATGGTCGGTTCCAACTTCCTTTCGTATAGATTCCTTAGAAAAGAAGTTGAAACTTGTCCAAAACTTACGCTATTAATTGGTAAGTTTAAAGCTAAACTCATAGAATATCGTCTTCGTCTTCTTGTAGAATTTGCTTAACTTTTTGTGGTGCAACTGCTTTTACTTGTGCAGTTTTTACTGGAACCGCAGAAGTTTGTTTGTTTTGTCCATCTAATGGCTTCGATACATATAGTCTATAATCTGGAGCTTTCTCATTAGTTTTCTTGCTGTTAGCAAAAACTACTACATCGATTCTTTGACCATCATGGTCATTGATATATCCAGATAGGAACGACATTCCTGTTTTGCTCTTCTTCTTCCAAAGTGCGCCTAGCTCATTTTGGTTCTTGTTTGTATTTTGATTTGTATTATTCATTTTTATATTTTATATCTTTTATTAAAATTTGTCAAATAAATTATTACTTTTTAATTTAAATTTTAAAATTTTTAATGTCTTATTATGTAAATTAATAGCAGTTTGGGTACTTATTTTTAATGATTTAGCTATTTTACTCCAAGGCATCTTTTTATTTTTTTCAGAATATCTTAATTTGAATATTTTAACTACTCTTTTATCTGATATATAGTTCAATATATTATAAATATATTCATTTAAATCTTCGTTATGTTTGTCTTGATAATAGTTAATATTATTATTTTCATCAATAAGTTTATTAAGCGTCATATCCTCTAGTTTTACATAAGGCTTATTCTCGTTAATGCAATTTAAACATTGATATCTAACTTGATTATATAACCAAGTGGAAAATTTTGATTTTCTATCTGGATCAAATGATAATGCTGATTTATATATGATATAATCCTTCTGACTAGTCAAATCTTCCATATAAACTCCAGATGAATTTAATGGTATAGAGTATTTTTTATATAAAGAATGACACAATGGACTATGTCTTTCTATTAAGACTTTTAATGAATCCTCATCATTTTTCTCTTTTATATTTTTTATAAGATCGTTATCTGTTTCGGGGTATATTTGCATATTATCTTTCTATTTTTTATTTAATAAGAATTTTTCATAAACATTTTTAAGTTGTTTTTGCATTAATTCATATAAAAAATTTACATCTTGACATGTTTCCCAGCATATATTTATATCTGATACAGCTTTTAATTTATTATCGTTAGCTTTTTCTTCTATATTAGCTGGAGGTATAACTGTTCCATCGTCTAATTTTCGCGATATATGTATTAAAATACCATTATGAGACTTTAACCAAGAGTATTCATCGTCTCTATATTCAATATATCTAACGTCTGTAACAATTGGAATTATATCTTTTGTAATTAGATCTTTAACTTTCGGGTCTAACATAGATGTCCAGTATTTTCCTTCTGTTTGACTCCTTCTGCATTTACCATATGCTACCATAAGTGGCCTTACTAACTCTTTCTCTTCTGGAGAACATTTTAATAAATCTATTTTGAATTTATCTTTTGTAAAATCATTTAATTCTAATTTTAGATTATCTGCAAAAGCTAATCGATAAGAACTTATATTTTTTTCTTCTAGATATTTTTTAAGTATAGAAAAAAATGTATCCTTACCAGATCTTGCTACTCCTGTTAGACCTATTAACATTACTCTCCTCCTGACGAATACGTTTCTCCGTCATAAGTTGGTCCATTATATGTTTTAGCAGTAGATTTGTATTCGTTTGATTGTTTTTGCACTACTGTTTTAATTTTATTAGCATTTGGATCTATAACATCAGCTTCAAATGGTTTATTGAATACGCTTGCATGAGATTGATTTGTAGATCCGTTTTCGTATTTATATGTTCTATAGATCTTGTCATTAACTATCACATATTCTGGAAATGGTTTTGATATTACGGAACTACGAGATGCATTTGTAGAACCTGCGTATTTGTACTTATAAGTTTCATATACTTCGATTCCTCTTGAGGTTTTGACATAATTGTATTCTTGAAAAGGTTTATTAAACACACTTCCATGAGATGAATTGGTGCTTCCATTATTATATTTATAAGTTTCATATACAGTTCCATCTTGGGAAAAGCAAGATGATGCTAGTAGTAGATATAGTAAATTAATCTTTTTCATACTTCTGTAATTGTACTCCATAAAACCTAAAAATGTCAAGCGCATTTTTATCTAAATTATAATCTTCTAAATATACTACATGTTTTATTCCGTATGATATTATTGAAGTCGCACAAGAAGAGCATGGTAAAAGCGTACATGCTAATATATATGGTTCATCAGATCTTTTAATAAGAGATAAAGCATTTATCTCTGCGTGAATCATGTATCTTCTTCTTTCTTCTCTATTCTCCCAAAATTTATCATCAACTGATACTTTAGATGGCAAACCGTTATATCCAGCAGACAATACTCTACCCTCTTTATTTAGAATACATGATCCTACTTTTCTATATGGATCTTCTGATCTCAAAGACCAGACTTTTGCCGTAGCAAGAGCTATATCAACGAATGAAGGTCTTTTTTTCACTTTTTAAAAACCAGATTATTGCTAATACGATTCCAAAAGAAACACAAAATAAATTATATAAATCCATTTTCAGATTATAAAACGTTTTTATATACAAGTCAAGAAACCTCTTGATTATAAATTAAATAGATGGTATTATATTTAAATGCAAAAACAAGAATTCAAAGAAGCTTTAAGTTACGATGATATTTCATTGCTCCCAAATTTCTCAGATATTACTTCTAGAAAAGAAGTAGATACAACTACTAAAATTTCAAGAAATTGTAGTATAAAGATTCCTATTATACTTTCTCCAATGGATACGGTATCTTCCGTTAAATCATGTATTAAAATGAATAAGCTTGGTGCAGCTGGAGTTTTACATAGATTTATGTCTGTTGATGATCAAAGAGCTAAAGCTAAACTCATTAAAGACGCTAGTGATTTCTGTGTTACTGCGATTGGGTTAAAGGATGCAGAAGAAAGAATTAGAGCTACTAGTACATTTACTAATGTTTATTTCTTGGATACAGCGAATGGTTTAGCTAAAAATGTTGAAGATTTTCTCAGATGGTTTAAGACATCTGGATTTTCTCAAGATGTTATCGTAGGCAATACTTTAACTAAAGAAAGCGTTTATAGACTTGCTAATTTAAAAGCAGATGGATTCAGACATCTAATTGGCCCAGGCTCTATGTGTTTAACTCAAGTTAAAACTGGAATCGGATGTCCAAGTTTAACTGGAAATTATTATGCTTGGAAAGCTGTAAGAAATTGGGAACTTTCTCAAGTTGATTTATTTAAACAAGATAAACCTAACCCATCTCATAGACCTAGTATTCTTGCTGATGGTGGTATTAGATATCCAAAAGATTTAGTTAAAGCTATTGTTAGTGGATGTGATGCTGTTATTTGTGGTAGAATTTTTGCTGGCTTATTTGATGTTGTTGATGATGAAAATATCATAGAAGTAGATGGTAAAAGATTTGCGAAGTATAGAGGAATGGCTAGTCAAGATGTTGTCGAAGATTACGATCTATACGATGGAACCAAAAAGAACCTTTTTGTGGAAGGAGATAATACTTTGATTCCAATTATTGAAAATAAATCTATTGAAGATATTGTATATGATTTTACTAATGGTCTAAGAAGCGCGATGAGTTATCTTGGGTTCAGAAATTTACAAGATATGCGTGGTGGTCTATGGAATAATACTGTGCAAGCTGTGAGAAATAGCCCAAATAGTATGTATGAAGGTTTCGCTCACGGAAAAATTTGATTTATTATATATTTATTTATATAATAAGTAAATGAATAAAGACCAAATAGAGGCTGTAACCTCTTCTAATAATCCCTACGCTAGGGGAACAGAATTTAGCCCTATAGTAAGAATATATCCAAAGATACCAAAAAATTCAATATGTCCCATTACTAATACTAAATTTAAAAAATGTTGTGGTAAAACTGGTCAGGATTTTTGCGAAAAATCAAAAGAAAAGCTAAAAGAGTATTTGCTTACGAAACACTTAAATGAAGCAGAAAAACCAAAAGAAAATCAATAAAAGAAAAAAGACAGAGAAGAATTCTTACTATTATATAGTATCTAAAGGCACAAAGTATCTTTATGGGGTTTTTCCATTATCTGAAGAAGGCTTAACTAAAGCTAAAACTTATCTCAAAAAAATAGACGCAACTGGCAAGAATTTTAAAATCTTAAAAAAATAAAAATTACAATTTAGTTTTCTAAAAGAATTCATAATATTTCTTTACTTATATAAAACCTGTCATAAATATTACTATTAATCTAATTTAAATACGATATCCTAATATTATAACTTTTCTTTGATATCCAAAAGGGCTTTACCTCCAGATTCTATATATCTGAAGTTGAGTATTATCGATCCAACTTTTCTTTTGACTCCAAATTTTACTGCGATCTCAGCAGTAAAAGGGCCATCGCACTTACGGATCAGAGGTAGCTTCGATCACTACATTCTGCGATGCCTATAGCTACATTTCCTTCTTTAGCCATATCATGTACAAATGAAGGTTTTAATAGTCGTCAGCCCTTGGGACGTTGCTATCTCAAGGATCGATAGTTGATTGTTTGACATCAACAAACTGCTCTAATTGGGAACTATGTATCTTGTATACTATTTCAATTTTAAATTTTTGTCAAATTTTTTAATAAAAACTTGCTTTATTTTATTAAAAGTATTATAATGTGTAAGATTAGTTAGTTCTTTAACATTGGGCCCGTACTGGTTTCGATTTTAAGAAAATGAATTGAAATGCAAGTGGAGGTTGAATCGAGGACTCCTTAAAAAGTTTCACTTATATTAACTGCCAAAACAGCAAAATATAAAGGTCATATTTCTGCAAGAGTTTCTCTTGTTGAGATGACCGCTTCTGTAGCCTAAGTTCTACAGCGTGATATCCACGACGCATCTACTGGAATATTGCGTAATTAGATGTTTATTATTTAATAGTTTTTCTGTTCTTTAAATAATAATATTCAAGATAGAATACGCTAAGTATGTTTGTTCTTATATCTATACAAAGCTAAAAAATAAAAAGAACTAAACTTGTAGTATTTTAATTTAGATTTTTAAAAGACAAAGGTTCAACTCCTTTCGGGTCCAAGTAAATCGAATCACTCAAAGAACATTTATTATTTGACAAGAATATATTTTTGTATTAGAATTAAAAAATGGCGAGATCAACAATTACAATAAAGTGCTCAGAATGCCAAAAAGATATAGAAAAGATAAAATCTGACTATAATAGAAAAATAAAGGCTGGACAAAAAGATTTTTTTTGCAACAATATATGCTCTGGAATATTTGCTAATAAAAAAAATCCAGAGCATTTAGCAAAATATAGAGATGAAGAAGGCACATTCTTAACTGGATACGCTAATAATAGATTAGATGAATATAGTCCATTCAAGTATTACAAAAACAAAGCAAAACTCAAGAATAAAGAAAAAGGCCTTGATACAGATTTAACTAACGAATATCTTAAAGACATTTATGAATCTCAAAATGGAGAATGTACTCTTACTGGTCTTAAAATGGATCTGCCAAGAACAACACAAGACGCAGACATTAAAAAAAGCCCAATTAAAGCTAGTTTGGATAGAATTGATTCCGATTTACCTTACCAAATAGGGAATGTACAATTTGTATGCTATAGTGCAAATATGGCAAAAAATGATTTTACTCAAAAAGAATCTTTGGAATTTTTTAAAAATATAAAAAGTAAAAACTTAAAAGAAGCTATAAATCTTTTAAGGCAAATTATTGAAAAAAATCTATACGATGATAAAAAAGAAAATCCAGAAAAAGACGGAACATCTTGGAATGTTTATCATTTAACTTTATTACTATCTTTATTAGAAAATGAAATCAAATCAAATTTTTAAAATTTTTTATTTTAATCATCCAGAGTTCTCGGAAGAGGAGTTAATGAATATGGATTATTTTTCTAATTCAGATTTGTATATTACTAAATCAAAAATAGAAAACGCAGGTAACGGAGTTTTTACTAAAAAAAATATAAAGAAAGACGATATTATTGAAATCTGTTATATTATTCCTTTCGATTTACCAAGCAAATATCAACCAGATCCAAAATTTGATGAATATTTTTACGACTATAAAAATGAAAAAGGAGAAAACTTTAAATGCCTGCCATTAGGTCACTCTATAGTTTACAATAGTGCAGAAAAATTAAAAGACCTTAATATAAAATATCTATACTCAATTGAAAAAAGAAAAATAGTCTGGATAGCACATAAAGATATTAATCAGAATGAAGAATTATTATTTTTTTATGAAGTAAAAAAGAGCCAGAAATCGAATTCGAACCGATGACCTATTGAGCATTAATCACATCGAATATGAACATCAAAAAATCAAGAAGAAAATGCAAAAATTGCAGTAAAGAGTGTAACAAACCAGAAAAATTTTATTGTAATAATATTTGTCAATCTAAATATCAAAATCAATTTAAAATACAAAAATGGTTAAATGGTGATGAACTTGGATACAAAACAAATGGTCAAACCAAATCTTTTATTAGAAATTATTTAATATCAAAAGTAAATAGTTCATGCGAACTTTGTGGGTGGGATAAAAAAAATTTAATAACCAATAAAAGCACCTTAGAAGTACATCATAAAGATGGAAATTATAAAAATAATAATATCAATAATCTTCAAGTTTTATGCCCAAATTGCCATTCTTTGACCGAATCTTATAAAAATTTAAATAAAGGCAAAGGAAGAGAACAGAGAATATAAAATTACACTTGTTTTTTTAAAAAAAAGTACTATAATATATTAATATGAGATTTTTATTGTCTTACTTTTTCTATTCGATTGGAGATATTTTAAGCAGAACTATTATGTTTTGGGGAGATGGATATGGATTCAAAATTTATAATAAAGTAATGTTATGGAGTGTAGATCTTGATAAAAAAGGTTTAATTTGGAAATATGTCGAATCTAAACCGAAAAACAAAAGGAAAAAGAAAAATGTTAAAAAAAATTCTAAACTTTATTGATGGAGTATTTGAAGAAGAAAAAGAGCAACCAGTATTAGGTACTCTTTATAAAATCAAAGGTGAAGTTTTACCTTTTAGATATATTAGATTTACTAATGAAGTTTATTCAAATAAACCAGTATACCACTTCAAGCATCATCAGTTAAAAGAGTATAAATTTAATAATCTTCGCAGAGTTGAAAGAAAAGCTAATAAAGAAGAAGTAAGAATATATAATCTAATAAAAGGTCATGTAAATGAAGTCGCTGGAAATATTTAAAACTTATTTTAAATAAATTGAAATATGAGAAATTGCCCAAATTGTAATAATATAGTTCCTAATAGAATAATTATAGAAGGAAAAACGTATAACCTTCAAAAACGTAAGTATTGCTTTGAATGTTCTCCTTTCAAAAAACACAACACCAAACAAATACATATTCATAAAGAACCAAGTCCTAATAGTGCAAAGAATTATCAAAAAATGACAAAAGAACAAAAGAAAGCTTTTAATAAAATTAGTCATTTATATACCAAAAGAAGAAGATATTTAAGAAAGAAAAAATTAGTGTTAGAGAATGGCGGTAAATGTATCAAATGTAATTACGATAAAAATATAAGCAATCTTTGTTTTCATCATAGGGATCCAATTAAAAAATCATTTGAAATCAATGGTCATTCAATAGCTTCTAAACCTTGGGATAAAATAAAAGAAGAAGCAAACGAATGTGATTTATTGTGTTTTCATTGTCATAATGATATTCACTATACCGAAGGTTTAGATTGGAAAAATTGGGAAATGTAAAAAGTTTTTGGAACGATGGCTGAGTGGTCTAAAGCAGAAGTTTACTAAACTTCCGATGGTTAAATCCATCCGTAGGTTCAAATCCTACTCGTTCCAAAATATCATATTTGCTAACAAGAAAATGCCAAATATATTTGACAAAACCATAATAGTCATATATAATATATTAATATGAATAAAATTAAAACACTAGCATTAATTGCACTATTTTCTGCCTCTTTAGGCTTGTCAGATACTGGTACTCAAAGCGAATCCACTCCAGTTGCAGATGGCTTTCTATCTGCTGGAGACTTAGTATTTGTTCGCCCAATTTCAACCGCAGCAACAATTGGTGCATTTGGAATTTTTGCAGTAGTAGCTCCATTTACCGAAATGGCTGGATGTACAGAAGAAACTTATCAAGGTCTTGTAGAAAAACCTGGAAAGTTTTCTTTTGATCGCGATCTTGGTGACTTTAAAAAGTAATATTTGCTAACGAGATTTAGGCAAATATACTCCTATTTGTGAGTAGGATTTAGCCAAATATCTATATTTGTGAACACGAAAAAGCCAAATATATGAATGAAAAAAGTCCAAATATGAATCAATCTCGGCCAAATAATGGTGCTGGAAAAGGCGATAAAGCAAGAAATTGTTTCTCTAATAGGTTTAAGGAAAACTTTGATAGTATAAATTGGTCAGATGAAAGAGATAAGTCGTTGATTAAAAAAGAATTAAAAAACCATAATGGTTCAGCTACATACATTTACAAATAACATATAAAGTATTGACAGATTTGACAAATAGTAATATACTTTTACTATGAGAAAAGGAGTTTGTTGTATTGTATTAAGTCTAACTGAACAAGATAATCCTATCAAGTTCAATACTATGACTTATGCTCGTTTTTCTGCGATGGATAGGAAAGAAGCTCTTTCTACCCTATCCTCTAGAATATTAAACAATATGACTACCACTTATCAATACATAAAATATTGTGCCGACCATAATCATACTTATAGAATTTCTTCTGATCTATTTCCTCTTATTACTTATGACAAAGCAAATGTATCATTACAAGATTTGCCAGACTATGAGAGAATAGTAAATCAGTTTAATAATATCAAGAATCTAGTTCAATCCAAGAACGCAAGAGTTTCTTGCCATCCCTCTGAATTTAATGTTCTTGCAAGTGACAATCAAAATGCAATCGACAAAACAATCAAAGAATTAAATCACTATGGTTGGTTTATGACACAAATTGGCTGTCCACTAAACTATGATGCACCTATGAATATGCACATACATAATTCCAAGGGCAATCTAAATCATATAGTTAAAAAGTTTATGAGTAACTTTGAAAAACTATCAAACGATGTTAGGTCTAGATTAGTTATTGAAAATGACGATAAAGACACTTGCTGGTCAGTTAAGAAACTTATGAAACATTTCCATTCTGTTTCTAACATTCCTATTACTTTTGATTATCTTCATCACAAATGTCATCCAGATAATCTATCAGAGGAACAAGCGTTTCATCTTGCACGAATTACTTGGGGCAATCATACTCCACTATTTCATTACTCCGAAAGCATTGATGGTCACAAGAATCCACGCAAACACGCAGACTACGCAAAGTCCTTGCCTAATACTTATGGTTATGATAATATAGATGTGGATTTTGAATTAAAGATGAAAGAACAATCTTTTGCAAACTTATGACGCACAAGCTATATGAAATGTTTATAGTTATCCTTGGTGTAATTGCTAATATAGTTCTTATAATTAACGCAATACATCATTGGTAATGAATAAATATTTAATATTATCAGACATTCATCTTGGAGATAAACATTCCAGAGCAGATTTAGTTTTAAAAGTATTAAAAGAAAACAAAGCAAAAACAATTATAATTGCTGGCGATCTTTTTGACCACCACAATTTACATAGGTTAAATAAAGCCCATTGGAAGGTATTATCTAAATTACGCAAACTTTCTAAAAAATGCAAGATAATTTATTTAATTGGCAATCATTGTTTTCTTAAAGCAGAGTTTATGAGTATTCTTCTTGGCTTTAATTGCAAGGACGAACATATCATAGATTTAAAAGATGAAAAGATATTAGTGGTTCACGGAGATATATTTGATATTTATTTTACAAAATACAAATGGATTACTAATTTTATTATTAAGGTATATTACTTCATCAGACACTATACTCCATTTGCAGAGGATTTCTTTAGATTATTTAAACATCATACAAACGATTTTGTAGAGAAAAGCTCCAACATTAAACAAAACGCTTTAAAATATATTAATATGAATGGATATGATAAGATAATTTGTGGTCATACTCATCTTCCAGAAAATACAGATAAATATGTAAATACTGGAAGTTTCTGTGAAAAAGAATGTGGCTATGTTGTTATAGATAAAAAAGGCAATATAAAATTGACAAAAATTAAATAAAGGATAATATATAGTATATGGGTATGTTTAATTATATCAAAGTCGAGCAAGATTTACCTCTTAATGATGAGTTGAAAGCTCTTAATATTGATTTCAAGAAAGAAGAATTTCAAACAAAAGAACTAGAAGAAAGTCTTATGTCTACTTATATTATTCGTGATTATAGATTATTTGAATTAAAAATAACTAGCCATTGGGAAGATAATCCAGATTATGTAAAAGATGGTAGTAGATTTGGTGAATTTTTTAATAAGAATAAATTGGTAGAAGATAGTAGAGAAGAAGTTTTTAGAGATGATTATACTGGCACATTTACTTTTGGTGCTTACATCTCTGGCAAAACCAAGGAAAGCTATGATTACTTTCCAGACTGGAAATGCGTTGTAGTCCAAGGTTTATTAACAGAAATATCCTTAATTAAGCCCATAGAAAAAAATTCATCTGGTCAAAGAATAGAGGCACAAGAATCTTTTATGAAAGAAATAGAAGATCACGAAAGAAAAATGAAATGTCCAGTTTATAGTTTCTACTTTAAATATTATGTTAAGACTATGAATTTTATTGAATGGAAACTTTCTATTGGCATTGTCAAGATTATTAATTTTTTGAATTGGTTACAATGGAAAGGCATTAGAAAAATCATAAAGGTTTTAACACCAAGATGAGAAAAAATTTTAGAGTTGTTCTTGAACTTTGGCCTAGTGCAGATAAAATGGATGAAGAATTATTTATTAATTTATCTGAACAATCAGTAACCAAAAGAAAAACTAATCATACATATATTCCTCAAGTAAGTGGTGGATGTAAATATCCTCAAATTAATTATAGTAGAAAAGGAAAAATAATTAGAGTATTATTGCATAATATTTTATTCTATCATAAGCATAGATATTTGCCAGAAGAAATAGACCATACAGATTTTAACCCATTAAATAATACAATAGATAATTTAAAGCCATTAACTATGCAAGAAAACAGAAGGAAAAGAAGGAAAAGAGTAAAAGCAACATCTTCTAAATATATCGGAGTAAATTTAGACAAGAAAGCATTAAAACTTAAAACTGGAAAAATTTGGAGAGCAAGAGTTACTATACCAAAAAATTATCCGAAATACAAAAATCAAAAAACTATTGAAAAGCATTTAGGTTTTTTTAAAACTGAAGATGAAGCTGGACAAGCGGTAAATAATGCTATAATAGAATTAAATTTACAAAATATTTCAGTAATGAATAAAATATCAAAATAATGAAAACCCCTATTAAAATTGAAGTAAAAGAAGAAAATGGTTATCAATACATTGAGTTACCAAATTCTTTAATGAAAAAAATGGGATGGAAAATCGGTGATACGATTGATTGGCAAGATAACAAAGATGGTAGTTGGAGTTTATTGAAAGTCGTAAGTCCTTCTAAATCAAAAAAAAACAAAATTTGACAAGTTGGCTAGTCCAGTATAAACTGAGACTATGAAGTTACCTACAATTTATAAAAAGACTAAAACTGGCAAAGTCCAAGAGTGGACTATTGAAGTTAAAGGAAATCAATACCGCACTATTTCTGGTCAAACAGATGGTGAAAAGATTACTAATAATTGGAGTGATTGTGATATTAAAAATGCTGGCAGAGCAAATGCTACTACTCCAGAAGAACAAGCAATCAAAGAAGCAGAAGCAAAACGCAAGAAGAAATTAGAATCTGGTTACTTTGAGTCTATCAAAGATATTAATAAGGTTCAATACTTTGAGCCAATGCTTGCACAAAAATATGAAGATCACGAAATCAATTATCCAGTTTATAGCCAACCTAAACTTGATGGTATTCGTTGTATTGTAACAAAAGATGGAATGTTTAGCAGAAACGGCAAGAAGATTATTTCTGCTCCTCACATTCGCCAGAATCTAGATTTATTCTTTAAAGATTATCCTAATGCTATTCTTGATGGTGAGTTATATTGTGATAAGTTTGCAAATGATTTTAATAAGATTTGCTCTCTTGTAAAAAGAACTAAACCTACTGATGAGGAACTAGAGGAAAGTGCAGATAGTATTCAGTATTGGGTTTATGATGCACCTAAAATTGGTTTGTTAAATGAAAAAGATTTATTCTATGAGAGATATGAATTATTTTCTAATGCTCTTACTAAAAGGAAATATACAAGTATAGTTATTGTAACTACCCTAAAAGTAAGTAACGAAAAAGAACTTACTGAATCTTATGAAATGTATATGGAGAATGGTTATGAGGGTCAGATGGTTAGACTTAATAGACCTTATGAGAATAAGCGTAGTAAGTTTCTTCTTAAAAGAAAAGAATTTATGGATGCTGAATTTCAAATTTTAGATGTTGCAGAAGGCGAAGGAAATAGAAAAGGAACTGCTGGATATATGTGTTTTAAAAATAAAGATGGTAGGATGTTCAAAAGTAATATCAAAGGTGATTTTGAATACCTAGCTAAACTTCTCAAAGATAAAAACAAGATCATTGGCAAGAAAGCTACTATAAAATTCTTCAATTACACACCAGATGAAGTGCCAAGATTTCCCTATGTGATTGCTATTGATAGAGATAGCTACGAATAAAATATTATTTGACATCATTTTAAATTTAATTTAAATTCAATATATGAAATTAATCGAAAAACCAATCAATGTAGTCGAGTCCGATAGTTTTGAATCCGTAAGTTTCGGAATCAAGCAATCTGGACTTCCTTATATCTTTAACATCCTTCGCAATCAGTTGTATTCCAACAAACCTCTCGCAGTATTGCGTGAGATTACTTGTAATGCACAAGACGCTAACATCGAAGCAAAGAGCAAGCGTCCTATTGAGATTAAACTTCCTACAAAGCTAGAGCCTACCTTAACTATCAGAGATTTTGGTAATGGTCTTTCTGCTGATGATATTAAGAATCTTTATTGCTATTATGGTGAATCTACCAAACGCAATAGTAATTCTGCTATTGGATATTATGGCATTGGCAAATTCGCACCATTCAGTTATGGTGATAACTTTGTTTTAATTTCTTATCACGATGGTAAGAAAACTACTTATAATGCTTTTATTGATGAAACTAAAATCGGTAAGATCGTCAAGCTCAAGGAAGAAAAATCTTCCGAGCCTACTGGCATTTTGATTTCTGTTCCAATCAAAGAAGAAGATACAGAAACCTTCTTGTCTACTGCTCAAGAATTATTTAAGTATTTTAAGAACAAGCCAATTATCAAAGGTGCAAGAAAAGAAGATTTGTCAGAAATCTATGATCGCACACCAATATTTAAAGGTAATGGTTGGGCTTATTATAATAACTCTAGCTATGGTAAAGAATCTGTTGCTATTATGGGAGTTGGTTATCCTATCGAAACTAGCGATGTGCAATTCAAAGAAGATTCTGATGAGCAAAGTATTTGTAGCCAAGGATTTGAAGTTGAGTTTGAGCTTGGTGAACTAGATATTACAGCAAGCCGTGAGAATCTAGAATATACCGAAAAGACTAGAAAAGCTATCAGAGAAAAGTTTCGCAAGATTAAGAAGGAGATGGCAGAGTGTATCTCTCAACAATTTAAAGACTCTACAAACATCTATGATGCGAAAGCTCTTTATAATGAAGTCTTTGGAACTTATGGCAGTTTGGGTTATATTGTTCGTAATGCTTTGAGTAATAAGGTTACTTGGAATAGCAAAACTATTACTGATAATCATATTGATTTCAATGATAAGATTGCGAAGATGATTGAGAATGGCAAATTGACTTCAAAGTTTTATCAGAAGTCTCGCAGAAGCACAAAATTAAATTCAGAGAATGAGGCTAAAAGGATTCTTTGTGAAAAGACGCATAAAGTCCTAGTCAATGATACTGGTTCAGCTATGGGAGTAACTCATCGTCTTGCTACTCTTTGGAATGAATTAGGAGACAAGATTGATGGTGCTTATGTATTTACATTCGTAGATCAAGTAACGAAAGATACCTTTAACAAGGAACTTGGTATTGTTAATGAGAATTATTTGAATCTTTCTGATTATGAGAAGATTACAATTCAGAAGATTAATTCTGGAACTAGCGTTGTAACCAGTAAGAATCCAAAACATTCCTCTCAAATCTTTAAGTTTAAGCGTAAAGATGCTACAAATTGGGGAACAAATTCTAATAATTGGGAGACTATGGCTATGGATTTAGCAAACGATACCGCTATCTATGTGGAGATTAGCAACTTCCAAGCTCAAGGTAAAGAACACGAATTTAGAAATGGAACTCTAAAAGATATTCTTGAGCAGTATGAAAAACTGACTGACGAGAAACTTCCAGAGATTTATGGAATCAAATCCAAAACTTTTGAATCCAAGAAAAAGATTATTAATAAAAATAAAAATCTTATAAGCCTCTGGAAACATCTTGAAGATGGAATCCGCAAGGAGTATTCTAAACTATCACAGCAAATCACAGACAAGAATCATTGGGATAAACATAATAGAGAAGATGATAACTTTAGTGATATTGCTCAAAATATGCACAAGAAAGAGTTGCACGAACTTATTGAGAATGAAAATTCAGAGTTTGCACAATATTTGAGTGCGGTTATGTTTTATGCAAAATCGAACTTTAAGAAGGTTGGAGAAGCTCTTGAATTTTTAAAATTGGCTGAAATTGATATTAAATTCGATCAAGTCAATCCAACTTATGATTTGGATGCTCTATTAAAGAATGTCCAAAGCAGATATGAAATGCTCGGTGCATTTATTCCTCATATCAGTATGTGGGAGATAAACGAAAAGCATAAAATGACAAAGATTGTAAATTACATAAATCTTATTGACAAAAACTAAAAAAGGAGAGAAAATACAAAAAATGAAAATACCATACATATTAACAGATCGTAGTCTTACCATCGTTCTTAACGATGAGCCAAAGACTATCACTAGCGAAAATCCAGTTTGGAATGACGCTATCACCGCAATTCGACAAGGAAGGTTTAGCGATCTTCCAGATATTCTCGACAAGAGCAAAGCTATTGCACGATTCTCTCACGGCAAAATTGAAGTCCGTGATGGTCTTGTGACTTATGCTGGCGAAGAAATTCATAATATCGTTGTAGATAGAATCTTAAACTTTATTAAGAATGGCTTGCCTTACGAGCCTCTTGTTAAGTTTCTTGATAAGCTAATGGCAAATCCTTCTCGTAGAGCAGTTAATGAACTCTACAAATTCTTGGAGCATAAGAAAATGCCTCTCACACCAGATGGCGATTTCCTTGCATACAAGAGTGTTAGAGCAGATTTTACTGATTGGTATAGTGGCAAACATAATTTTGCTATCGGCCAAGTCCGTGAGATGGCAAGGAATCAAGTTTGCGATAATGCAGATGTTGGTTGCTCTGCTGGTTATCACGCTGGGTCAGAAGAATATGCAAAGAGTTTCAATGGTGGTGGCAATCTTGTAATAGTTAAGATTAACCCCGCCGATGTTGTATCTGTTCCAACAGATTGCGAATGTCAGAAACTTCGTGCATCTAAATTAGAAGTTGTTGCACTATATCGTAAATCTCTTGACAAAGAACTTTATGATATTGCTTATGGAAACTTTATTCATCCATATCGTCCAGAAGCTATCGAGGCTATGCAAGAAATGTATAATGTAGACCCCGATGATGATATTTATGGTGATGAAGATGAGGAAGATGATGTTCCTAGTTGGGGAACTGATGGCACACTTAAAGCTAATTATCACAATAAGCGTGACCCTCATACTGGAAGGTTTATTAAGGGATAATGAAGTTAGGTTTGCACATTGATTGGTGCATAGGGAGATGGTTTGGTAGAGACAATAATCTTGAGATTAGAGTTATCCTACCGACCATCTCTCTCGGTTTTAAAAAAGAATATGATGATAAATGGTTTGGATTTAAATTCAATTTAAGGACAGACATATCATTTCAATCATACGAATACGGAAAAATATTTACCTTGATTTTTTTAGGACTTGGAGTTAAAGTAAGTAAATTTAATTTATGAACGAAGAAGATAATTTTAATTGTAAAGCTGGAAATCAGTTGAGAGATACTTTATACAAAGATATATTAAGGTATGCTCAAGAAAGTGATATGACAGCGTATCAAGTTATTGGCGTTTTAGAATCATTGAAATTTGATTTGTTAAACGCTATGAGAAATGCACATACAGAAGAAGGAGATGAAGATGAAATCTAATCGTGGTCGTAAAAAAGGTTCGTTTTGTTTTTCAATGATTCCATTGAGTGAACTTAATAAAGTATTGAAGCAAGATGCAATAGTTATCGTATCAAAGAAATTCCTCGACAATTTAAATATAAAAGGAATTGAAAAGGAAGTCAATACTAAAACATATAATAGTTTAGAGCAAAGCATTGATTTTCAAGTAGTTTAAATAAACTTCTTGATTACAAAACAAAACCCTTGTATAAAAACATATATGACAAAAGATAATTTTTCAGAGATCGTTGGACAAGAAAAGACAAAGGGTAAAATTAATTTCTTACTAGAGGGATTTCAGCAAACAAGAATTATGCCTCATCTTCTTTTTGTTGCTCCAAGAGGATGTGGTAAAACTCTTATCGCTCAAAAAACAGCTAATCTTATGAATAGACAGAAAACTCTAATTGTTAATTGTTCTACAATCAAAAATGTTAAGAGTTTTTTTAATCAGATTATGCTTCCTTTTGTTGCAGATAAAGATATTACTATTATTTTTGATGAGGCTAGTGAATTGCCAAGAGATGTTACTATGGCACTTCTTACTATTTTAAATCCTAACTCCACCAATCAAAATGATTTTTCTTTTGAAGATGGAACTTATACTTTTAGATTTAACCAAAACTCTTTTATCTTTTGCACAACAGAAGCTCAAAAGATTTTTCACGCACTTCTTGATCGTCTATATAGAATTGATCTTCAAGACTATTCTTATATTGAATTGGGTAAGATTATTTCTGCAAATCTACTTACAAAAAAGCAAAAGATTAATGATTTGATTATTGACGAAGTGGCTAGTGTTTGTCGTGGTAATGCTCGACAAGCTCAATCTATGGCAAATCAAATTTCTGGTTATTTAGCGGGTAAAAAATCTAATGAATTGACTAGCGAAGGTTGGAAGGAAATTAAAAGCAAACTATCCATCTACCCTCTTGGCCTTTCAGAAATCGAACTTAATGTAATTAAAATTCTTAAAGAACACGGAGAAGTTAGACTAACTAACCTTTCAGCTAAAACTAATCTTACAAGAGATATGTTGCAAAAGAATGTTGAATTATATCTTGTTCGTAATAGTTTAATTGAAATTCGTCCAACTGGTAGAGCATTAACTCAAAAAGGTAGTGATTATCACAAGGAACATATATCTATATGAAAAATCACAAAGTAAAAACTACAAAGGGAACTTCTATGGAAGTATTAAGCTATGATAGCAAAATCAAAATGTTTTATTGTTTTGTGCCTCATCTAGATATGACACTAACAATTCACCCTTCTGCTCTTGACTTAAATGAGAAAGAGTTAGATAATCTAAAAATGGAGATGTCACAAAATGAACAAAAAAATAATTGATAAGATTGATTTGATAATTGAGGATATTAATTATCTTCAAGAGATAATTGATTTTGATACAACCGATTCTAGCGAATATGATTTGGATTCAGTAGTAAATCTATTAGCTGAAATTCGTGGTAAAGTTTCAACTCAAGAGGAAGAAGTCGAAAAGATTGATCTTAAGCAACTATGACATTACATCCTAAAATTAAAATGATTGCAGAGGAATTTGGCGAATCCTATGAATGGATTGCTGGTGATGAGAGTTTGTTTATCAAAGTTGGTAATCATTTCATAGATATTGTAAAGGAAAGATTACAAAATTGCAATCTTGAATTTATCGAAGCTCAACAAAAAAACGATCACACTTATCTTTGGTTTCGTTCACCAGAAGAAAATGAAGCGGTTTATAACTTTGAAGATGAGGATGAAGAATGAATGTTTATGTAAGTGGACATAATTGGTTAGCTAAAGTTGATCTAGAAGATTCAATTAAAAAGAATGATAGATATACAGAAGCTACAACTAGAGCAATCGAAAGCGTTTTGGATGATGAAGAAAAGCAAGGTGTTGATTTAAAGATTATAGATTATGATGATTATGGTCTTGGAATTATTACCTTGACTTACGATGAAAAAGATATTAAAAATGAGGGAGAACATCGAGTAATGCTTACAAGTAACATTCTAGCCAACGCTGGGCGTTGGGAAGAATATAAATTCTTGAAGGATTACGAAGAAAATTGTAAGGAGCAAGGATTATGAAACATAAAATATTTTGGGAAAAGAATAGCAGAGTCAAAGGTATTGTTCCAAAAGAACAAATTATTAATAAAACATCTACGGATAAATTTCCTTGTGAAGCAGTAACTATTCGTATGTATAATCTTAATAGCAAAAACCCAACAGCAACCGCATACTTTTATGGAAAAGAAGCTCAAGGAACATCTTGGGGTGGAACGAATTATACTTTTGCTGAAACTAAACTAATGGTTACTTTCGATAAAGATAATGAAGGTTATAGTTTTAATGGTGGACTTAAATCTTACTCTTTACAAGACCTTAAAGAAGTGTTAGATTCAGTAAGGGAAACCTTAAATAAAGTATGAGTCAAAAACAAACATTTGAAGAATTGATGCGATCTTTTAGATTTCACAAGAATCCAATTTTAAATTGGGTTTTTGCTGAATGTAATTATTTGTATCATACTTTTCTTAATGGAAAATGGAAAGTAAAAAATATTTCACAGAAATTAACTAGAGGTTTTTCTGATAGCGATTGCTGGAATCTTCCTCAATCTACTGCGAAGTTTATGCTTCCAAGAATCAAGCATCTTCGACAAAACTATCATAGCCTTGCTAATCGTCACCATTTAATTATTGATGATAAGATTGTTCCTTATGTTGGTAAAGAAGATGATTTTGTATTTAATACAACTCTTGGATGCCACATTGATAAAACAACTGGCTTGGAAATTTCCCTAGATCAAAAAGAATATGAATATGTTTTAGATGAAATTATCTTTGCACTCCAAACTATTGTTGATGAAGATGATATTAATGTAAGTCTAGAAGAAGTTTATGAGGTTTATCCAAAAGGATTTGACCCTATTAAAGATCGTCAAATGTTTCTTGAGAAACAAGAAGATGGAACATATCTAGTTGAATTTGAAAAGAAAGAAAATATTCAACCAGATTATTCAAAATTAAATAAAGCCTATGAGCGTCAAAGAAATGGATTGATGCTCCTTGGCCTTTACTTTAAGGACTTATGGGATTAAATTATGAACAACGACAGAATACTATTAGACATTAAAAGAAGTTTGGTTGATATATCTCAATCATTATATAATTTATCACTTGATATTAATAAAATTACAAGGAAAATTATCGAAGAAGATGAAAAAGAAGAAAAAAAGAATGACAAGCGAAGAATTTGAGAAAACTATGAAAGCTCAAGGTTGCTTTGTAAGTAAAGTTTATTATCGTATCACATTTAAAGGTATGGGGCTTTATATTTTAAATTCATTTCAATTTAAATTGTTGCCTAAATTTTTTTATATGAATGGCAAATACTTTACTGAATGTGGATTTCATTGGTTAGGTTGGATTTTTGAGTTTCAATGGAATAGGTAATGAAACCTAGATACGATTTTACTAAAGGAAAATTAATTTCATACGATGGTGAAATTATTGAGTTTGCTGGTTCAGCAGTAGTAGACAAGTATCCAGATCAAGTGCAAGAAATAATGGATTTATTTGATTTTAAAAAAGGCGAATACCTTGTGACTGATGAAAGCTCTGTTGGGGATTTTGAAAAACAGAATATGAATCCTAAAAAACTTGCAAAATTTAAGAAAAAATACGGATTCAGTTTGACAAATAAAACAAATATAAGTAAGATAGCTGAAAGGATGTATAACTTTAGACCATTTTAATTTATGAAATACAATATAACATCGCAAGACAAAGAAGCACTTACTGAATTTGACCAGATTAAAGAAGGAGAGGTTTTTTCTTTCTTTGACCCCGAATCTGTTCAGCGAGGCAATCACTCAATTTATATGAAGATTAAAGTTCCTAATACTACAAGCGTAAATATCTTAGATTTAGGAGATGGTAAGGCTTATGACTTTTCAGCTAAAAAGCGTAATACGATTAATGACCCCGATGAAAAGCAGGGCAATCGAGTTTATAAACTAAACGCAAAGATTAATATTGTTGTATTATGAAAGTAATTAGATACATAAAACAATTAGAAGATGAATTTGGAAATGACCTTGAATTATGGGGAGCTTACGAAGAAACTCGTAAAGATAATTACCCTAGTGTTGATTTAATTGACGCTAAACTATTAAAAACTTTTCCAAGTCCTTATCACGCAAGGAATTGGATGGAAAATGATGGTAAGAACAATTAACTCTTTGACTTAAATTAAATTTAAATTATATTTGAGTGATGGATACAACTAAACCAGATCAGTTTTTCGCCAGCTTTAATGAGCTTCATAGCCACAAGGTAGAAGCCTACAAGCAGTATTGGGAAACCCTTAAACCTTTGACCAATGAAGATATTTTTAGGCGTTATCTTTTCGCTTTCTGCTCGGTTCATACTACTTGGGAAGGGAACATCAAAGGTTATCTTGCTATTCGTGACTTTATTTATTGGAGATATAATCGCAAGGAATTGTTAAAGCGTCTTACTCGTTCTGGCGTTGGTTGTCAGAATGAAAGGACAGATTATATTTGGGACTTTGCAAAAGATTTCTGGCATAATCCCAAAGACTTTGTTTGCTATAACAAGAAGCATTATGTCAAGGTTCGTGATAGTCTTGTTGAGCGTATTCGTGGATTGAGCTATGCTAAAGTTAGCTTCGCTCTTGAAATGATTAATCCTAATCATACTAAAGTTGTATGTGGTGATGTTCACCATCTTCGCTTTTATGGTATGGAGAATTTAAAATATACCAAGTCAAAGGTTGGTGCGATGAAATATAAAGCGATGGAGAAACATTGGATTGATAATTGCGATAAGTTAGGTGTGCCATCTTATATTGTTCGTTGTCTTATGTGGGACGATATTCAAAAGCAAGCTGATAGCGATTATTGGGGATATGTTCTCAAGCCATTTTAATAATGAAAGCGTCATCTTATTTTACTGATGGAGAGATTGAGTTAGCTATGGGAATACTTGGAGATTTGTTATCTAATAAAGATTTCCTAGATGAAATTTCAATATCTCACGATGCTACTGATAAGTATTACAAATTAGTAGACAAGATAGATGTTTATTTTAATGATTTTGATTTTAGAAATGAGACTCCACAAGAATGAAATTAAAAGATTTAATTGATCGCAAGATTCTTTATCTTAACTTTCCTATTAATAGATACGCAATTCAAGAGGGAAAGGTATCAGAGATTTCTCCATCAGAGAAATGTATTAAGATCAATAATGATTGGCACTTGATAAGCAATATTCGTATTATAGAATTGTTTAGCGAAAAAGAAAGACCATCATTAGGTTTTAATTGACATTAAACTAAAATGAAGCATAATCAAGAAATGGAAAAAGCAATTAAAATTCTAGAGGAGCTTGTTAATCAAGCTGATGAGGATTGTCCTCAAGATTGCAGAACAATGCACTTCGTTAATGCTCTTGAAGAAGCTAGTCAATTTATAATGGAGTATAAAAACGCAAAATGAAACTAGGACGAGTTACTTTAGATATAAACTATATCGTAGATATGGATAATGAAGATATGGTTAAACACGCTATTGAATCTCTTTATGAAGATTTGATGCAAGGTGTTAAGTATGGTAATATTACGGATTGGATTGATGTTGTCGAGGATAAAAACGCAACAGAGGATATGATACCAGAGTTTTTATTGGACAAAGAAAATGACTAACCCAAGATCAAAAATCTTATCAGACTTAAAGAGAGCATATCTTAAAGAACATCCAGTATCTCTTGTAGATAGGATTCTTGGCTATTTAAATAATCTAACAGACTTCCAACTTTGTCAATTATACTCTGAAAAGTATGAAACTAACCCAAAATATATAGCAGAGCAGTTTGAATTTAAATTCTAATGTGTAATTAGAATTATGGGTAAGAAAAAAGTAGAAAAATCACGAATAGAAAAAGGTTTAGAAAAAGAAGAAAAGACTTTTGCTTTAATGGCTAAAAAGATCATTGATGCTATTAAAGACGAAAAAGAGTTAAGAGCTTTTGCAAAAATATCATTAGAAATACTTTACAAAGACAATCCAAATTTATTTGCAGATCACGCAAAATTAAAGTTGAAGAAAAAATAAATTTAAATTAGTATATAGATTATGGAAGAAGAAGTCAAAACCATTCGCACGATCAGACAATTTGTAGATTGGTATGAAACAAAATTAGCTAATACTTCGCTTTCAGCAAGTTTAGCTTTTGATCTAAATGAATTTTATATTAAATTTAAGTATCTAATAAAGCAAGAAGATGAGGCAAATGAATATCTTAAAAACTTTTTGGGATAATATGCAAAACCAAGACTTAAAGAAAAATATCATAGAATTGATTGAGTGGCACAATAGAAATAATACTCATATCTCTGGCATCACTTGGAAAGAAATAGACCAAGCAGATAAGCTAGTAAAAGAGATTACCAAACAAATTAAGTAAATTTTGAAAATAATACTTGCGTGTAAGTTAAAATGTGAGTATAAGTAAGGTTAAGAGGACACCATATACATTAGCAATTATGAAATTAAGCAGACATAATCAAAAGATCGTGGACTTTATTGAAGTAGGCTATTCAGATTACTCTGACAAGATTCTTCTTGCAGATGGTTTTGATGATGCTTTTATTGGAGTTGGTGATAATGCAGAGGGAAATCCAGTAGCAATTTATTCTATTGAGAAATGCTTGGATATTCTTGCAGAACAATTTAAAGATGAAGAAGATGCTATGGGCGATGCTATTGATTATTTTGAATTTAATGTAAGAGGTTCTTATGTTGGAGAATTTACTCCAATGTTTATAAATACTTTATCGTAATGAAATTACCTAAACTTGACATACTCGATCTTCTTACGACTTATATTTTCTTTGGCCTTATCTATGGCACGATTGTAACTTTGGTTTGGAATTATCTTTTTGAGCCAATTACTTTTGTTCATCTATCTATCCTTCAAGGATTTGGGATTCATTTAATAGCTAGGATTCTTTTTGGAAATACTAATACAAACTATATTAGCAATTTTTATAGCCCAAAAACTCCAGACCTAGATAAGATTGATAGTTATTTAAAAGAAATACAAGCAGATTTAGACAAAGAAGCAGATGAAGTTGAAAAACAATACGAAGATTTAGATAAAAAAGATTAGTATGAACTTCAATAAGATTATTGAGGTTACTTATGCCTTAATCAATAAGCATAATGCAGATTTAAGATGTAGACATTTTTCTTTTATTCTTGACCGCAATCGTATTATTAGCATTGGAATGAACTCCATAAAAACCCATCCAATGAATTTAAAATATAATTATATAAATAAAAATAAAGAAAAGATTAGTGATATTGTTGGAACTCATAGCGAATTAAATGCTGTTATCAAATTAGGTATAGAGGATTGTTCTAGATTAACTCTTGTTAATACTAGAATCAATAGAAATAATGCTCTAGATCATTCTGCTCCTTGTCACGGATGCTCGGATATGATTAAACAATTAAATTTTAAAAATGTTTATCATACAGATAGTCAAGCCAATTTTATTCAATACAATATAAATAAAAACTAGACAAAGTTATTTATGTAATATAAAATATGTTTGACAACTCCCCATATATAAAGTAACCTATATATTAGGTAAAATGAAAAAGTCATTCGGTCTTAAAACTAATTTCACTTGGGAAGAAGTGCGTCCAGACGCAACAATGAATGACTATATATTAGTTTTTGATTTTGACAACTTTTGTATATTCTGTGAAAATACTAATAAAAAATACATTCAAGTTAAAGAAGATTCAAAAAATATTTGACATTATTCAATAAATATACTAATATCAATCATTATGGCAAACAGACCCAAAACATACTTTGTTAAAATGACAGACAACACTAACGGCACATTTACCATTAGTGAAGCAAAGGTTCTTGATAAAGTCAATCAGCATACTCGTCATTGGCGTTCCTTTGACAAGCGTAAATTGACCAGCAAGCTCCGAGTTTCTGATCTTCTTACAAAGTAATTCTATTATAGGATACATTCATAGGGCGTAAAATACCCTATGAGTGTAACTTATATTACTATGAAGTCTATTAATCATAAGGAATTATCTAGTCGCTAGAAGAAGTTAATCTAGCTTGACATTTTAATCAATTTAAATTAATCTTAAATAAGTCGAGGACAAGTTATGAAAATACTATGTAGAATATCCGTTTTGTTGTTAGCCTCTTGTATATTATTCAAGAGCGAAATAACATCAGCTTCAAAGAAACCTATTATCTTTAATAAAGATAAGATGGTTGATGATTTTATTAAGGCTAATACTGCGAAGAAAGAGATCAAGGTTCGCTTAACTGCATATTGGGCAAAAGGTTCTGGAACAGATTCTTGGAGTGCAAGGAGACAAAGCTCGACTGGTGCGACCCTTAAACCTAATAGAAGCGTTGCAGTAGACCCTAGAATTATTCCTTACTTCTCAAAACTTTACATTCCTAATCTTGGATTTAGATTTGCTCACGATACTGGCACAGATGTTATCAAAAAGAAAGCTAGTCACGGACAATATCCAGTTGTTGATATTTTCTTTATGACTGAAAAAGAAGCTATGAGATTTGTAAATAACAATCCTAAAGTAGTTAAAGTTGCAATTTATTAAAATGATTATTGATGATAGTATTAGTTTTTTTGCTATTTATCATCATAATTGTATTATTAATTTAGGTCTACCAAAGCAATTCTCTAATATGTATGGTAATGATATATATAAGAGTATTATACTTTGTCAAAAAGATGAAAAAAATGGCTATTTATTAACTCAAAGTATTATGAGTAAAGATAATATGTCTAAACCATATATGAAAAGTTTTTATTATTTAAATAAAAAGTTATTAAAAGAAGGCTATATGAATATTATTAATAAAATTGACTCAAGCGATAAAACCTTTTATCTTTTAAGAAGCAATCCTAATTATGATTATGAGGATTCTGGAAAAATTATAGAAGAATGGAAAATAGAGGTAAAAAATGCCACCCAAAAAATCTAAAATTGAATTTTTAACAGAACATTTAGCTAGTCTAAATCATTGGCGAGATCAATTACTTGCTCTTGAGAAATCCTATTATAGTAAAGACCCCGAAAAAGAAAGAACTTGCAGTAATATGTTAAATAAATATTTGGATGATGTTTTAGCCTATAATAAAAATATTAAGGAAAAGCCTAAAAACAAAGTGTAATGGTAAATAGAGTAATATTATGGAAATTTTAATTCTTTCAGTTTGTTTTATTTTAGGTGGAGCTTGTGGGGTTCGCCTATGAACTGGCTAATCAATCTTTATTGGGATGTTCGTTTTAAAATTGAAGATAAGTTTTTTGAATGGCAAACTGCCAGAGAATTAGCGAAATTAGAAAAAGAAGATGCCCCTTTTATTGGCGAATACAATGATAATGAAGTTTCAGCTAGTTGGGAAGATGAAGAAGTAGAAGTTAAGCCAAAGAAAAAGAAAGCTAAAAAGAAAAGTGTTAAAAAAGCTAAAAAAAGCGTTTAAGTGGTTGTTGAATCTAAAATTGGGTTGCGGTTGTTCTGGTTGTAGTTGTAGAAAATAATTCTTGATCTAAAAAATAAATTCGGTTAGTATATACTAACTATGGCATTAACAAAACAAGAACTAAAAGAAATCAGAGCCTTCCAAGCTAACCTAAAGAACTCTGGTATGAATCCTTGGGGTAATCTAAAGCGTGGCAAAGATATGAAGATGACAAATATGGGTAGACCCAAGAAAGCAATTTATAATAAAGAAGATGCCGTTGAACAACCCAAAGAAGAAAAGTTTAAAAATAAGAAATAATATATTGACATTATCTCAAATATATACTAATATTAACATTATGAATACAACCCAAACGCAATATACTTGGCAAGTCAAAGCTACGACTGGTCAGCTTGTTGTTGCCCCCAAGAGTTACCCAACTCTCCGTGGTGCAAAGATCGCTAGTAAGCGATTTGCCAACAAGACTGGTGGTTCGGTAGTTTCTGTATCGGCCAAGTAATCTAATAGTAGGATAGATGGTTCAAGCCCACTATCCTATTATAATTTTATGTGGACTCCAATAGAAATTTTTTGTTTAACATTCATTTTTAATCATTCTCCAATGGCGAATGAAAGATTGTCAGTAAAAGAAGTCATTCAAAATCGTGAAGCTCAATTACTTATAGAAAGCGTAACTTTAAGAAATGACTTTTAAACCAATTAAAGTAATAGCTTTTATGCTTATTGTATTAGCTTGGATTCTTATGACATTTTTCTTTGTTGGTTGTGCAAATGTTTCGTATAAGACTATTCCAGATGGTATGAGCGAAGATGCTCAAGATTATCCTACAAAATATAATATGATGGATAGTCCAGATGGCCGTAGAAATCCTAATGCTCAAGTAAATATTTTTGGTGCTACATATTGACAATTTTTAAGTTTGCAGTATATTGAATATATGAGCAAAAAGAAGTTTAAGAACGCACTAAAGTTTTTCAAAAGTCTTAATCAAGACGAGCAAGAAATTGTTGCTCGTAATTATGTTGAGATGAGTAAGATGGATTTGATTGAGCTTATCTTTCAGAATAGAGCTTATTATAATGATCTTGAGCAAATTGTAAATAAATATAGAAAAGATTTGGTTTGTCTTGAGAAACTAGAAAAGAAAAGTAAGAAAGAACAGCAAAAGAAATTGGCAGAATTTAAAAGTGGCAAGAGACACAAGGTAACAATCTATACTATCACAGATGATATTAGCAACAAACACGGCTCAAGCTCCGAGCATATTCTTGAAAGTTATGCAGATGAAGCAGAGAACGATGCTCACGGATGCGTTACAAGAGAAGAAGATGAACAATTTATGACTGATGCAGAATTAAACGATTGGGCTGAATTTAATGGAGCAAAAGAAGAATTAGCAGAGTGGAGAAAAGAAAGAGAGTTAGAGCAATTCGATATGAAAGGTGAGGAAGTTGTCAAGAGAAACTTTAGAAAGTGTTCCTAAAATGAAAAAAATTAAAAAAGATAAATATACCTTTCAATATGAATATGCTGATGAAATTGGCAGAGAAACAAATCATAAGATTAGTTTTAATGCAACAACTATTGGTGAAATTTGTGACAAATTAAGAGATTTCCTCAAAGGATGTGGATATGTATTTGATGAAATAGGAGTAATAGATTATGAAAAAGAAGATGAAGATGAAAAAGTTTAAGAATACCAAAGACTTCCTCAAGACTTGTTCAGAGGATGAGCAAGAGTATATCTATGATTTGTATAATAATGCGTCAGTCGCAGATTTAATTGATTTACTTTTTGAACATTTACCAGCAGATGATACTATCAAAGAAATTGAAGAATATAGAGAAGAAATGGAATGGGACGATAACGAAGCTAAGAGATCAAACGAAAGAAAGTGTGATTGCGATTTTGTTGGATGCCAAGGTTGTTAAAATGAAAAAAAGACCTTTTGTTGGTATAGCTAGAATAAATAAACTATCAAAACATTTCTCTAAAAAAAGAAAATCAAAAAATATCTTTACAAAGTTATATAATAGATTTATAAAGGGTAAATGAGCAAAAAATCTTCATTAAAAGTTGGCAGATTTGTAAAAAAAAGCGTTTATGAATCTAAAGTAGATATGGATAATATAACTCATAACTATTTTCTTAATCTAGGCAAATCTGTTATTACTGATGAGCAATTTATTAATATTGGCTTTAACTATGCACTTATTAGAGGCTTGGGCGAGGCTAAAAAGGTTAAAAGTAAAAAGAAATGACCTTTAATAATTTTCAGACCAATGCTAGTAGAACTGCTTTTTATCCAAGAGATTTAGCGGGTGATGGGTTATACTATACTACTTTAGGGCTTGTTGGTGAAGCTGGGGAGATTGCTAATAAAGTTAAGAAGGTAATGAGAGATAACAATGGAAATCTCTCAAAAGACGCTAAAGCTAGTATTGCTGATGAACTTGGTGATGTGCTTTGGTATTGTGCGAGTTTAGCAGATGAACTTGGTATGAATCTTGAAGATATTGCAGGAAATAATATAATTAAACTTGCAGATAGATTAAAAAGAGGTAAAATAAAAGGAAGTGGAGATAAAAGATGAATAACGCTAACCCATTAAATTACGATGCAAAGTATCCTCAAGTAGCTGATTCTAGCGTAAATGAAGATGCAAAAATAGATGTTATGGCTAAAAATATGTTCAAAGAAGTAATGTTTCAAAGTGCAGAAAAGGTTCAATACTATGGTAAGATTGTTGGAGTATTGCCTCAAGATAGATATATGGTAGAAGTTGAGGAAGATGTTGGTGGTCGCAAAAAACAAGTGGTATATGTATTGCCAGAATCATTGGTTCACTTTGTAGAAGATATTAGCACAAAAATTAAATGAATTGGAGTTTCTTGAGTTTAATCGTTCCATTACTAGCTTTTTCTTTGGTATTCTGGTTTGTTTATTTAATATCTAAAAAAGCCTAATAATATGTTTCTTATAGTTAATGATAATATGGCCTATACTGAACTAAACCTCGATATTAGCCTTGATCTTGTAATATTCTTATGCAGTTTTTTGACACTATTTGTTTTGAACTGCTTTATTCTTCTTGAAGTAAAAGCTATAAGGCAGTATATTAAAAAGAGGGGTGAAAAGTAAGATTATGTCTTGTTTAGGTATGCAATTTGATATAAAAGGGTATATATTCAAGCCTTTTTATCTGTTACTAGGTATGTTATACTTTATAGTGTTATTAGCTTTATTAGGAACATTATATATAATCTTGTTTTTAAGAAATACTCTAGAGATAATACTAAAAGACATAGAGAAGAATAGAAATAAGTATAAAAGAATGAAATAGGTTTGGTGGACTATAATACATATAATATTCCAATAGTCAATAACAAATAAATATAAAATATATCTTTTTTTATCTATATAGTATGTATAATAAGCTAATAGCTAATGAAATTCAAATCACTAGAGGAAAAATTAGAGTTATACTATGATAAAGTAAAGAATCCTAGCAAAATAATAGATAATTGGGCTATTATTGATATTGATGCTTTTAATGCTTTAAATAAGATAACTATAATTAGTATAAATAATATAAGCCACGGAGAAATTGATAGAATAATAACAACAGAAACTAAAAATAAGTATATTATTATTAAATATAGCCCAAGTTTTATTGCTACTAAAGTAATAGATACTGAATATGATTACTTAATAAAGGATTGGGACTTAATAGCAGTAGATAGAGATACTATATATAAAGAAAATATTAGTAAGATAATATCAAATAAAGAAATAATGAAACTACTTGGCTTTAAACTAAATAAGAAGGCTAGGTTAGATTTAGAATATTTTGGTTGATTTTGAATTAATTTAGATTTATAATTGACATTATGTTAAATAATAGTTACAATAAGAATACTTTGGAAGCCGTGACCCAAGGAAGCAAGGTTGGTGGTTATCCTAGCAGATTCCTTTCTCTGCTGAAAACCACTTTATTTACTATTGTAGTATTTATAAATAATGTTTATTCAGAGGAAGTTAAATTCTATGGTATAACAGATATAGATAATGTAACTTATTCCAAATGCGAAACAGAAGATCCAAATTCTATCATAGAATTAATTAAAGCACAAGAGAGAGATCTATTTAAGAATGGTGGATACATTCGTCCAGCAAGATGATAGATACTAATCAAATAACAGCATTAGATGAGAACGAGCTATCTTATCTTTATTATTGCTTAAAAACTGAATGGGATAGTTTAAATATGGGTTATGAGTTTGACTGGTATATTCTAAAAACATTTAAAAATAATGTGATTCATAAAACTCTAAATAAGTATAGTGGCAATTTGTTACCCGAACATTCTGAAATAATAATGAACATATTACATAAACTAGAAGCAAACAAGTGAATGAAATTAAAAAAGCTATCATATATTACCATAATGGATTGTCTTGTGAAGTTAAAATTATTAATCAACTTGACAAAAATAAGTATTTTGTAGAAGATGAATATGGAATTCAATGGGTAGAAAGAATAAAAGAAGATCAAATAATAATTAAATATGTTTAGTAAATCGAATTGACAAATAATAAATAAAGGTTATATTAGATCTATGAGCCAATATACAGATGAAAATTTTAAAAGAGAAGATTGGGAATTAATTCAAGATGCTATTGTTGATCAGATATCGTACCTTAAGCATAGGCAACAATATGGGTACGAGGAGCAGGTTGAGCGTCTAGAAGCCTTGCTAGAAAAAGCTAGAATTAGTAGATTAGTTGCAAATAAGGGATAATCAAATAATGAATTACTATTATATTTTTGGTGTTATCTTAGTAGTATATATTTTAAATATTTTCTTAAACAGAGATTGACAAAGTTTAAGTTTAGATTATATTGGATGTATGAGCAAAACATCTAAATCTAAAAAAATCAAGATGCCAAAGATGGATGACATCATGGCACAAATTAAAGCAGACCAAATCAAAAAAGGAGATAGAGTAAAGTATCATACTAATCTATTATTCGATACTCTAGCACAAACAAAAGTCTCTACTATTGAAGTAGATTTTGAAGGTTGCGGAGACTCTGGACAAATCGAAGCAGTAGATTATACAGACGCTAATGGCAAGGGTATAGACGAAGCATATCTTGATAAGGTTATTGTTAAAGGTTCAGCTAAAACATCTTATCACCAATGGGACGAAAAGAAAAAAGAGATGGTTTTGACAGAAGCTAGAGAAGGAAATGTCAGAGAGATTATCGAAGAGATATGCTATGATAAGTTAGGTGCAAGTCACGGAGGTTGGGAGATTAACGAAGGTAGCTATGGAACATTCTACTTTGATGTCTCTACTCGCAAGGTGCGTCTCGAATACAATGAGAGGATAGAGGAGGTTCGGACTAGCGAGGAGAGTTTCTAATGGCTAATCCATACCACCATTCATTATCATCAGCAAAGAAGTGGGGTGGAACTCCAGAAGATTATCAGAGGATTCACGATTGGTTTGATGAGAGTAAGATGATGATGGCAGACTTTCGCCATCGTGCTTTGAGACATCACGCAGAGGGTATCTTTATGTGTGAGAGGATATTTGGTAATACCATCACATTATCCAATGGTAAAAAGATTCCTACTCGTTGGGTTGGCGAACAACATGTAGCAGAGGACTTGGGATTTATTCCATCTATGCAAGATTGGCTTAAACATATTATGCCAGAACCTTGGATGGGCAAGACCAAGAAACTCGAAGTGGAGCTTGCAAAGTAAATTAAACTTTAGTAATATAAAAATATGAAAGGACTAATCAATGCTTCTATTCTGTTTGTTAGTGTTACTGGGGCTTTATGTTTCATTACTAATAAAGTAATTAAAACATTTAGATTGTATTCTTATGATCCAGAACCTATTCGTTTTTGGTTCAATAAGAAGGTCAGATTAAAGAAAAGATATAAGACATTTAAATCTAAAAAGAGAAAATATAAAAGTTTGGTGAGGTGATAGTGGTCATCGAGTGCCTTTTCTTGTAAATAAAAGGATCGTTTTGTGGTACCGAATAACCATATTTTATTAGAAATAATAATAGGAATAGATATAATATAATATGCAACCAATCATAAGTATAGATCATATAAATTCTTTCGCAGAAGAAATCAAAGCTGTAGATCCAGATTCAATAGTTTCAATTACTTTGACTGATTTAATTGAAAATACTGAAGAAAAACTCGAGATAAATAAAAAGAACGAATCCAAGATAAAGGAATTTTTTGAAGAAAAATTTTATAATAATGTAGAAGAACGCAGATACTCATATTTCACATCAATAATGTCTAATTCATCTACAAGTTTTAAGCTAGGAGTAGATTATCAAAAAGTCTTAAATTCAAAGATAGAATCTATTAAAAAAATAAAACAAAAGTATGAGCTTTGATGTGTATATTATAGTAGATGAGATCTAACAACCTAACACTAGAACAACTTTTACAAAAAGAAGAAAATGCAAAAAAATCTCAACCAAGAGAAAGTATTGTTTTTATTTATAGAAAAATAGCAGAACTTTATAAACAATCTAACGACTTACAAAAAGAATCAGAATATTTAAATAAAGCCTCGGAAATACAAGCAACTTTAAAAAAATAATAATTTTTGTTCTACAATCTGTTGTATTTGCTGTATAATACAGCGTATGAGCAAAAAAGAAATTGAAAAAAACCTAGACTTCGGTGATTGTAATAATCTTTTTTCATTCGTAATTGAAACATTAAAAAATGTTTTGACAAAAGAATAAAAAAACATTACTATAAGAACAGTAGAAGGCACACTCTCGGTTGCGAAAGGGTGCAAAGAGAGAAAGCGAGGCGCCGTATATTTCTCTCGTTCCTTCTACGTTGATTTCCGCACGAAATCAAGGATTGGTTGTCGAGGGGATTGCGGAATTAACCTTGACCATATATCCTTTGAGCGTTTTTTGGTGTCGCAGAAACCATATTTTTCTTTACTTAAATAATAAATAACTTAATATAAATAGATGACTGATATTCCTATTGTAGAGAGCAAAAGTAAAACAAGATGTTTTATAGAAGCTATGGCTATTACTATTATAGCTTTGAGTGGATGGATAGCTTTTCTTTATTTTATTTACTTGACTGAATAATAATTTGAGTTATATTTATTATATGAACAGCACATACCAATACATAGCAAACTATATCAACAAGCCCACGATATTTTGTTATATTTTAGATCGCGTAGTAAACAATAATCCTTATTTGTTTGGTGGCGAGTATAATAAAAAATTACTAAATAAGAAAGTATGGATGGCTAAACAAGTGTTTCCTCATTGTGAACCAACGCAATATACTTATTTCAAAACATTCAAAGAAGCAAAAGATGCATTAAATAGATGGGGCGCGAAGTGGGAAAGGGTTTGACAAAATAATAATTTAAGTTATATTAAATATATGGCATCAACAAAAACAAACTCTGAACCTACCTTAACATCAAGAAGTGTTAAAATGTATTATCAATTTAAGATTGGCCCTGCTGATTATGAAGTAATAGAATCATTTGATGGTAATAATGAATTATGCTTTAGAGAAATAAAGAGATCAGATTGGGGTGGCTCATATAGTGTTACCAATGAATCATTAAGAAAGAAATTAATTAAAGCGGCGAAACAATATAGAATATTTAATTGACTAAATAATAATTTAGGTTATATTCTATTTATGACTAAAACATTCAAAATAGGCGAGACAGCACTTGGCGGAACTATCAAGGTAGTTATTCCTAAAACATTAACTAATATTAAGATAGATGTTATTTCTACTAATCATATTACCAGAGGTTCGTGTGATGCACCATACTTAATTAATCAATATATCTATTATAGCTTTGATAGGATTAGAATCGAAAGAGACTTGTTTCAAATAGTAAGTGGTTACTGGTCAGATCAGATCCTTAAATGGATTACTAGCAAGTGGCAAATAGAGATTCCTAAAAATATAATTTGACAATAAATATAAAAGGAGTATATTAAAACTATGAACAACACCGAAAAACCCCTAAAGAAATTCACGATTCGTATGCAACGCAACCAAATCGCAGAAGTGGACATCGAGGTCGAGGCCACATCAGATGAGGAAGCGGTTGATAAGGCAACAGAGATGGCTGAGAATTGCACTGATGCTAATGGCTTTATGCTCGATTGGGATGAGGTTGATTATAACTTTGAAGCTATTGATGTCGAGGAAGAAGAGGAGGACGAAGATGAAGTTTAAGCTTTGGCAAAGTGCAGATATGCAAGAGCCCATGAAAATAATTAAAGCTAATAGCTATAAAAAAGCACTAGAGTTGGCTTTAGAAGTTTGCGGTTATACTTTAACACAAGGAGATGAAGATGAAGTCGAGTGAGCAAATTGTCAAAGAAATCAATGATAGGATTGTAGAATATAAAACCCTACAAGTCGAGCATGATAATAATCAAGATGCGGTTAATTTATTAGAGAGTGCAATTCACGAACTAGAACATCTATTGGAATGGATTAATGAGTAATGCACCTTTAATTTTTGCTATTATATTAAGTATTGTTTTTGTTATTTATATATACTTTAGCTACAATGAATAACCTATTTTGCATTGAAATACTAAACGAAAAGCCAGTAATATGCTTTGATGAATTGCTACTTATTAGGAGTGTAATAAGAGATAGTGAAGATACTAAAGAGTCTAGTTAATATAGTTTTATTTATATTGTTATTTCCTTTGATATTATTAAGTGATATGATGAATGATGATTGACATTTAATTAATTTAATATACTATAAATATATGACATATTCTTATCAAGACCTACAAAACAAACTGAAAAAGATATATGAAGATCAATTAAAAACTATAAAAGATAATATGTACAAGATTATTTATGATGTTGAAAAGGGGATTGGAGTTTGGGATGAGCAGGTAAAGATGCTGAGAGATTTGGAGAATGAGCGAAAAAGAATAGAAGCAGAAGTTATCATCTTGACTTAATTTCAATATAGTATATTATTAACTTATGAAGTTAATTAATAGCACCTCTTATTGTTCTGAAAAGTTAAAAGAAATTATTAAATGGTGTATGCCAGATGGCGTATTTCTTAAAGACATTAGAAAGATAGATTTTGGTAATACTAAATTAAATTGGCATGGCAGGGCTTGGGGTAGCATGAGAGTACATATTGGTGTGCCTAGATATGGCAAGTATCTTAGACCTTATAATACTGGAGGCAGAAGAGGCTATCTTAATGTAGAAACATATAGCTGGGAAGAAGGTTTAATTGAATTAATTGCTCATGAATTAAGACACTTATATCAATATAAAAAGAATAAGTTCTATCATGGCATTAAAAAGATAAGAAAATATAATATGGGTACTAGAGCTAAATTATGTGAAGTAGATGCGTCTTTATATGCTAAGAGGAAAGTAAGAGAATATAGAAAAGGTAATTATAAATTAAATTTAGTTTGACATAAGTAGTTGATTATTATATAGTTACGTGAGCGGGCTCCCTGCGCGCGTAAGTCGTTGATAGGTAAGCACTTGCAACAATATAAAAAAACTTTCACAGGATTGGCAAGTACTTGAGTATCAGAATCTTATGACACGAAAAAAGTTCTTGTCATAAGTTAAAAGTATGGTATGATTAACATATGGCTAGAACAACAAAACCCGCTCAAAGTGTATACGATTTCGATGTACACCAAGAGCCACTCCTCACAACAGACGGCAAGAGGACAGGATACTTCGGCATGGTGCGCCGTGACACCGCCGAACCCATGACACTCGGAGTTTGCACCGAGCAGTATGGTGTGGTGAAGAATGCAGACCTCGTAACGATGGTCGAAGAGTCGCTATCGGAGAACAGTATGCTCGCTAACTACAACTCCAAAAAGTTTGTGGTTCGTGATGGTGCTCGTTTCTACGCTAGCTATGACTTCACTGACTTCAAGACTGAATTGAAGCCAGTTGGCAAGCGTGCCAAGGGAGACATTCTCGGACTGCGATTGACTGTTAACAACAGTTATGACCGCTCCAGTCGTGTCTCATTAACCCTCGGTTTCCTCCGTTTGATTTGCACTAACGGAATGAAATCGTTGACCAAGGAGTTCAGCATGACCAAGAGGCACACTCTTGCTGTCAATCTGGATTTTATTGGTGATGCGTTGGCTAATGCGGTCTCCAGTGTTGATACCTCTGTAGCAATCTTTAACAGGTTAGCGCAGAAGGCAATCACTGATGAGCAGGGTTTGACCTTGCTCACCAAGTTGGAGGAGAAGGCTATCATCTCTGCCAAGGTGCGTGAAGGCATCGAAGCAGTGTGGCGTAATCCTTCTTATGAGGAGGATACTGATCGCAACCTGTACAATTTGTACAATGCGTCAACTCAGTTCCTAACTCGTAATGTTGCAGATGAACGCTACGAGTACAGTGAGCGTATCAGCACTGACTTGCTCAAAGTCTTCTCGGGCAAAACCCGTGACGAAGACCTCTTGAAACTGGTCGCCTAAACTAAAACGAAACTTTAACAGAGGCGGAGGGCAAAACCCTCCGCTTCTTTTTGCACTTATTGTATCATGCATAAGTCGTTGACTATCAAGCACTTGCGACGGCAGGGGTTCCGCTTTTGTAACTCGTTATCTATCAAAGGTTTACATAGCTTGACATTTATATTATTTATGTTATAGTTATGAGATGAAAGCAAAGCATAAAGTATATTATAATTTACATAAGCATTGTCTTTCTATTATGCTTAGAGGAAAAGTATTAGAGCATAGCACAGAATTCTTTTTGAAAGATGTTGAGTTTAGAGTGAGTCAAGCTGGTAGAAACAGAGTATTAAAAGAACAAAGAAAGAATGTTCACGCTTTTGTGTGTGGCACACCAGACGATGGATGGCCAGTAGATCAAACTGAAAGAAAAGTAACATATAATCCTTATAAGTTTAATAGCTTTGTTTACTCTGATACCCTAGAGCCTGTATATAAAGCTAAATGGGTTGGAGTAATTAATCGTGATATTTTTGTCTTGAATTAATCTAAAAGTATAGTAAGATTATCTAATGGAAATCACTAAAGCCAAAAAACTAAAGGAGGGTGGCTACGCACTATACGCAACTGACCCTAAAACTAAAACTGAAACTCAAGTCGGATATATTGGAGAAGGTCTGACTTTGGAAGCGTGGCTTCCTAAAGGAGTAAAAATTGAAAACTCTTGAAGAAACATTTACCAGTCGAGGATTTAAGTTCACGATGGTTGGTCGTGATGGAGATGTTGCTATCTATAAAAAGAAACTCGATGAAGATGACAGCGAAGCTTTTAACTATGAAGTGATTGCTATTAAGCGTCACAATGGATATGAAATTGCAGGTGTGAAGATGCCTCCTGCTGAAATGTATCCTAGCGATAGTCAATGGGGCGATTGGGCATTCACTTGTATTGATCGTGAAGATGCAGACAAACGATTCATCCAACTAAAAGAAAAACTATCAGCTTATGTTGCAACTGCAACTATGCCTAATGGTGAGAAGCGTGGCCGTGGCCGTCCTCGGAAGAATAATGTTCTTCCAGAACCCCCAGCAGAAATTCACTTGACACCAGAACAATTAGCGGTATAATCCGATTATGACATATAAATGTGCAGTAAGCGGTGAAGCACTTTCACCAGAGAGAGTTGAGGCTCTGCAAGTCCTCGGCGTTCCAGAGAGTCAATGGACAAAAAAAGAACATAGTCAAACAAGAAAACTACGAGCTGTATATGCTGGTGATGATGGCAGTAATGACATCGTTATTTGTGATGCAGTAGATGGTGGCTCAATGTTTGACAACGCAGTAGCATTGGAGGTAGAAAATGAATCTTAAGTATATCGTTTTGCGAGATGGAGTCCGTGTGAGTGAAGATATGCACTCGAAGATGGAAGATGCCGAGCAAGAAGCGGAGTTTTGGCGTAAGGTCATCCGCTCTTGGCCTGATGGAACGAAAGTTACCATCAAGAAAATCGGTGGATAACTTCGGAGGCTGACATTGAGCTACGGCTTGGTGTTGATTGCTAGGGTCGTCTAACTGGTTAAGACCCACGACTTATACTCGTGAAGCTCTAGATTTGAGCGTAATGAAGGTTCGAATCCTTCCCCTAGTATGTAAAGCCTTATCATTCAACGAATTATTTTTATTGACTATTTCTCTAATTGTTGTATATTAAACCTATGACAAACAAAACAATTCCATTCTATGTGGTGAATGTGTTCGGTAAAGACCGAGCCATCATCCTAAACACCTCAATCCGCATGTGCACACCGAAAGAGACTTGCTCTCTGAAAGACTTGGAAAATTACGCCAAGGCTTTTGCAGTAGAGTTCTTTCAAGTGCCAAAACCTTCGAGCTTTCCTGCTAAAGTGGGGCAAGTAGTTTAAAGGTGAAACAGAGAACTCATAATTCTCCTAGTGCTGGTTCGAGTCCAGCCTTGCCCACTTCTCCTTGTGCGGATTGGATGCTCAACTCTTATAGTAAGCATACAGAAACAACTCAAGAAGATATAGATTGGTATTTTAACAATAAAAGTATTGACAAAAAACAAGAACAGGATAAACTATAAACTATGAAATTAATGAAACAAAACCTCGGAGCACATTGGGTTATTGGAATTAAAGGTAACAAGGACGAGATTCAGCAGTTCCACAATCGAGTCTATAATTGGGGTGGAACAAACGGAGAGCTTCAATGGATGAGTAATGACTTTGCTTATTTTTGGATTACTCTCGAAAAGTTGGAGCGAGTGATGTTTAAGTATATTATGAGTAGTTTGAGCGATAAACTTGGAAAGAAGTTCCGTGGTGCTAAAGGTGGATTAAAAGCAGTTGCTATGAATCGAGTGAAGAACACTATTGATAATATTCCAAACGAACATTTTGTTCGCACAGCACAAGTCGAGGACATCTATTCTCTCGGCACTATTTCTGCTGAAAAGTTAGATACTGACAGCTAAACAATCCGCCTAGTAGCCCAATGGCAGAGGCAAACGACTTAAAATCGTTCAAGTGTCAGTTCGAGTCTGACCTAGGCGAAACTTTATCGCTCTCGTAGCATAGCGAATAATGCAATTGATTTCTAATCAATAGATCGCAGGTTTGAATCCTGCCGAGAGCGAGAATTTTTATGAAAACTTGCACTAAAGAGAGCGACATTACGAAATATTTTCTCTAAATAAAAAATAGAATGTATTCTATTTATGTGAGAAATGTTTTTGAGAAATTTGGCGTAGAGTTTTTTATTTTATGTTTAATGCTAACGATTTGCTGGGGTGGAGTACAAGAGTTAATCAAAATACTAATTACACATCTAAAATAGATTTTCCTAAATATCTAACAGTATATAATAAATAGTTGAAATATTTTACAAATAATTGTAATATATACTGATATGAAAAACGAAAATAGAATAAGCAAAATACTTGAGAAGAGGGTTCTTCGAGATGAAGATCCAAGGCTTATTGCTGAAATAGAAAAGCATCTTGCTGGCTTGGAAATCGTTTGGCATAAATGGGTTAAAGCTCATCCTAATTGGAAAGAACAAGAAGATTAAACTATTATAAGTATTTGATTATTAAGTAGTTACAAAAGGCGGGTCCCTGCGCGCGTAAGTCGTTGACCATCAACGAGATTTAATTTAAGATTTTTCTTGTGAAAAAACAAAGGTATGGTATATTTAATCTATGAACAAAATCAAAAACGCAATCATATACGCAACCTCATATCTGAAACACTTCGTCCTTTTCCTCTTGGGGCAAAGGTATTTAATCGAATACAAACCCTACGGCAAGAATGATGTCTATACTTACATCATCAGCAAGCCTTCTTCTCATACCATCAGCAAGGCAGGGAACAAGCTATTCACTAGCTTCTGCTTTTCTGGTCGTATGGATTCTGGCGTGAAGCAATTCCGCTATGATCGAATCGCTGGTGGTCTTTCGCCAGTTTAAACTACAGAAAGACATTATAGAAAGGGCGAGGCGTAAAAACCTCGCCTTTTTTATTGCACATAAACAAAAGTATGTTAAGATAGTTTTAGTTCTTCGATATCAGAGAAGGTTGACCGAAAGGTTGCAGTTCTGGAAAGTTTTCAATGGCAACATTGATTATATATAACGGAACGCCAATACTTCTCTTGGCGAGTCTGACTAACTCCCATAAGAGGATGAACCTGCCAACGCCCAGAGTCAGAGGCGGTAGAGGAGCAGGATATTCCTTTACGAAATCATGAGCGTAGAGGGTCGAAGAATTATTTATTACGCCATTTTTCTCTGTGATTGAAAACCCAATCTAACAGAGCTTTTTCAAAACCAATATCGTGGCCAGCTTTTTCGCTTTCGAGCCATTTGTGCTTTAGGATTTCATTTCGCTCTTCAACAAACTTTTTATATAGAGCAGACGATTCAAGTAAACCAGAAACCTTCATAACTTATATTACACTATATTGGTTTTAAATCAATATTTTTATCTCTTTGATAGTCAAACACTTGCATAAGCAGGGGCTCTTGTGCTATAAGTCGTTGATACTCAATGAAATTTAAATGTAGACAAAAAACAAATTTCTGATATATTTAAGCTATGAAAGTAAACGAAATTATCACAGAAAAGTTCATCGAAGCCCTCAACAAAGGAGTCATTCCTTGGCAGAAGCCTTGGAAAGTTTTTGATCTTTGCAACGGAGTTTCCAAAAAAGGTTATCGAGGCATTAATCAATTCTTACTTCGCATGGTAGCTTCTGATGATTTCTTTTTTACATTTAATCAGATTAAAGAGCTAGGTGGAAAAATCAAAAAAGGCGCTAAGTCTCACATGGTAGTTTATTACAAACTATTAAAAAAGAAAGATGATGAATCAGGTGGCTTTCCTCTTATGAGATTCTACAAGGTTTTTGGTTTGAGTGATATTGAAGGTATGAAGTGGAAACAGCCAGAAGTCCAGAAGTTGGATTTCTCACCAGTAGAAGAAGCAGAAAAGTTAATCAACAAGTGCGTGATTCAGATTAAGTATGGTGGCAGTCGTGCCTGTTACTATCCAGAAGATCATAAGATTGATTTACCCCCAAAAGAAAACTTTAACAGCGTTGAGGAGTATTACTCCACAGCATTTCATGAGATCGGCCACGCTATGCATAAAAGCACAGGCGATAATGTTAAGAATGGTTTTGGTTCTCAGAATTATAGCAAAGAAGAATTGACCGCTGAGATTTTTGCTAGTCTTTGTCTTAACTTCTGCGGAATTGATTCTGAAAAATGTTTTAACAATTCTGCCAGCTATCTTTCCAATTGGTTAGAAGTATTAAAAAAAGATACAAACTTTATCATCTCAGCTTCTAGCAAAGCACAAAAAAGATTTGACGCTTTTGTTGATAGAAAAGAAAGCGAAGAAATTCAAGAAGAAGAAGCTGTAACTGCTTAAGTATTAACTACTTACGCAAGCGGGGTCCCTGCCGTCGTAAGTCATTGATAGTCAACGAGATTTAATTGTAAAAAAAACTTGTCACAAGAAAAAAAAGTGTTAATCTAATTCTATGTTCAAAAACAAAAAACAAGCCGAAGAGATTGTTGGCACACTCTCAAAACCCTCGAAGATGCCTGGATATGCTTACTCAACGCCCGCAAAACGTTGTCTTATCGGGCAAAAAATGCGGAATGTTGTAGGAAGCATTTGTGCTTTTTGCTATGCTCTTAAAGGGCGTTATGTTTTCCCCAATGTTCAGAAAGCTATGGAAAAGCGTTTCGCTTCTCTTACTAACGATTTGTGGGTGGACGCTATGACTTATTTGATTGGTAAAGTTAAGAATCCACATTTCAGGTGGCACGATTCAGGAGACTTGCAAGGTGTTTGGCATATTGAAAAGATTGTGAAGATTGCAAAGAATCTTCCTCACATTTCTTTTTGGCTTCCAACTCGTGAATATGCTTTTGTCTCAACCTATATCGAACAAGGTGGAGAAGTGCCTAGTAATCTTACCATCCGTTTGTCTGCTCTTATGATGGATGGCCCCGCACCCGTAGGAATTGCACAACGCCTTGGCTTGTGCGTTAGCGGTGCGAGCAAGCTAGGAAACTTTAACTGCCCATCTTCTAAACAAGGGAACAAGTGCGGTGATTGTCGCAAGTGTTGGGATAAGAATGAGTTTGCAATAGATTATAAAAAGCATTAAGATGTCTAAATGGAAATATTTTTATGTCTTGTGATATTAGGATTAACTCTAACATTCAAAATGTCAAAATGAATATAGAAAAACTATTAAACGAAAATTTAGAAAGTTTTTATCCGTGGGGTGATAATGAAAATCCTCCACTCGATACAAACAAAAGTTTTGTGCAAAAGCAGAGAGAGATTGACGAAGTTTTTGAAGGTTGGCGAGCCTCTATGTAAAAAATTGCTGGTGTAAGTCTTTGATTATCAAGGATTTACATCGGCGGCGTCCCTGCGGCCGTAAGTCGTTGACTATTAGCAACTTATTAAGACTCTCCCATATCACGCATATGGTCAGAATCAAGTTCTGCTTGAGTTTCTAAAGCTCGCTCCATAGCTTGATCATCTAACATTTTTTTTGCCCAAATTTTTAGGGTTTTTTCGTCATCGAATATATCAATCATATATTATTCTCCACAGAGGTTTTCGTCACCAGCCCAACCAAAGTCTTCCATCTGGTAACATCCACCATTGTAATCCTCATCAGTGCCGTGGCCAGCAGAAGCCATAGCAGAGTCGAAGTCGCCATCCATAGAATCGTTTGGCTCGTCTGATGTTTCGGATTTGATAGCGCGGTCATCCTCGCGCATCTGGTTAAGGATGTCGCGCACATCCAACGGAGACAGCATGTGCTGACTCATCCACTCCTTGAGAGAGGCTTTGTAGTCCATATTATTTGACCTCCACAATAGTTTCGACCGAATCGTAAACCCCACTCAACGCATCGAGCATCGAGTTAACCACATCATTGGAATTGATGTAGTCAAAGAACGCATTAGCGTCCACATAGGCTTCCTCGCAGGTTTCCGTCGCTAGGGATGTGATTTCGTTTGTCATAAATTAAATGTATCACAGATTATTTTTAGCACAAGTTTTATTTTATAAAAAATCAAATAGAAGAATGCCTAATACTAAATACGAAATATTTTAATAGGAAATCATAACATTAAAATGATGTGTCCTGTTTAGCCTTATGTAAGTCGTTGATAGTCAAGGGTTTGCGCGCGGGGCCTCCCTGCGCTCGTAACTCGTTGATAGTGAGTTATTTACAAGAGGTCTCTAAGATTCAAACAACTCGCAGAGATGTAGTAAAAAAATCTTTCACGCAAAAAGTTTTTCTTCTCACCATTTTTTACAGCAAGACGAAAAGTTTTTTTATTTATTTTGAAAAGTATTTTTTTCATTAGTCTCCTTTATAACTTCCAGCTTCGTTATAGCTTTGAAAGATTCGGTTTGAAACTTTCATCGCTTGTTCAACTTCTTGTAGAAGTGCGATGCTTCCTTTTACTTTTTTAACTTCCACAACATCGAGGAGACAAGTCATCCCAACGATGCCAGCACCATTGATTCCTCTGAATGAGAGGAAAAGAATGTTTTTGAGGAAAGGCAAAGTGTCGTAAGTATTCGCAGAATCTTCCACGAACAAAACTTCACTACCTTTCGAGGTTGTTATTTCGATGAAGTCACCAATTTGGATGTTGAGACTTTTGAAAAGTTCAGCCTTTTCTGCTGTGAGCCTAGCTTTTTCAGCTCTGTTGGCTTGTTGAGTTGCTATTTCTTTTTGTTTTCTTTTTTCGTATGTCATACCTTTAATCTATCACACTTTCTTATTTTGTCAAACTTTTTTTCTCTTTGATTATTAACGATTTAGCGATACCAGACAAGAGAATCTGTATCGACATTATACAATCCGCTACGAAGATAAATGGTTGTCCATTTACCTTTGTCCTCACCTTCGAGGATTTCAGCAGTTGCAGTCATAGTTTTCCAACCGATTGTAGAAGGGAAAACCTTTACGAGTAGTCTTTCGTGACCATATCGAAAAGTATTTTCATCTGTAGTTAGTTCTTTATTTATTGTTATCATTTTATTTTTTCTTTCTTTGTTATTTCTTATCTTGTTATAAGTATAGTTTAGCATATTTCAGAGAAAACGCAACAAAAATCTTCATTTAAATTTCATTGATCATTAACGACTTGCAACGCAAGGGTCCCTGCCGTCGTAAGTCATTGGTATCCAACAACTTACATCAACTAATTTTGTCAAACTCCAAACTTGTTACGATATTGATTATATAGGTTTTGATATTCTTCGCCCCATTCTGATTCACCAGCTTGGGCGATAGCTTCTTCAATTTCTTTAAGTTGTTTTTGACCCCTACGATAGTAGTATGAGTCTTCACTCATTTGGTAAGTCCAATCGTGATTCTTTAAGAGTTCTTCGAATTGTTGAATGTTCATTTATTTATTTTCCATTAAGTTTTGCCTTTAGTAAGGCGTGAGCTTTAGCCTTTTCAGGATTATTCTTTTTCCATTCAGACCATCGCTTTTTACGATTAGCCCAAAGAGCTTGATTTTTTTCTTTGCGTTGAATTTCCCATTCTTGGGAAGTTAATTGTTTTTTATTATCGTTATTCATTTATTTATTTTCCTTTATTAGTTTAGCGTTATTAAGGTTGATAGTTCCAACCTTATCTTTATCTTTACCTTCTAGGAAGGTTACAACCGCAGTATTTGCAGAAGTTTTATAAGAAACTTTTACTAGAGTTCCTTCGTAAAGGTATATTTTACCAAAGTAAGTTGGTGTATTGTTAGAGTTAGTTATGATTACTTCTTCAGAAGCATTCATATTTTTTCGCATATTTTCACGCATTTGTTTTCGTTGAAAATTCCAGTTTATCATTCTATGAGTCATTTTATTTTTTTTCTTTCTTTGTTATTTGTTATCTTTTATCTTATGTATATAGTTTACCACAATTCCTGCAAAAGTCAAATTATTTCTTCAATTTGTTTTTCGTTGACCATCATCGAGTTATGATGAGCGACTTCAACTTTATGTTCGTATTTTGCGAAACTTTCATCGAGTCTTTTTTGGGATTCTTCAACGGCTTTTTTGAGGTCAGCCGAAGCCTTGTCTAAATTTCCGAGGAGGATTTCTAATTTTGTTTTTCTTTTCATACTCTTAATTTATCACATTTTAGAAATTTTGCAAGATATTTTTTCATTTAAATCTCGTTCACCATCAACGAGTTACAGCTGCAGGGAGGTCGCTTTTGTAAGTCGTTAATGGTTAGGGGTTTAGATTTTTAGCGTTCCATCAGGTTTTGTTGCAAGATCAGGCCTGATCTTTTGCGTTCATTCAGGTTTTGTCAGAAGATCGAGAATCTTTGCAAGTATCTGATTATAAAGGACTTACATAAGGTGCGTCCCTGCGCTCGCAAGTCGTTGGTATTCAGCTACTTACAACTTATAAAACTTGTGGTTGCGTATTGTAGCCACTAGCCTTGCATCTCTAGCCCATCTAGGAGCGACGCTGATGGCGTGGTAATGGTTTGCACCCCTCACGATGTCTGGCATCTGTTTATGGACGACTAGATCAGCAAGGTATAGAGCGTTCTTACCTTGTGCTGTTGCCAGTAGCTTCTTCTTGGTAGCTTCACTTACTCCACCATTCCAGAAGCTGAATTGTTTAGGTGACAGGCACACTTGGCTAGGCGTTTGCTTACGCTCTATGGTGCGTGTTTGTATAACACTAGCAACGCCAGCCATACCCTCAAAGGTTTCACCCCTAGCTTCGCCAAGGATTGTTAATGCTACGATGAATAGTTCTGCTGTCATAGGATTAGTCCCTTCCGTTGCTGACTGCACCGCAGTAGTCAGAGGGTTTCTCTGCACTGATAGTTCCAAGGCTGTATCCCTCGGAGCTACTTGCACCCCATAGGAAACAAGTCTGACCCATAGCATCCACGATGCTCTGTGCTTTGGCCTTGGCAAGGTCAAGCAGTCCACCCTTGCGTCCCTTAGCGTTAATCTTATTGACCAAGCTATGCAACGCAACTTTAGTAAGAGCTTTCATCACATCATCTGGATGAGCGTAGAAGTAAAACGCTTTGCCGTTGCCCATATCGTGCAACTTGCCGTTAGTTCCTTCCCAATTATATATTGAATTGAAGAAGTGATTGATCTGTTTGATACTTCCTTCGAGAAGGTAAGCATTGTTTTCGCCGAAGGTTTGGTAACTGATTTTGAGGTTTTGTTTCATAGGTTGTATATTGCCTTTCTGTTTATGTTTCGTCAAGGGTTATTTTTTAGCTGTTACCATAGCGTAGATTCCGATAAGAATGGTTACGATGGTAAGGGTGAGGATGATTTCTATTTGATTCATTTGGTCATCGCTTCCTGATGGATAGCTTCCACCTTGTTGGCGTGAGCGTCAAGAGTAGCGATAGCCTTGGTAGAGGCATCCTTAAGGTCTTGGCTAGCCTTGTTGAGGTTTGCGATCAGTTGTTCATATTTGCTTAATTTCTTCATATAGGTAATCTATCACAGAATAGGATTATCACAAGATATTTCTTCAGTTAAATTTCATTGATAGTCAACGACTTAGAGAAAGCGCTAAACCCCCACCCCATTTTTTCTGTGTTTTTTATTTTTTATATAGATCCCTAGCCTGTGTTTCTAGGTTTGAGTTCGCCTATGGGCTACCCCATTTTTGAAAAAATTACTTCGCTCTAAAACTCAAAAGAGAGAGGAGGGGGCTATCTTCAATCTCCACATTATTTTAATATGTTACTTATTTATACCTAATTTAAATACAATAAATAGCTTATACTTTATCTTATCTTTATTTATACTCCTATATATACCCCTACCCCTTTTTCTAAATCTATAAAAAATCAATACAAATGAATATACTTAGAAGTAAAAAAATCCGCGGGGCTATTTTTGTTATAAAGTGTTTTTTATATACAACCAAAACAAACTATGGGAGAAGCTGCCAATATATTGTACCATTTGCAGTACCATCTAAATAACCACCATATGGTCCATAACCTGCAGGTGCATAAGCTAAACATATCCAATTAAATCCACCTAAAGTTACTATATCTCCAATATTATAAATATTTCCACCCTTCCAAGATGGCAAAAGTTTAGTAGATACAAAAGGTGATGGCCACTCAGCTTGCCAAGGAAAAGGTGCAACCGTTAAAGATGTTACGATTGCATCTCCAACATTTCTATAAACCCAAAGACTCGAAGAGTTTGTCCTATCTAAAGTTTCATCTCCAGGATTACCACCCACATAATAAGTATAAAGATTTTCGTTATCACGAGTTAAGATTCTAGGACCAGCGTACCAACCTTCCATAAGAACTTCTGCTTCTGAGTTATAGCAAGTAAGAGCAGGATTTACAGTTATATTATATTCTGTTCCATTTGGACTAAAAGGTGGATGACCTCCACCAAAATCTCCTAATGAATAACTTAAACCCCAAATTGGTTTATAAGGAGGAGCATTTTCATTATTCGTGCCTGGAAAATCTAATATTATTTCTAAAACTGGAAGAGCAGGATTTGTTGGGGAGAATGTCCATGATCTTTTCCCAGCGCCAAGGTTTATAACATAATTTATAATAACGTTCACAGAAGGTTCTTGCACAAACGCAACAGCATTACCATAAGTAGCATAATCAAAATATCCATAGTTTATAGAGTAATTGCTTGCTTCTTGAAAAATAATAGATTTTAATCCTTCATAAAATATAGGACTACCTTGCACAGTTCTGTTAATAAATGTATGTTTTTTACCAGACGGCATATATGCAAATTACACCATATTAACTAGTGTAATCTACATTATATGAAACACAATATCAAATTATTAGCTTTAACAATATTATTAGGATCTTTATATTACCTTATTAGTCAGACCAATATCTTAAAATCAAACAAAAACAAACCAAATGAGCCAATCCAAAATAATATACAATACATTGATAATAATTTACCAAAAATTACCACGGCCAAACCTTTATATTCTGTGCGCGAGCCCAATTTTTTAGGATTAGGTGGCAATTATAAATCAAAAAATTGAACTTATGTTTAAATACTTATTAGGCTTGTCAGCTTTATTATTAGCAGGATGCGGGGCTTTCTTTTCTGTGAAAGGTATAGGTTTACTATTCTCTGGTAGCTTTATAGCATCAATAATTATGGCAAGCAGCTTAGAGTTTGGAAAAATAATGGCAACTAGCTTTTTATATCGTTATTGGCAAAAAATTAATAATATTATTAGATCATATCTATTAGCGGCGATTATTGTATTGATGGCAATTACTAGTTTAGGTATATTTGGATTTTTAAGTCAAGCCTTTTACTCAACTAAAAGCAATATAGATGGTATAGAATCCCAAGTAGTTTTATTAGAGAATAAAAAACAATCATTAAATACTCAAATAGTTTCAAATAACGAAAGAATTAAGACTTTAACAGACACAAGAAAGAACCAAGAATCAAATTTAACAAAAGCTCTAGATCAATCTACCACAACTACAATTACAAAATCTGGAGGTTTATTTAGTAGCGATACTCAAGAAAAAATAGTAGATAAAAAATCAGTAGAATTAAAATCTAAAACTTTAGATAGTATGCAAACTGGCATATCATCATTAGAATCTAATATAGAAAAAATTAATAATATTAATAATACTTTATTAGCTGAAATTAATGGTATTGACAATTCTATTATTTCTTTAAAACAACAAATCACAAAATCAGATATAGGAACTTATAAATTTATAGCAGAAGCTTTTAACGTAAAAATAGAAACAGTAGTTAAATGGTTTATACTTATAATTGTTTGTGTTTTTGATCCATTAGCGGTTTCACTTTTATTAGCTTATAACATAACATCTAATAAAAAAGAAGATATAGAAATAAAACCAAAAATACAAGAAAAAGAAAATTTAGATATACAAACTTCTGCAGGTCAAGAGATAAAAACAGAAGAAAAGGATGAATCTAAAGAGCATATAATAGAAAAAATTTATAAGAATTTTAATTATTGCAACAGAAGAGGCTAGGGTGTAATTAATTATATGCGCACATTCAATGGACTTCAAATTTTTACTGATCAGTTGAAGGATCATTAGTGTAATCATTTAAAATGCGTACATTTAATGGATTACAAATTTTTACACAGCAACTGACTAATTCTGGTCAATTAGATTCTCGATATGTAACTTTAAATACAGATCAAACTATAACTGGACAAAAAACTCTAAAAAATAATTTAATTTTTAATCCAAATTATGTACCTTCTACGCCTAATTCTCCAGGATATAGTGGACAAATAGCTTTTAATAGAGATTATATTTTTATTTGTGTTAGTGGAAATGGAATGAATGGAGATTGGAGAGCAACTTCAATTGCAACAAATTGGGTTTTAAATTAATATGCCAACAAATAATATATACAATCAAGTTTTAAGTCTCCAATCAATTCCTAATGTAGGCTTTAGTTATATTAATGCTAATCAAGGAATTACAATATCTAGCGGTCAACAATTTTTTATTGATAATGTTTATACTGGTTTTTTTCCACCAGTACCAGCAGGTTCTACAGATAAAAATAAATATAGAAAACAAAAATGGTTAAGTATTGGTTTAGAAGGAAATTCTTTTAGAAGATATATAAATGAAAATACCGGTTTACAAGGTATTCCTTCTGGGCTAGAACCTGGAAATTTTGTTTATTTCACTATCGAACCAAAAAGTAGTCTTTTGGAGTCTGGATTAAATACAGATTCAAATAATGCAAGATACATATCATCTCTGAGAGCAAAACCTTATATGGTTATTGAAAATGATGGAAATAGACCAAACAGTTACGAAAAAACGCCATCAAATCTTTTCACTGGAGTTTCTGGAAATAATAATTTTGTAGTATTTAATCCTCAAAGTAGATACAAAAATTTAGCATTGCAGTCAGTAAGATTTCATCCAGTCATTGGCAATGGCCATACTGAATATAATTTATGGAGTGGTGTACCAATAACTGTACAACCAAAAAATCACCACTTAGAAACATTTATTAAACTTAATATAAAAAGTGGAGCAAATATAAATTATGGAAATAGTACAAAAAATTTATCTTTTGCAGGACAATTTCAACAAATTGCTAGTGGAGATGTATTAATAGTAAGCGGATCTTCCTATTCAGAAGCAAATGGAATGTATGTATATAAAAGTAGCAATAATTATATTAATGAAAATAATTATAGAATATATAATAGTGGAAATACCAATAGATGGGTTTTAGCTCAACCAAAAAATACAGGAGTTAGTTATACAATATCTCCAGATTCAATTAATTTTAATAGTATATACAAAACAACATCAGTAACATCATATGCATATACTCATAAAATTTATGCAAATCCAAAACGTCAAGACATAAATCCTTATTATGCATATAATTATTTTAACTGGACAGGAGTGACTGACAATTCTTCTATAAGAGTCAGTCAAGGTTGCACAGATGCTTCTATATATCCTTATTACTCTTCCATAGGCTTATTGTATTCTAATAATAGCTCATGGAATGGTTTTAATACTACCACAAATAAACCCACTGGAGCATATATTACTAGTAAAAATTCAATTTCATCATTACCAATTTCAAAAATTAATCAATATTCTAAATTTACAATAAATAGTTATAATTGGTCTCCAATTGCGAATGGAGTTAATCCAAATATAAAATTATACTATCCATATATTATATTTGATAATCAAGGATTAGATGTTTTTCCATATACATACTCTACTACAATGCCAAACGAATTAATAATCAAAGAAAAAGTTAATTTTAAAAGACCATTATCTCCAAACCTTCATCAAGGTAAAAAAGTTAATATGAAATTTAACTATGAAAATGATACTAGGACCGTTCAAGAGCAATTAGTAATTAGAAATTTCTATCCAGTATTAGAAAAAATTTATAGTGGATATAGTAAGAATATAGAATTTTATGACGAAAGAGATAACGGCGCATATGATTCAAATCCATTTTATGTATTATCTGGAAAAGATTATAGTTTTGAACAAAATGAATTATTCATATATAAATCTAGACCAGATTTCAATAGTCCAACAAATCAAAGTGTAATAAAATGGTAAATCAATTATACAGCTCTAGTAACGTGACAACTTGTTGGTCGCTCTCGGGTGGCCTTAAGAAAGTCAAGAGAATATTGGGGTTTATCGTAAAAAGTAAACCGCATTTTTTTCATGTGATTACTCTGGATGTGTGCGAACACAAAGAGGGGGTCACGTTACCAGAGGGACTATAAAATTATGAACACTAAAATAGATTTAAAATACATAAACTTGGATGGTAAACTTATAAAAGTTGAAGAATCTAACTTAAATTTTGATAATAAAAAAATAGCCGTTTTTGAAAGCGGAATTTACATTAACCCAAGCAATTCTAATTTTTCGTTAAATATAACTGGTGTATTGGTGTAAATATATGGTATGCGTACATTTAATGGATTACAAATTTTTACACAGCAACTGACTAATACTGGTCAATTAGATTTAAGGTATCCTCGTATAACTGGAAATGATCAAGGCGCTAATTTAATCTTAGGTGATAATATTCAATCTAATTACAATTTCTATTCAGACACAAATTTTAATGTAACGAATTATATAAATATATTTTATTGCACTGGAACAAATGGTTCTTATACAGCGTCCTTACCAGATATAACTGATAAAAAAACAATTATTATAAAAAATTTAAAATCTACAAATCCATTAATTATTACTGGATACAATACTAATCAAATTTTTGATAATTCAGATTCTACTCTAGCACTTCCTGCCCCAGCTTCAATTGCTTTGGTTGGTGTAATTAATAATAATTATACTGGATGGGTATGTTTGGAATCTACAGCAGGAATTTCATAATATGGCAACATTAAATACAATATATTATCTAAATTCTGGAAAACAATTATATGTAAATAATGATACAAATCAATTTGTTATTTCTGGTTATCAACTCAGTCTAGATCCTAATTTAAATGCAAATATTTCATTAGTAAATCCTCCAAATTTACCAGATTCATTAGGACAAAAAGGAACAATTACATTTGATAAAAATTATGTTTATTATTGTTACGCAGATAATAATTGGTCAAGAGCAAGATTAGCTGGATGGACAGTAGATTCTACAGTATCTCCAATTGGTATTACAAATCCAAATAATTGGTGGTATTTTACATTAAATTCAGATCCAGTATTTGGAAATGATTATTTTAGTAGCAATGGAAATGTTACATTTAACTCAAGTGGAGTAAACACTAGCGGAACAAATAATAATGGATTATTTTGTTATAGAACATTAGCTGTTCCTGGTTGGTCAAAAGCCATGATGTACTATGGACAACCAGAAGGTCTTTATCCTAATAGATTTTCTACAAGTTTCGAAACAAAAAGAGTTAATTCTAGTGGATTTTTATTAGGTTCAAAATATGGTCAACTTAATTTTCATTTCGAATTTAGTGGAAATTATTTAGTCTTTAATATGCCAAAGAGTGCTGGTGGTGGTAATCCAGTCACTGGACAATGGCATAAAATTCCATCTATTTCACAATTTAATAATAGTAGCTATTATCAAGTTGTAGCTACGTTTGATCCAAGAAATGATTCTCTTGCTAAATTTTACGTTAATGGAGTTTTACAAGGAAGTGCAAATTATCATTATACTACAGTATCTTTATATAATGGTGGATTTTCATTTAATACAATTCCTCAAGCACAAGGTTTTGGAATTGGAGGAACTCCTCTTGGAAATATAAACGGTGCTCAACCTAATACTTTAACAGAAAATAATAAAGCAATTGTTAGAAATTTAGGATTTTGGTATGAATACGTTTTAAATCAAACAGAAATTACCGCTCTATATAATGGAGGCACTTTTAGAAAATATCCATTTGCATAATATATGATAACAAATAACGAAAATTTATATGGAGTTTATAATGCAGATGGAACTTTAAGTAGTTTCCGAGAGAATAATTCAAATACAGCTTCAAGAGCAGGACAAGCACAAACAATTGGTGGAGGAGAAAATAATACAGTATCTGGAAGTTATTCTACTGTAGTTGGAGGATACAATAATCAAATCATAAATAGTATTTCATCCACAATAATTGCAGGACAAAATGGTGTTATTAAAAATCAAAATGGTGCATCATTAATCGCTGATGGAGATAATAGAAATCATTATGCGGATCAATCTAACGCATTAACTATAGATTTTGCAAACGGAATATATTTAAAAAATAAATTTAGCCCACCAACTCCAACTGGATACTATGGAGTTTATAATAAAATTGATACTTATCCTAATTTAGTTATAGGATCATATCTAGCTGGTCCTCAATATGAAAATATTCCTAGCGCAAAAAATTATTATCCATATACAGGAACATCAATAAAGATACAAACTAATAATTGGTTGAAAACTGATGGTTACAGCGCAGAGAGAACAGATTCTATCTCATATATAACATTAGGATCAAATGGAATAAAATTGGCTGGAGTAAACGCAGGAGTTCAAGGTGACAATTACAATCAGTCAGGCATATACAGTACAGCATCTTTAATTTTAAATCAAGATATAACATTAGAAACAGCCAAAGACGGAAATTCTATATCTTTAATTTCAGATAATGATATCAGTTTACAAGGATATGGAGTATTTATTGGTAAAGGTACGAATAGATTAAATTTAAGCGATGGATTTTATATTGGTTCAACATATATTCCAGGTGGAGCATATATAACTGGCGAAAGAATATTACTTAATAACTTATCTATTATAGAAAGAACAGAAAATATAGCTTTAAATATAACAGGACTATTAGTGTAATAATATTAAATGTCTTTTTTGAACGCAAATATTCCTCCGATAGAATGTTATGTTCGTGGAAACTATATGAGAAATCAAGAAGATAGTTTTGATAAAAAATATAAATGTTTAATTTTTGGTGTTACAAGTCTTCCTAGCCAAGCTCCGCTTTTTAATTTTCTTATGGAAGATGGTGGAATTTGGTGGCATGCTCCTATTAGTGCATTTTGTCATAAAGAAAATGCTCCAACTATGGAATTAACAGAGTTAGAGCTTTGGGATAGTTTTAGTTACCATATAGCCGTAACAACTTTTTATTTACTAGAAAATAAAGTACTTAAATATACAGGAAGAACTGGCAACGAATATATGGGAACTTATTTATTTACTCTTGATTGGGCTCATAGCGATTACAACGAATTAAATTTTGGATTTAGTCAAAAACCAGATCAACACAAAGCTGGTCATATTATTAAACTTGATAATGGTAATTTTGCTATTCAACCAAATAACAGAATTAAAGTCTTTGATCCAAGTTTCGCTACAAAACCAAACGAATTGGTTTTGGAAAGAAAAATAAATAGTCATATTTATACTGCTGAAAATAGTCCAAAATGGATTACTGAAGACAGTAATAATTATAACTACAACATAAAGGAAATAAAAAGTGAATAAAACAATAAACATAACAGAAAGAAACATTTTTGAAGGAGAAAAATCTAATCCTCAAAACTGTGCAATCGCCAGAGCAATCAAAAAAAATATGAAAGGTAAAGTTACTAGCATTTCAGTACTACCTTCTCATGTTAACATGAAAATTAAAAATAAAGAATATACTGCAGTTATGCCGAAAATTGGAGCAAACTTTATTAAAAGATTTGACGAAGGCCAAGCTGTTAATTCATTTTCTTTAGATTTAAAATTTAAAGAAGGTTATTCTTTAATTAATTAAGTTTAAACTTTATTAAAATTAATTTAAAAATTAATACAATTGGGGTGTAATTATTTGTAGTAAGTTCAATGTCTAAAAAGCATAAACAAAAAGAAGACAAGTCGGTTCCTGTTCCTCAAAGAGATAAAATTGAAGGTTTCCTAAATATTCGCGAATTACAATGGACCGAAAATCAAAAGAAATTTATTCAATTACTTCAAGATAAGAATACTAAAATGGTATTTTGCAAAGGCCCAGCAGGAACAGCTAAAAGTTTACTTAGCGTATACGCAGCTCTAAATGCTATAAATCAGAAAAAAATTGGTGAAATATTTTATGTACGTAATCCAGTAGAAAGTTCAACTCATAATCTAGGATTCCTCAAAGGTGATCTTCATAGTAAATTAGATCCTTATCTTCAACCACTTATGGACAAGCTTCATGAATTATTACCAAAAAATCAAGTAGAAATGCTATTAAAACAAGAAAGAGTAAAAGGATTACCAGTAGGCTTTTTAAGAGGACTTAGTATTAATGCTAGTTACATTATATGCGATGAAGCTCAAAATTTAAGCATACATGATCTATTATTAATAACTACAAGAATGGGCAAGTTTAGTAAATTAATTTTAATTGGAGATATTCGTCAATCAGATATCAAGAATAGCGGGTTTGACAGGATATATAATCTTTTTGATGACAAGAAAAGTAAAGATAAGGGTATATGCACATTTAAATTTGGGCGCGAAGATATTATGAGAAATGATATATTAGCTTATATCATAGAAAAATTTGAAGAGCTTGATTAGTCCAACTAATTAAATTATATTATTCAGATTTTTTGCTGTGATACAATAAACTAGCTAAATAACTATCGACTTGATGCTCGGAAGCAATTGATTGAATTTCATTTACTTGATTTAAATTTTGATCAAATGGTTTTTCAATATAATCTTGTATTTTTGCTTTCCACTGACTAGAATCTTCATTTGCTATAATTAATTCTGTAATTTTTTCTGCCATGTCTTTTTGTGCATTACTTAATTTCTTGATTTCAAATTTTTTTCTTAAAGAACCTTTGACTTCTTCTTCAAGATCTTGAACAGCTAAAATATTTTCTCTTATCTTAAGAACAGAAAAGGCTTTTGAACTACCAATTGGTTTTACATTTTTTGTAGACTGAGGAGTACCAGTTGAACCCATAGGTCTTCCAGCTTGAGCACCACCACCAATAAGTGGTTGATAAAATCCTTGATCTTTTAATTCTCTAAATTTTTGTTGAGATTGTGCAGATTCTTCTGGAGTAGGCAATCTTCCAGTTTCTATAGCTTGAATTCCTTCGTCAGCAGTTAATACGCCGAGCTCAACCAATCTGTTGTATATTCTAGAATATTGTACATCATCTTTAAGACTAATATCTTCAAATACTGGAACTGGAAAATTCTTAAATCCTAAATCTTTACTAATTCTTCTTATTTCTGGTATTAAAAATTCATTTAAGAAAACTTCTCTTGCTTGCTTTAGTCTTTCCATAAACACTTGCACTTTAATACTTGTATTAGCAAATTTTTCACTGCCAATAAGAATATTATTTAATCCAATTTGAATATCTCTATCAACTACTTCATATTTCTCTGGTCCGATTAAACTTCCGATATCAGGAATTACGAATTGAGCTTTGGTTGTATAATCTGCGATTAATACTCTACCAACACTTTGATTTTCAAATAATTGCTGCATGGATTGTAAATTTTTCTGATTGATTCCACCTTTATCAGGCTCGTTACCCATAGTAACTAAAAGAATAGCCTGTTGAGTTGTTCTTGTAACTGCCATATCCATTTTTTTCATTTCTAATTTCCAGTTAATATCATCTAATACTGGAAAACCCATTGGAATTGAGAGTGGTTCGTAATCTTGTTTTTTATAAAAAACTGCAGCCATCTTTTTAGGATCTAATGGAACTAAAATATAAGAGTTACCTTTATTTTTTATCTTTTCTTTTATATCGGCTGGTAGTCCTTCGTAAACTTCTATATCTTCGTCAGTTTTTGGATCTCTAAGTTTTTCTAATTCGTAACTACTTAATAGTTTATAATATATATTATAAGAATAATTTACTCCACCAGCAACATAAACATCTGCTGGATTAATTATAGTATATCTTACAGGAATTTTAATTGATCCGTCTTTAGCTAAAGCTTTTGAACCAAATACTTGAGTGATTTTTAATACTTGCTCAGAATCCAAAGAAGTATCAAATCTGTAAGTAAATACATTGCCACTTCTATAGTATTCTCTAAAAAATTGATCTTGAAAACTTGTTAAATTAATTTTTTTAAAATAAGCATCGAAAAATTCTCTTGATTTTTGACTTCCACCAGTTAAATAAATAGAACTAGCAGAGAATTCTGTCATTAAATCTATTGTGTTTCTGAAAATTGCAACATTATAATAAGCTTTTTGACAAAGTATAACAGCATCTCTTACATCTAGGGTAGATAAATTATTAATATAATTAGAATATCTAAATGGAATAATTCCAGTATCAATATTTGTAAATCTATTAGTTCTTTCAATCGTACTAGCAGCATTTCTTCTAACTGGTGAACTTCCTCTTGCTTCTGAAGCTGTTAATTTTCTTTCTGAACCATAAACCATTAATGGTGATATTTGCTCTTCTGTAGATGCTTTAATTTCTTGTATTTTTTTGGTATTTTTCTTCATTTTACTTAAATATTACACTTAATTAATCATTATAGGCATAAAAGTGCTTGATATATCCTCGGTTGGAGCGTTCATTATATCATAATAGCACTTTAAACCCCAATTTACTAATAAAAGTGCAGAATAATTATCTTTTCTTGCTTTATTCGCAGAAGAACTTCTTTTTAAATGTTGAGGCAAGTCAAATGATTGGGTTCCTCTGGCTGTAGATGAATGCTCTACAAGAGTACATTGTTTTTTAGTTTGATATATAAAATCATCTTGATTTTCAATAAAATCAAGAGTAGACCAATCCTTTTTTTCTTCTGTTTTCATTAGATCTATTGGTATATTCTGGCTAAATTGAGATTCAAAGAAGCTATCATTAGCACAAGTTTTACTAGCAAACCATATTTTCTTATAATCAATCGAAGCCTGTAAGTGCTCATTAGCTTTACGAATAAAGTTACTTGTAAAGACTTGATTAAAAGCTATTTTCTTTGATTCTAGATTATAACTATTTCTAATCTTACGGACTTCTTGATCATAATCTTGTCCTTCTAAATCAGAATTAAATTCAAAACTATTTATATTTAAATTATTACTCTTGAATAACTCAGATTGATTGCAAGCAGAAAGAAATACATCTGCTCCAGCATTATCCAAAATCATAAATACAATATTAAAATTCGTCATGATATAATATAAGTAGTTAACATGATTTTTTAAATTTCCTAATCCAGCGTATGTATGAACTAATGTACCAGTTTTAGTTTCTTCATCAATCTCCATTACAGCCATAGCAAAATAATCTGCATTAGGACTATCGCTCATATTAGGATCAATACCAAGAATATATTTCTTTCCAGAAACACCTTTCATTAAAGTATGAGGAGACTGACCGTTTGGAATAGTGCATTCTTCCATCTTTTTTGCGCTAAAATAACTATCACTACCATCAATAAATCTTGCGCAGTATTCTCTTAAAAAACTACTATGACTTGAGCCTCCATTCTGAGCTTCTTCAATAATTGTTTTATCTATCATCTCTAATGGTAAAGCTTCATAGCTTAATTGAGATACAAAATAAGATGCTTCTGTGTTTTCTTTTGAATAAATTTTCTCTATCCATTCATTGTACGTTTTATAAAGATTCTCAAATGTATAACTTGCAGAAGAAAGAGCTATCATTTTACTATTATTTTCAAAAACCATTCTGTCTTCCTCTTTTATTGCTCCCTCTCGGATTAAAGTATCTTCCATTTCTCTAATCTCCATTCGTTCTTTCATGTTTTGTGGAGCAACCAAGAATGGCATTAATACAGTTTTAACAATATCCTCCGACAATAGAAGAAACTCATCAAGAACTAGTACATTAGCACGAAATCCTCGAATCTTTTCTCCGCTTAAAGGAATAGCTACGATACTTCCACCATTAATTGACCATTCGTATTGATCATTTCTTTTACTTTTTGAACCAAAAGCTTGTTGAAGAAGTTCTGCGCCTTTGCTATTTACAATTTTTTCTAGATTATTAAATATGAATCTAGCTGTTCTGAAAGTTGGTCCTGCGATTAGAATTTTAGTATTAGGTTCAAAAACGCATTGAAGAAAACAAAACACGCTCGCGATAAAACTCTTGCCACAACCTCGACCAAATACGCACATACTAAAGTTTCTATTTAATAAACCTTTAAGATGAATTTCTTGATACGGAGCTAATTTGATACCACTTATAAGCTCAGTAGTAAAGCCTAAATTGGCTCTTAAAAATTTAGCAAGAGATATTTTTGCATCTTTATCGTTAAGAACGCCTTTAAGATTCATTAATTCTGTATTAATATCTGGATAATCTTTTTTATATTTATCTGGAGAGTATATCATAATAGTTTTAGGTCATAAGCTAATTGAAGATCTACTTGTTTATAAAAACAATTTGATGTAAAAATAGACTCAATTACCCTTGTCATCTCTCCTCTTCCATCTACAAAAAGAAATTGTAGATTATCATAGTTCTGAAGTAACTCTCGAACATTATGAAATATATATTCTGGAGTAGCTTTAATTTTTTTACTAATATGCGGAAGGTACTGAAAGCTTAATGCGTTAGCCAACTTTTCTTCTACTACAACAATTAAATATGCTCCACTTTTCTTTGCTCGATCTATTTCGTTTTTAAATCTATCAAAGTTTTTAACGCTTAATGTACTGATAAAATCACTTAAACTTTTTCTTTCTATAAAACATTTACAATTATCATTACTGCAAGAGTAATCTCCGAAAGGTAATGTTTTAATTTCAAACTTTGTATCAAATTTTAACCAACTCTGTTCTCTTGTATCAACATAGATAATTGATTTTTTATTTAATTTATTTTTAAATTGATCAGTTATGTTATTTGGGTGAATAAATTTATTCTCTAAGCCGAGACTTGAGCAAACATCATAATAATCATTAAATATTTTATTATAAAAAACAATCGACGGGGCCATAATTGTTCTTAATTCTACTTGTGAAGGACTATAAGTTAAATTTTTCTCATGTTTTCTTTTGGATAATAATTGCTTGCAATATTCTTGAGCTTTTTCAACTGATTGTTGCTTAAGCCATTTTTTCATATTATTTTTATCATTGAAATCACTATTCAAATATTGCTCTTTAGTTTTGAAATTAATAAGCTCGTTAGTTAGAAGATCTCTTCGTTCAAAATATGTTTGATAATATTTAACTTTATTCAAACCATAACCTTTAAGTGACATATGTAAAGCTTTATCACTTGCAAATTCTTTTCCATCTACTTTACATATAACTGACATAAATTTATCCATTTAAAATATCATCTTCTGATATTCCAAGTATCCTAGCTTTTATTTCATCCATAGTTCCAAGTCTTTCGATCTCTTTCTTAATACTATTTTTTCTTAGCTCTGCTATTTTTAATAATTTTTGTCTAGACTCTTCTTGTTTCCACATTTCTACAAGATTTAGAATACTTGCATTTTCCTTAACTTGTTTGCTAAGTCTTTCGCTTCTTTTGACTTTAAGATCTTGTAATAATTTTTGTTGGCGATTTACACAATCATTGTATTCTTTTCTAGCTGTACTACTAGCTTCTACTAAAGTCATTGGAATTTTACCATCTTCTTGAGTTGCAAGATCAATTTGATTTTGAAGAGTTGTAATTGTTTGTTGAATACTTGAAGATATGACTACTTCTGTTGCAAGAACAATATATTGATCAACTTCTTCTTGAGTTAAATCACTTTTATCGTAAGTATATCTTACAAAACTACTTTCAAAAAGATCCCTATCATTCTCATCATCATAAAGATTAATTTGATGGGTAAATCTATATGTATTCATATAACCAATTAAAGAGTTCACCTCTTTCTTTTGCCTTGGAGTAATCTTTTCTTTATCTATTCCATCTAATATATATTTATTGATTTTAACAACCATTCTTTCTTCGCTTCGTGGAGCTTTATAAGTTTCTGTAGCAATATTTTCATTTGTATCATTAAGATATTTAATATTACTAGGTATAGTTTTCATATAATCAAGAATACTTCTTGTTTCTTGAGAAAGATTAGTTAATGATTCATTTTTAAATAAAATTTTAGCTATTTCAATTCCAGTCATAGTTGCACAATTATTACTAATGTATTCTTTTTGATCTTCTGTTAATTCTATAAGACCTTTAGCTTGGTATTCGTGACTTTTCCTTGGTTTAATTTGTCTTGAAGCTAGAAAACTTTTTACAGCTTTTCCTTCTTTGCTTCTTCCGTCTAAATCATCACGATCAAAAGCTAATTTAACTAACTCAGTTAAAGCTGGTGGATTATCTGGTCTACGATTCCACTCTTCGAGTAGTTTTAATTGCTGCTCTTCAGTTAAAGACAATTCATCATTCATACATCTAAATCTATATCTCCATTATATATAAGTTTTTTAACTTTTATCATTATGGATTTCTTTAAGTTCTTAACTTGCTTGTATCCAATTTTTCTATTTTTTTCTGAAGTTTTGTAACCCATATGTTTAGCAGCATCTTCTTCAGATTTATGTTCAATGTAAACTAATTTATAAAATTTTGCTTCTAGAGGTTTTAATGTATTCAACATTTTCTTATGTATAACTTCTGCGTTCTTTTCTATATCTATAGAATCATATACCATATCATGAACTTCTTGAGTATGATTTTCAAGACTAACAGGTAGCTTTGTATCATATGCATTTTTTTTACTTTTTGTCCATCTTGCGTAAAGTGGACAGTTATTACATTGTTTGCCATATATGTTACATAGATCTTCGCCCTCTGCAGCAGAACACTTCAAGCAAGGTCTAGAAAAATTACCATAATTATTTCTTATTAAATTTTTAATTTGATTACTGATTATTCTATTTACCCAAGGAGCAAGCTTTTTATCTTGATCGTATAAGTGCCACTTTTTATATATATGTATTCTTAATATTTGAGCTACATCACTAAAGTCAAGCCACGATAAAGAAGTCAAACTCCATTTATGTTTTCTTTTAAAAATCTCAGCATTAATCTCATCGATTTTTGACTCAAAATTAGATTTCTTTGCTGGCATTTTATTTTCTTTTATTCTTAGGTCTTATTGCTCCAGCTTCTTTTGAGAAATTATCAAAGAACTCTTGAGCGTCTTTTTTTGACACTTTCTTTCCTTTTATTTTTTCTTTTTTAATAGATCCAAAAGATGGATTAATTGGACTATCCATCATTTTATTGAATTTAATGCCTTGGTATTTTTGAACTTCACAATCTACATTTAATTCATTTATATTAGGGACATGATTAACATCATCATGGTCAAAATCGTCATCATTATCAATTTCAATAGTATTATCTAAAGATATATTTGGTTTTATTTTTCTTTCTATCGTCTGCTTAACTGGTGGTTTAACCCCAGCAAAAGATGTATCAAAGTTATGCCCACACCCACTACAAAATTTAGGCTTAACAGAAGAGAATTCGGTTCCAGAACCACAATTTATGCAATATTTTTTCATAATATATTATACAGAGAAAATTACTTTTATTCTATAAATTCATTTATAGTGTAAATTTATTAAGGTAAAAGGTATGCCAAGGAATAGAATAATATATAATACACAAGGACTATATTTTGCTCCTTATTCTGGAGAACAAAATGCATCTACGGATTATTATTTAAATGGTTATCAAATACTCAAAAGATTAGAAAAAATACAAAATTTCAATTATTCAATCGATCAATCTCGAATAGGTCTTATAGGTTTTGGTGTTAATAAAAGTATATTTAGAAATGATTTAAATTCTCCAACTGTAAATTTTAGTTTTTCGTATATTCCAGATGGAGTTACAAATGAAAATAGATTAAATTTTAACGTTAATCATTTTTCTGGATTTAATGCCCCAATGTTTTCTGGATTATGCCAAGATAACTCAATTACAGACGAAAAAGATTTTTATCTTGTGATAAATAAAAATGAAAATGATTTATATGGTAACTATACTTTAACAAATCTAGATATAAATCCAACTACGGTTAATGATGTTATTGATCCAAATTCAAATAATTATGCAGTTTTAAATTTTCAAAATTGCTACTTAACAGATTATAATTTTAGGGTATCGGTTGACTCAATACCAATAGTAACTCAATCTTATGTTTCTGATAATATTAATTTTTATATAAGTGGCAGTGGAATACGTTATACAACACTAGATTTAAAATCTGGAATAAATCAACCTCAAACTGATCAAATAATAATTCCGCAAGCTTTAAATTATTATCAAACTGGAATAAGTGGACAAAATATTCTCCTACCAGGAGATGCTAGTGTTACTTTTTATACAAATAATACTACTGGAGTTTTATTTTACACAGATACAATTCAAAGTTTAGAATATTCATTAGCTTTTCAAAGAAATGCTTTAAGATCATTAAATTATAAATTTCCATTAGGAAGAAAATTATCATTTCCAGTCAATGGAAAATTAAGCACAAGCTTTATTGTAGAAGAAAATCTAAGTGGTTCATTTTTTGACACTTTAAATCGCGATGATGATTATAATGTTGTTGTTGATTTTAATACAAACAAATCTGGCGTTTACCCAACAAAATTAATTTTTAGTGGTTGTAAATTTGATAATATTAGTTATGACTCTTCTATAGGTAAGAATAAAACAGCATCATTAAATTTTAATTTTGAACTGGATCCAACTTTTGGAAATAGAGGAATATTCGCTAGTGGAAATGTGTTATATGGTGTTTTGAATAATAGAAAGAAAGTATTGATATTTTAATTTTTAATACATATAATATAGTGTAATATATTATGAAAACTATGTTATCTAAAATATTTGGCCCTAATTGGAGATCTAGCTCATCTGGAATAGCCACAGTTGTAGCAGTTTGTACAGCAATAGCAATTCATTCGGATCCTTCATTAGTAGCTTTTCTTCCAGATAATGCAGAAGTTTATATTCTTGGAATTTCAAAATTAGTAGCAGTTGTTAGTGGTATAGTTTTTGCATTAACAGTAAAAGATGCAGCAGTTACTGGTGGAACAGTAGCTCAAACAAACGAAGCAGAAAAAAGAACTGGAGAAAACATATGAATAAATTAAATTTAATTGCAGTTGCTCTTTTGAGCGTATTTCTTGGTGCTTGTGCTACAACTCCAACTGGTCAAGTTGATGCAGCAACAAGTGTTACCAACGCTCTTCCTTATGTTAAACCAGCAGTTGTATTAGCTTGTACGGTTGTCCTTGATCAAGCGGTTTCTGGTGATGATAGAGTTGAAAAAGCCAAAATGATTAATCATGTAGCAGCGATTGTTGAAGGGCTAACAGCTGGAATAGCACCAACTCCACTAGAATTACAAAAAGCTCTTAATGATTATCTTCCACAAGAAAAAACTCATTGGGTAAATTACGTTAGTGTTATTAAAGATATCTACGCTCAACAATTTGCTAGAATTGATGGAAATACTGCATTGGCTATTAAGGTACTTAACGCTATTGCATCTGGATGTAAAGATGCTACAGCAAGTTACGTAGAGTAATCATGCCAACTGGAATACTCCAAGCTTTACTATCAGCAGTATCTGGAATATTCTCAGCAATTAATAACGTATTCGGCGCAAAGAATACAAAAGAAATGAAAGAGCGTCAAGAAGCTCAAAAAGAAGTCCACTATCAAAGTGAAATAGAAAAAGAAGTGCAGGAGAAAAATCTTGAAGAAGTTCGCAAGCGTATTAGCTCTTAATTTTTTTCTAATTGGTTGCGCTACTGTGACACCAAATAAAATAGAAGATGACAAATCTTCATACGATGCAAGCACCCCAAAGCAATATCAAAAAGATAACGGCGGATTAATTTCTTTTATTGGTGATGATGCTCTTATTACTTGTCAAGCGCGTGAACGTTATAATAATTTAATTAAAATGTATAGAATCAAATTCAAAAAAGAAAAAGCAATTGATCTAGTTGAAGATTCTGGAATTAAACCTTATAAGGATAGTTTTGGTAATGAATTATTTTTAATTAATAGTGAACATCTTGTTTATTTTGGAGTTCTTAATAGTTGGTTAAAAGAAAAAGTCCCAGCAGATAATATCATAGACAAGACCATAGATAAAATAAATAATTAAAAAAATGGGTTATTTATCCACATCATCTTCGTTATTTGCTGGAATTTTAGCATATTGGAAATTAGATGATATCAGCTGGACTGATTCAAGTAGCAACGGAAGAAATCTTACACTTGTTGGCTCACTTTCAAATCCTGCTGGATTGATAGGAAATTCTGCAAGCGGATTTTCTGGTAATGATTATTTAATTACTCCATCTGGTCTTGCTCCACTTTCTGGAAAAAGAACTTATTCTTGTTGGGTATATTTTAATTCAAATGATATTGGGTATCAGATTATTTGGGGTCAAGGTGGAACAGAAGATTATCAATCAACATATCCATTTATAATTGAAACCAATAACCAAATAACATCTTGGTTTACTACAGAAAATGGATATTGGACAAATGGAATTGATAGTGGCATTATCCCAGATACAGATGTTTGGTATCATTTGGTTTTAACTTTTGATGGAAGTATCGGCATATTATACGTTAATGGAACATCTGTTGGTTCATCTGAATACTCTGGATCAATTTTAGCTCCAGATATAGATAGATTTCTTTTTGGTAGATATTATACAGATATAAATTATAATGATAATGAATTTAATCCTCTTGCTTTAGATGGAAAAATAGATGAAGTAGGAGTATGGGATAGAGCATTAACTCAAGAGGAAATAACTACTCTTTACAATAGTGGAGCTGGAAAGTTTTTAAATACTAAAATTTCAATTAAAAAACAAAATCTTGGTGGTGGAAAAATATCATTATATAAAAAACCATTTGCACCAAACGCCTTACAAGGGTTAAGTCTTTGGCTCAAGGCTGATGCTGGCGTTACGCTTTCTGGTTCAGATGTAACAGCTTGGGCAGATCAGAGTGAGAGTGGATTTAGCGCAAATGGGAATGTAACCAATGGCATAAATCCAACTCTTGTATCAAATGTTAAAAATGGTAAACCAATTTTGCGTTTTGGAAATAGTAATAATCCTACAATTTTAAGAACAGCCCCAACAACATTTGGTAATAATGGAGAATTTACAATTTTTACAGTTCACAAATACGACAATACAAACAATACTTGGGCGGAACTTATATCAAAAGGAGACTTAGCAACTGCGGAAGGAAGCCAATTTGCAATATCACCAAGATTTATCTCATCAGACCCAACAACATCTGCATTTGGAGTTATGGGGAGTGATTACAACTGGAGTTTTTTATATCAAGAACCAGCAAGTACAAGTTGGTCTATTGTATGTGGCATACAAAGCATAACAAACAATTCACAAAAGTATTTTGTCAACGGATCTTTAGCATCTGAATCTGCTTCTGTTAGTGCTATAAATCAATTAAACATAGCAATTGGAATCGGAAATGGTGGTAGCGATTCAACTCCATGGTCAGCAGAATACGGAGGATTTAAGGGCGATCTTGCTGAAGTTATATTTTACAATAGAGCATTAACAATATCAGAACGCCAGCAAGTTGAGGCATATTTGAATGCTAAATACAATATATATTAAAATATGTTAAGCAAAAAATCCTTAGATCTTATTCTTGAATTTGAAGTTGGTGGTGGCGAAAACTATTATAATAAATTTTTAAAAAACCCAGCATGGCCAGGAGAACAAAGTGGAGTCACAATTGGTGTTGGTTATGATTTAGGTTATGTAAACAAAGCAGAATTTAGCGAAGACTGGAAAGATCTTCCTAAAGAAATTTTTGATAGATTATACAAAGTTGTTGGTATCAAAGGATACAACGCTAAGAATCTTATAAGAGGATTAAAAGATATAACTATTCCTTGGGAATTATCATTGCAAGTTTTTAATAATAAAACAGTAACTAAGTTCTATAATTTAACACAACAAACTTTTCCTAATTTTGATAATCTTCCAGAAGATGCAAAAGGCGGGTTGGTTAGTCTTGTATTTAATAGAGGAAATGCTCTTGAAGGTGATCGTCGCCGTGAAATGAAATTAATAAGAGATGGCATGAAATTAGTATCAGTTTATGATCAAAAAGCACTTACCTTTATAGCCAATCAAATAAGAAATATGAAAAGAATATGGATTGGTGGCAGCATAGAAAAAGGTATGAGTCGTAGACGAGATGCTGAAGCCAAATTAATTGAAGAATCCTTAAAAGTGTAATAGTTATTATGAAAAAACTATTATTAATATTGCCGCTATTTTTATTAATATCTTGTTCTGAACCAAATTTAGATAGTAGAGAATTGCCTACTAAATATCCAGAAACTCCAACAATGGGTTCTGCGGATGATGTAACAAAAGAATTATATAAAAAATAGATATATATTTTAATTTCATTATAATAATATAATTCAACATGACAAGCAAAAATATTATATATTTAATTAATTTTAATACGTTATAAGTGTATATATATTTATGAATTATAATTCAGATAATTTGGGCTTTGAATTAGTACAAAATTACAAGCCAAATTTCAAAGGATCTAAAAATCATAATACTGAATTAATTAAAAACGATAAAGCTATAGAATTTTCTAAGAAAATACTAGAAATTCTTAAAGCTAAATGCAAAGATCATAATTCTAATAATTCAAAAAAAGTTACCTTTTCTCAACTTAAAAAAGTTTATAGAAATTCAGAACCCCTCGAAGGGAACTTTAATGAATTCGCTTTAGCAAGAGTAAATATGTTTTTAAGAATGGTAAATGATATTTCATCTTTTATTGGATCAAATAACAATTTATCAAAAGCAATCAATAATAATTATATTATATCTGCTAGCTTTAACCCAAAAGAGCAAGACATCGTTAAAGCGCAAGAAGATATTAAAACTTTTGGGCTCAATGATTTTGATTTTAAAAATGCAGATGATCTTTATCTAGAAGATGAAGAAGATAGTGTAACATATAGATTAGACATTTAATATATGAAAAATAAATTTAAAAATTCAACAATATTTGCTAATTTGCAAATTAAACCATTAGTTAGTGAAGAAAAAGATAAATATCTAGCTTTAGCCTCTTTATCTAATCTTAAAAAATTTGTACCAGATATTGATACAGATAAGAATATAGACCTTCTTCCAATAGCATTTGATGCATGTGTTGTAAATAGAATAAATAAAAACGGCGACGTTATAGACTCTGCTACTGCATCAGAAATTGCACAAAATTTCATTAATAAACCAATTAATATTGAACATGATCGTAGTAAAGTAATAGGATGCATATTAACAGCTAGTTTTAGCAAATTTGGCACAAATGAACTTATTAATGAATCAGAAGTAAAAGATTTAAATGGTCCATTTTATATTACTTTAGGTGGAGTAATTTGGAAAGTTATTAATCCTCAATTATCAAATTTAATAGAAGAAAGCAATGATCCTTCTAGTGAAAATTATATGAAAGTAAGTGCAAGCTGGGAATTAGGATTTAATGATTATAATCTCGCCCTTCTTAAAAATGACTCTAAATCTTTAGAAGATGCAGAAATAGTAACAGATGATAAAGAGGTTCAAAAATTAAGTAAAAACTTAAAATCTTTAGGTGGAAATGGTAAAATTAATAATAGCGTTAATGTTTATCGCCAGGTAATAGGAAATGTTATTCCATTAGGCGTAGGTTTAACATATAATCCAGCCGCAGATGTTGAAGGAGTAGCTGTAAAAGATGATTCTATACAAGTAGAATTATCTCAAAATGATCAAGAATCTGAGTCAGCAATTCAAACTAGTGAAAATAACATTTCACAAAACGAAGAAAATAATGTAAAAGAAGAAGGAGTTATAAATAGAATAATTATGAAAATAGAAAATATCAACCAAATAACAGACGAGCTTTTGAAGCAAGCAACTGCTTCTAGCATAACCGATTTCATTCAAGATGAGCTCAAAAAAGCTTCTGAAGCTTTTGTAGCCGAAAAGAGTGAAAAAGATAACGCTATTAAAGCCGCCCAAGAAAAATACGAATCACTTTCAGTTGAAAGCGAAAAAGTAAAAGAAGAACTTGAAAAACTCAAGGCTTCTCTAGCAAAACTCGAAGAAGAGAAACTTGCCAAAGAGAAAGAGGAATCTTTTAATATTCGCATGGCATCATTAGACGAAGAGTTTGATCTATCTGACGAGGATCGTCAAATTCTCGCTACAGACATCAAAGATTTAAATGACGAAACTTTTGCTGCTTATAAAAATAAGATGGCAGTTCTTATGAAAGAAAAAAATAAGGCTGCTAAAAAAGCAAAAATGGACAAAGAAGATATCAAAGATAAAGGTATCGATGAATCTAAAGAAGACAAAAATGGTAAAATCATTAAAGCTTCAACACTTTCTGCAACCGAAGTTGTAGACGAAGCTCTCGAAACAAGTAAAGTAGAGAAAACTTCAATCCCAAATTCTTCAACAGCCACAGAGCTAACACTAAAAGAAAAATTTAGTAACGCTTTTGGTTTAGAAGGTTTTGATATTAAATAAATAAGGAGATAATAAAATGGCACATACATTAAAACCATTTAGAGATTACAGCGAACATGATGTAATCAACCTATTTTCCTATAGTGGAGATCAAGACGCAAATGGTCTTATCGCCAGTAGAGGAACAGTAGTTAAAATCGTAGGCAGTGGCTTTATGCCAGTTGCCGTACCAAATTCTGGACTCAACGGAACAAACCCAGTTGATCTAGTTGATGGTCTTGGAGCCACATATGCAAATACAGTTTCAACTCGTTGGGGAGTAACATCCAAAGTATCAGCCGCCGTTTCTGGCGAAAATGCTATTGGTATCACTCTACTCGATGTACGCGAACTTGATGAAAACGGCGAAAAACTTGTTTTCCATCCTCGTAAGGCTGCAGAGATGAACGTTGTTGTTAGTGGACAATCAGTACCAGTTCTAACTCGCGGAGTTATCAGTTACAGTGGAACCCAAATCTCCCCTGTAAATCCAGGAGCAGGAGTTTACCTAGGCACAGTTGCTGGTGAACTTTCTACCACCGATAACGGCGCTGGTAGAGTAGGTACTCTACTAAGCAGACCTTATAATGGTCAAGCCATTATTCGCGTTAACTTCTAATTTTAAAGGAGAAAATTTAAAATGAAGATCAAATTAAAAAATACACCAGAACAAGTAGAACTTGTTAAAGCCATGGGCAGCAGAGATGTTGCAGTAGCTCGCGAAGCTACTGAAGCTTTTGCAGCTTTCATTGGCCCAGTCGTTAGCAAAGTTTTGCTACAAGCTGGAACAGCCAGTGCAATCTATAGTGATGCACCATATGACGAAGATGATAATCCTAGTCTACCTCTAGACCTTTACTATAATCAAAGTCAAGATTATGTAACTACCTGGAGTCAAACCGTCGCAGGTGGACTTCCTTCTTCCACAGTAGAAGGATTTAGCGAAATGAAAATTTCAACCTATCGTTTAGATAGCGCTGTAAGTTTCCTAAAACGCTATGCTCGCCGTGGCCGTCTTGATGTAGTTAGTAAAGCTGTAGAGCGCATGAGCAATGAAGTTCTTGTTAAACAAGAGCGCAATGCTTGGGCAGTAGTTCTAAAAGCTCTTGCTGAAGCTCGTTCCAATGGCGCAGCTCAAATCGTAAATTCGAGTACCGCTGGAACTTTACAATTGGTTGATTTAAGCAATCTAATGACATTAGTAAAAAGAATTAATACTTCTTATGCTGGTGGCACAACCACTGATACCTACGGACTAACAGATTTATTCTTAAGTCCAGAGATCATGGGACAAGTTAGAGAACTAGCATTTAATCCAATTGGAACAAATAATGCTGGAACAAAAGCATATGAAACCGCACCAAACACTGTTCGTGAAGAAATCTTCCGTAACGCTGGTGCTGGTGAAATCTTTGGCGTAACATTACATCAACTAGTTGAACTAGGTGTTGGACAAAAATACAACACTCTATTTGCTTCTCTAGTTACAGCTAATGGCGGAGTAGCTAATACAGCCAAACAAATTCTAGTCGGAGTTGATCTAACAAAAGAATCATTCATCCGCCCTGTTGCTCGTCAAGCCGAAAGCGGTGGAACATTCACAGTTCTTCCTGACGATCAATTCGTAACTCGCAACGAGAAAACTGGTTTCTACGGTTTCCTCGAAGAGGGTCGCGTTTGTATCGACGGCCGTGCAGTTGCAGGAATTCTTGTCTAAATCTTAAAAAAGTTTAGCATAAAGGAATCTGGTAGGTTTATCCCTACCAGATTCTTTTTTTTATATACGACTTTAAAGTATTTTAGATTTCTTTTTAAAAAAAGTGTAATATAATTATATGGCAAAGTGTTCAAACTATGTATGTTCTCCTAATTCTTGCGATAATTTTCAAACATACGATGATTTAAATCAGCAATCAATAGAAGAAAAAGTAGAAAACATCAAAGGATCTCCTCCTTCATCTCCTAGTATAATAGTTGGAGATGTTACTTATAAAGTTGAAGCAAAAATAAATGGATTAACTTGTAAAGTACAAAGCGTAAATGTAAGTCCATCCATATCCCTAACTCAACCCATTCCTGGAGCAGTTATAAGTAAAGCTAAAGAATATATTCAAGAGCATGGAGAAGGATGGTTGAATGGAGCTAGCACAGATAACGGATTGGCTAAAGTAATATCTCAGTGCTCAGATAGTGATTGGCAAGATTTAATTGAAGCAGCTATTGGATTAAAAGAAAAAGGAGCTTATTTACCAAAAGGCAAGAAGTATAATAAACCAGTTTGGACTAAAACTGCAACAGTAACATATTACACAGAAGGAAGTTTTGAAGGATGTCAACAAGGAACTAGTGATTCTTATGGTGCAGATGGATATCCATGTGGATATGGAAAATTTGAAATAAATGGAAATTTACTCTGGCAAATGCCAAGTAAACCAACAGAGTTTAGCGCCCAAACACTTGGGCCAGTTTTTAACCCTTGCTTAGTTTGGTGCTAAGGAGATAGGGAATTATATGTCAGACGGATGGGTAGATTTTAGAACTTATGAGGTTAGAGATAAAACGTGGCCAGGAGCGAGAGGTAAAGCAGCAGCAGAAGCCATTTTGATGGAGCAAGATAGACTTTGGAACATAAGTCATCCAAGTGGTCCTCGTAGACCAGTTAGACAAATTTCAATCAGCGCTTTCACAAGCATACCTGTAACCCAAGGTGAAGTTCCTGCTGGAGGAGGATATATGTGCATGGCAGGGACTTTTAATTCTAATACCGTTGGTAACGCCACAATATCAGTAACTCTTCATATTGATAGAATAAATTATCCAGCCTTTTACTATCAATTCACAGACAATCCAGTTGTAGCAACTCTAAATCAAATACCATATACTTTAGAATGGTCAGTTAATTTAAGAACATTTCTTTTAGAAGCACCCAAACTTCCAAGTGCTTTTAATGCTCAAGGTAAAATTTTTGAGCAAAAATTTAATCTTTTTACACAATGGATGGTAAACACTTTTCTTCCACAATCCCAAAATCAAATTATTTTTATACAACAAGTAATAATTAATGCACCAAATGCTGAGGGAGAATTAATTGAAGATGGAACTCTTAATTTTGGAGATATACACCTAGAACAACCGTTTACTGAGCAATTTGGTGATGGCGGCAAAACCTCATTGCCATAATTTAAAAATATTTGCTTAGTTTGATAGCAAAAAATAGGAGATTATATGGCAGAAAAAGGAAAAATGCAGGATTTGGCTGAGTGGGGTCTTTCTGAAAATTACGGCCAAAGCATAGGAGAATACGAAGCATATGCTTTTCTTGCAAAAATAAATCAACAGTGGAATATAGATCATCCGAGCGGTCCAGTTAAACCAGTTAGACGAATTTATATCCAAAGTTGGTCTAGTATTCCTTTAATACAAGGAGATGTTCCTCAAGGTGGAGGATTTACTTGTTTTGCTGGCACTTTTAATTCTAATACTCCTGATAACGCTACAATATCAGTAACTGTTCATCTTGAGAGAATAAATTACCCAGCTTTTTATTATCAACTTACAGATGATCCAGTTGTAGCAGTTTTAAATCAAATACCATATACCGTTGAGTGGTCTGTTAATTTAAAAACATTTCTTTTTGAAGTTCCTAAACTCCCAAGCGCTTTTAATGCTCAAGGCAAAATTTTTGAGCAAAAATTTAATCTTTTCACAGAATGGATGCAATATAATTTTTTTCCACAAGCTGAGTATCAAATCGTAAATCTACAACAAGTAATAATTCTTGCGCCAGATGCTGAGGGAGAATTAATACAAGATGGACATTTGAAATTCGGTGATTTAGATTTACGACAACCATATACTGAGAAACTTGGGGAGGGTGGCAAAGTTTCCCTTCCATAATTATATTTTATATTAAATTAGAAATTTCCTATTAATACAGTATAATATAGTAAGGAATAAATATGAAAAAAGGCAAAACTAAACTACAAAACTTATCTCAAACCCATGGAAAATTAGAGGGTTTTGAGTACAAAACATTAGATCAAGTATGGGGCGATAACGGTTTAGCTCGATACAAGACTTTAGACGAGAAAGAGTACGTTAGCTATTTATATGAATTAAATAAAACTGATTTACAAGCTCATGCAGCAAAGTTAGATCTAGTGCCAATTGATGATCGAGAAATGCTTACAAAAAGATTAATATCAGAATTTAAGAAATACGTATCAACATACAGAATACCAAAAACAGAGAAATCTGAAGCTAAAATAGATAAAAAAACAAAAGATATTCTGTCTGAAGGTAGATAATTAATAATAAATTATAATTGAAGTGTAATTGTATTATATGGCTACTTCGTATAATATAAATACAATTCAAGGTGATCACTTACAATTAACTCTTGCTGTAAAAGATCCAAATTATACCCCAATAAATTTAAGTGGATATGATGTTAGAGGCGTAGTCAAATATGCTTATTTTGCATCACCAGCATTAGATGCATCTGGGAATTATATATCTGGATATATATTGAATTTAAATCCAGTAATTAATAGTGGAGTTAGTGGCAATCTTTATGCTTCTGGATTAATTAATGTAGATGTATCTTCATATACTATGGCAAGTGTTCCAGTTGGAACATTTGTTTACGATATAGAAAGATTTCCTTATGGAGTACCAACTGGTAATTCTATAAAATTAATTCGAGGCAAGTTTATTGTAAGTCCAGAAGTAACATCTTTTTAATTTTATGGCAGATGTAATCGTAGACGTAATTTTGCCAAACGCAATCACAACGGATGTAACTTCTCCAAGTTTTCCTGAAAATGCTAATGTGTTTATTCCTGGTGCCGATGGTCCACAAGGCCCTCCAGGACCATCTGGCGCGGCTGATCTTTTTAAAATAATAAACGTAACTGGACAACCAACTTTAATTCCAACTGGTATAGAAACTTTACAATTTATTGCTGGTACAGGAATTTCAATATTAACTAATCCAAATTTAAATCCTTATAAATCAATAAAAATTGATGCATCACCATTAAGTGGTTATTTTGAAGCAGAAAATGTAATTGGATATAGAGCTAATTTAACACCTCAAGGATCTGATAGTTATTATGTTCAATTTCCTCAAGTATTACCTTCTACTCCAAAATCCGTAGTTTGTACTTTTCAGAATACAGTAGATGATATGGCCTACTATTTTAACATGGGCAATATAAATTCTACTGGTTTTTATATAAACTTTAGTGATAATCTATTAAATAATGGTTATTACTTAAATATTCAAGTTAAAAAATAAAATATCTGTGTAATAGTATGAAAGGAAATATTAATTTATGATAAGCGCATTTAAACATATCAGACTAAGTGGAAATAATTTAACTCCAGTTCAAAGTGCAGTTTGGGACGGCAGTTCTTCACTAAGACTTGGCTTCGGAAATAGTGGTTTAGCTTACTACAGCGAACTTACTGGAATTAGCGGTTATTTACAAACTTTAATTAATACAGCAGCAGCAGACGTAAATAGTATAAATGGTTTATCAGGAAATGTTAATATAACTGGTTCAGATGGAATTACTATCCAAGTAAATACTGGAACTAACGAAATTACAATAGTAGGAAATAGTGGATATTTTCAAGGTTTAATTAATACTTTAACTACAAACCTTAATTTAACAGGAACTACTTTAAGTCAAAACCTTGCTTCAACTGGTAGTACATTAGCAACGAACCTAGCTTCTACTGGTAGCACACTAGCTACCAATCTTGCTTCAACTGGTAGCACATTAGCCACAAATCTAGCTAGTACTGGAAGTACGCTAGCAACTAACCTAGCTTCTACTGGAAGTACTTTACAAACAAATATTAATACTTTAAGTGGTTACGCAAATGCAACATTCGTCGCAAAAACAAGTAATCAAGTATTTACAACAAATTTAACTCCTGGAGCAGATGCATATTCAATTAATTATCCAGTACCATTTGGCGGTGTAACACCACCAAAAGTACAAGCAACTCTTGAAGTTTCTGGGGATGTAATGTATAATTTATCTGTACGATCAGTTGGTTTCACTGGATATACAGGGTTACTTTCTGACAATGTTTTAGAAAGTAATGTAAAAATCCATACTTTTGCTTCTACACAATAAGTTATCTAGTGTAATATTCACTAGAATAATAGAATTAATAATTCTTTTACTCTTTAGTTCGCCTTAAAAAGCGACAGATTGGCCTAAAAACCAACAAAAGGAATAAAAAGAAAATGGCACAGATTTTTAAAGCTAAAACATTAGTAAGCAGTACTGGAAGATTTTCTTATGAGGCTACTGCGCCTAATTTAGTTTATAATACTGGCGACCAAATTATATCTGGTAATAAATTTTTTGTTGATAATATTAATGTTTCTGGAAGTGGAATTTTTAATGCTCTTGATTTAAATAATATTGATACTCTAACTATTTCTGGAGTAGATATAAGTATTATAAACGGTGAAGTTGGTTTAACAAATCGACCAACTGTAAATGGTACTGGCGTTCTTTTAAGTGGTGAAGCTGCAAAGTTAAATAGCGCCAATTATGTTACTGTTAAAGTAACAGATAATGCTATAGTTAATGGTAATAATCTTTTAGCAGCTTATGATCTTGCAAAAACTGTAACTCCTAACGGCGCCGCTTTATCAACTTCTAATAGATTAGCTGTTATTTTACCACCAGCAAGATATGATCTTGGAACACAAAGTTTAATTCTTGATACTGAATATATTGATATAATTGGTTCCACTTCAGATAGAAGCAAACATTATATAACAAGTGATGTTGGTGAAGCAAACAGAGGAACAGTGCAACAAACAGCAAATGATGTTAAATTATATAATCTAACAATAGAAAATAGTAATACAACATATCCAGCGCAGGAACCGAATATTGATAATCCATCAGCTTATTTTCCTGATTCTAATTTAAATTTAACATATATAGAAAATGTATTATTTAGTTCTAATTCTGATTTCGATCTTATTTGGGTTTTTAGTATGAGATCAGGAATAGAATATAGTGGAACTTTTATAAATTGCACTGCAGGAGATTTTTCATTTGGTGGTTACATTGGAATTGCTAGTGGAATTTTTAAAGATTGCATTGGTGGAAACTATTCATTTGTCTTTTATGGAACGATAAGTGGAACTTTCACAAATTGCTCTAGTGGATTTGGTTCATTTGGCCTTAACTCAACCACAACTGGAATTTTTAAAGATTGCACTGGTGGAATTGTTTCATTTGGCGGAAATGCTGGAAGTGCAAGTGGAACTTTCACAAATTGCTCTGGTGGAGCATCTTCATTTGGTGGTTATAATGGAACCGCAACTGGAACTTTTAAAGATTGTACTGGTGGAGACTATTCATTTGGTGGAAAAGGCGATGGGCCTGGCCTTGCAAGTGGGACTTTTATAAATTGCACTGGTGGATTAGCTTCATTTGGCGGGGGTGGTGGAACTGCAAGTGGAACTTTTAAAGATTGTACTGCAGGAAGTCGTTCATTTGGTGGTGATGGTTTGCCTAACTATTTAGGCATCATCGTCCGCGGAAGACCAAGTGGGACTTTTACAAATTGTAATGGAGGAATTGGATCATTTGGATTATAATATACAAAGGAAAAACATATGATAACATATACAAAAACACAAAAAAATCAACCCTTTAAGAAAATTACTGTTATTAAAGGCGAAGATAATAAACCCAAAAGAGAAGAAATTGAGCCCTCTGCTGAAGAATCAACTACTTTAGAAAACCATTATAATAGTATAACAGCAAACCTAAAAGATTATGAAACTTTAATTAGCTTTGATGTTTATAATTTAACTTCTCTTAATGGCATTTTAAACTATAGAGACAAAAGCGGAGAACATAAACAAATAAGATATTAAGATGAGCAATCAAATATTTCATTTCTCAAATACAGGAATATCATCTGGTCAAAGATTTTATCTTAAAGATGATGTTTCTGGTATATTTGTAAGAAATCTTAATATAGATAGTAACTTTCCAGTAGTTGCTTCTAATTTGGTTTATAATACTGGCAATCAAACTATTAGTGGAGTTAAAACTTTTGCATCTCGACCAACAGTAAATGGAACTGGAGTTTTATTAAGTGGAGATATTCCATATGTTCAAACCAATTCATATTTCTATGTTGATGCCACTAGAACAGATTCATATATTGAAAATGGAAATATTTTATATCCATATAAAACTTTAAGTGGCGCTTACAATGCAGCAAAAAATATTGCATATTTTCACAATCCAACTTATATAACGCTTCTTAGCCCAATAGCTGAAAATTTAACTATAGATAAAGGATATATTAATTTAGTAGGAAATAATACAAATAAAAATGATCCAATTAGAATAACTGGCTCATTAGTTTTTGCAGCCACAGGTGGAACCGCAACAGATAATAATTTTTCAATAGCTGGGTTAGGAATAACGGCCACTTCAAATAATAAATGTATATTATTTTCTGGAAATCACCCTCAAAGACTGTTTATTCAAGATTGTTGGTTGATAGCAAAAGATAATGGAACTTGTTTATATTCAAATAATACAAATACAACTTCAAGATTGCAAGGAGATATATTAAAACTTAGTCCAGAAGGAGTAAATACAACAGCAATTGATATAGTAAGTGGAACATCTTCGATTTCTTTTGCTGAGACTAGTAGTTCTGCAAGTGTTTTAGCTTACGTTAGAAATAATAGTACTTTAAATATAAGTAACTCTCAAATAGAAACAACTGGAGCAAAAGCTTTTCAAGTTGAAAACGCTGCTAGATTAACTTTATTAAATAGCGTGCTAACAAATACAGCGAATCCTTCGACTGGAATATTTTTAAAAGATCCATCTTCTACAGCAGTAGTAGTTGGTTCAGCAATTTCTGTTCCAGCAAACGCTAATAGTTATGCTATAAATGGAGTAGATTATTCTTATCTTTTTTATAAAAATCTTTATTTTAGTATAGATGCAACTGGCGGAAGCACAGAATCAAAAATTGGAAATAATGTTAATAAAAATTTAATTAATTCATATGATCCAGTAGTTTATAGTATAGGTGATCAAACTATTTCTGGAATTAAAACTTTCGCTGTTGCTCCAATACTTAGCGGAAATCCATTAATTACTGGAGTAGATTTAAGTTCTTATCTTACTTCTTCTACCGCTAGTTCTACTTACGCTACAATTATAAATCTTGCAAGTACTGGTTCGACTCTTGATAATAAAATAAATAATCTGAGTGGCGTTTCAGTATTAACATTTGGCAATCAGAATATTTCTGGAATTAAAACTTTTAATAATGGATTAAGTACTTCGTATATTTCTGGTATTTTTGGCTCAACTTTAAATATTATAGCAGGTTCAGGCGTGGGCGGATCAAACATTAATGCGAGTGATCTCATTTTAATGGGTGGTAGTTTGAGTGGAGTTGCACCAAATATATTAAAAACTGGTGCAAGTATTACTATTGGCGGCGCAAAGACTACTATATCTAGTCCATCTACTGCAGATATAACTATAAGACCTTCAATTGATCAGAATGGGACTGCTGGAAATATTGTTCTTGAAGCAGGAGTATCTACAACTTATAACGGTAAAATTAATATGTTTGGTGATATAAATATTAATGGCACATCAGATGCTGGAACAGCGTTATCATCAAAAAATATAAACATATACAGAAGAGGCGATTTTTTTGGCAGTCCATCTCAAAGACTTGCTGTTTCAATAGATAATAATAATGTTAATTTTCAAAATGGAATGGGACTACAAGTAAGTGGCGTACAAGTAACTCCAGCTCTTTATGCTACTTCAGCTAATCTTGCGTCTACTGGAAGTACATTAGCAACCAATCTTGCAAGTACTGGATCAACTTTATCGACTAATTTAAATACTACAGGATCTACTTTAAGTAATAAAATAGATTCACTAAGTGGTAGTTCAGTATTACTTTATGGAAATCAAAGTATTGGTGGAGTTAAAACTTTTAGAGATAATGTTTATATTAATAATCTTTATGTTACTGGAACAGAAACAATTGTTAATACTTCTCAAGTTAATCTTGCAAGTAATTATTTATTGTTAAATATTACTGGTGGAGCAGTTGATGGTGGAATATTTTTTGTTACTGGAAGTGGATTAACTGGAGTAAATGATACTGGTCCAATTATTGGTTTTGATCATTCTAATAAATTTAAATTTGGAATTAGCACAAGAAATAGCGATCTTTCGCCTTTGCCTGATATAGCTTCAGTTCAACAACTTGTAGCTTATAGTGGAGTTGCAGATGCTAAATTTGGTACAATAACCAATCTTGCTTCTACTGGATCGACTTTAAATACAAAAATAGATAATCTTAGCGGTTATATAAATTCCACATCTAGTAATATTGTTTTTACTACTGGAAATCAAACTATAGCTGGAAATAAAAATTTCACTGATAATATAAATTTAACAGGAATTAATAATAGAATAGGAAAAAACCATTATCTTAGTACTGATGAAAGTTTTGTGTTCCTAAAAGATGGTGGTGGTAATGATATATTAAGCACAGAAGAATATACATTAACTGACGGTAGTCAAGTTCAATCTGTTTTATGGAATAATAGACAATTACTTGATGCAAATAGCCAAAGTATGTTATACTGGTATGATACAAATGTTGGCATTGGTACAACTAGTCCCTCTGAAAAATTACATGTTAATGGAGATTTAAAATTAGATGGAAGTAAGATTTATATGTATGATTCGGCAAATGGTGCGAATAATGCTTTACAATGGGGAGATAATGAATTATATTTTAATAATAATTATGACGGCGATTTTAGAAATGTAGGATTTTGGTTTAATGCTGGGCCATTAGGCGAAAATACATTAAATAGTGTGCAATCTCAAGATCCAATCGGCACTCGATTGTATATTCCAAGTGGTAAAACTGATTATATAGCCTTAAATTCCGAAGTTGTTCATAAAACTGGAAATGAAACAATATCTGGAACCAAAAATTTCATAAATGATACAACATTTGGCGACTCGGCGCAAGGTGATTTTCTAGTTATTTCTGGTAATAATTTTACAGTTTATGGAAGTGGTAATTTTACTAGTGGACTTTTTGTTAATAGAAATCCAGTGCTTACTGGATCTTCAACTTTGTATGCAACAACAGTTAACCTTGCAAGCACAGGCTCTACTCTTGATACTAAAATTAATAATTTAAGTGGTTATATTAATTCTCCAAACAGCAATATTGTTTTTACAACAGGAAATCAAACTATCTCTGGACTTAAAACTTTTAATACTGGATTAAGCACAAAATATATTTCTGGAGTATCAGGAAGTAGTTTAGATATTATTGGTTTTAGTGGAGAAGTAGTTAGTCAACTAAATCGTGCAATTAATATACAAGCTGGTCATGGAGGAACTACGATTCCTGTTGGTGGTGGAGCAATCAATATAAATGCTGGAAATAGTGCTTTTTTTAGTGCTAATACATCAAATATAAATCTAACAGCAGGTACAGGCACAAATAATAGTGCTGGTGGAATTAATATTTACGCTGGAGCTAGTCCAAATTATGCTGGTACAAATACTGTTTTTGGTAATATTGATATAAATAATTCGTATTCTATAAATAAAACAATAAATATATATAGAAGTGGAAATATTGGTGCATTTCCATATGCATTTGTTGGTGTTGTTATTGATAATAATAAAGTTGATGTTAATAATGGAATGGTTTTACAAGTTAGTGGAGTAAATGTAACTCCAAGTTTATATGTTAATACAACCAGCAATCAAACAATAAATGGTTTAAAAACATTCACATCTGGTATAGATATTTATAGTGGTACAAGTCCTCAAAGTTTAAGAATATTTAATAGCACAGGAACTAATAGCGGCGAATTCGCACTAATTGGTTGGCAACCTAATCTAGGAATAGTATCTACTGGATCAAATGCTCTTTTGATTGGAGCTCAAACTTCAAATTCTGGCGTACTACGAGATGTTATAATTACTGGTGAGAATATTGCTTTATCTCCTAGAAGTGGAAGACTTTATATAAATGGAACTTCTAGTTTAAATGATCACTTATTACAAACAAGTCAATGCTCTGGAAATATAACTGGATATATAACTGGTCTTGGATTTACTGGAAATTATACAGGAAACTACGAAGGTGGATATTTCTTAGGTAGAACAAAATTAAGTCAAAATACAGTTCAATTAGTTGAATCTAGTTTTGGAAATAATTATGTTAGAAAAAGCACAACTGCACCTAATCAAATTTTTAGAAGTGCAGCAGTTTCTAGTGATGGAAGATATCAAATTACTGCAGTTGGAGATTATGGTCCTAGCAATGGATATGTTTATGTATCTAATGATCATGGTAATACATGGACACCAAGAATAACAGATGCTACTAGACTATGGCGAGGAGTTGCAATATCTGCGGATGGTAAATATCAAACTGCATGTCATCATAATGGTTATATTTATATATCTAATGATTATGGCAATACTTGGACAGCAAAAGATTCTGTAAGATATTGGACAGCAGTTGCTATGAGTAGCGATGGAAAATATCAAACTGCTACTGGTGGAGCTTATGGAACACAAAGTCTTCAAATATATATTTCGAGTGACTATGGCAATACTTGGATACCTAAAGGTACGACTACAATTTACACTTCAGTTGCAATGAGTAGTGATGGAAAATATCAATATGCAACAGAAAATTTTGGCGGTAATGGTAATATATATAAATCTTCGGATTATGGTAATACTTGGGTTACCATTCAGAGTGGCTCGTACAATTCTTATACTTCTATTGCAACATCTGCAGATGGAAAATATGTGATATATTGTAGAAACAGCTCTGCAACAAATGTTTATATTTCTAATGATTACGGAAATACATTTATTGCAAAATCAACTGCTGCAACTTATTTTAGCGTTGCAATATCAGATAATGGAAAATATATGGTTGCTGGAATTGGAGGATACTTTGTTAGCACTGGTGGAATTTATTTTTCTAGCGATTATGGAAACACATGGAAATTAATAACTCCTAGTTCAGGAGTATGGACAGTCGCTATGTCTAGTAATGCAAAATATGTAATCGGTGTTTCTTCAAATACCTCTACTCCAATTCATATATTTAAAACAGATGAACTAATAGATGGTAATTTAACAATCAATAATAATTTAACGTTACCTTCTGGTGATTTTTATTCTTATAACGCAACTGGAGTTAATTCTGGTGAATTTGGATTAATTGGATGGAGAAACAATCAATTTGTAATTGGTTCTCAAAGAACAACTTCTGGTATATTAAGAGATGTCACATTAACTGGCAATAATATAAATATTAATCCATCTGGTGCAGTAATAATAAGTAATCCAAATCCACCCAATAATAGTAGCTTTATATTAAAAGAGCAAAATGGTAATAATAGCGTATTTTTTAATCCAACACAAAATGGAGGTGCTGGAGCTTTATTTTCTAATTATCTTTATTCTTCTAATGTTGGCAGTAGAGATAATGATGATTTTACTATTACTTATGGTGGAGGTGGCACAAAATCTTTTATACTTCAAGGATACAATGGATCATCTTATAATAAGAATCTTATATTAGATTCAAATGGTAATTTTGGTATTGGTAGTGGTATATCTTCTGCGCCAAGTAGATTTTATGTTAGTGGAAATAGCATATTACAAGGCAATGTTACAGTAAGTGGTAATACAACAATAACTGGTCACCTTTCTGCGGCTTCTAAATCATTCTTGATAGACCATCCAACTCAAGTTGGCAAAAAACTTCAATATGGAAGTTTGGAATCTCCTTATCACGGAATTAGATTAACAGATAAAAATAAAATCCGCGCCGAGGTAGTTAAAGTATATCTTCCAGAATATATCTCATCATTAGTTAATGAAGATAAAGTAAACATACAACTCACAAACATTAATCATGATAAAGCTTTATTTGTTAAAGAAGTTGATGTTAATGAAAATAATTTCACAGTAGGTATGAATCGCGGCTGGTTTGATAAAAATGAATATGAATTTTATTGGAGTTTCACGGCAGAACGAAAAGATATTCCAAAATTAACTGTGGAGTTTTAATATGGCTGTGATATATGGTTACAGAAGTAGAGCTTCACAGATATTCTTAGCTTCAAATATAAATTCATCTACTAAATTTGTTCGTGGAGATATTATATTATTTTCTTTTACCTCTAATATTCAACAATTTTTATACAACAATTCTAAATCTGTAAAAACTGAACTTTATGGCGCCAATGGAGGTTATAAACAATATAGTAATGCTTTAGGTGGTTATGGCGGCTATACATCAGTTTCTTTTGATCCTCGAGCATATGTAAATATTTATTTGATAGTTGGAGGCAGAGGAGGTAGATCTGAGGCAAACTATATTGATGCAAATTGTGGTCAAAGTTCCACTGGGCTCGGAGGATATAATGGAGGAGGCAGAGCTGGCGGAAGTTCTAGCAGTGGAGGAGGCGGAGCAACAGATATTAGAACCTCTGTGGTTGATCCAATTTATAATTCAAATTCATACAATACAAGATTAGCAGTTGCAGGAGGAGGAGGTGGAGGTGGTAACTCCTATCAAACTGGATCATATTCAGCAGGAAATGCATACTCTAATAATAATATACCAGGATCGTGTATTAGTAGTGCTATATATCAAGGTCAAGATGCATACTATGGTTCTGTTGATGGCTATTGTGCAGATAATGGTGGCGGTGGCGGTGGCTATTATGGTGGCGGATCTACTTGTGATGATGATGCCCAGCCAGCCCAAGGTGGATCTAGCTATGTTGATGCTGCATTAACAAACATAAGTGTTCAAGCAGGAATAAATACCCCAACTTCAACATTCTATGGCACAAGCACAAATGGAGATGGATTAGCCATAGTTACAATTTTATCTATATGAGCTTTCATCATTCTCCTAAAATAGTTACTGATGGATTAGTATTGTGCTTGGATGCTGCTAATAAAAAAAGCTATTCTGGAAGTGGAAATACTTGGCGTGATTTGAGCGGAAATGACAATAATGGAAACTTAGTAAATAGCCCAAGCTTTACAGATAATGTTTTTAATTTTACAGGTAATAATTATATAACAACTCCTTTAAATATATACTCTCAAGATAATAGTGTTTTTAGTATTAATTTATGGTTTAAAGCTACAGCTAATGGAGTTATTTTACATCAAACAACAGCACCTAATAATGGAACAAATGGTGGCTGGGTACCAGCAGTATATATTGACTCAAACAATAAATTAAGAATTACATGTTTTTGGGGTGTTGGTACTGGTGGAGGTTATGTAAGTTCAAATGATGTAATCTATAACAAATGGTATAATATAGTTCACACTTTTGATAGTTCAAATAACCGTAGAGTTTATATAGATGGTATATTAGTTAGTACTATTGTTGGTTCTCAAGCAAGTTATTCAAGTACTTTCTATTTAATATTAGGAGCAGGTGCTGCATCAGGTTGGCCAAATGATCCAGCTACTGGCATGATAGGTTCTATAAGTAATTTTTCTTTTTATAGAAAAACCTTATTACAAACAGAAATTCTTCAAAATTATAATGCTTTAAAAGGAAGATTTAAATTATGAGCGCATCAGGTGGACCAGATTTAGTTCAAGATGGCTTAATTCTTTGCCTTGATGCAGCTAGTAAGAAGAGTTATCCCAGAAGCGGAAATGTTTGGTATGATTCATCTAATAATAAAAACAATTTTACACTATTAGATGGCCCTGTATTTGATAGCTCGAACATGGGTAGCTTCTTCTTCAACGGTAATTATGCATATCTTCAATCTAAACCCATTCTTAATTTTGGCACAGGTGATTTCTCAGTTTCTTTTTGGATCAATTCGTTTGGTCAATATGCAAATTATCCAGCCATTTTCTCAGCATCATCTGGATGGTATTTAAATACATTTAAAATATGTATGGTTGCAGGAGATAATCAGAGAGTAGGGTTTGAACACAATGGTGGTAGCTCTTTTACCAGTACCTTTGAGCTTGTGCCTAATACATGGTATCATGTGGTCATTTTCAGAAGAGGTGGAGTTTTTTATATGTTTATAAATGGCATATTAAACAACAGTGTAAGTGATGCAAATCTGGTAAATCTTGGAGATGGAGGTACTGTCATTGGTGGTGGTAATTGGGATGGTGGGAGTAGTTATTTCTATGGTAAGTTAAATGGATTTTGCGTATATAACCGAGCATTATCAGTACCAGAAATCTTGCAGAACTATAAATCTTTAAAAGGAAGGTTCTTATTAACATAAGTGTAATTTACCTATATGCCTAACATATTTATTAATCCTAGCTCTGGAATAATGGAGTTTTCAACAGGAATAGCTGGTGGAAATACTTTTAATACTAATTTCACAGGTGGCGCTAGTGCTGTAAGATTCGGCTATGATAATTTTGGAGGTCTAAATATAGCTAATTATTCTACTGGAGTTTCTGGTATAGACCGATTCTCTGTAGATGGAGTTAATGGCAGATTGTTTTCTGTAACAGATAATCTTTCTGGATCTCTTTTTAGCGTTAATGATATAGCTGGGCTTCCAATCATAGAAGCTTTTGATGACAATACTGTTATCATGGGCGCTTTTAATAGAAATGATTTTGTATTAACTGGAAATTCTCTTGGTCTTGGTGGGTTACCAAATACTGGAACTACTAAATTATATGTTAGTGGAAATGTACTTGTTAGTGGAGCTATTAATATTAGTGGTAATTATGATCTTTACTCTCAAATAGAGAACTCAAAAAAATTAGCATTAGCATATGCTATAGCACTATAATATAAAAGGTGTAATATACTTAAATATATATGAAAAAACTAATACCTTCAGGATATCAATTTTTAGCTAGTAGCAGAATTGTTAATTTTCCACCATCTCTTTATGGACCTCAAAATCCAGTAAATCTTGAGAGTTTATTATTAATTACAAATGTAACAAGAGGACAAATAATATACAATTTCGCAGATTCAACAGCTACTGGAGCAGTTAATTCAACTAGTGGATTTTTATTAGGTTATAATACAACCTCAATGTCTAATAATGACAAACTACAAATATTCTATGATGTTCCAGCAGAAGAATATGATTTTTGTTCTGGATATTTAACTGGATATATTACTGGATCTGGCACAAGTACTGGACTATATTCAGCACAAGTTCCAGTTGAATTTGGAGCAGTTGGAGGACGAGCAGTTGATGTTGCTTCTGGATTTTTTCCTCAATACGGCAGAAATGCAAATGCAGTATTAAATATTGATTCTCAAGGTGGTGGCGCAATAACACTTCAAGCAGATCTTGATAAAGATATTGATAGTGTCACAGCATTTCCTCCAGTTGGTGGTTATGCTAGTAATTATTCTATTCAAACTGGAGTTGGTACAATACTAAGTGGCAATAACTCTAGACTCGCTTGGGGCATTACTAACTATGGCACAGGAAATATTTATCTTAAATTTGGTGCAGGAGCAACAGTAACAACTGGCGTTAGTTTTAATGTAACTGGATCTGTTATAACTGGTAGTAGTTTTAATCTTATATTAAAAGGTGGAAATACTGAATTTGATAATAACGGCGGAAACTTCCTTGATTTTACCCCAAAGTATAATGGTCCAGTTAGTGTGGCTCAATATCCTAATGTTAATATTAAATATATTTCTTGGGAACTAGTTTAATGTATAAAAGATACTATGATATTGATGTTGATGCAAAAGCTTACGCAAACAGAATCGTAAAAGCTGGCGGAAGAATACCGTCTGATATAGGTAGTGTTAGTGATTTTATAAAAAAATTAAAGATTAATAATCTTTGGATTGATATTTTAGATGTTTGGTTAATGAGAAAAGACCATAATATTGGAACTGGAACAACTGTATATGCTCTTAAAAATGATAGATATAACGCCACAATGTCTTCTGCTTCTATGGTTTGGGATAATACTGGAATTATAAAAAATGTATCTACACAATATCTTTCTGTTCCACTAGTTTCTACAGGAGGAAGAGTTAATAGAAGTATAATTGGAGTTTCAAAAAAAGCCTCGGCAAATCATGAAGTTATATCTTATGGAACTATTTCAGCAGTAAGATTCGCTTTAAGAGTTGACGTTGCAGTAGATAAAGTTAGATTAGACGCTTATAATGGATCAATAAATGATAGTTTTGGAAGTACAAATATTACAGCTAATTTTAATCAACTTGCTGCAAGTTATGATACTAATACTTTACTTTTTAAAGCTAATAATTTAACAGCAACAACATCAAATATATCAATGAGTTTTGCGCCTTCATCTTTAATATTTTTTGGTGGATGGGATCCAAGTCAAATTTCAGTTGGATTAAGCACGACATCTTTTGGATTAATTTCAGATAGAGCTTTTTCATCAGCACAGATTGATACTTTTTATTCTATAATGAAAAATACAATAGGAAGGGGTTTAGATTTGCCATGAGATTTTACGATCTTGATATTGATGTTAAAAATTATGCAAAACGCATAATCGACGCTGGATATAAATGTCCAACTGACATTAATAGCGTTAGTGATTTTGCAAAAGGATTAAAAATTTTAAATTTATGGGGAAACATGATTTGTTGGCCATTAAGATCAAATCAAAACGCTGGAGCTGGAACTACAGCATATTCTTTTGGTGGATTAGGAATTTATAATGGAATACTAACAAATGGACCTATTTGGACTGCAAATGGTATTAATTTTGATGGTATAGATGACTATATTACAACTAGATTTACGACTGGACTTTCTGAATTTTCAGCATTTTCAATCTCAGCAAAAGATATTTTTAGTAATATTATGATAGAGCTTGCAAAAGATGACGAAGGATCAAATAGAGAATGGGATATTTTTGGAGAGCTAGGTGGATATAATCAGGCGTATGTATGGAATCCAACACTTAGAAATTATACTGGTCCTGCAGTTACAACTACTTATAAAATGCTATGCTTAAGAGCAAGTTCATCTATATTTAAATTTACAAGAAATAATGAATCAAACTCGCCAGGGACTACTGGTATTTTAACCCAAGGAAATGCTAATGTTACAATTGGCGCAAATTCAGCTGGAACAAATCGTTTTTTTAAAGGAACAATATCTACAAGTATACTTTTTAATTTAGCTCTTTCAGATTCAGATACATCATCTGTTTATTCTTTATATAAATCTACTCTTGGCAAAGGATTAAACTTACCATGAAATATTATAAACTAGACAGAGACACAAAGGCCTATTTAAAAAGAATGAATATAAACGGAATTAAAACTCCATCAGATATTTATTCTGTTAATGATTTTATTGTTGGATTAAAAGATTTAAGCTTATATTCTTCTGTTGAAGAAATGTGGTTATTAAGAAGTAGCCAAAACGTTGGAACTGGATCTACAGTTTATGCTTTTAAAAATAATATTTATAATGCAGTTATAACCAGTGCAGTTTGGACATTTAATGGTTTATTTTTTGGAGTTAATGGATCAAAAATAACAATGTCTGCATATAAATTTAAAACTAGTCCATTTAGTTGCCATTTAATAGATAATACTCAAAATAATAATTATTCTAGTTCAGGATTTACTTTTGGAAACGAAATATCTTATGGTGGAAATAATAGATTTTTTTATGCTCCAGGAGGAAATAGAGAATTTCTTGCATATAGAGACAGCGATGGAGCACAACTTAATCTTGGAAGTCAAAATAATTCTAGAGATTTTAAAAGCACTCTTTTATCTTTAGTATCATCAAATACTTTAGAAGGTTATTATGGCACAACATATAAAACCGCAACAACAAATGCAAATTTTAATTGGGACAAAGATGGAACTACCCTTCAAGATTTTACATACTCATATGCATTTGGAGATGGATCTAATCCAATTCCAACAACATCTTCTATTATAATATTCAATGAAAGCATTACTTCAAAATATTTGAATTACTATAGTCTATATAAAGCTACAATTGGCAAAGGACTCGGACTAGCATGAAATCTTATCAACTAGACAACGATACAAAAAAATATGTAAAAAGATTAAATTACAATGGAGTAAAAACTCCAACTGATATTTATTCTGTTGATCAATTTATAAGAGGCTTAAAAGATATTGGAGTATATGGAAGATTACGAGAGATTTGGTTTTTAAGAGATAATCAAAATGCAAGTTCTGGAGCTATAAGATATCCTTTTAAAGATGGTAATAATCTTTGTACTCTTGTAAATGGTCCAGTTCAAACTTCAAATGGTATTAATGCTGGTTATGATATTCCATCTGCGGCGAGCTCTTCTTATTTGAGTTTAGATACTCCTGCTATTTTAGATAATTTTAGTTTTGGATATATTGGAGCAGGATTATCAAATGTTACTAGTAATTTAGGGTTTCCAATTTTAATGTTTCAAAATAATGCTAATTATTTCTATGATAGCGTTTGTATAACTTATAGAACAACAACTACAATTAGAATTTATATGGCTAATTATAATTATTTTGTTAACGCGAATAATATAGTTGGTACAAGCGCGGATCTTAGTTATGGTACAAATAGTAAAACTTTTCAAGGCATAAATGTATCTTGGAGTCTTGAAGAAAATTTTGGCAGATACAGAAGAGGTAATGGAATAATTTCAACTAATCTTGTTTCTCCATCTGCTTATGGACCAAGATATGCTGTTAAAAATAAAATGTATGCACCTGGAAGATTCGATGGAACGAGTTATTCAGCTAATAATAATATTAATACAACTTATTCTGCAATATTTTTATTTGCACCAAATATAGATAGCGACTGGAGCAGTACATATTCTATAGCAAAAGATACCATAGCCAAAGGATTAGCTTTACCATGATAACTAATAGAACATATGGAATTGATGCTGATGTTCTTGCTTATAATGCAAGAATAATAGCTGGTGGAAATCAAGGATTAACTCCAGTTGGTATGAGACAAGTTAATCAATTTGTTATTGGTTTAAAGAAAATGAAGCTTTGGGATCTGGCCGCTAATATATTTTTATTATCTTCCAATCAAAATGCAGGAGCTGGCACAACAGTATATGGTTTAAAACCTAACAATGATGGAACCTTTCTTATAACATCAAATGGATATAATAATATTGAATGGTCTACAAATGGAATGAATTTTTACACTTTTGGAAATGGTGATACCTCAACAGTTGTATGTCCACCTCTTCAAGTTTATACAGGGAATATATCTTATTTTGCTATTGGAAAAGGAATTGGTAGAAATCAAGCAGTTTATTTTGCTACGCAAAGTACGGAAGAAGATGGTCAGAGAGCAATGAGACTTTGGGTTGATGCATTGTATAGTAGCACAGAAATTGCTTATGGAAATATATATGACACATCAACGAATGCTCAAGTTAAAGCTGGTATGGGATTTAACAGCGTATCATATACAGCTTACTATGACTCTGCAACAACTAATGGATTTCTTAAGGTTTATAAAAATGGAAATCTAGTAACAACAACAGCAACATCTGCTATGACTCTTCCAGTTTATCTTCCATCTGGACCTTACCCTGGACCAAGTAGACTTAAATTAGGAGGATGGTATTATCCAAGTGATACTAAACTTCACTTTTTTGGCGCTTTTTATAAAACCTTATCTGATGGAGAGCACACAGATCTTAATAATTTAATAAAAAGAACAGTAGGCGAAGGTTTAGCTCTACCATAAACAAAGTGTAATATACCTATATGCAACTAAACAATCCAATTTACATCAATCAAACTGATGCAGATATTAGATATGTTAACACACTAAATAATCAAAATATAAGTGGAGTTAAAACTTTTGCCAATTCTGGAATTTTTACCTCTGGAATAGATTTAAATAATTCTAATTTAATTAACGCAACTCCTCAGATAATTAATCTCTCAGCTAATTTTAATATCTCTGGGAATTACAACAGTAGAATGATTATGGTAAATTCAGCAACTGAAGTAATAGGACGAATAGTTAGCGGTAATGCTCTTGGTTTTAATATAACGGTAATGCAAGTTGGCATAGGACAAATTCAAATCACAGGTTCTGGAATTGGAATTAGAATTGATTCATTTAATAATCAATATAGAACTGCGGGTCAATTTGCAACAGCTTCAATATTACATACAGGAAGTAATGGATATATAATGTATGGAAATACAACATTATGATAGTACTGCCATCTGTTAATGCTGGCACAAGATCTTCTTACGGAATAGAAAAAAAATTTCGTTCTTCATATGGTTATAGTTTTAACTATGGATATAATATGGGTTCTTATGGCGATGATCCAGCTCTTGCTTATTTTTATTCAGATGTATATTTATATTATTTAAAAGTTGATAATAAAGTTATTGTAAATAATCAATATAATTATATTTTTACTCAAGATGATTTTTTACAGTATGCTTATTATAGAAATGATGGATACGGATTTGGACCAGTTGGATGTATAGATCAACTTAATTCTTATCTTAAAAATATTTATAAAATCAATGATTTTACATTTTATCCTGGAGGACAAGTGGGAGTGGTTTTAAAAAGTTCAATTGGCAGAAAAATGATATTAACAATTTATAGTTATGTATATATGGAGTATGATGGAAATGCTGTAGAAGAGAGAGCTATTCCTTGGACTTTTTATATTAATTATCCATACGATATTACTGATCAAACACCTAGTATGATAGAAACGGTTGATTTCATTAATCCATCTTGGAATGGTTATACATCTTATTTTGATTCAATCGGTGGTTTTATTGGATGGGGTTAATTTATGATAGAAATAGGTAAAAATTATACTTTAAAAGAATTGATTGAAATGAAAGATCAATCACCAGAAGTTCAAGCTTTCGTTAACTCTTTAGAAGCAATCAAAGAATCTAGAAAATATAATAAGCCTAAAATTACAAAATTCGAAGAATTTGATGACCAAACTAAAAATATATATCTTACAATAGCTTCAGAACTTAAAAAACTCAATCCAGATCAAAATTTTAAACTAATAGCAACTGGCTCAAGAGTTACTGGAAAATGGAGACAAGACGCTGAAGCAGACGAACTTGCTTCTAAATTTAATATAAAAGTTAAATATAGTGATTATGATTTTATAACAGATGCAATTAATATACCAGATTTACAGCAACTAGCCTCTCAATTAGATATCAAAAAATTAAATAAAATAGGCAGTTACAACAAAAATCAAGAGATAGAAATCCCAGTGTAATTTAACTACTCATTTAATTTTGAAATTTAATTATATTAACTTTATAATATCATAAGTGAAAACTGTAATATTTTTCTTGCAGGGTGGAATAGGTAAGCATATCGCAGCTACTGCTGTAGTAGAGAATATAAATAAAAATTATCCAGATAGAAAATTAATAGTAATATGTCCATATCCAGAAGTTTTTTTAAATAGAGAAAGAATTCGTAGGTTTACCTCATCAATGCGATATAGATATCAACAAGATCTATAATAAAGATTTATTAATTAAAAATTTGGTGTAATTTGTGTATATAATTATATATGCCAACTATTAGCAATTTACAGGGTAATTTACGATTAAATTCGGGGGTCTTTGAAATTTTTCAAGGTACAGGAATAGTTCCAAATTTATATACTTCAAGCATAGTAACTCCATCTTCTGTAAGAACTGGGCTATATGATGATATTTTTTTCATACCAAGTGGCGACACTTTAAGAGTTGCTTATGGAACTGGACTTAATGTAGGGCTAGTCTTTAATAATATAAACGATTTAAAGTATCATTATCAAAACCAATACTGGTTATTAATGACTGGCAGAACTCAAACTGGATCATTTTCAAGATATACTGGATTTGAAGGACTTCAAGTTAATTCTACTGGGTTGAGTATAAATCGAGCAGTTTTCCCTAGTACTTGTTTTTTTAAAGCTCAAATTCTACCGTTAGATTTAAATGGTAAAATAAATAAATTATATAATAGTGGAACATTTGCTGTAGGTTATGATGATTATATAAATTTTGGAAGAATAGATCAAGGAGTAACTGCGGAAAAAGTAAATATCAATGGAAATTTATTATTTAGATCAGACAATCAAGAAGCTTACATTAAAATTGAAAACGCACTCTATCCTGTTGGAATTGAAATTAGATCTAGTAGTCCTACTGGAGCAATAGCAAATGGTACATTTGCAGGGCCAAATGTTTCAATTGGACAATTTAATTATATAGACTCTGATTATACTGGAGTAGGTGGTTTATATCAACAAAACAATTATGTTTTTGGCGCAAGTAATGCATTATTTAACAGTGGAAATATAAATAGTCCATCAATTTATTCAATAGTTAATGGTAATTTAAATACTATTTTTAATAGTGATAAAATAGTTCTACTTGGCAATTCTTCAGTAATAAGCACTGGATCTGATCTTTTATTGGTAGGATCAGATTCAATAATAAATTCATCTACTGGCAACATAGTAATTGGAAACGCTACAACTCTCAATAACTCAAACTCTTCAATTTATTTAGGAGCAACTAATACAGTAAGTACTGGAGTAACATCTATAGAAACTAGTATGATAGTAGGTAGAGATAACAGTATAAATCAAGATAGAGTTGGACAATTAATGAGGAATAGCACTGGCTCTAATGTTAATCTAATTGGTAAAGGAAATACAATTTTTTCTAATAATTTTAACAATATAAATGTTGCTGGAAATACAAATGCATTAGTAGATGCAAAAAATACTATTGCTGATATCAATTCTTTTGGTACGAATAATTATTTTGCTAGCGGATTAAAATCAATCAATAATATTGGACAAGATAATGAAATGGCAGTTTCTTCAAATGTCAATTCACTTGGAAATAATATTTCAAACAGATCTATAAGTGGGGTTACTATTGTAGGAAATAGTAATATAAATAAAACTTTAAATACATCTATTTCTTTAGGTAATTTAAATACATTCTTTAATACAAATAATTCTGTACTCGTTGGAAATTCGAATACTCTTGGAAATGGTAATTATACATTAGATGGAACTAATATAATTCCAGATTCAAACTCAATTTTACAACAAAATGTTTTAGTTGGTAATAATAGTTATAATTATATTAATCGTTCAATATTAGTTGGAAATAATAGTACATCAGTACTAGCACGAAATTCAACTGGCGCAAATTCTATTTTAATTGGGGATACTAATTTTTCATCTGGTTCAAATAATTTAGTATTAGGAAACTTTACAAATATTTATGGAACTGGAAATAATATTTCAAATATTTCTATAGGAAATAATAATAAACTTTTTAATACTAATAGTTCTGTTATTGTTGGAAACAGTAATTTATCAACTGGAAGTTTGTCAAATAATAATTCTGCTTTAGGATTATCAAATACATTTACAAATAGCTCTAATAATGTAGCTTTAGGTAATGGAAACATATTTAATAATGAATCAAATACATTAAAAGTTAATTTAGGATCAAATAATTTTACGTTTAATTCAAGTGGTTTAAATTTAGGATCTAAAAGTTTAAGAGCAAACAGTATATATTTAAGTGGATCAACTATATTTACTGGATCAACAAGTGAACCATTTAATTTAGCGAATATAGATAATCAAAAAGCATTAGGCTATATTACAAATCAATCTTGGCATTTTTCAACAACAACACTTGAAAGAACTGGGTTAAATGGAGAACTTATTTATTCTTTAAATAAAGAAGTCATAACTTCTAATACTGAAAATGAAGAATTATATTGCCCAATTAAAATACCTTCAACAATTCAAGTCCCTAACACAATTGGAAGAGGAGCTTATGGAAGAACAATAGTAACTGGAACATATGATTTATACGTTGGACTTTTACAAAATGTTGGAATGGATTATGGATTTCAAAAAGCAACGAATAGATTAGCATCTCTTCCATTACCAACTTATGCTTATGGTAGTTCTGGAGAAGCTGAATTTTTTAGAGCATCTGCTATTTCTCAGAATAATACTGAAAATAGTCCATATTATTATTTTTATGCAAGATATCAAGGCGATAATTTTTCTGTTATATCTTACAATGCAGTAAAAAATACTCATGATAACAGAGGAATTTGGACGCTCTATACAGGAGCAGTTGGTCAACTTCCAAGTCAATATAAAATATTACTACTAAATAACTATCACTCAGGACAAGCAATTGCTCCTGATACAATTCCATTAGCTAATTGGTATAGTTCTGGAAATTGGACCGATACTAATCCAGCTTTAGTTTCTAGCTTAAGATCAATTAATTCATTACCTCAAGTCACAATAGAAAATATACCAAGTCTTGAACCCGTAGTTAGTAGCAAAAGAATGAGATATATAAATATAAATACTCCATTAGATGGTTACAACTGGACTCCAGGTGGATTTATTCCAGTATATTATTAATAGATAAAAAAAATATTCTAAGGTGTAATTTGTATTATATGATAATAAATACAGTTACATCTATTGCACAGGAAATATACGAAGAAATGGGTGAACCTTCTGATTTTAGCATAGCAGTTATAGCTGCGTGGGTAAGAAGAAATATAGGTGGTTTGAATAATATGCTAAATACATCTTTTTCTATAAATGACCAAACATATGAAATTTCTCCTAATCTTTCTGATGTTGAAAAGTATATTTTTAAGAAAATGTATTCTATATACTTTTTTGATCTTAAAATTAAAAGTACTGGAAGTTTAGCGATTAATGATTATACTGTAATCAAAGATGATATTGCTAGTGTTCAAAAATTAAATAAAAACGAAGTTTTAAGAAATTTTTATAATATAAGACAACAAGAATATACCGAATTAAAACAACTAAGTACAGATTATAAGAACAATGGCGCTACCCCATTACAAGTAGCTGGAGACGATACAATTCCTGGAAGTTATGATTATTTCTATAGAGATGCATTATATAATATAAGAACTAGTTACAATGGATAATAATTATGAGCTATATAGATTCTTCAACAGTTTCTGGGTTTGCTCAAGAATACGATAATTTTTTTACTTATTTCTCAAGGCCTTTCGTGGTTCATAAAGAACCAATAAAAATTATTCAACAACTACAAAGCGCCCCAATGTATGGATACGGCCAAGCCTCAGATGCTATAAATTATACATATCAACCTGTTACTGGAATTTTTAATGGAAGAATATATTATAATAATTCAAGAGATGTTGATGCTGTAAATAGTGATTTAAAATTAGTATTTGCTCGTGGCGATGTTACTTTAAAAGTTAGACAAGATGCAAGAGATTTTATGAATAACGGCAAAACTATCAAACTTGAATTTGACGGAAAAACATGGAACGTAATAACAGAAGATACAATTAAAAGGTATTTAACTAATTCGTATTATGTTTATGGATTAGAACAAACAAAATAATGGCAACTAAAATTAATTTTAATCAAATTAAATCAGAACTAAGTGAAGCATACCAATCTTCTCTTAAAAAAGAAGCTACAAATTTAGCTAAAGAAATTTTAAATGAAAATCTTAATGATTATATTGAACAAATCGATCAACATCCAGTTTCTCAAGAACTTTCTCAAGGTCCAGAAGGAGAAAATTTAAGTCGCACTTTAAATGGCGTAGAGAATTTATTTGCATTCATTGGTTTTGAAGCGGAATCTAAACCTATAGATGATCTAAAAGATTTGGTAAAACAAAATACTTTTTTAGATAAAAAATCAACATTTGATACTAAAAATCTTCAATTAAAATTTAATGTTTTTACTCCATCTCCAGACGAAATTAAAACTAAAACTCCACTACCTTTTGAAGGTGGTAGAAGCTGGGTTAAAGGAGTAGAAGATGGTATTCCTGGATTTGGATATTATGTTTATGGATTATTATTTCCAAATAGTAGGTCTGGAAAAGGTATTCAATCAAAAAATAAAGTTAGAAGTATAACCTATAAACCAGTAAAATATATGTCTGAATTATATCAAAATTTTATAAGGAGTTTAAAATAATATGTTACCACAATTTGATAATATTATAATGACCAGCATCTTACTTTGGTTAGATAATAAAATAATGACAAAAGGTGAAGCTTATTCAAATTATCAAAGTACATTTTATCCGCTTCCTAATATGTATTATGGATATTATACTTATGGTGCACCATTTAAACAAATGGTAATTGATAGTTCAATAACTGGCGCAAATATTATAAGTGGAGTTTATGTAAGTGGGGTTTTCACTGTTCCAGGCCAAGGAACATTAAGTGGAATTGATGCTGCAAATGGTCAATTATATTTTACTTCACCAATATCTAATCCTACAACAGCTTTAAGTGGAAATTATGCTGTTAAAGATTTTAATATGTATTTAACTAGTAAAACTGAAGAAAGTTTATTATTTGAAACACAATATCAAATAAATCCTAAAACATATCAAAATCCTACAGGCTTACCTATAGGAGCAGAAACTTATCCTGTTATATATTTAAAATATCAGGGTGGTAAAAATAAACCTTTAGCTTTCGGTGGCTTTGATCAAACTATTAGTTTTGTAAGAGCAGTAATATTAGCAGATAGCGTATTTGCTTTAGACGCTGTTACAAGCATAATGAGAGATACAAGTCGTCAATTAATACCATTAATATATCCAGATGAAATGCCCTTTAATTCCCTAGGGTCTGTAACTGGTAGTTCATTTAACTATATTAATTTAATAAAAAATAAAGTAGTAGATAGTGAATATGTATATATTAACGAAGTTAATGTTACTAAAACTGATACTAAATTATTAAATGCTACAAACAGCCTAAATCGTAACGTATATTCAGCTTTTGTTGATTTTGAACTAGGTAAAAATAGATATCCAAATCAATAAAAATTAGAAAAAAAGTTAAAAAATAGGTGTAATAACAGAAAATGGAGAAACAATAATATGGCAAGAAATCGTATAATTTATCAATCAGAAGCTCTTTACGTTGGACCTTCCCCAGCAACAGGAAACCACTTTAGTTCAGGAAATAGTGGAAATAACCTAGTTCAACAACTTCAAAGAGTACAAACAGCTAATTATAGCTTTACAGTAGACCGCACAGATGTTAATCAATTTGGTCAATTGGCAGCAATTGATCGTGTTATTTTAACATCACCAACTGTAGCTCTTGATTTTAGTTACATCCTAGCTAATTTATCTAATGAAAACGATTTAGGACTCACCGTATCAACAACTGGTTCAACAGCAGCAGTTTCTGCTATATCTGGAATTTTAAATAAGACTCAAGACGAGAAAAATTATTTTATCAAAACAACTCCAGAAGGAACAGATGCAGTTGGAAATACAGCTACAGGTTCAACTATCGGAGTAATTGGAATTGGAAACGGCTTCATGACTTCTTACTCAACCGAAGCTAGTGTTGGTAATTTCCCAACCACAACAATTAATGTTGAAGGTTTAAATATGACTTTCCAACAAGGAACAACTGGAAATTATATTCCAGCTATCAATCCTAGTCTTGGAACAGCTATTACTGGTACGTTTTATGCTCTAGATGTTGCTACTCAGAATACCGCTACTGCAGCAAACGCAACTGGAATTAGTGCTCTTCGCCCAGGAGATATTACTCTAAGCTTACCAACAACTCCAGGAGCAGATAGTTCAACATTTAACATTCAAAGCTACACATTAAACTTTGACTTGGCTCGTACTCCAATTGAAAGATTAGGAAGTAAATTCGCATTTGCTCGTGAAATCGACTTCCCACTTACTGTTAATTTGAGCGTAGACGCACAAGTAACAGATATCTCAACTGGAACATTACAAAGTCTAGTAGTAAATGATAGTACAACATTCTATAATCCAATTATTACTATCAAAAGTCCACTAGATTCAACCGTAACAGTCGCTCAATTTGATTTAAGAAGAGCTAAATTAGATAGTCAAGAATTTAGTTCTGATATCGGCTCAAACAAATCCGTTACATTGAACTTTAGTTCACAAGTTGGTGGACCACAAGATACAGTTAATGGATTGTTTATTAGTGGCATATATTAATAAATAATTAAATTATTAAATTAAAATAACCCCCGTTCTCGGGGGTTATTTTTTTGTGTAAATGCTAGTAGGTAAAAGGTGATACAAAGGAATTTTATGGATTCAGATAAGGCTATTAAAGACATGACTCTTTTTCAGATAAAGAGGAAAATTACAAGTATATATAAGAATTTCTTTTTTATTCTTGAAGATTTATCGGATTCTGGATATAATATAAGTGATGAAGCTTATCAAAAGATCAGAAAAAGAGTGCTTGATAATGCTAACGATGCAGTAAGAGAACTAGAAGAAAATTTCAGCAAATTAAATATTACATTAAAATGAAATCCACAAAATTAAGCTTTGTTTTCTCTGCAGAACAAATTATTGAAAGTAATTTGAATCTTCAATCAATACAAAGATCATTAAAAAATGATTTTGGTATTTTAAATCCTACATTAAAAATATTCTCAAATCCCAATTTTGTTAAAAATTATCAATGCTGGGATGAAAACAAAAAGAACAAGTTTATTAAAACTATAGGTGGTCCTGCTAGTTATAAAAAGATTAAAAGTTTTTTAGAAAAAATAGAAAATAAGGAAACTATATGAAAAAATTATACGAATTCACATTAAATAAAGAAATAGAACTTAAAGAAACTATAAGTGAAAAGAATGAAAGTGGTGAAGAAATATCAGTTACAAAAACTGTAAAAAAACAAATACCTCAAAAAATTGTTATTAAAAAACCAACAAGACTGTTATTTGATGAAGCTGAATTATTTTATGGCGTTAGATTATCTGAAGGTATTAAAGCTGGATTATTAACTAGAGCACTTTTATCAAAGAGATTTACTAATGATGGTGGAGTATTTAGTGAAATTGATAAAGAAGAATACACAAAACTCTATATAAAAATATTTGAACTTCAAAATGATTTTCAAAAGATTTCTTTAAAAGAAGAAAAGGATCGTTCTGAAGAAGAAAATGCTGAATACAAAGTTTTAATAAAACAAATTACCGAAATAAGAGAAAAAATTCAAGATTATGAATTTGCACAAGCTAGTTTATTTGATCAAACAGCAGAAAATAGAGCTAGAAATAAGACTATCATGTGGTGGGTATTGAATTTGAGTCATCAAGAAGACGAAAATGGAAATCTAGTTCCTATATTCGGAGAAGGATCTTTTGAAGATAGAATTATGGTATATGACAAATTAGAAGAAATGACTGATAGTTTTTTTGAAAAATTAATTAAAAAATTAGTTCTTTTTGTTAGTTTTTGGTATATGGGAAGAGCCTCTACTGTAGAAGAATTTGAAAAACTATTTGAAATAGAAAATAAAGAAAACGGTGCTTAAGAATACAAATACATTAACAGATATTTTAAATGGTTATTCAAAAGCGTATTATAAAAAACAACCAGTTTATATAAAACATTTTGATAACTTAAGCATCGGTAATATAAACTTAAAAAAAGAAGAAATCTACCAAAAAGCAATTAATCAAAAACTTCCCTCGTTAGAAGAGCAAGAAAAGTATATATTAAAAGAAAATTTATGGTCTGAAGACCGTAATAAAGAAATACAGTCTATAACGACATATATTAAAACTCTAAAAAAGAACAAGTCTAAAATGTTCAAAAACGAAGATTTAAAAAATATAAATAATCAAATAAATCAAAATGAATTAAATTTATTAAAATTAAAAGCTGAAAAGAAAGATCTAATTGGATTTACCGCAGAAGACTATGCTAATAAAAAAATAAATGAATATTGCATGTTTATATCTTTATTTAAAGATAAAGACTTAAATGGAAGCTTTTTTTCCAATGAAGAATTTGAAGATTTAGAAAATACAGATATTTCTGATATTATCGGTATATATAATATAGTAACTGATAATTTTTCTGAATTAAATTTACGAAAAATAGCCCTTTCTCCTACTTTCTTAAGTTTATTTAATTTAGGTGGAGATAATATTTATAATTTATTTGGTAAGCCAGTAATATATTTAACTTTATATCAAATTGATATATATGGATATGCAAGATATTTCAAAAATCAACTTGAAAATGCTAAGAATAAACCACCAGATGAATATTTTGAAGATCCAGATAAGCTAATTGAATGGTTGGAAAGTGCTAAAAATATAGAAGAATTATTAGATAAAACATCTAAAAATGTATCTAAAAACGATGGAGTAATGGCCACATCAATCGTTGGCGCTTCAAAAGAAGACCTTGAAAAAGCAGGGGTAAAGCAAGAAGGTGGAATAAGTTTAATAGAAGAGGCTAAGAAACGTGGTGGAAATTTAAGTATGCAAGATTTAATGAAATTACATGGGATATAATATACTATAATAGTTAATATTTGTGTAATATATTGTAGTAAAGGAATAAGGCATGGCTAGGACTTCCGCTACAATTTCAGTAGGTGCAGATACAAGGCAACTCGAAAGAGATATTCAGAGCGCCTTATCGAGAGATTTTAAATTCAAAGGATTGAATGAAAAGGCCTTTACTCAACCTCTTGGTAGAATCACTGGTGCAGCAAATGAATTCCAAAAATCATTAGATGCATCAAATGCTCGTGTTATTGCATTCGGCGCTAGTGCAGGATTAATATATACTGTAGAAAAAGCTTTTGTAGAATTAATTAAAACTACAGTTAATGTACAAAAATCATTAACTGATATTAATGTTATTTTAAATACAACAACTAGCGGTCTAGCTAAATTTGGAGCCGATTTATTTGATATAGCTAAAAGCACTGGACAAGGGTTTAATGAAGTAGCTGCAGCAGCTACAGAATTAGCTCGTCAAGGTTTAGGAGTAGAAGAGACTTTAAAAAGAACAAGAGATGCTCTTATTCTTACTAGATTAAGTGGATTAGATACCATTAGTAGCGTTGAAGCTTTAACGGCTACAATAAACAGTTTTAATAAAACAGCGCTAGATTCTACAACTATTGTTAATAAATTAGCTAATGTTGACTCATCTTTCGCAGTTAGTTCTGCTGATTTGGCTGAAGCCATCAAACGAGTAGGAACTTCTGCTCAAGACGCAGGAGTTGGATTTGATGAATTATTAGCTGTCGTTACAAGCGTTCAACAAACTACTGCTAGAGGTGGAGCTGTAATAGGTAATTCACTTAAAACTATCTTTACGAGAATAGAAAGACCAGAAGTATTATCTCAATTACAAGCTTTAGGAATTGGAGTAAGAGATTTAGAAGGTAATACTTTACCAGCAATACAAATTTTAAAACAATTAAGTACAACATTTGATACTTTATCTGATGCACAAAAATCTCAAGTAGCAGAAACTGTTGGTGGAGTTTTCCAAATAAATATTTTGAAAGCAGCATTGGGAGATTTAGGTAAAGAATATTCAATTTATCAAAATGCTTTAAATACCGCTACATCTGCAACAGATCAGGCTCTTAAAAGAAATCAAGCATTAAATGAAACATTAGCCGCTTTATTTAATAGAACTATAAATAATGTAGCTCAATTAGGCGCAACTGTTGGAGCAGGAGCATTTCAACCAGCGATAGAAGGAACACTAAAAAATGTTAATGGTCTTTTAGAGATGATTAACAATCAAGATACTGAGAGTGTTGGATCTAAAATTGGACAAGGAATATTGAATGGAATTTCTTCTTTCATCTCTGGACCAGGAGTAGTTTTAATTACAGCAGTTCTAGGAAAATTATTGCTAAACTTAGGACAATTCGCAGCAGCTTCTGTTAAAACTTTATTAGGAATAAATCAAGCAGCAGACAGCAGATTACAATTACAAAATAAAATTAATCAAGTCTTAACCCAGGAACCAACTTTATTAGCAGCAATTGCAAGCAAACAAATTGGAGTTTTGAGCGTAGAAAATAAAATATTACAAATATTAAAAGAACAAAACGCCATAAGAGCACAAGCTTCTAGTTTATCATCTACTATCACAGGTGGATTAGTAAGAAGAGGAGTTTCTGTAAAAGGTGGACAAGTTACCACGGCAAACTCTGGATTTATACCATCATATGCTATGTCAGAAATTTCTGGTGCATTATCTGGTGGATACAAACCAGGAAAAATAAAAGAAATGAATATCTCTGGCGTAGGAAAAACTGTTTATAATTCAGCAGAAACTGTTAAAAAATTTCCAGGATTATCTCAACCAGCAATTATGCCTCCATCACAAAGCAAAGCTGGAAAAAATTACCAAAATCAATTCTCTTCTATTCATGGATTTAATCCATATGCTAGTAGTGGATTTATACCTAATTTTGCTAAAAATAGTTTACAAATTGCACAAAGTTTATTTACTGAAGCTAAGGGACAAAATATAGATGCTTTTATAAAATCTAGAGGTTATAAAATAACTCCAGAAGTTCAAAAAGAAATTGATGCAATTAAAAGTGGTAAAATGTCTGGAGCAAAAACTAGCCAAGGCGAAGTAGTTGTTGTACCTGCGAGTGAGTTTGGAATAGTTGGAGTTGGTGGAAGAAGAGGATCTATAGATGCTCAAACTGCATTTAGTACATTAGGCTATACAAAAGATCCAAGATCTGTAAAATTTGAAGGAATACAAGCTAGAACTCTTGAAGATTTAAAAAATAGCGAAATTCAAGATAAAAATTCTTTTTCTACAGCAATTAATAAATTATTTGTTGATCCACTTGCTCAACTTGCAAATGATATTTTTGGCCCATTAAGTCCAGATCCAAAATTTAAATCTTTACTTGCATCTAATAATAGAAAAGCTGGAGTTAATCTTTTCCCAGCAGGAACTGAGGGATCAATTTTTGAAGCAGCTGTAAATTTAGGCACAAAACGCGGAGGAGCTTTACAAAAAGCTTTTGACCAAAATACAGCTCAAAAACCTTTTGATTTTGAAGAATCAAGTCCACCTACAAATGCATTTAATAGTAAATTTGGATTTTCTCCACCAGTTTTAAGAGCGGACGCAAAAAGAACAATAACAGCTGAACAAGCTAGAGAGATAATTGATAAAGCATATAGAGATGCTACTACTAGGCCTTTATTGCCAAAGCCAAGAACAGCAGCTTCAGGATTTATACCTAATTTTTCAGCACTAGAACAGGCTGTATCTAGAGAAATTTCAGCTGGTGTACCAAACTCAAAGATTAGAGTCGGTCAAAGTGGCAAATTAATGGCGTCAAGTAATCCATTAGGTTTAGGAGTTTATAATACTCAAGATGAACCACAAGGATTAAATCAAGGAATTTCAAGATATTCATCAATATCTTCTGCAAGAAAAGCTGGAGCAGCTTTTGGATTTGTACCTAATTTTGCAGGACAAAACATTCAATTTGAGCAAACAGCGGTCGCTGGAATGTCTGTAAAAGATATTAATATATTATCTAGTGAGGTTGCTAAGGATTTAGCTAAAATTTCTAAGAGATTAAAAGCTCAAGAAATTGATCTCGCTACAGCAGAAAAAGAAGCTGGAATAATTGCTCAATCATATCAATTAACAGCTCAAAGTACCCAAAAAGTAAAAAGTTTATTTACAAGAGTTTCAACATCTAGCGAAAGATTTGCTACGTATTTATCTGGGTTAGAAAAAGAAGCAGCTGGAGCATTTGGAGTCTTTGGAGGAGGAAAAGCTCGAGCAAGATTAGAAAGATTAGCTAGTCAAGAAGGAAGATATGGAGAAGCAGCCAGAGGGACATTAGATAGAGTAACTCAAAGAAGAACTGCAGCGGCAGGTAGATTACAAAATGCAGGATTATTGGCTAGTATTGCTGTTCCAATCGTTGCTCAAACAGCGGAGCAATTTGCACCAGAAAATAAAGCGGTAAGATTTGGAGCAACAGTAGCAAGCGATACAGCAACTTTCGCTGGAACAGGAGCAATATTTGGCCAATATGGAGCAGCCGTAGGAGGTCTAATAGGGTTAACAATAGGGCTTACTAAAGCTTTTGCGCAGTTAAAAGACAAAACAGAAGAGTACCGAAAATTAACTGAACAAGCTACATCTAATTTAGCAAGATTTTCTGAAGACGTACAAGCATTCTTAACAAATAGAGAAACAGCAAGAGGAATTAGAACTGGAGAATCAAAAGGTAATCTTGAAGCTGCATCAAAAGCAAGAGATGAGGCTTTAAGTAGAATAATCGCTAGTTCAGATTCAGATATTGGAAAATCTATTGTAGATGCTATTGCAAGTGGATCAGAGAATGAATTACAAAAAGCCCTAGGAAAAGCATCTTCAGCATTAACTTCTACTAAACAGATTAGAGAATTTATTGATTCCGTAAATACTTTAAAACCAGAAAATATTAAAAGTGCAGAAAAATTTAGTGAAGTATTTAAACAATTTAATGTTTTGACTACTAGAAGTGGTGAATCACTCGGAGCTTTAATTGCAAAAAATAAAGATGTAATGTCAAGTTTTGACAAATTAACTGAAATTTTAATTAATAGTAAATCAGCTCTAGACGATGCAAGAAATTCATCTGCAACACTTACAGCAAAAGGTCCAGCTTCTAAATTAGCAATATCAGATGAAGAACTTAAAAAAGAAATAGCAAGAATATCAACTGGACGCGCTCAACCATTTGAAGTACGAAGAAATAGAGCTATAAGTAATATAGTAGAATCCAGAAGTCAAACTGCGATTGATAATTTTAGTAAAAATTTAAGTTCTTTTATAGATAATTTAATTTCTTCTGGAGAAATTTTACCTCAAACTGGAAAAGATTTAAAAGATCAGATAACAAATGTTTTAAAATCTTCATTAGATATTGGAACAAAGGGTGCAGAATTAGAAAAAATATATAAAAATTTAGCAAATGCATCTGATGCTTTAGCGGTTGCAGAAAAGAGAAGATTAAAAACAGCATTTAATCTTTTACAATTAGAAGATAGATTAATTGATTTATTTAACAAAGATAATAACGTAAGGGATACTGGAAATAAACTTTTACAACAAGCAGATTTTGGTAGTTTAGTAGAAGACTTCTTACAAACAACTGGTAAGCAATTTAGACCTAATGCAGTAGTAGGTGGCGCCTTCAGTCAAGGTATGGCTGGAGTTTTCGGCGGTACAGTTGACGAAGAGAAAAGATTAAAATATACAAAACAATTAGGTGAGGCTTTAAAAGAAACAAGCGCGTCCGTTGTAGCTAATGGTGGTAAACTTACAGATGAGGCTTTTGTACAATTACAAACAACAATTAATGATATAAATACTTCTGCCGCTATGACACAAAAAAGTTTAATAGCGATGAGTTCTTCTATATCTGATACATCATTAAGACAAGAAGCTTTAAATACATATAAAGAAAAAGAAGCAGAATTAACAAAAACTTTAGGTGATAATATCACAAAATTAAATTTTGCAATAGAAGCAACCGTAGAAAGTTTAATAGCAGAAGCTAAATTTAGAGAAGGTACAGCTTTTAGCGATGAATTTAAACAAGCTAGAGCAGCCGCAAGAGAAAAAGCAATCCGAGGTGGTGATTATACACCAATGGATACATTACAAAGTTTCCAAGATGAATTTGCATATGGAACTCAAGATGTAATGAGAGATTTAAATAATACAGCTTCTGATACAGCAAGAACTATTAAATCAGAATTTAATAATGCATTTCAGTCTGTTATAGAAGGAACGCAAACAGTAGGTGATGCATTTACTACAATGGCTTTAAATATATCAAGAAGAATTCAACAGTTAGCATTAGAAATGTCAACTAATCTTATATTTAATAGCGTATTTAGCTCTGTAGGTGGAATTAGTGATCTATTAAAAAGCCCATTAGGAAGAAAAAATGGTGGTTTTATTAAAGGATATGCAATTGGTGGACATGTTACTGGTGGATCAGGAGTAAGAGATGATATTCCAGCATATTTAAGTAAAGGAGAATATGTAGTTAAAAAAGCTGCTGTAGAAAAATATGGAAAAGATTTCTTAGATAGTTTAAATAGTGGAAGAACAGTTAAAAAAGCTGACGGAGGAGGGTTTGGAGTAGGATCAAAAATAGGAGATCCTAACGAATGGATAAAAGTAAATAATTGGCCAATAGCTATGACATCGGTTGGTTCAGATGTTTCATCTCAAAGAACAGATACTGGCGGAGCATTTTCTTCAGATTTATTAAATGATTTTTATACTACTGGTGCAACTAAATATGGATTACCAACAGAAGGATCATATTTCTTTGATCCAAGATTATCTCCTCAAGCAATATTAGATGAAAATAATCCAATGAATCAATTAAGAAATGAAAAAGTTCAAAGATTATTAACATTTCAAAATGAAGTTTCTAATTATGATCAATATCTTGCAGATCTTGCAGAAAGAAATCGACAAGAAAAAGCTAGGGTAGATCAATTAAATAAACAAAATAGAGACGCTTATAATAAACAACAAAATAATTTATTCTGGGGTTCATTATTACAAGCAGGAATGACTGTGGGTGGTGGTGCACTTAGTCAATATGGTGTTCCAGCGATTAAACAAGTTTTATCAGAAGCTTTTGGAGGAACATCTAACAAAGGATGGGCAAATTGGAGAGGTGGAGATTATTCTGCTGGAAGCATGAAATTCGGCCCACCAGTTCAAGCAAATAATTATGGATTAAGAGGAACTGTTCCAACTATTAGAAAAGGGTATGCTAAAGGTGGTTCTCCATATAAAGATAATGTGCCAGCATTATTAATGGATGGAGAATATGTCGTTAATAAAGATACGGTTAATAGGTATGGTAAAGGATTTTTTGATTCATTAAATTCTGGAAGAATAAATAAATTTGCAGATGGAGGATCGGTAGGAAATCAAAATGCAGGATTAAATCAATCAGAAACTCAATCTTCTGTATCAAATACTAATAATATTAATATAACAGTAAATATAGATAAGAGTTCATCTGTTGAAACTAGTACCGCAAATAGTCAATCAAACGATAAAATTACAACTGATCAAGACCGAAGAGATGAATTAGAGAAAAATAGAAAATTATCAGATAGAATTAAATCTGAAGTTATTAAAGTTCTAAATACCGAGCAAAGACCAGGCGGAATGTTAAGTAGTAGCAAGTATACAATGAAAAATTAATTTATAATTTTCCAAGAAAAACTAATTGGCACTTTTTTATAAATTATTTGATCTACTTGTAAGTTATCTTGTAAAGATTTATTTATTACTTCTAATTTTGAATATTCGTATAAAAATAATATAGCCGTATAAGCTTTACCATTTATATTTTTTAAGTATTTATTTTGTAATATTAAATTAGAAGAACTTTCTATATATATGTTTTCTATATTTTCTATATTAGTTGTTGCTTCTAAAAATATCTGAATATTACCATTTAAGTTTCTGACTTCAACGATTTCTAGGCTATTTAAATTTAAAAAATTAAAGAATGGTATATCTTGAGCACAGGACTCATATATATTATTATAATATAATCCTATTTGATTTGATTCCATATCTTGAGAATTGAATATAGATAATACATTGTTAATAATTGCTTGCTCTTCTATTAAAATAGTATCTTTACTGTTATAATTAGAAATTGGAAAGTAATTTTTATAGTTTAAATTATTAATTAATAGTTCATTTTTAGGCCAAGATAATGCATTAAAATTTTCATCATTAAATGAATATAAACTTCCTTGAAAGAATCCATTTTTATTATTATTTTGGTCCAAAGAAACATTTATAATTTGGTCAGAATAAGTACTTGAAAAAAAGTTTTCTATATCTTCTGGAAATTCAAAATCACCAAGGAATTTATATAAGTCTAATTGAATTTTATTTAAAACATATATTTTAAGATCTAAAGAGTTCAAATTTTCAACTAATCCAGTTTCAACAAATGGAACGGTTAATAGTTTTAATTCATCTATTGAATTAAGCCATAAACTACTTACATTTTCTATTAAAATTTTATTTAATTTCGTATCCTTATAAGAAGGGAATATTAATAATGAATAGGCTTGGCTTTCATTCCAATTTTCTGTATTTATTAAAAATTTAATTGAATAATAATCATTACTTCTGTAAATTTTATTAAAAATAGAATCTATTTTTAAAGTATTAAGTTTTGGATATTCGACTTCAAAATTTAAATAAGATGGTTCTTTTGAATTAAAAGTAATATCAAATTTTAAATTATCAAAAAATCCTATTTTATTTTTTATTTGTTTATATTTTTTATAATTAGAAAGGAAAGGATATTCAAAATAATTTTCTAAAACTTTTTGAATATTTTTCTCTGATTGAAGATCTTTCTGAATTCTTGTGCCTTCTATGGATTCTTTGGATGGATATAAAATTTCGTTTGGTACAATATATTTTTCTATTTCTTTTTTTGAATCAATATTTTTAAAACTTTGTAAAAGATTATTTTCTTTATCATAAATATCTACATTAAAATTTGGAAAATATTTAGTTGGTATTAATTTATTAGCATATAATGCTGGAAGAGCTGATGATAATTCCCAAGTTAATTTTAAATTTAAATTTTTAGCTAAAAGCTTCATAATATGTTAACTCCAGAAGCCTGAACTCTATCTAAAGGAGCTTGACTCGTTAAAGTGAAAGAGCCTAATGTTGGACTTGATGCTTCGTTTAATGAATTTTGTGCATAAATTTTAAAGTAAAAAGTTCCAGAATATTGAGGAGTAAAATATGGAGGATATAATCCTAACTCTCTTCCATTAATAAGATCAGTTGGATAAAATCCAGTATTAACATTGGCTGGTTGTATATCTATTAGGTCTGTTTGATCATTTGTTAAACTAGTAAAAGCTGTACCTGTTCTCATATAAATTAAATATTGACTAATATAAGAACCATTTGTAGATGGAGATATAGAATAAGCTACGCTATTAATTCCAATCGCAGTTTGAACTCCTTGATACAATAATCTATTTGATCCTGTTAAATTACCAGCTGCATCTCTATATAAACCGCTTAAAATTACATTTGGAGCGCCAGGAAGTAAAGGTTTATTAGGTACATTTATTAATTGCGCGTCTAAATCTATTTCTCCATATTTTGCTGGTACATATTGCATAGCTGATACATTATATGTTTTATTTTCTGGATCTTCTTTTATATTTAAAATTCTATAAATTTGTGGTTCATTTAAATATCCATCATATAATGCGCCTGGATATGTTAAACTAGAAGGATTATTTATTGGCGATATAATATCTATGCCAGTATATCCACTAGTATTTACATCTATATTCCATACAGCATTTTCCAATAAACTATATCCTGATCCGTTCAAACCAGAAGGAAATATTATTCTAATATTGTCTGAATAAACTCCAGTTCCTCTTGTTATATAGTTTTGAGTTGGTAATGGTATAGTCATTTTTTGAACAGCGCTTCTTCTAAAGAAATCCGAGTTTAATCCTGTCGCACCGCTTGAGGTTATATTGTAACCAGTTATATAATCATTACCTAGGTCTGTTCCGTAATTTAAATTGTAAGTAGGAGTTAAGAAGAAAATATCAAAATTACTCTTAAATCCAGTTAAATTATTTAATATTCCAGTATTATATGGTAAATCAAGAGTCGCAGATCCTGTAGATAATTCTTTCGTTCTTCCAGCAAAATTTACATTTTTTCTATTTTGATCATAAATTTGAACTAAATCTCCTGGAATAAGATATCCAGCATCTAATCCTGCATCAAAAACTACTGTTTCCGTTTCTAAATTTTCTGTAATCAAATACCATTTTCCTAATCTTCTTGCTTGGTTTTTGCTTGTACAACCAAATGCAGTAACTGCAATTTCTCTTATTCCATATTTTAATATTCCAGGTCTATATTCTACATATTCTATTGCTGGTTTATAATTATCATCTTCATTGTTGTATCTAATAGTTGCTACGGTTTTTCTAACTCTTCTTGAACTATCTGAATATGTAAATTTACCATCTACAACATTTGCGTTATTAAATGAATAAATAATATTTTTGGGTCTATCTTGATTTGCAAAAACTAATCCAGCAGAATAATAAGTTATCCCTCGAAATATTGAAGCCATATCATTCAAAACTTTATAAGCTTCATCTTTTGCTGAAATCATTAAATTACAAGTAAATCTTGGTTCTAAACCACCATTACCATCTGGAACTAATTGATCGCAGTATTGTGCAATTTCATAAAGATTCCATTTATCAACTAAGGATGAATCAATATACTTACCTAACCCATATCTATTATTGGTAATTAAATCATAATAACACCAGGCAGGATTATCTGTCCATGCTAATTTAAATGTACCATCCCAATAACCGTTATAACTTCTTGTAATTGGATCATAATTATTTGGGATTTTAACTTTTAAAAGTCTCATTTTATAACTTCTTGTTGGAACGCTATTAAAATATCTAGCATCAAATTCATTGTAAACCATTGCAACATTAGGATAAACAAATCTATCACTATAAATTTCTGTTATGCTATCAACTGAACAAGAGTTTGTCACTCCTGGAGGTAAACCTTCTTGAGTTATTTTAGTTACTGTAACCGACCATCCAATTTGATTTTGCATGATTTGAAAAGCTGGAAAATTTTCTGCAAATGGTCGAAAACAATATTGATAAGAACTTAACATTGGGCTGCTTACTTTTCCTCTAAGTAAAATACTATGGTTAAAATAATATTGACTTTTATATGGATAAAATTGAGAAGCATCTATTAATGCGGTACTACCATCTCTAAAAAGTCTAAATAACAAAAAATTAATTTTAAGAGTTTGTTTATAAACATCCCCTTGATTTCCAGATCCAACTGAAACAATCGTTTCACTTAATCCATTAATTTTAAAATTTAATTTTATAGCAGAAACATCTGTATTATATACATTATAAGATTTAGGAAATCCAACGTCAGTAATACCAGTAGTTATAATTGATCCAAAAAGTCTTTCATTTATTGATTTTGTTCTTGAAGTTACAAGAGGATATTTAAATTTATCTATTTGATTTCCAAAATAGCTATATCTATCTTCAAATAAATTTATTGTGGGACTCATTTGAGTATGCAAATTAGGATCACCTATAGTATATTTATAGTTTACTGATTTAAAATTATACGCTCCATTCTTTTGAACAATTGGAATATCATTCCAAAAAATTGAACGAGATTCTGGTGGAGTTTCAAGATATTGATTTCCATCTTCTGATCCGCCATAAAAACCAGAACTATTAAATGGAATAAAAGAATATGAAGTATATCCAATATCTCCAGTATTTTTTCCAGAATAACTATAAAAATAAGTTCCTGTTACAAAACCTTCTATTGGCCCTTCGCAAATTAAATCTAATACTCCTATTTTATTTATGCTAGTTATTGCAACATTTCCAGTCGTACCACTTATTAAAGTAGTTTTACCGTAATTTACTGGATCAAAAGCGCTTCCGCCATAAACAATTGAATATAAGCTATTGAAATTTGGGGCACCTCGAAGATAACTAATATTTACTACAGAATCAACAGCAGAATTAAATTGCCAAAGATTACTTAAGCCATCAAATGTCATAATTTGACTAGAGTAAGTTTTATATCCACTTATTCCATTATTAAAATAAAAATCAAAAGCTCCCATAGGATCATAACCACTAAAACTAAGTGAACTAACTCCTGGAGCGCTATCTATGCATTCACTTTCTGGGAAAGTCATTCCAGCAAAAGTTAATCCTATGGTTCCTGGATACCAAAGGTATTCTAGTCCTTCTGCGCTAAGATTTGTTGCTCCTGCCATATTAGAAATTTATTTCGTTTATTGTTGGTTTTTGACCCATTAATCTACAATTAGAATCAAATAAATATGTATAAGATCCAGAAGATACTGTATTTCCAGCAGCAGTAATTCCTCTTCTAGATGTTTTATATTGAACATCATAAGATGCAAATACATTATTTGATCCAATTAATAAAGTACCATATCCTACTGGGACTGGTCCTCCTTCACCAACTGTATTTACTGGGCCATTAAAAAGATAAGAACTTGGGCCTCCAACTTCTCCTGCAGAAGTGCTTATAGGATCTGCTTGTTGCGCATTATATGGAATAAGTGGTGGTGGTTTACTTAATAAACTAGTAACACCAGCAGCTATTAATCCAATTGCGCCTAATATTAAAACTGGAGCTAATGGTGGAACAAAAATTGCTGTAATAATTAAAACTGTTGCAACAACAAACATTATAGCGCTACGAGATCCCATTACTTCTGGTATAAGATCTATTGTTTGAAGTTTTTCTCCATATTCCATAAATACTTCTGAATTTTTAAATTCATTTATATTTTCTTGATTTTTAATTTCTACTGGTTTATTGTTTATAAGTATTGCGTATGAAGAATAACCTTTTGTTTTAGAGTTATCTAGTAGCCACTTTCTAAAAGTTCTAGTATTTGCTTCTATTGCTCTCATAGCTTCTGATACAGAAGTAACATTTAAATGCCATGTTTCTCCTATCTCTTCCCCTAATCTACCGTGTAAATTAACTGTTACCATTTTTTGATCTCCTTAGTCTAGCTATTTTATTTCTCTTATAGTAATTACAGTAATTTGTTATTTTTGAAAACCCATTTCTAGGTTGTTCTAAAATCTTGTCATTTCCTAAATAAATAGCTAAATGAAAATAACCATCACTATTAAATAGTAATATATCGTGGTTTATGAATTCATCAGTATAATCTAATTCTAGATTATTTATTTTTGCATATTCTAATACTAGATCAAGATTTTCTTGATTTACTTTTAGCATATGGTCATTTATAAAATTTTCTGGAAATTTTAAATCTACATTAAATTCATTTTTATAGTATAATTTTACTAAATCAAAACAATTTGTTTGTTGAAAATTAATATTTCTTCCAATATATTTTAAACTTTCTGAATTATTAGAACTGTAATACTTGAAAGTATCGCTTTTTAATATATAAAGTATTAAATCTATAGATGATTCTTCTGCGCAATTTTTATCCATCATCGAGAAGTTTTCTTCATCTAAATGACTGTGATAAATATAAAGTGGATTGTATGAATTTTTTATTTTTAAAAATTCTAGAGCAGATATTTTAAAATTATTAATTGGGTCTTTAGATATATTTTTACATTTCAAAACGTCTATAATCCCATTATGTTCAATAACAAAACCACAACATTCCTGCGGAGATTCTTCTATCGCATGATTTCTTATTTTATTTTTAATTTTAGTATTCATTATTGATTGTTTGGTTGATCTGTTCCTGGAAAACCTCCAAATGGAAGAAATCCATTTAAATAATTTCCTAAATAATCTTTTGGTATTCCATGCGAAATATCAGAGTTTGGATTCCAACATGCTGGTCTTCTTGGAAATGGAGAATTTATACCTGTATCAACAAAAGCTGGTGGACTTAACTGACTAGTTGCTTCTATTGCTGTTCTAAGCATTCTATCAGCTAATTTATAATAATTTAAATCCCAACCACCTCTATCCGTTGGCCAAATAACAGGTCTAAAAGCTGGATTTTTTAACCATCTTAGTCTGCATGAAGAAATACTTTTAGAACAAGAATCTGCTAACCAAAATGTTGTATTTGGTGGAGAATTTTCTAAAGAAGACGTATGATTATTAATACATACAAAATAATAATTTAATTTACTTGTATTTTGTAAATATATAAAATCTCCACTTGTATAACTTTGTCCAGTATTCCATGCTCCTAAATCACCAGCTCCGCCAGTAATTCTATTTACAGCATAAGTATTAACTCCAGTAACAAAAACTGAACCAGATGATCCCAAGAAAAGCTGATCATTTTCTGTTGCAACTGGTGGTGCAGTTTGTAGTAATCTTATATTAACTCCACTCGAGTTGACAATTCCTCCATAAACTCCGCTATGGACTATAGATCTTCTACTATCATATTCATACAAACATCCTTCGCCTCTATACTCAAATGGACATTTATTAGAAAAAATTGTTCTTGAAGGTAAAAATACTCCTTCAACATCTAGAATAGAACCTAAAGAATATTCTAAAATTAAATTATCTTCTTGAGATTTTCGATCAATATAGTAAATGTCTTTTGGTAACTCAATTTCAGATATAGATGGATCATCTGTATATGGATTAAATCCTCCAGAAAAATTAACACCATTTAAATATTTTAAAAAAGTTTTAATTCTTGTAAATTTTGCGCCAACAATATCTCCTAAAGATTGAATTTGTAATCTTATATATTTATAAAAAGAATTTGTTGAAGTATCTGGACTACTATTTGCAATAAAAATTCTTGGAGTTGGAAGAGTTCCAGCACTATTCATTTCAAATCCGTCTGCATGTACAGGCATTGGAAAATACTGATTATTTTTCCAAGTTATTGTACCATACGGTTGGCTTGATAAATTGTATAAATTGTAATCATTATATATTCTTAAAATACCGTTTTGTAATGGTTGATTTGTTAACGTAGTGGTATTTCTAATCTGTGGATAAATTTGAGTTAAATCTATTTCATAAAAAACTACTGGTACAGATGGTTCTAATTTATTTGTTTCTGTATTTATGGATTTATATCCACTTACTATTTGATTGTAAACTTCTAAAGAGGTTGGCATATTATTTTAATTTGGGACTTCTTCAAATACTGTTTTAATACTATAATTGTTGTAAAAATTATAATTAGTTTCCCAGTTGGGTGCAATAAATTTACTAACTCCAGAAGGTTTTGCATAAATAGTTGGAACATTATAAGCGAAAGATTGTTGTCCGCCTCTTTGTTCTAAGAAATGTAAAATTGAAACTGTTTCTGTTTCTGATCTATTTTCAAAAGTTAAAGTTAAATTTTTAAGTTCAAAATTTATACCGTCTGGTATTCTTTGTTGGTATCCGTTTCCAAATTGAATTTTTTTAACTCTTGGTTCAATTTTTGCACTTGATTGATAAGATGGTTGCCAGAAAAAGTTTGGTATATAACTAGAATTAAATAATTTATAACCATCCCATCCAGATTGTAAATAAGCAATTGTAGTTGGATTGTTTCCAAGATTATTATCTATTAAAGAATAATAATATTTGCTATTAGATCCAGATACAATATTGTACTTACTATAAGTAGTACCTACAGCCCAACCATATACTGTGTCGTAAACGCTTGCCATATACCTTTAACCTCTATAAATTTACACTTAAAAAGGGTGTAATTATATTTAATGTTTAATGTTTCTCAGATTCAAAATCAAAAATTTTACCTAAATAATACTTTTATATCTGGTATACAAAGTTTAAGCTTAAATTATGATACGAATATAACTCCTTCATTTGCTATATCTAATACTGGTATGAATTATATAATAAATCAACCAATTATTGCTAATTTTAATTTAAATTATATACCTGGAACTTCAGAGCCATTTATTGATTATACTGGTAATTCTTTTTTTACAGGAAAAATTGAATATGGTGACAAATATTTGTATTTTTCTAGTGGTTTTATAGATAGTTATTCTATAGACGCTCAACTTGATAGACCAGTAGAAGTGTCTGTTCAAGGCAGAGTATTGGGAGAATTAAGCTATCTGACTGGTATAAATACTAATAATTCTGCTATTAATTATGAAATTTCGCCTATTAATTATTGTTATATTGATTTTAACTTGGCTGAAACAAATTTAAACAGAGTAAGCAATTGTGGAATCTCTTATTCTTGTAAAAAGTTACCAATATATACAATTGGTAATTATGTACCTTCTGCGGTAACTAGCGAATATCCTATAGAGGTTTCTTGTAGATTTAATTTTGAAATAAGCGATGAATCTATTTCTTCTCCTTATAGTTTCTTTTCTAATTTGCAGACCAAAGACTTACAGGTTAATTTTAAAAATATTAATAATTCTGCAATTGTTAAAAGTTTTAATTTAAATAAAATGATTTACTCTAATAAAAATTATAATTTCTCAGTTAATGAATATGGCAAGTTTGATTTGAATTTTCAAGGATATATAAATTCTTAAAAAATAATAGAAATATATTGATATTCATATATAATATAATATATGAAAATTGATAAAAATAACCTAGCTAATATAATTAATATAATTCTTCAAAATAAAGACGCATTTGAAGAGCTTAAACGCGATTTTCCAGAAATTTTAGCGGACCTAACGACTTTTAGAGAGAATCCAAATTGCTCATGTAGAGGAAGGGTTACTAAATTTTTTAACGAAAAAATAGTTGCAGGAAATGAATCAATTTTTGATAAATATGTAGATCATAGACCAGATTTAATTAAAGACATAACTTTAGCAAGCTCCTTGCATTCAGAAAAAATATTAAGCGGTAAAATTATAAAAATTGGTAAAAGTGAAGAAGATTGGGCTAATTTATGGAGAGTAACATCTGGAAAAGTTTTTAGGAGTTTTTCGGCTATAGAAAAAGAAGACTCTATTCATGTTTACTTTTTGTAAATGATATTTTTACTATACTTGTTTGTTTGTCTTGGAGTAAGTTACGCTTGGTCTGATACAGAAGCTTCCAGACCTTTTAGAAATTTTGTAGCTAGAATACCTTATATCAGAAAGCCATTGCTTTGTCATGAATGTAGTAGTTTTTGGATTTGTTTATTTTTAACTTTATTTTTAAACCCATTTCAAGAGTATACTTTAGATTATGTTTCTAATATATTAAGTGCTTTTTCTGGATTTTTTATTAACTTAGTATTTATAAGAAGAAAATTAATACCATTTAAAGATTAAATTTTAGTGTAATATTGATATATGCCCAATGTACCAAACGAAACAGACGAGTGCGCTTGTTCTACGGATTGTCAATGTAATTCTGGCATTAAACAAACATTTTGTTGCTGTGATGCTTGTGATGAATGCGCCACTTGTGGATGTACAGATTCTAACGCTTGTAACTATGATGCAGATGCAACTTTAAATGGGCCAGCATGCGATGTATGCACGCAGGGTGGTTGTACAGACAGTTGCGATGATTGTTATAATCCAGATGCAGAATGCGCTAAACCAGAAGATTGTTGCGGATGCACTTCAAAATGTGATTGTCCACCATATGCAGGCTATCCTGGCGGATGGGGTGGTGTTATTTTATAAATTAATAGATATAGTATCGTTAAGTGAATGATACAAATAAAATAACTTATACTCATCAACCTTTTTTATTCAAAAAAGATAATAAAATAAAATTATTACATTGTCAGTCTGAACAAGAAGATACGATTACATACTCTAGACCCTGGAAAATCTTCCTTAAAGATTTAGACTCTGGAGAGATTTTAAAAATAAATACGCCATTTAATAAAATTAAAATAAATAAAAATGAAGCAATTATAGAATGTAATCCTAGCTTATATGAATTGGATGGTAAATTCTTTTTAACTTATATTAAAGGTGTACTTGAACCAACCTTAAAATACCACTTGGTGCAATATGAAGTTCCAGATTTAGATTTTAATAAAATAAAAAATTTTATAATTTTAAAAACTAATGTATTTAGTGGTTGCGTAGTAAATAATAAAATTTATTCATTGGAGCATCAAATTGGTAAAACTATTTTAATAGAAGATCTTTTAAATAAAAATTTATTAGATTCTATAAGTAGTGATTTATTTGACTTTGAAAGTATTACTAGAGTAAACTCAATATTCAAACAAAATAAATTAATAGTAACTGGATTAGATAAAAAACCCAGATCACGCACAAATAAATTACCTATATATAAATCTTATATTTATAATACAGATGAAAAACGTATTGAAAAAGAACTATTGAATAAAAATGGAGAAAGTTTATATAAAAGTTCTATTATAGATAACAAACTAGCTTATGCTTTAAAATTAAAAGGATTTGAAGATCGAAGAATAGAAATAGAAGATTTTAATTAAAAATATGTGTAATTATTAGTATGGCAAATCTTCCATTATTTGTAAGTAATCATGCTGTAATTTATGACCTAGCTGGAAACAGACTTGGTTCAAGTTTACCATTAATCGATGTTGCAGATTACCTTGGAAGTATAGATGTTAATCTAAAAACTGGAACTTATATTCAGTTCAGAGAAGTAGCCTATACTTTGAATTATAATTGTTATCGATTTATGAGTGGAGTCCTGTATGCTGCGCCAGATGGAAATCCATTATGCGGTGGAACTTGCATTAACTGTTAATTTTAATATTTTTAATTCTTTCAATTAATTCAAATATTTTTACTTTAGGTATATCTGAGATTGAATTTAAATTTTCGGCATTTTCAAATTTTTCTTTAATTAATTTCTTTTTTAAGACATCAAAAGATATATTTTTTTCTTTAATTACTTTTTCTAATAGAACGTGTGGAGAGGTAGGATTATCTTGAGTAGTTACTGCATCGTCTAGTAATTTCGCATCTCCTAATTCTTCTTGACTTACAATATTTATTTTAAGAAAATTACGCACACACCTTACAAAGGCTCTATTTTCTGCAATTGCAGCTAAAAAGAATCTAGCAAAACTTTTTGTATTATTTATGCTTGCATCCGCTAGTGATTCAAAAACTATTTCTTTACCACCAGTTTCATAATTTGGTAGCCAAGTAATTCTACAGCTAGTTGCAAAATAATTTTCTGAAGCTGCGACGACTTTATATTCTACGCTTGTATATCCACGAATTTGAGCTAATTCTTTAATACCACCAAGAAGAATAAGTAGATCTTTATCTTGGAGTTTAGAAACATCTGTTTCTTGAGTTTTTTGTCTATTTGGTACAAGATGTTCAGTTTTTACCATTTTACGCCAATTAATACTTCCATCTTCATTAAAGATATAATTAAGACTTTTGTCTTCAACAAGACCATATTGATTTCTTGTTATTAGATTAGGTGGAACTACTCCTGCAACTTGCTGCTTTTGTTCTTGAACAATAACTGACTCAAATAATTCAGAACTACCAATTGAAATTGTATCTTCTTCTTTTTTAATTTTTGGACTCATCTAATAATGATACTATATCTTTTAGTCTTTGTCAAGTAGTTTGAAATATTGAAAAATAATCTATATCGTAGGCCATAAGAGGATCATATATGAAATCCATGGACTCTAGATTACTAGAAATATAGCTCATATTATTTTTGTAATGACAAAAAGTTGGATATACTTTATTATTGCTTAAAAGTAGTTTATTTGATCTTATTTTTAAATTTGGTAAATCTTTAAATTTATTATAAATATCAATTTTGCTTTTCAAGGGAACCTCGGATATTATTCCATATTCAAGAGTATTTATCTTAAGTTTGTTAGTTTCTTCTTTATCCAAAAATGATATCATATTAAAATTAACATTTAATTTATTTAATTCTTTTAAATAATCGAAATCTGTATCTTTTGATAATATAAAATATGTTTGAACTATGTTTTGTTTGAAATTCTTATAAATAGCAAGGTTTATAGGTTTATCTGTTAGAATTGCGCATTTACATAATTGTAATTGATTCATTAATATTTGTTCGTTAAAAAGATAATCCATTCGAACATTAATAAATTGAGTATTAAACGCTTTTAAATCAATTAACGTATCAGGAACCATTTCAAGTATAGAGGTTTGAAAAGCCTCACCAATGTATAAAGTATTTATATTTATATTGTTCTTTATATTTAATTTTTTGAGTATAGCTTTAGCAATATCCTCTGGTTTAATTCTATTTATTGTTTTAGGTATTTCTACATTTGAATAAGAAGGTTTATTTTTAGGACTTTCTATTATCTCTGGACTACTTTTAATATTAAAGAATGGTCCAGTATTTTTTGGGTTTGTATTTGAATATAAAACTACAATATCTTTATCATAATGCGATGCCAAATGCATACTCATTGATTCATTGCCAGCATATAGTAATGAATTTTTTATAACAAAAGCTTTTTGATTAAAAGACAAATCGTTTAATCCATGAGTATCCAGTGATTGAGCTTCGTTCTTTTCTAGTAATTGTATTATTTTAATATTTTTATTATCTAAATATGGCTTAATAAGAAGTATAACTTCTTGCCAGTAGGTATAATTTTTAGGATCAGAACTTCCTCCAGAGTTTAATACGATATAATCATTAAATGGAAGTGGTACTATTTTTTCATATATAAATGGTTGATTTATTTTAAGACCACAATTTAAAGCGTAAGATTCTAATAAATGCATTTTTATTTGTCCTTTAAGTAATAGTTAATTTTAGTTTTACCATTGTGCAAGAAATTCACAATTCTTTGAGAATTTACATATGGTAAGAAAGCTATATCAAAATAACCATTATGATCTGAGACTCCTTCTAGCCATAAGATGTCATCCATTTGCGGAATATATTGTATTACTTTTTTAATGTATGGATTGCCATCAAGAATTTCATGATACTCTGATTTTGTTGCAACGTATAGAGAATGATTTGGGTAAGTATCTTTTATAGATTTAAATAAGGAAGTTGATAAAAATAAATCTACTTCTGATTCAGGCATTACAAATAATATTTTGCTATTATTATCTTTTTGATCTAATAAATCTTCGAAATTAAACTTCTTAGTCTTTGAGTTTTCTTGAAGAGCTACGTTTCTGAAGTAGTTTTCAATATCTGGTCTTTTCATTCCTTTTGAAATTTCTTGCATCCAATATTTAAATCCTTCGTCTCTTTCATCTACTTCTGGACGTTTTAAGATATTTGCGTATAAAAATTTTATCCATTCTGCATCGTTTTTAATATCTGGAACTATGTAGTTTGGATCTTTTTCTTGATGAGTAATAGTTAAAGTATCTTGATCTATGTACGGTTGATCATCAATAAATTTTTCCAAAATACTGCTTACATAAGTAACGCCAAAGTTTTTAATAGTCCATTCTCTAGCGTTTTTACCCATTAAAATCTTTTTATCTTTTGGCATCTTATGAACTGCGTTTAATTGTTGAGCGATAGAAGTCGGTAATGTTGAAGCCTTTTTAAATTCTGTGCCATGCTCTCTGTACTCTGCCCATTCCAAAGGTAATGAATAAGCTTCTGGCTCACACATTTCTTCTCCACATGAGTAATTAGTAACTAAAGTGATTAATTCTGTAAGTTTAGCTTCTTGAATGGGTATTTCTTGTCCACCGCTAGTAAATGGATGACAATAAACATCCATTAAATTATATACTTCATTAAGTTGAACTTCATTAATTCCAAGACCAACTCCAGTTGTAATTTGACTCTTTTGTGCTCCACACAATCTACAGTCTATATCATGTCCTTGAAAAGGCTTGATTTCATAATTATGACAATTTTTGCAAATGTATGTGGTCAAAATTTCATTTTTTGGTACGCCATATTCATCTGCTAATTTATATATGTTCCACCCTTCTGCCCAATGAGTATGCAAAAGTAGGAATGTATTTTTTATATTTGGATTTTGCTTTTTCCAAAGAGCATATCCTTCTAAAAGGTTAGGAACGCTTTTTCTTAATTGATTTCTAAATACAAAGCCAATAATAAAAGCATCTTGAGGTATACCATGTCTTTTTCTTAATTGGCTTCTATCAAAATCTGATAATTTATAAAAGAATGAATCCTCTAATGCTCCATGCAAAGTTTTTACATGTTTATAACCCAATTTATGTAAAGCCTTTGTAGCGAAGTTACTCCATATCCAATAGTTTTTAATTTTTGGAGCATACTTAATTGCTGATTCTAAAATTGGCAAAGAATCTAAAGTCGTCCAAATTACAGAAGATATCTTCTCAAACCAAGGTTTTTCTATTGCAAAATCTACTCCCCAAATATCTTGGATAGCAATATAAACATCTGGTTTTTCTTGTTCGATAACTCTATCTAAAAGAAGCGCCCCATAACTAGCGTTTCTTGCAGCAAGAGGATCTTTATTTAATTGTTCTAATTGTTTTTGATCGTCAGGAAGAGATCCAAAGCATTTCCAAGGAACTTTTAAAGTTTCTGGATTACTCCAGTTTAGTCCACAGCAATAATGTACAATATCATATTTATCTTTTGAATATAAAGCTTTTAAAATAGCTTTGGCATTTCTTCCAAAACCAGTCTTAGCCAAAGAAAAGTCAGTTTGTATTAAAACCTTTTTTCTTCTCACAATTTATTACCAAATTTCTCCATCAGTGTCTGTATTTGTATTATTACTTTGCGTTTGTTTTGAATTTTTATATTTTTTAATATTTTCTAATTCTTGAGACTTGAAGACTGAATGTAGAGAATGAATCAAAAATTCTCTTAAAAGTCTAGCCTCATTGAAATAAAATCCAATTAAATAGGATTGCTTGTTTTCAATATTATCTTTGTTCTCTTTATTAACGCTATAAGAAAATCCAACTTGTTTATCATCTCTAATATATGGTGATAGTTTGATTTTTGTTATTTGCTTGTCAGATGAATGGTATGCTGAAAACTCTGTATTTCTTTCTAGAGCGTCTATTAAACCTGCGGTTTCTGTAATAGAGAATTTAATTTTTGCACTTTTTTGAGGATTATCTCTATTGTCTGAAAATGATCCAGTCTTTGTGCCTTCGTTCCAAGCGCTTTGCTTAATTAATGAACTCCAAATGGAGCCGTCTTTTGAATTTACGCTAAAACTACAAGCTGTGCCTGTATTTTTGCTATTTGGTTTATAAAAAGATATCATATTACTTATATTATCATTAATGATAATAAATGTCAATTATTTTTATCTATCTTTTTTAAATCATTTAATTTCATGTAAATTTGATGATCTTGAATTGCTATTAAATCTCCAAATATACAATCATCTCTTTTTGAGCCTTTTGCTATAACAATATTGCCTTCTTCAAAAGCTTTATTATTTAATAGTTTATTATTTTCAATATTATCATTAAATATTAACACGCTAATTGAAGATGTTTCATCTGCTATTTTTAATCTTACATATCTAGTTTTCTTTTCATTTTTAGATACGCCAGTATAAACTTCTTCGATTTGACCTACCAAAGCTACTTTGGTATTAACTTGCTCATCAATAATATCGCTTATATATTTAAGGTTTTCTCTCTTTTCCGCAAAAATATCTCTTAGATTCTTATTGTAAGTATATCCTAGAAGCTTCTTTTCGTAATACCAATTAGCAAAACTTTCACTTTTACTATTCTGATTATAAATTTCTAGATATGGAGTATATTTAGTTTTAATAGTATTCAATCTAGTATCTTTAATGATTACATGATTCTTTTCATCTGTGAATTTATTCAAATGTTTTATAATCTTAATAAGATCATAATCAAATTGATCTGCAAATGAAATTGAATATTTCTTTTCTTTAGAAGTTAAAATATTCCATAATTGAGCTTCTAATACAATTTTACTTCTAGATTGATTAAAACCACTTAATGCTCCAGCTTGAATTAAAGAAGATAAAACTCCAATGTTAAGATTAGCTTCTTCTGCTGCTTGAAAGATTTCGAACTTATTAGAATACTTGTTTCTAAAGCTGTTTAGTTTCTCAATAGATTTATCACTAATTCCTTTGATTGATAATAAACCGAATCTGATATCTTTATCTTCTGTTGAGAAATCCATCTCTGACTTAATGATATGTGGAGGAAGTAGTTTAATATCGAATTCATGCATTTCTTTTTGAATCTTAGAAATTTCACCAATTGGATCTGGTTCATTTCTGCTCATTTTTAATAACGATAAAAAGAATTGTTGAGGATAATTAAATTTTAAATAAATTGTAACTGCGGCTAAAGCTGCATAAGCAAGCGAATGGCTCTTATTGAATGAGTAATTCGCAGAGTCCTCTAGAATCTTCCATAGAATTTCTCCTACTTCTTTTGGTATTTTATTTTCTTTGATCTTTGATTCAATCTTCTTTTTCCAAGCTTTAATCTCTTCAATCTTCTTCTTTCCTACAATTCTTCTTAAAATTTCTGCTTCATCAAGAGTAAAACCAATCTTATGAGCCATTTTCATTAACTGTTCTTGATAAAGAGCTACTCCGCCAGTTTCTTTTAGAATATCGTCAAAAAATGGATGAATACTTTCGGATTGCTGATAATTTGTATGAGCAGCATATTTATCTACGAATTGTAATGCTCCAGGTCTTGCAAGAGCTAATACGCCACTTAGTTCTTCTAAGTTTTTAGGTTTAACTTTTTGACAAACTCTAAAATTGGTGTCTGCTTCGATTTGAAAAAGTCCATGTGGTGATTTCAACTCTTGCAGATTTCTATAAATAGATTCATGATTTAAATCGATATCTTCTACTTTGATTCCAATATTCTTACAAACATCATCTACTACAGAAACACTTCTTAGGCCAAGAATATCAAGTTTAATATTAAACATGCTAACCCAATTCATATCGAAACTTGAAACTGGTTCTTTATCAGATGATAATTCAGTTGGGCAAATGGTTTCTAAGTCGTAATAAGAAAGTAATACGCCAGATGGATGGACTCCCTTGTTTTTAATTAAATCTCTTAATTTTAAAGCTATTTGATAAGTCTCTTTATTTTCATCGCACCATTCTTTAAATTTCTCAACTTCTTCATAAGCTTGATTAATATCTTTTACTTGACCATAAACTTTTGGTATTAGCGAAGATATCATCGTCATTTCTTCTTCTGTTTTTTCACCGATAATTTTTCCACATTCCTTGATCAAAAGCTTTCCACTTAAAGTATTTAAGGTTAAAATTTTACTAGTTTTACCCCTAAACTTATTTTCTAAGTACTGAAGAACTTTTTGTCTATTATAATAACAAATATCCAAATCAACATCGCACATCAAACTACCATCCAAATACGTTATTCCATCAACAACCTGCTTTTTAGCACGAATCTTGGATATAAATCTTTCGAAATAAAGATCATATTTTACTGGGTCAATCCTAGTCACCCCAATAAGATATAATATTAATGATCCAGCAGCAGATCCTCGACCTAAGCCTACTGGAATATTATTAGTTTTACAAAAGTTAATAACATCCCAAACCAATAGAATATAATCTATAAAACCTAATTCCTTTAAAGTTTCAAGTTCGTATTTTGCCCGATCTGTATATTTTTTGTAATCTTTATTTTCTTTATTAATCTTTAATTCTTTAAAACCATTTAAGGCTAATGCTCTTAAGAAATCATAATTACTAGAATCTTCACTTATGTTTAAATGTCTTTTTGACGAAAGCTCTATATTAAACTCTGGTAGTCTAACGCCATGCAATCCCAAATCTGTACTTTGGAATTTTGATGAAAATACTTTATCTTGTAATAGATTACTCTTCATCTTCTTCGTCTTTATCTTCGTCTCTTTTTATTTTATCTATTTCTTTATTAAATTCCTTAAGACCACTAGAGAGAATCCTCATGGAATCATCATTTTTTAACGAAAAGAATACGTCTGCTTTACCATTTTTCTTACCTTTTTGAACAGTAATAAGCAAATACTCTATATTAGAGTCATCTAGCTTTTGAAGCATATCGTAAATATCGTCTAATGATGCCATATTAAATTTCAACCTGCCACTTTAATTTATTCCATACTTTTAAGTTTAAGTCAAGATCATTAATAGCATCATGTAATTTTTCATAATCATGATCTATTCCATTTTCTTTTCCTAAGAAAGTAAGAGAACTTTTAACATTTTTTTTCCTTGTATGATATATTTTATATTGATATTCTATTAAACTTTCTTTTGGATTATATGGCATGCCATATTTAATTCCTCTAGCCATAGTATTAGTGTCGATAAATTTATTAATTAAATGATGCCAACTACATCCCATATATTTATAATACTCTTTAATAAGATAAATGTCAAAACCTAAAGTATTATGCCCTACAATATAATCAGCATGATCTAGCCAATCCTTAATTGTTGGGAATACTTCCTTTGGATCGTAACCTTCTTTTTGAACTTTTTTGTGATCATACCTTGTAATTCTAGCCGCATCTTGACTTATTTTTAAATCTGTTTGCCATTTTAAATAAAAGTTCTTTTGATCAATTTTTTTATCTCCTTTTACTTTTAGCATAGCTATTTGCCAAGGAATATTATGACAAAAATTTAAACATAAATTAAATGTTTCACAATCTATGAATACCAAAGTTTTATCTTTATTATATCTTAATAAATGCTCGTCCATAACTATATTGTAAATGATCCTTGAATTGATTTCATATCATTTTTTTTATCTTCATAAAGTTCTTTTGGAATTTCTCTATCTCTTATTAGGTAATGCCATTCTAGGTGTTTCAATCTATTTTGATAATACCATTTGTTATCATCCTTTGTCAAGTTGTAAAGATAGAAGTCCATTAAATCTCTAGAAAACGCAACGATAATTGATGGGCAATGTAATTTGCTAGTTATATCAACGCTTAATTTTTTTTGCCCTTGAGCTCTATATCTGTTGACAACTTTTATAAAAAAATTAATATCTGGATCTCCAGAATGATGATCGCCTATCCTTGTTAATTCTAATCCTGCAACATAAACTGCTTTATTTTCAACATACTTAAGACAAATTAAATCTAAATCTATAGCATATAGACGATTTTCTTCCATTAACATAGTTCTGTAATCGTGAGTTCTATCTTCATTTGAAGATAGTTGTCTTGTTTTGCCGTTGTATTTATTAACGATAACAATAGGGTCTTGAATTACTTGATAATCTTCTGTTATCATTTTATGCTCTCAAAGCAAAATTCATTGCTTGTCATATGATCTAACTCTGGTTTATTTAGGATACTACGATTATTAATACATCTAAAAGTTAAATATGTTTTAAAATCTTTTTTACTATTGTAATAAATACTCTTTGTGTTAAAAACTTCTAAATCATTTTTCTCTGCGAAAGATAGCATTTTTTCTTTAACTATTAAATCAAAAGGTAAATCATTATCTTCAATAAATGCTATAGGTTTTGTAAAATTAAGTTGAGGTACGCATATGGTATTTTTTAATGTATTATTAAATATAAAAGAATCATAAAATGGAATCGCCAGTATTAAATCTTCTGTCCAATTTTTTTCTATAGTTGAATAATCAAGTCTTGGTTCATAATAAAAACCATCTTTTGCAGCTATACTGAATAGTTTAGTGAGTAGCTCATATCCTTTTTTATTTTTAAAAAATAAAATAAATTTTGAATTTTTAAGTCTAGATTCATCTGTTTTATCACTTATATTTTCCGTTACGGAAACTCTTAACCCATAATTTAATTTAATATTATTGTTCTTTGTGTTTGTATAGGCTTCTAGAAAAGAAGACATATTATCTTCAACTAAAAATATTTCACTTAATTTGTTCTCTTTTGCGATTTGAATAATAGAGTCTGGATATTCATCTCTTTCAAGTTTATCTTCTAATGTAAGAATGGATCTTCCTAAAGAATAATGAGATTTAAATAAAGGTATCATTTTTACCAATATAACAAGAATTTATAAATATATCAATCTAAAAATTCGTCTTTTGAATCATCTAAAAAGTCGTCTTTAGCTAAACTAGTTTGGAACTTTGGACATCCTTGATATGTTCGAGTTTCTACTTTAAATCCTTTGATATCTTTAAAGTTATCTTCTAGACTAGTTTCTACTACTTCGCCTTTATCATTTAGTTTAACATAATATTTATATGGATCTTTATATGGACATTTCCATCCACCGACTTGACACATCCATTTATTCTTAACATTATCTACAGCGAAGTTTGATCTAGCAGATTCTTCGTCAAATTTATTAACGTAGTTATTAATATGCTCAAGATAATGCTCGAATCCCTTAATTTGATCATCATCAAATACTAGTTCTTGAATAGGTTGCTTTGGGAATCTAAGAAATAAGAATTTTACTATTGGCTTTAATTTTGGCCATAATTTTTTACTCGCTAGACTATACATCATAGCTTGAATATTAGCTTCAAGGTCATCACCCCTAAACTTGTATTTGGAGCTTTTGTAGTCTATTATATGCATTTCTTTTTTGATTTTAATAGGCTTATCTATAAAACCACGAATATGGTATTTGGGCTCGTCATTTTTAATTTCAAAATCATACTCTGGTTTAACGATTTCCCCGCCTTCTCCAAAAAAGTCGTTTTTAAGACCAACTAAAATCATGTCATTTAATAGTTTGTAATTGCTTTCATCAAGTTTAACTTTTGCTGATAATTTTTTAACTAACCTATCTACTCCTTCATCTCCATTTATAGCGTTCTTTTTTATTATTCTTTTGTAATTTTTAAGATGTCTTTTCTTTAATAGTAATTCAAAAATTGTATGACATATTGTTCCTCTTAAAGCTCCATCGTTTTGACTTTGAGGAACTTTCGTATGATAGTTATTCCAATAAACCCAAGAACAAGTCTCAAGAGTTTTAATTCTAGAAGCAGATAATACTTTTAAAGATTGTTTTTCCATTGAACTATTTCTTCTTTTATCATTTCACCAAAATCTTTTTTGGGTGGTAAGGATATTTTTAATTGACTTTTATCAAAATACCTACTTAATCTAGCTTGAGTTTTTTCTGCTGCAATATTTCCAGCGTTATTCTTATTTGAATCATTATTTAAACTGATATAAATTTTCTTGGGATCAATTTTTAAACAATAATTTAAAATCGCTAAACTTAAGCTCGTTCCGAATGTAACTAAGGTATTTTTAATTCCAGCTTGCCAAAGACTCAGCATGTCTCCAATGCTTTCAACTAAAATTAATTCTCTTTGTTCTTGTATTATTTCTGAATTAAGAAATAATGGATAAAGAAACTCTGTTTTTTCACCGAGATGTTTCCATTTTATTTTAGATAAATTTGTAATATCTCTGCCAGAAAATCCTATAATGTTATTTTTTGAATTGAATATTGGAAACACATATCGATTTTTCATCTTTCCCATTTTTGCAACTCCACCTTTAAAGGTCTTTAACGTTTCGATATCGACTCCTCTATTGATCCAATAATCTTGATTGTCTTCTAATCTAGATAAGATTTCTGTATCAAATTTTTTCGAAGACTTTATAAGTGGTTTATTAATTTCAGTAGCATTATTTGAAACAAAATTTTTATTTTTCAACCATTGTTGAGCTTGGCTCATATCTTCTAGTTTTAAGGTTAATTTAACTAGAGAATTTATATCGCCACTTATATTTTGTTTAAAATCAAACCATTTGCCAGTATCTTTATATATTCTTAATACTGTATCATTATCACTTTCTCTGTATAAAGGCTTTGTTCTAAACTCTTTACCATAATCTTTTAATTGATATCCAAGATCTGTTAGGACTTGGTAAACGTTTAACTCTTCCATTCTAAAGCCTCGCTTATAACTGGAAATTGTTTAATAAAGATTTTTTTACATTTTTCTGCGATAATTCTATGTTCTTTTTGAGTATTCTGCTCTGTTCTTAACTCGATGTAGTGAATCCAGCTTCTTAATGATCCTTTCATGTACATTGTAGTTTGAGTTGTTAATGGCAAAACCATTCTAGCTACTTCTTTAGCTACGCCATTTTCAATCATTGTATCGTAACAATGTTGTGAAATAGATAGGGATTCTATTAAAAGTTCATTGATTTTATCGTATGCGTCCGTATTAACTGGTAATAGTTTCTCTCCAACTTGCCTATTTTTATCTCCCTGCATACGAAGCTCTATGTCTTCAAATTCATTGGCGATACTATATCTTTGACTAAATTCTTGAAAACTAAATGATCTATGTCTAAGAATTTGCGCTGCAATACCTCTACTAGTTTTAATTTCAACGCACATATCAACTAATTCAAATGGACTCCAATGTTTGTGTTTTATTAAAAATTTTAAAAGCTTTGGTGCAGTTTCAACATTCATTTGATTTGAAGGATTGCTAACTCTAGCGCAAAATGCAACTAAATCTTCTGCATTTTTAATTCGATTCATTTTAGGATTTGTTACTGATATTAATTCTACATTCATAATAGTTCTCCATCATTAGCGTTTGCATCATTTAATTCATATTGCTCTCTTTGTCTTTCGGCAACATCAATTAGTGATCCTCTTTCTTCAATGTTAAAATTTTGAACATTATAATTTAAATAATTTTGAGACCATACTTCTTTACCAGTGCAATCTAGTCTTCTAACTAAATCTTGATGACCCGCTGCGTCTTTTCCTTGAAATCTAGTTTTAGTTGGAATTAGTTTATGTGTTCCAAATGCTTGGCCGTCTAAGGTTAACTCATCTAAAGTTTTTCTTCTGAAGATTGCTACGAATGAAGCAAACCATTGAAGTCTATCTGAAAGAGAAATTACCGAGCTATCATCTACCACTTCTGCACCTTTTCTGTTAAAGCTTTCGCCAGTTCTATTTAATTGCATCGCTGTTATGATTGGACAATGTATTTCTTCTGAAATTCTTTTTAGTTTATCGATCTTGTCACCAATAGCTTGATGCTCTGCCCAATTTTGCCCAACCTTTTCTCCAGTTAATTTGATGTAATCATAAGCTATCATGGCTTGATTTCCTCTTCCTACTTTTGATAAATACCATCTTCTAATTAAAGAGCAAATTTGATCTATGTTTTTATTTCCAACGTGATAATGAAAGTATTCATAGTTCTTAACTTTAGCCCAAGAATCTCTTACTTTTTTCGTCATCTCTTCATTTTTTCTCCAATTACCAGTTTCAAGATACCAAACTGGTACTCCACTTAAAGAGGCAACCATTCTTAATTGAATGTCTACTGTTTGCATTTCTGTATCAAGAATTAGAGTTTTAGTTTTATTTTTTGGATTAGTTGCTGTTTTAAAACAGATATCATTTAACCAAGTACTTTTTCCTTGACCTGGCCTACTCGCAATAGCATAAATATTTCCATTTTTTAAACCACCATACATTCTATTAAACTCTGGATAAGGAGTAATTAGTCCAGTTTCTTCTTTTGGAGAATTACCTATTTCCTCAATTAAATCTTCGACTCCTTCAAAGATATTAACTGGCACATCATTTTCTGAGTAAGAAGATATTTTCTTATTATAAATTTGATCTATCTTGCCAATTATTTGATCAAGTGAATCTTCTGAGTTTTTAGAAACATAGTCTTTTAATTTGTCTGCGGTATTAACTATTTCTCTTCTGACTCTTAATTTAATTAATTCTTTGCAAGCTGTAATCGTTGCATCTTCTGTAATTTGAGAAAAGCTTAAATTATCAATATAATCAAAAATATTGATTTCATCCTTAAACGATATTCCTAGATTTTTAATCTTCTCAGCTAAAAGGATTTTATCTACATTTTCACCTTTATGTTTTATATTTTTAAAAACTGAATATATAGTTGAATGAACATCATTATAGAAATCATTTTCAGTTAAAAATACATCAATATCAGCAAATAAGTCTTGATGCTTTAATAAGCCGCTTAAAACGTGTCTTTCTACTTGTAATGAGTAAATCATCCAGTTTTATATAATACCAATTTAAAATTTAAAAGTCAAGTTATTATTCTTCGTCTTCTTCGTCGTCAAATTCTTTATTATTTTTCTTAGCGATTAAGTCTGTTGTGGCTTCTAAATTAAGTTGATCGATACTTTGACCCCATGTATTTAAATAATATAATAGTGCCATAGCATTAATTTGATTATCAAATTTTGTAAAAACTTGAGGATCTCCTTTATTTGAAAAGTTAAATAATATATAACCACCGAAACTACATTCGTCTATTTGCTTTAAAAGGGAATCTGGTATTTTAAATTTTTTCTTATTTGTCACCACAAAGTTTTACACTTAAATAATTAAAACTCCGCACTTTTCTTCTATATATTGTGGTGATAAATCTTTAAGATCATTTTCGTAAAGTTCAAGGAATTTAAAATCGTTCATTTCTAACCATTTTTCTTTTTTAACATCTCTTTTTATACTTTGAAGATATTTTAATCTAGAATTATCATGGAAAAATTTATTAAAGGATTCATGTTGATTCCCTTGTATCTCAACAGCAATCTTTTTTGTTGCATTTAATAAGTCTACTTTAAGCATGCTTCCGTAAACTGGAAATTCTTCATAAACAATATGGTTCTTCCAATAAGGATAAAAGAATTCTTTGAATTTAAATTGTAATTTACTTCTACTTTTGCCTTCCCAATTTATTAAATTTCTTCTTACATTTTTATTAGTGAGTGTGCCATTAATATTTAAAAGCCTCATAATTATAATTTAATTTGTTTAACTGTATCTTTTATTAGTGATTCTAGATTTTCATTAGGATTCCAATTTAAAACTTTTTTCGCTTTAGAGTTATTACCAAGAGAGAATTTATTGGTTTCTTTTTCTACTATGTTTTTATCTAAAGATAATTTACCTTCAAAAAGCTTTGGATAATCATCCCATAGCATTTTCGCTGATCTATATATTGGATCTATGTTTATACCTAAAGCTTCTTTTGTATATCGAACAATATCTTTTACTGAAAGCAAATTTCCGCTAGATATATTAAATATATTATTTTTTGCATTAGGGTTAGTTAAGCATATCGTGAATGCTTCGATTACATCGTTTATATGAATGTAATCTCTTTTTTGTTCTCCATTTGAATGTAGAACAGGTTGCCTATTATTCTTCAACTCTCTAACCAAGTAGTTCAGTAATGGAGGAGATTTTCTATGTATATCTTGTCTTGGTCCAAAAACGTTAAAAAGTCTTAAAATTGGTATTTCCATTCCATAATTTTTTTCGTATGATATACATATTTCTTCCGATAATTTTTTAGACAAACTGTAAAATAACCTTGGATTTACTATTAAGTCTTCAGTAAAACCATTGTTTTCATCTATTTGATTATTTTCATAAACTGCAGATGTACTTGCGAAAATAACTCTTTTAATATTATTTAATCTTGCTGATTCTAAAACATTAAGTGTTCCAGTTACGTTGATATCAATGCATTCATTTATATTAGATTCACAATCTGGTAGAGATGTAATCGCAGCTAAATGAATTATAATATCTGGCTTTTCATTTTTAACAAACTCTATGAATGCGTTTGATCTTATATCTAATAAAAAAAATTTACAAAACTCTTTATTATTTATTGATAAATTTTCAATATACCCATTTCTAAGACTATCGACTACTGCAACTTGGTGAGTTTTGCTTAAAGCATAAGCTAAAGTAGAACCAATTCCACCAGCTCCTCCAGTTATTAGTATCTTCATTTAGCAAAGAGTTTTAATGAATTTATTATAAAAATAATCTACGATTGATTTATTATCTTCTAAATATAATCTTAAATTATCAATGCCTTGATGTTGTTTCTTAAGTTCAAGATTGATTTGCTTTAGTTCTTCAATTATTTCGTCCGAGAATGTAACCCATGCGCCTTTTGCAGTAGCAAATTCCCAAGCTAAAATTTGATCAATAACTTCATATTCTTTCCAAACGGATGAACCTTCTTTTCTTCCGTATTTAATAGGATATAGAACTTTAGAATTAGTTGATTCATTTGTAGACTTTTTGATTGAAATTTTTACATTATGTCCAATAATTTTATTCTTAACTGGATCATATTTTTCATTTGGTTTCTCAAGGATTAAATCCTTATTATAACGAGGTTCAAATTCTAGAATCCAATTAGCAAAATGCAAAAGCGCATTTCCACCAGTTGCAGTAGTTTGTCTTACGTCTTTATTTGCTGCGTAAGGATCAAGTTTAATATCTGATCGAACTTGACTAATAAAAATAGCCATGTGTCCACGTTTAGAAAGTGCAAGAGAAATTTTCTTCATCAACATGGACGAAATTACTGCTCCTCCTGCAACTTTGGTTGCTTCTGTCATGCTTTTTTGAGAATCACCTTTAGTCATTAATCCGTCAACAGAATCAAGAATAAATATATATCTTTTATTCTCATCGTTAGAAGAAACTAAATCCTTCATTAATTCAGATACTGTTTCAAAAATATTGCATTCAAATACAAAACATGTTCCATCAACCCATTCTTTAGGGTCTGTTACAAACTTAATTCCAGATCTTTCTTTAATTTCTTTACTTAATCTTCCTTCCGCTTTAAAAAGTAACGCTCTTGAATTGTCTACAGTTTTAAGAAAGTTCTTAGTTACTTCAAGTGCTTCTGACGTTTTTCCGCCTTCATTCATTCCTATAAATCTATGCAAACCTGGGCATAAACCACCACTTGTGGCTATATCCAGGTTCAAGCTACCAGTAGATACTTTATAATAAACTTCGTCTTCAAAATTATAATGATCCTCTTTATTTTCTTTTAAAAATGATAATAATCTATCTGATGCTGATGGACCAGATGATTGTTCGACTTCTTCTTTAGGTTTTCTTCCCATATCTTATAAATTCTAGCAGAGTTTTAGGCTTTTGGCAAATGTTTTTATCTTCTGAAATTTTATTTTGTTTTAAATCTATTACTTTTTTATCAAAATTCATATTAAAACTTTCGTATTCCTTGATAAGAAAAGCCTTACCTTCGCTCTTTAAAAACCAAGCTAAAGATGGAGGTGGACTTCCAAGCTCTTTAAGGTTATCCCAAAACTCGAATGATTTAAACTTTTTTACTAGTTTTTGAGCTATTTTAATTTCTCTAGGCCAATTTACTTGTCCCTTAATATATTTTTTAACAATTAATTGACATAGTTTATGACTCATCATTATGTAATAATATCTAAATAATATATTTCAGTCAATACTTTTCGCTTTATTAATTGCAGATCCAATGATTTGATGCATATCATAATATTTATATTCGGCCAATCTACCTCCAAAAATTAAATTTCTGGAAGTATCAAGTTCTTTGTATCTCTTAAAAGTTTCATTATTTTTATCATTATTAATTGGATAGTATGGAGTTTTATTTTTATTCCAAGTGTCTGGATATTCTTTAGTTATGTAAGTATATTCTTGTTCTCCAAATTCAAAATGCTTATGTTCTATAATTCTTGTAAATGGAATGTTTTCATCTGTGAAGTTCATTTGAGCTATCCCTTGATAATCTTTTATGTTATATTTTTCAATTTCAAACCTAAGAGATCTATATTCTAATTGTCCATATTTATAGTTATAAAATTCATCAATTTTACCAGTAAAAACTAAAGTTTTGGCTTTGGTATCCCAGTAATCTCTTCTTTTGAAGTAATCTTCATTTGTTAATACATCTATTCCTTCAATCATGTTTTCTATCATTTGAGTATATCCACCGATGGGTATGCCTTGATACTTATCAAAGTAATAATTGTCATCATAATTTAATCTAATTGGCAATCTTTTTATAATAAAAGTTGGTAAGTTCTTGGGTTCTGTTCCCCATTGTTTTTTCGTATATCCATATATAAAGGTATAATATATTTCTTCTCCAACCTGAGATAAAATCCATTCCTCTAAGTTTTTAGGATTTTCTATTTTAATCTTAACTTGATCAAGTTTAGTTTGAGCTTCAGTTGGAGAATTAATTCCCCATAATTGATAGATTGTAAAAAGGTTAATAGGAAATGAATATATTTTATTTTTAAAATTTACTTTTGGTCTATTTGTGAAAGTATTAAATTTAGCAAATTTATTTATGTAACCCCAAATTTCTTCATTATTAGTATGAAAAATATGAGGTCCATATCTATGGATATTTATATTTTCTTTGTTTTCTGTATAACAATTTCCACCGATATGATCTCTAGAATCTATAATTAAACATTTTTTACCTTTTTGTTTAGCTTGATTAGCAAATGTTGCACCAAAAAGACCGCAACCAACAATTAAATAATCATACATTTTCTATATCGTTCTTAACCATTTTTTCTACAAGAGCATCAAATGAAACTTTTGGTTTCCAATTTAATTCTTTTCTAGCTTTATTTGAACTTCCTAGCAACAATTCGACTTCTGCTGGCCTATAGAATTTAGGATTAATTTGTACTAATGTTTTATTATCTTCAGATATGTATATTGTATGTTCGCCTTCTCCTATCCATCTACCTTTTATTCCTACTATAGAAAATGCTTTTTCAACAAACTCTTTAATAGTATGAGTTTCGTTTGAAGAAAATACATATTCTTTTGGAATACCATTGTAATTTGGATTGTATTTATCTTGATTCAACATCATCCAAACTCCTTCTATAAAATCTTCTGCATCGCTCCAATCTCTTTTTGCTTCTAAATTGCCAAGCTCTAATGGAATGAAAGCTTCCTTATTTTTAATGGCGTTAAAAATTCTTGCTACATTTTTTGTAATTTTTCTAGTAACAAACTCTTCTCCTCGTCTTGTTCCTTCATGGTTAAATAACCATCCTTGAATTGCGTAGATATTATATGATTCTCTATAGACCTTAACGAGTTGTCTAGACGCTGCTTTACTTGCACCATAAGGACTTCTTGGCCTTAATGGGTGCTCCTCATCTTGTGGAGTATATAATACATCACCAAATTCTTCACTAGATCCTGCTTGATATAATCTACATGATGGTTTATATAGTCTAATTGCTTCTAATATATCTAAGATCGCAGTAGAATTTGTTTGCCAAGTTTGTCTGGCGAAATCCCAACTGCTTGCCACAAAGCTTTGAGCAGCAAAATTAATAAAATATTCTGGCTGTATTTTTTCTACAACTCTTGCGATTGAATGGCTATCTGTTAAATCAAAATTAATTAAATGAAATCTATCAGACTTTATATTTCTTACGTTTTCGTGATTGTATACGCTTAGTCTTCTTACTCCACCAAATATTAATAAATCTGTATTTTTGAGTAGAAACTCTACCATATGGCTTCCATCTTGACCAGTAACTCCAGTTATAATTACTGTTTTCCTGTTATTTATAAGTTTTGATGCATCTTCGATATTTAAGATATTTGCTGTGTCTATTTTTTTACCATAATAGGTTTCTTGAATTGCTTGACTCATTGTATACTTATTATATTACAAATTAGATTATATTCTAATCCAATCGTCTTTAATTAAGTTCTTAGCACAGTCTGGTTCTTTTTGATTACTTATTAATAATGAATAGTTTTCTTTCAACCATTTTTGAGGACATATAACTTTTTTATTTTTATTAGTATTGAGATAAGCTCCCCAAAATGAAAAAGTTGAGTTTGCTATAATATTAGATTTACATAAAGACATTATAATCATATCTACTCTAGCGGATTCTTGTATAAAATGCATATTCTTATATTTCAAGTTGCTCTTGCACCATTCTATATCATCTGAAAATACTACAATATTAATATTTTCATCAAAAAAACTTAAGGCTTGATTGTAATAATTCTCATCTAATAAATAATAATAATTGGAAAGATGCATATAATCCGTTCTTCTTATATGAATTGAAACGCAATCTTCTTTAAGAAATGGATATTTATCATTGATATAACTAATCAATTTTTCTTCTGGTTGCATTTCGTCTATGACTATGTCGTATATTTTATCTAAGTAAAGCTTATTTTGCCAATAACCATCAAAGTAATAATTTTTATTTTTATCAATATTGATATTTAAAAATTGAAACTCGTCTTTTATGTATTGAATATCTTCAACTATTTCTTTAGGATTTTCTACGAATTTTAAATTGAACTTTGGAAAATTTATCAAATCAAGTCTTCTGGTAGCATTAGAGTTATAGAATGATATGTCAAATTTATAATCTTCGATTCCAAAGCTTTTTGTAAAAAAGTATTGAAACAGTTGATTTCCTAATCCTTCTTTTAATTGAGTTACTATCATTTTTTTACGATACTCTCTATTAATTTTATATAATTCTCAACAACAATATCCCAACTATGATTAGTTAACGCATAGCTTCTTATATTCTCTCTTTGTTGATTTGATTTATTTCTATTTTTAATTAAAACTTCTTCAATATAAGTCGTATCATTTATTTTTTCATTTGGTATAATATCTATAAATGGTAAAGATTTATCTAGATTCGCGCTTGCACACTCTGATATAACTAAACCAAGCCCAGCTATTAATGCTTCTTTTGTTACTAATGGGTCAGCCTCTCCATCGCTTAATAATACTAAATTAGAATAATTAGTTAAATTTTGATACAAAAATTCTTTTGTCCATTCTCCTAAATAATTAGAAGAGTTAGTATTGAACCTATGATCAATGCAATTGCCAGCAAAATCTAAATTAGGTATATCTTGAAATAAAAATTGTCTTTTTCTGTAATCGATTTTTGCTAAATATATAGATTTATCTTTTAAAGATGCTTCTTTTGTATATTTGAATAAATCTTGTCTAGCTCCATTTGGAGTAATATAAAGTCTATCTTTATTAACACCTAAACTTAGATAGGTATTTTTTATGCCTTCTGACAAACAAAATATCAAGAAATCTCCATTTATAAAATTATTTAATATATTATGATATTCTGGATGAGCATTATATTGTTCAATATATCCATAATGACTTGTTGCGGCTTTAAATTTGCAGTTCATATGATTTAATAAATGCGCATAATCATCGTATTGAAGATGAACAAATTCAGGGTTAAATTCATTAGTTTGATTTATAATAGCTATTGGATCAGAAGAGTTTACTATTTTAACTTCATGCCCTTTGGCTGTGAGTTCAGTATAATAATCCCAAATTAAAGATTCAACTGCTCCCCAACCTTTTGGAGGGATAGGCATAATTCCTGGACCAATTATTGCTATTTTCATTTTATGTTATTATAGTGTTTAAAGTCTACATTCTCTATCCAATATGGCCAAAGATCAGGATTTTTTGGTTTAGAAATATTAAAATCAAAATCATTTATATAAAATGTGGGTTCAATTAAATACTTATGATAAAAATCAGAAACTTGTTTATAAATTAAAGCTCCAAAATCTACTAGCTCAATATCAATATTATTTTTATTGCAGACGATTTTAACAAAATCATTTATATGTATAATCCCATTTGTATATTCTGTTCGTATTAACTCATACCAATCCCTACAAAAAGCTTCTACTACTTTTGGGTTTCCTACAAAAAACCAATCGCATGGTTTATTTGGAAATTCTCCTGCATATACATGCCCACCATTCATTGAGCTTTGAAAGTATATTTTATTTTCTGAGAAATTTAATTTTTCAATTATAGGATTAATAGGTTTTGTATATACAATATCTGGTCTAGATTTTATAATAAAATCATACTTTGCAAATTGATTAGCGAGCAGACAGGATTTATATAAAGAATATGTTTGAGATAAAAGTCCATAAAGAACAATAGGTGTCATTATTCTATAATAGTTTAAAGATTGATTTTGCCATGTAGAATAATTGAATTTATTGCAAAAATCTAAATTAAAATTTTTGTGTGGTTCTGAGATGAATTCATCTATTCTGTAATTTTCAATGAATAATTTATCTAAATTTTCATCTTTAATAATATCTTTAAAATGAAGTTTATAGGGTTTATTTACGTAATTTTTATCCCACCAAATATGAGAAAAAATTTTATCCTCTATAGTTCTATTAAGAAAAAACCTTAATGACTCATAGCATTCTTTATAGAAAACTGGTTGTCCAGATAAAATTAAACCATAATTCATATTAAAAACTTACTTCAAATTTACTGCTTTTTTCTACTTCTATACTAAAAATTTTCAATTGATCTCTAAGATAAGCTTCATTTGTCCAAATACCATTTGACTGTATAATTTTATTCCTATGCAAATCTATAGAATAGAATATAGAACCAATTATATTGGCATTGATATTATTTGAAAATAGAAACCAATCACAAACCTCTTCTCTTGGATGATTTAAGTTAGGAGTTATTACTCTAGAGAGATCAAAATTATTAATAATCAAATGTTCTTTAGGGGAAACGTCAAATCTAGAAAGTACAACGCAATCATATTCGAAGTTATTTTCTTGAGCATATATCTCTTTGGCTTGAATACTTTGATTTATGCTATACCACATACTATAATGTGCTTTTACTCTGTCATTTATAAACTGTTTTTTATCATATGATCTTGACCATGGCCAACATGCTTCTATATTTTCTTCTGTAACTGGAATTTCTTTTGCAAAAAAGTTCTTTTGTTTTTCTATTTTAAAATTTTTAGGATTGATTACGTCGACGAGGGTTTTATCTAATTGTTTTTCTAAATGTCTATGTTCGTGGCCAGGAGTCATTTTATTCATATGCGTATTTTCTGAATCATACCAGCAATGAAAAAATACATCAGCATTATTTGGTTTAACTATATTTTCATTTATAAAATGCCAATTTGTACCAAAATTTCTTGGTTGCCCATATAAACATAATGCAGTTCTCATACTAACAGCATACCATTTCTTGGGTTATTGAAATCTAACTCTCCTTCAACATTAAAATATGGATATATCTTTTTTTGTTTAACCATTTGAAGGAACCATCCACATACTCCATATTCTGAAAAACTCATCCCACCAATAAAACCTTTGCACCTAGATAAACATAGTAAATCTATTAAACATGATTCTGTATAGTGCTGAATGAGTTGTGGCTGTTTTTGTAGATCAATTTCCAAATGTGGATCAGAGCCAGTATATGATATGAATAATTTTCTATTAAAATTATTATATATGAAGTTATAATTTCTATAATTATTTGTTAAATAGTCTATCACTTCTACTGAATCTGTGGATACGAATACATTTTCTGTATTTAAAGCATTACAAACTTTTTCTACCCCAATCATATAATCTTTAACATGAAATAATGGTCTACCGTTCCATGCTTGTTTAATATCTCCATGTTGAGGAACTATTTCACCTCTTCTAATTTGTAATCCACAAATAGGCATATTATCTGGCCACATTACATTCGCATATCTTTCAATTAAATATTTTTCAAAAGCATTCTCTAATCTGAATGTGTGCCCTAAGCAAGTTAAGTATACTATGAAATCATTAATTTTTTCTTCTGTAAAATTTCCATCTGTAAGATTAATTATATCTTCTATAGGTTTGAATATATTAGACCATGATTCTTGATTTGAATTATTTTTTTCATAGCATCTTGTCCATAACCATGGAAACCAATTATCCTGTGTATTCATTTTCCAGAATGAATCTTCTCCTGCTCTTCCGTTTGAAGATAAAATTGGCCTTCTAGAGGATTTAATTGCTTTAAAGAAGTGCGAGGATATAAATCTTATATTTTTTGCTAAAGGATAAAAACTTAAAAAACATTCACTATCTTGGCTACTCTTCGTTTGAACTTCATGAATTATTTGCTTTGCTTTATTAATATTGTTTTCTATAGAAAACGTTTCGTAATTTTCTTTTGGTAAAATAATTTTGTCTATAAAGTCCATAAATTACCATACATTAAATTTTATATTGAGCTTATGAATTTCTTGAAGAATAAAATTATAATCTTGAATATAGAGTGGATTGCCAAAATGATGAAATTCAATATCAATTTGATTAATTAATTTTAATGTATCATCCATAATACATTTCTTTAAAACTTCAAACTCTGCGCCTTCTATGTCTATTTTACATAAAACGTAATCTTCTTGTTTAACGTTATTTTTTAACCAAGTAGAAAAGTCAAAGCATGGAACTGTAATTTTATTATCCCAAACTAAAGATTTTTGTAAAGAGTTTCCAATATTTGATAAATTGCTTTTGAAATGATCTGGCATTATAGTAGAAGATCCATCAATAGGATAGTCATTTCTTTGATGAGCAGTAACTAGTTCTCCATTCTTAACTAATTCATCATGAAATTTTATAAAATCTACATAACTTTGATCATTGTTGAGTTGATCTCTATTCGCTACTTCCGAACAATAAAAGCTCATTTCATCATCCTTTATCCATACGGCTTTATTGGCGTATGTGATATTATTCCATTTTAACCATTTATATTGTTCTGGTAACTTATCATTTGCTCTTATTGATTGTAATAGATTATAGGTATTAGTGTTGGCTTCAAAAGTAAATATTTTCCAGGATTCATCAATATTATGATCAGCTATATGTTTTTTAAGACCTTCTCCTAGGTGGGTTCCGCAATCTATATATATTTTATTCATGAGATTTATTATATTTTAAGGTAATTAAATAGTGCCATCCTAGTTTACTTTTCAACCAATTGAAAATAGATCTTGGCATAAATTTAAATATTAAGGTTTTATTTAATTTGCCCTCTATATAATCTTTAATTTTATAAGAGAAAATATGATTTTTTTCTATTTTTACTATGTTAAAATCTTTAAACATATTTTTTAAATCTTTCAAGGAATAAACTTCTGCAATGGGTGAGTCTAGTTGTGCTTCTGCGAAAAACTTAATTGTGTCTTTATAGTTAAAATTAAATTTCCATCCATATTTTAAATAAAAAGATAAACCCTTCCATGAGATTTTAGAGTAAAACATCAATTTAATTAATGTATTTTCGTGACAATAAAGTTTTAGTTGTTCTATTATTTTTTGGGGATTTGGAGTATGATGAATTACTCCAAAAGAATAAATTATATCAAACTTCTGGATTGGTATAATTTCAGATAATTTTTCTGCGTCTCCTTGTACAAGGGTAGATTTAAGATTATATATTTCAAATCTTTTCTTGCAAAGTTCTATTGACTTTTCTGATAAATCAATAGCTGTTACTTCTGCTCCATTCTTCGCAAACATTATAGTATCTGTTCCTATTCCGCAACCAATCTCTAGTACTTTTTTACCATTAGAGTTTTCAAAATCTCCAAATTGCAATATGTGTGGTTCTACTCTATATCTCTTTTTTTCTACTTCTTCAAAATACTCTAATGTACCTATTTCTTTTTTAGAGTGACGGATATTGCATGGACGATTATTCCAAAACTTTTGGACTTCATTTATATCTGGTTTCATTTATAAATATTTACTTTTTGAAAAGTGGAATTGGAAGCATTTTATGTTTATTTTTATGATTAAAGTTATTATATATTTTAACAACTTCTTTTTGTCTTTTTGTTAATTTACTGGTGGGTCCTTTGTAAGCCATAGCCCATTCTAATTCTTCATAAGAAGCTCCAATTTGATCTTCATCTGATCGATCATCTTCCCAAAGACCATCTGTAGGTTTAGCTTTTACTATTTCTTCTGAGACTCCTAATTTTTGTGACATTTGTCTTACTTCTGATTTAGTTAAATCTGCTATTGGAGATATATCTACTCCACCATCTCCATATTTAGTATAAAATCCAACTCCAAAATCTTCTACCTTGTTTCCAGTGCCAACCACTAAACCACCTAAAGCTCCAGCAATTTGATAAAGTGTTACCATTCTAAATCTAGATCTGCTATTAGCTAATGATAGATTATTTTTATATTTATTTTCAAATATCGCACTAAAATTATCAAAAATTTGAGTAAGATCTTTCTCTATAAATGTAACATTATTATATTTAGATTGTAACCATTTTGCGTGATTTCTTGCTCTAGTTAATTGATCTGATCTTTGATGTATTGGCATTGATACGACGTATGTATTTAATTTTGTTTCGGCACATAAAGTCGAAACTAATCCAGAATCAACTCCGCCAGAAATACCAACTATTAGATTCGCTATCTTATTTTTTTCTGCGTATTTTTTAATCCACTTAGAAATTTGATTCATTCTGCATAACCTAATTTTATTAAATTAAAATTTGAATTATTTGGAATATATCTAAATGGATCAATTACTGTACATCCATTTGGATAATTAAGGTCTTTAAAAAACTCATGCCTTGTTCCAAGGAAAAATAAAGTGTTAGCATCTTTTGAGGAGAAAACTCTTTCAAAGTCTTCTTTAGAATTTGAATATGGATCTATAATTTCTACATTAACATTTCTTTCTTTTAGAATATTATAAAGAAGAACCGATGGACTTCCAGTTGTAATATTCGTTTCTGGTTTAAAAGATTTTCCAAGTATACAAACATTTTTATTTGTATTTTGACAAAGATCAGCTAACCATTCGGTTTGATGCTCTCTAGCTATCATTAGATCATGAAAGAAATCATGACTTAAATTTAATTTTCTAGAAAGCCATGACATAGCTATGTTATCTCTTGGATGACATCCTCCTCCATCTCCCATTCCACCTCTAAGGTATTTTGGAGAAATTAATCTTTCATCTGCTAAAGATATAGCGTCTATAATTGCGTCAACGTCTGCTCCAATTTTGTGGCAAATTTCCATCATAGTATTAGCGTATACAATCTTCATACCAATAAAAGTATTGTATGCTACTTTTACAAGTTCTGCATTTTTAACTGTAGTTTCAAATACCTTCTTGTTATGAAGAGTAGAATAAAGATCTTTTACTTTTTCCGCAGCTTGCTTGTCATCTACCCCAAGCAAAATAAACTCTGGATGTAGAAAGTCTCTTATGGTTGTACCCATAGCGATAAAAAATGGGTTGTAACATAATTTAATTTTTGAAGATAGTACTGGTTTAACATATTTTTCAATTGTTCCTGGCAATACTGTAGAAATAATTACTACTATTTTTTCTTCGTTATTTTTATCTACTTCTTGAGATATATTTTTAACAGCATCTACTAGGTATTCATAATTAAAATCTACCCTTGTTTCTGGAATTCTAGTAATTCCTTCGTAAAGCTTTTCGTGAGGAGTTTGTACTGGTACAAAGATAATTTCGCTATTCTTAATAACATTAGCAAATGAATCAAACTTAACATTGGACTTGGGTAGCATTTCATCCATGTAAATTTCTTCATATGGTATTTTTTTATTTTCTATATATCCTTGAACGGCTTGATTTATGTCGTACCCCATAACATCATGGCCTTTTGACTCTATCGCTACTGCTACTGGTAGCCCTAATTTACCCAACCCAATAAATCCTACTTTATATTTATTCATATTATGTTTCAATTATTCTATACTGGTTAAAGAGTAAATTCCAAAAATATTCAAATATATGAGGAAAAAGTTCTCCATTTGGTATTCCTCCGTATTTTTCATTAATATTTTTAAAGTATTCATCATTTTTATTTCTATTCCAATAATTAAAACCTAATAGGTATTGATCTGGATTAAACTTATTAAAGCATTTAAGATATGTATCATATTTATTATTTAAAATACATTCTTTTGAGCATGCGAATATAGCATAAATATCGATCTCGTATTTTAATGGAGGATTTTTATCAAATATATCCTTATATAAAGTTGCTTGATTTCCATAAAACCAATTAAATTTATCTTGGCCGTTTATTAACATCTCTTCTGAATTTTGAATTCTTTTTGAATCAGTTAAGCTTTTAAACTGCACTTCTTCTATTTGTTTGAGTTTATTAATAAAATCATAAGAATGGTCAAATGGATTACCTTGAGTAAATATTTCAATATCAGATAAGGTATTGTAATTATGAATTATATGATATAAGTAAGTATGGGCTTCTCTTCCTATGTTTGGTAGATCGCAATATTTAATACCATTTTTTTCATAAAAACATGGGGTCTTATTATAATCTGTTAATGGTAAATTTGTATCTTTGTTATAAATTATTATATCAAAATTATCTTTAAGTTCGTGACACCAATCAATACTTTCTTTGTATTTAGCAATAATTAATCTTTTATTCATATAATTCTTTATATTGATGTAATACTTCTATTGAATTATTTAGTTTTCTTGTCTCGTAATCTGGATGCCAAGTCTCACAAAAACCTTTGTATTGACCTATTGTTCCTTGGTTTTTATAACATAAAAAACTAAACACTCTATCTGCAGCGGGTTCGCCATATGCACTATTATAAAAAAATTCTTCAATATCTATTTTTAACTTTTGTTTGTCTTTTGTTATTTGTTTAAAAAAATCTATATTAAAAAAACATCCTCCACACCCACCGAAATAGATTTTATTGAGTGATATTAAATTTGAATTATAATTTTTTAATATTTTTTCTAATTTAGGACTTAAAAATTCATTAAAATTACAACCATTAATATCGTATATTAATTCATTATGATCTGTCTTTTTAAAAACTATAACATCATCTTCAAGATTTAAAAAATATTTTGCATTAATCAAATTAATATATTTGCTTATTCTATCTATATATTTTATAATACTTTCTACATTGTTAAAAACTAAAGCTCTTTGACTGCCAGTATTTAAATTTTCTTCAAAAAAATATTTGCAATTATATTTTTCAGCAATATCTTTATAATCATCCCCACCGTCTGATATTAGTACTACATCTGAATTTGGATAATTTTCTATATATTTAGATAATACATAGTCTACAGCTTTTTTATTTTTATAGCATTGATAAAATGCCCCAATCATCTTTTCCATAGCCATGCATCTCCTAATCCATTATTATTTACTATATGTGTACCATCATATCCTTCTGATGATAAAGGATATTTGGCTCGAAATTGATGTAAAAGAGGGTGTGGGGATATTTCCCAAAGTTTATTTCTAAAACATTCTGTTATTTCTGGGTTAAATTGTTCTTCATAACCAAGAAGAGCGAACATAACTCCAAATAATACATCATAAAACGCTAATCTATATTCTGATAAACATAGAGCATTAAAAAGATTTTCATCATTTTTAATTTTATTTGCTGCTTCAATAAACACTTTTGATTCAAAAATTGCTGGTGTTGCGCCCCAACTATCTATTTCAATTGCACCTTTCGTATTTCTTAATATTAATTTGAGTTCTTCTGATAACCCTCTGTTTATTCTTGAGCCAAGTAATTTTGAATCTTGTGGGATAGAAATTATTCCTCTAACTAAAATATCTGGTTCCATTATTAGCATGTATTCTTTATTGCAGTACTCTATTGCCCTTTCTATTCTTGAAATTAAAGTTAGAATAGATTTTTTAATTTGAATTTGATATTGTTCTTCTCTAAAAGAGTCTGCTGGTATTTTTGGTATAATTCCTCTACTGTCTTCTTCTAGAAATGTCTTTATTGTAGAAAATTCTTTTTCTAAAAAAGAGTAATCTTCACCACCATCAGAAACTAAATATACAGGAATTGATGGATAGATTTTAAATAATTCGCGTAATGAAAAAGCTACGGCTTCTTTTTCTGTATAGCAAGTATAGAATATACCAAAATTTTCACTCATGATTTTACTATTAATAATATATTATTATCTATATTATTTAATGGATTTGGAATTTGTATAATATTTATCATTAATATTGGAAGCTCTTTCTTTAATGTCTCTATGCTTTCCGCAAAGCTATTCATTGTCTCTGAAGTTAAATCTTCGATAATAAATATTCCACGACTTTTTAGTTTATAAAAAGCATTCCTAAGAAAATTAATATTAGCTAAAAATTCATGCTTGCCATCATCAATAATGATATTAAATTCAAGATCTTTCAAATCTTCATTGTTTAGCATCTGTTTTATAGAATCAGAATCTTCTTGGTTGCAATAGTAGCTTCTTATTCTTCCTTCATTTACAAAAAGATTTTGATCGATATCTGCACCATATATTTTACCTTTTGGAAAATATTCCTGCCATGATCTTACTGATGCACCCTTAAATATTCCGACTTCTAATAAGTTAATATTATCAAATCTAATTGATGTAAAAATTTCTTCATAAAGTTGATGATAGTTATGCCAATCAGATGATTTATCAGAACCATATTTTTTAAATATATCAGACAATGATAAACTATCTTTACTCATATATTCTAAAAGTCCATTATTTTGATAATATTGTAATCCAGTTGGATGAAGTTTATCGTACCACATAAATGGTTTATTTTCAAGTCTTATTATTCTATAAAGAAAAGAAAACTTTGGAAATGATCTGTTTAGTTTTCCATCTAAAATGTATCTATAGACTAAACAGTTCAATATGTCTTGATCTCCACAAGACCATTTGAAGTCTGGATCTGGATTTCCAATTGGGGTTTTTGAAATTAGTTTTTTATCTTTACAATAATTGTAATATTCTTTTATAAAGTTTCTTGAGAATTCTGTATTTTTTAAAATAAGTCTGGCTGCATTTATTAGATAGCAATTTTTTACAATATCTTTTTCTTCTTTATTAAAAAAGTGGTCTAATGTATAATCTTTTACATGATTCTTTACAAGGATTTCATTTCTTTCAATTTGAACAAAGATATCTGAGTTATTTTGCTCTAATAAGAAATTACTTATTTTTTCTATATTTTCCCAATCACTTTGCCAGTATTGTTCGTTTTTTTCAAAATTTCCATCGTGATACATTAATAAAGTGTTTTCTGGTATAAGATTTAGGGTATAGTCTATAACAAAAGGTTTAAAATCAAAATATCCAAAATGGTTTGCATTTGGATTTTGATCTAAGGCTTCTTCATAGCTATTGCAAATTTCTTCTGAATTTGGCAGGTCTTTTAGAGTGCGTTTGTTAAAAGAAAATATTTTTTCAAAATATGGATTTAATTGATTGATAATTTTTTTATTAGTTTCTCTTAAATCGTAACCTTTGTCAAGATCTGATCCTTCTGAATAGAATGTTAAAAGATACATATATTATATTAAATCTAAATATTCGTTTAGATTGTCTTTGTTTCTTTCTATGTTTATTGCTTCGCAACTTTTATATGGGTTTGAATTGCTGAAGTCATTTACTATAATCCTTTGGTTATGTTGAAGTCCCATGATTAATTGTTTATATTTTATATCTTGCTTCTTGAGTTGAGATTCAGTTGTCTCTCTGTATTGCTCTGGTCTAGAAGTTGTTATAATAAATTCTACTTTATTTGAGTCTTGTAGTTGTTTTATTTTTTGTATATTCTTATTAAGAGGTTCTGAGTCTTCAATATATGGAGGCAAAAGATGAGATGAGTTTTTAAAAACTACTCCGTCTAAGTCTAAGAAAATTGTAGCAAATTTACTTTTATAATTAACCCAATCTTTTTTTGTTCCCCAATCGCAGAATTTAAAACTTTGTTCTGCTCTAAATTTATGATTATTAAGCATCATGTTAAATATAACATGGCTAATATATCTTGATTCTAGATTTAAATTAGAATTTTTAAGAAATTCTTCTTTATTTAAAAAGAAATATCCTCCACAACAAAACTTATCACTTATTACTTTTTTCTCTATAATGTTTGAGACAAGGTTTTGATCATCTACAGTAATATAGCTTTTAGATGGACTTTCTATGTTTTTATTTTCCTCTAAAGATCCATAGCATACTATGTTTTCATCATAAGAACTATCAAACTCAAAATAGTTATCTGAATCTTTAATTAAGAATGATTCGTTTACGTTCTTTAATTTAAGTGCAAGCTCTATTGTTTCCACTTGATCTTTAGTAAAATCTTCTAGCTCTAGTAAATCTACCTTTTCTTCAAGATTGTATTTTTTGAAACATTTTAACAAGCCTTTTTTAAAAGAGTATTGTTCTTCATGCTTTTTAACGTAGGGTATAATAATGCGATTAAATTTATTTAAATTTAAGCCTAAAATCGAATCAATAAGCATAAAGTTTCCACTTGGATTGGTAAGCATCCACTTGGGTCTTAAATTCTCAAATCTAGTTGATTTACCTGCTATTGGTAATATAAGTATCATAATAAGAAAGTTTTTTAATTAATTGTTGTTTTTCTACATCTAAGGAATAGGGTATTATTCTTAATAGGTTTAATATAGATAAACATATGTATGAATTATAATATTTAATATTAACATCCTTTTCTATTTTATTATTCAAATAATCTAAGAAGATTTTTATCTTATAATCGTATTTGTTGTATAAAACGAAACAATAATTATGCAAGGTATCCTGTTGTATTTTTATTAAATCAAATATTGGAGATTCAAAAATATTATCCAAAAAGTCTATTAAGTAATAGTCTTTATTAAAGATTATATTAGAAAGAGTAAAATCTCCGTGACACTTTCCTTCTAGAAAGGTGTCAAACGAATTATCTTTTATAAAATTAAAATACTTATTTAAAAGTGGCATATTCACTTTATTTTCAATATCTAGTATTTTACTGATTAAAATGTTTGAATTTAATTTTACTTCTTTTGCATTTGTAATATTATTGTTTAGGTAATTTACAATAATATCTGAAAAATTAAGTAGCTCTTTGGAATCTGAATATATTATATATTCAAAAAAATTTTTACCATAGATTAAATCCATTGAAAAATTGTTCAATAATTCTGTATCAAAATAGTTATGAACTAGTGGTGTTTTGAAAAAACTATCAGAAAATTGTTTTTGCTTTTGGTATTGTTTTCTTAATCTTTGATTGTAATCTTGGTTTGCTGAAAATTTAATTACTTTATTTTCTTGATAGTCGAAAATAATTTTACATCCAGATCTGCCTATTTCTTTAATAGTCATTTTCCTTGGAATCTTGGATATTGATGCATATTTTTATCTTTATGTATGATTATCTTATCCATAGGTAAGGTCCAATTTTCTGGATATGCATAGCTAGAACTTAATATATTAAAGTTATTAATATTAGAAACACAAAACCTATTAAGGTGGGACTCATCATGCCATTTTGCCACTATACCACTTATAAAGTCTTTCTCTGTATTTTCTTTTAATGTTATAATCATATTGATGAAATCCTTGCCAATGCCACCCCATAAGCATCCTTGAATATACTTATAATTGGAAGGTAAATTGTATTTATCCACAAAGGCTAGGCTTTGGGTATTGTGTTCTAGAGAATCCTTGTTATTTACTAGAGTATTTCCTGGATGTTCTACTCCAAAAAAATTGTTTATATTTAAACTTTCTATGGGCTTGACTACCTCTAAATCTATATCTGCAAATATACATAAATCATTATCTTTGATTTGATCTAGTATTAAATTCATGCAGTGATATCTTTTAAGTGTTATCATCGGCCAACTTTCATGATTAATGTAAAATGGTTTAACATTAAAATTTTTGTAGAGTGGATTTTCAACAAAATCAGTAAATATAAAAAACTCTTTGGAGAAAGAAGGTAGCAATAGGTTGCTAAAAGATCTTAAAAATGATTCGTTAAAATCTTTATAATTATTGGTAGAGAGAGTAAAAATTTTGACAGAATTAAACATCTTTATAAGTTTCTATTAATTGCAAATACTCTTCATTTTTGAATGAAAAATTGGAGTTGTTTAAGGGCCCACCATATCTTTGTTCTATTTGAGTAAAAACTTGATCTGCTGCGAAACTATTATTTAATTTCAATCTTCTTAGAATATCTGCTGCTTCTGCTTCAAAATTATATCCAGCTAAACTAATTGCAAATTGTATTAAAATTTCTTCTGGTAGATCTAGTTTTTCGCACCAAGTTTGATCTTTGTTATTATATCTTCTTCTTATAACTCTTCCTACCGCTGTATAGCTTTTATCGTTGTGATAGACTAATACCGATGGTTCATGGCGAATTTTTAAATTATTTTGCCTACATCTCAAAGCAAAATCTGTATCTTCATTATGAATACCTTTATTATAATCATCTAATGACTTCATTTTATATATAAGAAACTCTTCGTCCCATTTGACTTTGCTCCAAGCAGATTTTTTGATTATCCAAGATTGGCCACCAGACATATATAGGTTATCATCAGTCTCGTCTTCATTTAAAATAACATGTCCTTTGCTTGGACTCATATAGCAAGCATTGTCCCAAAATCTTGTTCCATCTGGAACTTTTACGCATGGAGTAATAATATCAAAATCTTGATTAATTTTTAATAAATTTTTATACCAGTCTTTTGTGAATAACATGTCATCATCAGATATTACTAAATTCTCATATTTTGCTTGTTCGCAAGCTTTATTTCTCATTCCTCCTAATGAGCCTCGATCTGCATTGTGTTTATCTTCTATAAGAATAATATTTGAATTTGAATATTTTTGATTTAAATCAATATCTCCTACTATTAGTATTTCGTAATTTTGAATGTTTTGGTGCTCTATGCTTTTAATCTGTAATAGTAATTCTTCTTTTTTCTTTAAGTTTGTTATGATTATGAAGGATATATTCACTCATGTATTATAGTAAATATATAATAAAAAGTAAAGATTAATTATCTTGACTTAATTAAACTAGTGTTAATAGATATTTTAATTGATTTAATGAACCAAGAATTTCATCTCTAATATTTAATAAGTCTGAATCTTGAGCTTTATCTAGCATATCATTCAATCCAATTAAGAATCCAATATAATTATTTGTAAGTGCCATGAAATCTGTGTCTTTGTAATTAGCAAGAGTAATATTGAATGTATTAGCAGCAATTACTCTGCCATATTTACCCATGTATGTTTCAATAAATTCATCAGTATTTTCTATCAAACTACTTACGATTTCATCAAATGATTTATGTTGTGAAAATGACATTGTTTGCCAATGTAAAATTTTATATTGCTGTTGCATTTGAAGAAGAGTTGTTTGAATTTTTTCTCCATCTAAAGATTCAGTATTTTGGTCATCTGGAATATCAACTATATTATCTTGAGCTTTAATTTCTGGTATGGCTGTCTCTTCTACTTTAACTTCATTGATCGCTTCTGCTGGAGCAGTAACTGCTGTATGAACTGGCTCAACGACTTGGGTTTCTGCTACTGGAGGTGGGGTTTGCGTTTTTTGTTCAATTACTGGCTCTGTTTTTGCTTGTTTATCGGCTTCAATTTGAGCTTTTTTCTCTTTAATTTCTTTAATCTTATCTGAAAAATCTACTTCGATACCATTTCTATCGGCTGCTTTGCTCTTCTTTTTGGGATTTTTAAAAGTATTTAAACAAATTGCTACTTTTTGATCTTGTGGTCTTTTGGGTTCACCTTCTTTATTTAAAAAATGCATGCAACGACCCATGTAATCGTTTTGTTTTTCATTGTCTTTTTTTGAAGGTATAGGCATATATACCATTACACATATTTTAATCTAGTGTAAGAAAGAATATGACCTTGTCTACTAGTTTAATTTGTTTTGCTGTATTGGTTTATATATATTATTTAGTAGAAAGAGTTAAGTAAAAATTAATTAATAATATACATTTCTGCACCCCATAAAGCAAATCTTACTCCTTCAGTAATATCTCCACAAAAGAATGCAGTTATATAACTATTCCTGCTAGGACCAGTAGTAAATGTTATAGTAAACTTTTGCCATGTAGAAGTTAAGTTTCCAAGTGCTTCTATAACTACTCTGTCGCTACCTCCGTTTTTTGTTACGTTTACTATTTGACCATCAGTAGCCAATCCAAGAGTTGATTTTGCCCAAATAGAGAATACATATGTGGTATTTGGTAACCAATATTGTAAAAATCCTTGAGATACAAAAGAGCCACCTGCGTATAAAGATTCATATTCTACTGCTGTATTAGAACCATCTGGAGCTGTAGTTTTTCCAATTCTAGAAGTATTTCCTGCTAAAAACCATCCAGGGTCGCTAAGACCACCCACAGTTGGACATGTGTCTGTATCTACTTCAAAAGGACATGTAAATAAATTAACAGGAGTTCTTGGAATTTTGAAGGTTGTATTTTTTTTAATTATTAAACTTCGTGCACCAGAAAATTCAAATGGTTGAGTTGGTGGAGTAAAGTTTGATGTGTAAGCGGCGTATTTAATAATTCTAAATTCGTCCATATATCCTTTATATTCTTCGCCATTTAAACCGTAAATATATGTAATTGACCCAATTCTGAGAGAAGTACCAAATCCGCTTGGTACATCATTAATAGAACCACGAGCTATTCCGTTCTCATATAAAGTTATAGTATTATTCCTTCTTACAAGAGCAATATGCTGCCATGTATCAAAAGATAATAAGGTATCGCTCGAAAAAGACGAAGACCAATTAGAACCATTACCAATAAAAACAGTTGTTAAATTGTCCGCATCTTCTCTTTTTAAACTAACTCCAAAAGAGTTGTGTGGAAATGTATTAAATAAACAAGAATTATATTTAGAGCCATCTATCCAAACCCAAGCTTCAATAGTAAAATCTTGACTTAGATAATTGCTAGGCAAATTAGAAACGTCTAAATAACTTCCATCTCCATCAAAATAAGCAGAGCTTCCTCCAAATTTACTTTGAGCTGTGCTTATCTGAGGATTTGCATTGACCGTAATTGGAAGATCATTTATAGAACTATCTGTAAAATTTGTTGACCCATTTGCTCCATCCATATGAAGTAAAAGAGAAGAATAAAATGGGTAGGTTATTCCAGACCCAGAGTTATAAAGTTGTTTTATTTCTGATTGAGTTAATGCTCGATCCCAAACTCCACATTCATCTATTTCTCCGTCAAAATATCCATTGTTTCCATTTCCAATTCCAAACCCAGAAGTTTGATATGATAAACCATTTGGCACAAATGAACCAGAATCAACACCATCCCAATAAATTCTTTCCGTTGTTCCATCAAAAGTTAAAACGACATGATGCCATATGTCATCATATGGAAGGGGAATGTCTGTAACCCATCTATCTGTTAAACTTGTTCCATCAGTAGACCAGAGGGCATTTATATAACCAAAATTACAATTTATTGCTACTTGAAATGGTGGATTATCTAAATACGACCATTGACCCGCAATAACGCTTCCGTCTATATAAGTTGAACTTTTTACCCAAGTTGAAATAGAAAAAGCTGAATTGGGAATTGCTAATGAACTATTTGTAAGGCTATTTGATTCGTTAAAGACCGCATCGCCGTTGATTTTTCCAGTACCAACCGTAACGTTTCCGTTATTTGTAAGTGTATTTCCGTTATTGCTTGAATCTAGCCAATTATTATTATCTAATTTCCAATAAGCTAAAAGTCCATCAGTTAATTTTTTAGGTAATTTTTTAACTATAAAAGCCATAAACTATATTACACTAGTCATTTAAATAGGTTTTGATATCTTTTATTAGCTTCCTTCTCTTGTTGCGTTCTAAAACTGTTATTAAGGTGGCTAGTGATATTGGAAAAGCAAACCTCAGAAAGAATTGAAGGTGATCTTCTTTACTTAATAAATCAAAGTAATTAATATAAAGGTCACTTAGCCCCCAAAGCGTGAAAAGCATCGCTGGCACAAATGAGATAAAGAAAAACCTATCATAAGATTTTAAATCTTTCCACCAGTTCTTAATTTTAATTACCATATATGGGCTTACACCATATTAAATAGGAGTTGCTTCTTTAGGATTTGGATTTGAATTTACTGGTGGAACATTCTTTTCATTTTGCTGTTGCTGTATAGCTTGTTGAACTTTTTGACTTTGCTGTTGTTGTTCTTGGTTTTGATTGAAGTCTTTCATCTTTTGAGCTTGATCATTATTAGCAGCAGTTTCTTCTTTTGCTAAATCTGACGCTTCATCTTTCTTTTGCTCTTTTGGAGCTTCTTCTTTTTTATTTTCTAATTCTTTTGATTCAACTTCTACTGATCCACCGCCAGCTGGAATATCATAACTTTTGCCCATAATATCAAAAGATATTGGAACTGAATGTCCAGAACTAACTAGAGTTATTTTACCATTCTTATCTTTACTGATTGATATTTTAATTTTATCTTCAGCATAAGAAGATTGAATTAAAATCGCGGCTAATAGTATATATATTAATTTGTGCATAAATTTGCTTTTAATCTTATTCTTTTTCTCATATAACCTATACATATATAATGTTCGTTTGTGTCTATAACTGGTTTTGGTTTTGGTTGTAAACTCAATATCCAAGGTTGACTATTCTCGCCTATTGGCTCTGCTCTACATATAAAAGATGAACCTTCATCCACTGGCACATATTCAAAATCAAGACCAAGATTATATTGCTTTATAGGTCCAACATTTTTTGTATATAAAAACGCACAGACTGCGCCTATTGGAAATAACATAAAATAAAGTAACAACTCTGATCTAATAAAAGATTTCATTTTAATACTAATTTATTTGTTTTCTTTTTTAATTGAATTAAAGAACTATTGGTATTCATAATAACAAAAGGATGATTAACTGCTAATTCATTATAATATAAGTCTTCCGCTTTGCTTTGTTGTTCATTTAAAGCCATACGCATTTTATCATCTACTGTATTATCTTTAAAATAGAGACTTAATATCCATAGGGCTATTGCTGTAAATAAACTGCAAATATATATTTCTATATTATTCATTGTATTATAAAAATAGAATATCTTCCATGTCCCAAGCATTGATAATAGTATCTATAATTTTCTTCGCCATTTTTATATACTCCAAAAATATCATCTTGAAAATATTCTTTTAGTGATACTGTTTGATGATCTCCAACATTTTTATTTATCCAATTAGAGACTTCTTTTACATCTCCTTCGAAAACTACTTTTTTTCCATGAGTTGCGTATTGCATTTTTCAACTCCAGCTGCAGTTTGAATATCTAAATTATTTTTATTTTGCTTCATTACTATTGATCCTATCATAGTTAATATTAAAATGCAAGCAAAAAGTAATCCATAATGTGTTTTTTCTTGAGCTTTCTTTTTAGCTCTATATTGATTAAAATTACTTATAAAATCTTCTGTATCCCTTTTAGATGGAAGACTTCTTTCGTAATTACTCAATAATAAGTTTCTCAATTGATTATCCATTTCTTTTATTTATTCTATGACAAGCGAGCAAAGAAATCAAACCTAATCCAAATAATTGAAGTGCAGATGGTTCTGGAACATTAGCAACAACGCTAACTATTCCATCTGTTGTAAATGAACTAGTATTCCAACTTAGATCAGTTGAATTTAAAGTTGGTAATGCAATATCTAGTTTTGTTATATCAAAATTTGTAGCATCAATACTTCCAAAATTAAATAAGTCATATGAATCTCCATTAGAGAAACTATAATTATCTAATGTTTCAAATGTAAAATTTGAATTTGATCCAAGAGTTAATAAATTAGTAACATTGATAGCGTCGTAGGTGACTCCTCTAGTAGTGGGCGCGCCTATTTGGAATGCAAATGTTCCGTTGCTTCCATTTAAATCATAAGCAGTAAGCAGACCAGGGCTATTGCCAGGGGCCACAATACCACCATTTAAAGTTAGACCTTGCACAGTACCAGAGCCACCTAATGTACCTCCTGTATTTACTATAACATCTCCTGCGTTTCCATTTACTGATAGTAAACTTCCATTGATCGTTGTACTTCCAATTACGCCTCCTGCATTTACTGTAGCAGTTCCAGAGTTTACTATAGTATTACCAGCAATTCCAGAAACTAATAAAGTACCTCCACCCAATGTTGTATTTCCAACTCTACCAATTGTATCTACAATTAAACTTCCGCTGCTAACATTAACTGCGCCAGCAATACCTTTAACTTGTAAGGTGCCACCAGAAACAATAGAAGAACTTGATGCAATAGAAGCATTAGTATTAACTAATAATAACCCTTCTTGAACAGTTGTATCTCCATTATAAGAATTAACTGCTTCAAAAGTTAATCTTCCTGATCCTGTTTTTGTAAGCCCTCTAAAAGCTGAGCCAGTATTTAAAAGAGATCCTTTAAAAATAAAATCACCAACACCTCCAACAACGCTATAGTCAGCTGTAGTAGATCCAATATCTAACGTACCATCAAATTGCACAACTAGATTTGTGCTATGATTAAATAATCTTCTACCTCCACTATTATTAGCAGATGCAGTTAATGTATTAGCAGCATTAGTAAATTCAAGTAATGTTTTACCTCCACCATGATTTGTAAAATTCATATTATTGCCTTGATATTGATTCATAAGAAAAGTAGTAACCGCATTTGAATCATTGCCTAATAAATCTAATGTTGCCATTGTAGATAAACTTGTAGATCCTTTTAAACTATTAAGATTAGATAAACCATTTGTTGTATTAATTCTAAGTATGGGCATGTTAGTCGTACCGCTAGAGCCTCCAAGCAGTATTGCGCCTGTGCCTAGTCCTGTTCCACCATTCACATTGACTGTACCGCCTCCTGTTATATCAAAGCCTCCTCCTAAAGTATTATTACCATTAAATGTAACACTGCCATTACCTGTATATATCACTTTACCAGCAGTTGATAAAGGTCCTTGTCTAAGTTCATTGTTGAATATGAATGAGCCATCCCCTGCTAAGGTTACAGTTCTAGATGTGGTGGAAGCAGCAGTGGTTAGTGAAGCTATATTATTAAATACCAATGCGCCACCTGCAGCTTGAAACCAAGTATTACTTGCGTTAGCGTTTTCTATTAATATATTAAATGTTTGAATTGCTGTAGAATTATTTGTAATACCTCCACTAGAAGATAATGTTTGAGCACCATTGAAGCTATTGATTAAATATGGATTTGCATTTGCTAAGAATGTTATATTTCTTGCTGACCTTGTAGAAGTTAATATAACAGTATTGTTACTTACTCCATAATTACCAAACTGAATTTCATCTGTGGTAGTACTGGAACTAGTTGATGAAGGTTGTATTCCATTTGTCCAGCTAGTTGGTGATGTCCAATTTGTTCCAGTATTATTCCATAAGAACACTACTGCTTGAGATTCTTGGACAGCTCCAGACATTAAAAAAGCCGCAATTAATTTTGCGGCTGCGCTTTTTAGTAACCTTTTTGTTAGGTTTATTTTCATGATATTAGTTTACTCCTTCTTATTTTCATCTAAATGTATAGACACCTCTTGATAAGTTTTGTTCATTTTATTTTTCTTTGTTTTTTGAACATATGTCCAATCATTTAACATAAAATCCTCTATTACTATTATAGGGTAAGTTTTGTTTATATACAATTTTATTTTTTCTTTATATTGTTTTCTATCTCCAATTTTGCATACAGGAGATGTACCCCAATTAGGATCGTACATCCATAAGTTATTGTTATACTCAAAAACACAAACTGCATGACCAAGTATAGCTTCTTTATCGTCTTTATAACCAAATGTAAAACCATAAACGCTATTCCAAGTATCAGAACTACTTATTAAAAGAAGATTGCATCTAGAAGCATAGATCATTGAATCAACAAAACAAGAATTAGGAAGATTTGTTATTGAGTTATATTTTTTTAATTCAAATCCAATTTTTAAACAAGCGATCCAAGATACGATTAATGCTAACCCAACAGATAATGTTTTCGATTTCCAATTCCAAAGTTTATTTAATTTGTTTATCATCCAATCTATATGTAACTTCAATAGTTTTATTTTTTTTATTTAAAACTTTAAAAGCTGCTTCTGATTCTTTCCTGATATCTTCATCAGAAATTATCCAAAATTTACACCATCCTTCATTGTCTATATCACCTTGAATTAATTCGCATCTTGGTTTATTGCCTTCTAAATAATAGAATACGCAATATTCACATTCAAGATTTTGAGCTTTAAATGGATTTTGTTCTGCGCTTAAATATTGAATTCCATTAGAATTAATTCCTCTATCAAAATATCCATAAGTTTGTAAATTAGTAATTACTTTAAGATAGAGATCTTTTTGTCTTTCATTAAGTTTTGGAAAGATAAGACCTTCATTTGACATAAGATTATATCTTTTTTAATTGAACTTCTGTTTTACCGAGCATATCTCCCATTTTCCAAGTTGGGCCATTGTTCGAGCATTCGTATATAACTGCATAACCCATATCTTGAGGAAGATCACGAATTTCTTTAACTGTACCTTCACTACCATAATGCTTGCACATAGCATTAATATTTTTAACTTTGTCGCCAACCTTGAACATAGAAGATGCTTGATTTTGATTTAAATTTGGATTTTGTTGATCTTGCATTTCTTCTTCTTTTGATGGATACATAATATAATCATAAATTGTAGCCATATAATCATCAAGAATTGCTAATTTATTTTGAATCCAAGGTTCTAATATATCGTCTGCAACTTCTGGATCAGTCATCGCTTCAAGAAGTTGTTCTGCTTTATCTGCAATTGCTGATAATTGACTTTCGCTCATTTCAAGAGCTTCCATGTCATGTTCGTCCATTGTTTCTACTTCATTTAAAGTTGGATCTTCTTGAGTAAATTGATTTTGATCAAATTCTGTTTCTCCATCCCAGTTATAATCTTGATTAGTATAGTCATCTGCTTGAGCTTTTTTAAATGCATCTTTACTTGGACGATCTGGAGATCCTGGTTTTGCTGGACGATAATTTTTGCCCATTCTTTTTTTCTTTTGTTGAATGTTATACCAAAGACCTTTATTCTTGCCTTGAATTTCTGCTTCTAAAGTAATCTCTTCTTCACTTGCGGTAATTTTACTAACTGGTTTTGCACTCCACATTTTACAAGACCAGTAATTTGCTTTCCATTTTGGGCCAGGATTACCACAGCCATGTCTTGCTCTATAGGCTTTGCGTCTTTCTGGATTATCTCTTTTAATAGACATATTTGGATCGCCAAAAGTAACTTTTACAATATTACCTTTATCATTCTTAACGTAAACACCGAATTTCTTTTTACTGCCAGAAGGAAGTCTAAATGGTTTATTAAGTGGTGCTTTGCCTTTTTTAGCTGCTTGAATATCGCTGGTAAAATCAATTTCCATATTATACATTCGTTACACTTTAAAAACCATTAGTATTTGAATTATTTAATTCTAAGGTACTGCTGGATAGTTAGTTGTCTTGTTATAGCTTGAAGTAATCTTTGCTCCAGAATATCCATTAGTCCATGTTGCTAACCATGGAAAAGCTACATTACTTAAAGAAGAGGCGATAACTCCAAGACTAGTATTGGTGTATTGCCATTGAGTTCCAGTCCAATTTACACCCTCATCTCCATAGCTGTATGATGCTCGGCCATTTACAGCGGCGCCTGGTTGCATCTTTCTCCAGCTCTGTCCACCAATAAATCCAGAACTAGGATTTCCTGCGGTGTTATAGAAAGGGCCATCCATCAACACCCATGCTGTTGCGTCAGGTTCTGCTGCATTCGCTGGGTTATCGCTGCCTATTCTTGGTGCGGATCTTTTCCTTGTAGGAATATATAAATTTATTCCTTTTTTAGAATTTAATAATTGCTTTGAGTTTTTAATAATCATTCAATAGCATATTACACTTTATAAGATTTTATTGTTTTTAAAGAAAATATATTTTTTTTTATATATATAATATAATTTGTGTAATAGTTAGTATGCCAGCATGTTTACCAACACCAATGACTAGACCTCCAGCTTGGAATAGTCTTAATCTTCCAGCTAATCAAGCTCAAGCAACTAAAACTGGTCAAGCTCCAGGCAAACCAGCAACAACTCATCAAATTCCAAGTTGCGGCGTTATACAAGTAAAACACAATGCTACAGATAAAAAATATATATGTTCTACCGTGGACATTAAGAAAACTTTACAAGGACTTTTTAATCAATTAGGTAGTAATTTAATTTATAATCATCCTAAAGTAGTAGATTGTTTTAATGGAGGAACTGGTACAACAAAAAATATACAAATTTGCGGGGGGTTCCCAACTGCTGGAGGTTCATTTGCTGCTAATGGTGCTAATGGAGGAGTAAATTATACTTTACCAGTATATAATCCTATAAGATCTCCTGGACCAATATCTTGTGGTGGAAGTTTTAATGCAACTCTTCCTAGCATACAAGGTGGTGTTGCTAATAGCAGTGGAATAACAAGGCCAAGTAGACCTTCTAGTAAACAAAATTGGACCGTTGAATGGCTTATAAGAAGAAATGCTAAAACTACTTCATTGACTGAATTAAGTAATTGGGAAATAGGTCTTAAAAATACAATTCAACCAGAATTAAATGGCGACAAAGGATCAAATGGTCAATATAATTTTTGCGCACCTAAAACTCCTGGAGGTGGAGGAGGAACTTTTCCTGGTGGATTTTGTGGAACACCTAATCGAAAAGGTGGTGGATTTTGTGGAACTCCTAATATGCCAAGAAGAGGAATGGGAAGTCCAGGTGGAGCTGGAACTATGGGATCTGGAGTTGGTGGAGGAAGCAGAGGTGGTCCTTCTAAAAGTTCTATGTTCGAACGCCAACACCCAATTAAAGCTCAAGGTCCATATGCTGATAGATCAGGTGGAAGATCTGCTAATCCAGTTAAAATAAGAAATATTTGTAAATCTATACAAGCTAATTCTGTTTATGACAGACCTCTTTTCTGCCCTACTCTTCCTGATATTAATCTTCCAAATTTTATACCGCAAACTTTTAAAACTGGAGCTAGTAATGGATCAAATGTAAGAGTTGGTCCAGTACCAGGCGGAAATAATATAGCGTTTAATGGTTCTACTTTTCAAAACCGCGGAATGAATGTTATGATTGCAAAGGGCGGAGAAGTTTACGGTAAAGCTTAATTTAAAGTTTTTTTAAAAAAAAATTAATATCTTTCCCAAGCAATATATCTTACGTTAAAACCACTAACACTAACTTCTCCATTGTATCCTTGATCATTTAAACTTCCACCATCGCCTTCATTAAGGTTTGTATTTTTTGCTAAAATAAAATTAAAAGAATTTGGGCTTATATTTGCTCCATATTTTACATATAGTGCGCCTGTTGATAAATTTTGCACATAAAGTTCTCTTCTGTAACTATTAGTTTGCATAATAGTGCCAGTAATTCCGCTTGGGCCATAATTACTTATATTTGAACTTTGTTCTTGATAAGTTTGAACTCCATCAAACTGTGGACTTAAATCTGCTTGATAAACAATTAATCCTTTAACTCCTAATGGGAAATTATCTCCAGTTACAAAAAGTTTTGCATTGATTCCGCTTAAATAAGCATTTGTACTTTTTGAGCCTGTAGATATTGATTCTTGGAGTATTTCTTCAATATTATCTAATTTTGTAAAATCTAAACCTTTGTATCCTGTAAATCCTGGCTCTTCTGTATAAACCATGGATACATTTTTATTAAATTCTGGATCTTGAATATTTGCCATATAAGAATATTACACCTTAAATTTAAAAATATAAAATGATATTTATATCTTACTTATTCCCATCTAACTCTTCAAATCTTTCGATAATATAAGCTAATATGTCATTTCGCATGATATCTTCTCTTCCAAATTTAAAAGTGCATATTCCTTTATCTTTACTTTTTTTGTCATCAAAAAGATTGTATATT